>Ga0206127_1003829_pt1 | contig 13643 bp, 16 predicted proteins | sample Helgoland_Spring_6_FD_148646 | JGI IMG/M metagenome (GOLD analysis project Ga0206127, IMG submission 148646) | Pelagic subsurface seawater microbial communities from Kabeltonne, Helgoland, North Sea - Helgoland_Spring_Bloom_20160419_1 | ecosystem: Environmental > Aquatic > Marine > Epipelagic ...
ATTATAGAGGTTTACGGAAACCCGTTAGTGCTGTTGATCTTGGTCTGCTGGTGGTTGCTATTTTGGTCAAGCAAGCATGGTCTCAACAATTCATGATATTTACCGTAAGTGGTGGTGAAACCATGTCATTTAAGGAACTGGTTGAACGCATATTTTTCTTATGTGGAGCTAGGCCCATATTTATTCCTATCAATAAAAAGATTTTCAACTTGGCTCTAATATCTTTAAATACGCTTGGGCTAATGAGGAATATAGGTACTGAAGTGATTGACCACGCAGAGATGGATTTTATTTTTGATAATGCGCCAATATATCGAGAGTTCGGATTCGTTCCAAAGGCCCTAATATCTGGCGCCTATAGGTGATTCCATGATATTCGTTGCCTGGACCATTAAAGACGTAAAGTTACTTAGAGCGCTTTCCTTTCATTCAAATAAAAAAGTTACAGTAATCGCCTTGAGGCTCAGCTCGCACTACTATGCTAGATATTACAGATTTTCTGTGGTCGGGCTATGGCATGTTCCGTTTCTTGCATCTTTGCTTTTTTGGAGAAAAGCCCCGTCTGGATTTAATATCGATAAAAAGTTCTACCTTGGATTGTCTATTAAAGGCCGTTATTTTGAATCAGCTTTTACGCTCTATCGTCAAGCGCTGTGTGCCAGAGTACCAAATGATAAATCTATCGTTTTTTTGACCGGAACATCACGTCTTAGTGAGCAGGCTATTCGAAGTCACTTTTCGTTAAGTAAAATAGTCTACTGGGAGGCAGGAATACATGGAACGATTTATATGTCCGAAAAAGGTGTGAATGCAGATGCCGACTTTAGGGATTTACCAGATGGCGAACATTCGTATTTCGCTAAATTATTTAGTCAGACATGTCAGGTCGTTGAGCAGGATAAGATAACTACAACAGGCGCGATTGCTTTTATATTTAAGGTTTTTGATGGACTATACCTAGTTTTTCTGCGATATCTGTTAGGAAATAAAGAGGTAGACGAGATGTTAGATATTAACTGGAATGGATCCTCGGATAAGAAACAAGTCTTAGGGCTCGAGTTCAGCTCAAACTATACTTTATTTGTCGATCAAGTCGAGCAAGATACAAATTTTACTCATTTTGGAAATAACCCAACTGAAACCGTCGACTACCTTATTTATTTGATGGAGCAAAGCGGTTTAAATGAAACTGGTTTTTTAGTTAGGAGGGCACACCCTAGGCAATTAGTCACGAAGGTTTCTGAAATACTTAAGAGTTATTCGGGCGCTAATTACATAGATGACTCGGGTTCGGACTTAACTCAGTCGCTTGTTAACGCTAATCTGATTATTACCGTTAATTCAACAGTCGGAGTGGAGGCTCTATTGTTAGGTAAGCCAGTTGTTTTGTTGGGCGACAGTTACTTCGATAAGCTTTATGGTGTTTTGTCACAGGAAGAGGGTATTAGGTTTGCTTCTGGGCAGTTAGACTTGGATTCAGATAGAATAAAATTGGCGATATCTCAGTTTTTAGATAATTGCTTTATTCCTATTGATTACCGAAGAAGTGAATTTAGAGGAGTTGATGGATTTGATGACTTCCTCGAGCAGTTAGATAGCTAGTGAATGGGTAATTGATCGTTACTTTTAAAAATAAGCGGTTTAAATTAGTGATGGTCTTTAGGCTACATCTTAGGTTAATTTTTTATAAGGTTATTATATGATAAATATATTCCAGCCCGTAGTTCCGAAAGAATCTTTGTCCTTGATTGGAGACGTATTTGATTCAAATTGGCTTGGTAGAGGAAAAATAGCTGCTGATTTTGAGAGACGGCTTTCGGCGTTTTTAGGTGCTAGTAATGAACAGATAGTGACCATGAGTTGTTGCTCTGACGCTATATTTGGTATTTTACCTGTTCTAAAAAACCGCTCCAAAAGGAGGAAAGTGCTGGTGCCGTCAATATCCTTTCCTGCGGTAGGGTCTAGTGTTGTTGAGACTGGCCTTGATTTAGTCATAATCGATGTTGAACATGATACGGGGAATATTTCTCTAGATGCCGTAAGGGAGCATCTGGATGATGATGTTTTGGCGGTTTTTATAACACACTATGGCGGAAATCCAGTTGATATTTTGGAATTGAGAGGCATTGTAGGATCTAATGTATTTATCTTAGAGGATAGTGCGTGCGCACTTGGCTCAGTGCTTGAGGGGGGTGAGGCCGTTGGGTTGCAGGGTGACTTTTCGTGTTGGTCATTTGATGCAATGAAGCTTCTTGTGGCGGGTGAGGGCGGTGGTGCCTGGATACCGAACGGCGACATTCGTACTGAGTTTAAAGAGTCTCTTTATCTGGGGCTTCCTGCGAGTGAAAAAAGTGGCCTTGATAGAGCAAATGATTCGGGTGAGTGGTGGTCTTATGATTTGAAATGTTTTGGCCGAAGATCGGTTTTTACGGATGTTAATGCTGCCATAGCTATCCCGCAATTTGTGCTCTTGAAGGATAAGTTAGAGAGAAGGGAAGCGATTAGAGAGCAATACATTTCTAGCATCCAAGCCAGCCCCCATCTTAACTTTGCAAAACAGTCTGGCTGCGTTACTTACTCTAACTATTTTTTTACGATTCTTTGTGATTCGCGTAATGATTTGGCTTTTTTCCTTAAGAGTAAAGGGGTGTATTCCACTTTTAGATATTACCCCCTAAATAAAATCAACTTATTCGCTATCAATGCAACCGTTGGAACTATGGCTGGTAGCGATTCATTTTCAGAAAGAGCCTTAAATATTCCAATTCATGATGGGCTTAGTGATGGAGATGTAGCTTATATATGCAAATTATTGGCTTCCTTCACTCCAGTCTAATATAAGCGGCCATTCCGAACAATAGAGAGGTGTTATGTGAGAATATTCTGGATTATAAGGCTATGGATTTATTCTTTGTTTATGAACATTAATGGGTGGAGGGGATATATTGGTAGGCCAATATTTGTAAAGGGGTATAGTAAAATATACATTGGCCGTGATTGTCGGCTTTTCCCCGGCGCGCGATTAGAGGTTTTAGGGTCTGGCCGAATTTCGTTTGGCGATCACTGTCGAGTTGGCCATAATGTGTTTATGTCTTGTACAGACAGTACTATAAAAATTGGGGGGAACTGTATTTTTTCCTCCAATGTTTTTATGGGGACGCAAGATAAAATGAGTAATTTTCAGCAAAAAATTGAAAATTCTGGTGCTGACTGGTTTTCTGAAGATAATGAGGAGAGTGCGATCGAAGTTGGAGAGCGATGTTTTATTGGGATTAACGCTGTCCTTCTTCCTGGGACGAAACTTGGTAAAGCATGCGTTGTAGGCGCGAACACCACAGTAAAAGGTGTTTATGATGACTGTTCAATAATTGCGTGCGATACATCGGGAAATTACATTGCTAATTTAAATAGTTAAACAAACTGAGGAAAATAAAATGATAAATGCGCTCACTCCAAATGGATTACATGTTCGGGTACCCGAAACTTTAGCAGAAGATCCTAGTCCGCATTTTGAGTTATCTGACAAAGAAGGCTACATGAATTATTATGCTGAATTTGGCTATTGTGTAATTAAAAATGCCATTCCTGGTGATCTTTGTGACTCAATAAGAAATTTATGGGATGAGGAAATAAAGACTAGCTCAGAATATGTTTACAGACAGACGACATGTAAAGCTGAGCGCAATAAGTTCAATGAGCAAGGCTTTGTTATGAATCCTATATTGAATTTACAGAGCGTTAATCCAAAATTTTTCAATAAATTTCGCAAGTGTGCAGAGAGTATCCTATCCCATAAAGGTTTGCATGATCCTTTTTATAATATCTTAGGCGATGACCCTAAAGTGGTCCAATCAATGTATTTTGAGGGTAATTCTGCTACCTGGGAACATCAAGATACATATTATTTAGATTCAGAGAAGTTAGGTACGATGTGCGGTGGTTGGTTAGCTGTAGAAGATATTGCGCCTAAAGCGGGCCGATTTTTCGTGATACCTGGATCACATAAAATTGATATGAAAAAGCATAGTGTGGAAAATAATGTAGCTACAAATCATGACAGTTATATTCTCTCGGTGCTTGATGAGGTTAAAGGGAAAGGAACTGCGCCTCATGCCCCAGCCTTGGAGCAAGGGAGTATTTTGCTATGGAATTCAAAAACTGTTCATGGATCATTAGCCACTCAAGACTCGAAAAAAGCACGGTCGTCAATAACTGTTCACGCAATCCCTAATTGTGATAGGTTTATGCAACAGCAGACTAGGATCATTAACACCCCTACTACGAAATTTAATGAAACATATATTTATAGTCCAAAGGATCAAGTCAAATTTAAATACAGGCTTATTAAGGGCGTTGAGGCTAACTTCCCTTCTTTATTTTATATGCTAAAACGATGGGCTATTGTTTCCGTTATGTTCTTCAGCCAAACTAATAAATCTTAGGCATGAGTTTTGTGATTTAATTTTTAAGGGTTTAATTATGGTTCACAAAATACTTGACGATTTAGTACAGTTTTTGTATATCAAGACATACAGGCGTTTTATTGAAAAATCTGTTCTTAGTGGAGATAGGGTTCTAGATGTAGGAAGTGGTTCTGGATTTTTAAAACCGCTGATTGAGTCCCAAGGTGGATTTTATTGTGGTATCGAACCCAGAACATTGGTTTTTGACGATGCTGTAGCGCGTTATGGTCCGGATGGATTTCATAACACTCTTTTACTCAGCAATTCAGGCGAGCTTGAGTATGACAAAGTGATTTGTTTGACGGTTCTCGATGAGGTGGCTGATAAGCTTGAATTTATTGAGGTTATTAAATCTTATTCAAATGTCAATTCAGTATTTTTCTTTTCCGTTAGAAACTCTGCTTTTCCATTTAGGAAATCTAAGCAGGTTTATTCAACCGTGGATGGGACAGCGGTTACGGACCTAAGTTTCGATGAGTGGAATAGTTTGTTTGATAGGTATGGTTTTGATATTATTAAAACTGAAAAGCTGGGAAGGCCGCCCGTTACGGCATTCAGCATAGTCGGATTAAAGAGCTTTTTACTGTATTTAATATTCTATGTGTTGCCGAAACGAAAGTCGTATATGCTGCTCTTTTCTTTGAAATTATCAAGTTAAAGTTCATATACTATCTATATTATTAATAGGAGATCTTAGCTTGAGATTACTTATCACGGGTGGAGCTGGTTTTATTGGCAGTGCCGTTATTCGGTATGTATTAGAGAACAATGAGTCTAGCGTCATTAATATTGATAAGCTAACCTATGCTGGCAATTTAGACTCGCTCGCGGATTATGCTGACAACATTCGTTACACGTTTGTTAAAGGCGACATAGTTGATCAGGCTGTATTGGGAAAAGTATTTATGCAATTTAAGCCGACGGCTGTTATGCATCTAGCAGCAGAGAGTCACGTGGATCGGTCTATTGACGAACCAGCCGAGTTCATTAAAACTAATATTATGGGTACTTTTAGTTTACTCGAAGCTGCAAAAGACTACTACTTAGGGTTGCCCAAAACAGACCAAAAACTCTTCAGATTTCATCATATTTCGACGGATGAAGTTTTCGGTGATCTCGCTACATATGAAAAAGCTTTTGATGAAAATAATTGCTACAAACCTTCATCGCCGTACTCTGCGACTAAGGCGGCCTCTGATCATTTAGTGCGAGCATGGGGGCGCACTTACGGTCTCCCTGTTATTGTTACTAATTGTTCAAATAATTACGGGCCTTATCACTTCCCAGAAAAATTGATACCTCATGTGATTTTGAGTGCTCTTCACGGGAGGTCTATACCTGTATATGGGGATGGCCTGCAAATACGTGACTGGTTATATGTAGATGACCATGCCCGGGCCTTACTCAAAGTGGTTAGTGAGGGAGTTGTCGGTGAAACATATAATATTGGAGGTCATAATGAGATGCAAAATATTGAGGTCGTAGAGTTAATTTGTTCTCTACTGGAGGAGTTGGCGCCGGTAAAACCGGAGGGCGTGGCTTTATATCGAGACCTTATTACGTTTGTTAATGATCGGCCAGGTCATGATGTTCGATATGCTATTGATGCGAAAAAAATTGAAAGAGAATTGGGTTGGGTGCCTCGAGAAACATTCGATTCTGGATTGCGAAAGACGGTCCAATGGTACTTAGATAACAGAGCCTGGTGGGATAGAGTAATATCTGGTACTTACCGATTAGATCGGTTGGGGGGTACGTTATGAGTTCTTTATACAAGGGGATTGTTCTAGCCGGCGGGTCAGGTACAAGGTTGCACCCTATAACCAAGGGAGTTTCGAAGCAGTTATTGCCGATTTACGATAAACCTATGATTTATTACCCGATTTCGGTATTGATGTTAGCGGGTATTCAAGAGATCTTGGTAATTTCAACGCCTTCTGATATTGATGGGTATAAAAGACTTTTAGGCGATGGATCTGAATTCGGAATAGCAATTCAGTACGCTGTTCAACACAGTCCAGATGGTCTTGCCCAAGCTTTTATTATAGGAGAAGAATTCATTGGCAATCACAGCGTCGCCTTGGTGCTTGGAGATAATGTTTTTTATGGGCAGCATTTTTCCGATAAACTCGAAGCAGCGGTTTGTGAGAGTACTGGGGCAACCATTTTCGCCTATCACGTCAAAGATCCAGCGGGGTTTGGTGTGGTTGAGTTTGATACTGAAGGCAAAGTACTGTCTATAGAGGAGAAGCCCTCAGTTCCAAAGTCTAACTTTGCTGTTACTGGTTTATATTTTTATGACAATGATGTTATTGAAATCGCCAAATCGTGTAAGGTCTCTAAGAGGAATGAGTTAGAAATTACCGACGTAAATAATGCCTACCAAGTAAGAGGTGATCTCAGGGTAGAGTTGCTTGGACGTGGTTTCGCTTGGCTGGATACGGGAACCCATGACTCTCTTCTTGAGGCGGGTCAATTTGTCCATACGATTGAACAGCGACAGGGGTTGAAAGTCGCTTGTTTAGAAGAAATCGCTTTTCATCAAGGGTGGATATCTAAAAAAGAACTATTAAGACAAGCGAATAGCCTTAAAAAGACCAGTTATGGGCAATATTTAGTTGAAGTTGCAGGCGGTTATAAGTGAAGGTTATTAAGACTAGGTTAAAAGATTGTGTAATTATCGAGCCCAAACTATTTGGTGACGAGCGCGGCTTTTTCCTAGAGACATTTCAATCAGTGAGATACGAAGAGCAGGTAGGCACTCCTCTGCTCTTTGTGCAAGACAACCATTCTCGGTCCTCGATAGGTGTATTACGTGGTCTTCATTTCCAGAAAAAAAACCCGCAAGGTAAGCTTGTTCGAGTAGTTCGAGGAGAAGTTTTTGATGTGGCTGTGGATATACGCCAAAATTCTATTACCTTCGGTCATTGGGAGGGTGTGATACTGTCTGAATTTAACAAAAAGCAACTCTGGGTGCCACCAGGATTTGCGCATGGTTTTTTAGTGCTTTCTGACATTGCTGATTTCGAATATAAGTGCACTGACTATTATGATCCTTCAGATGAGGGTTGCATTCTGTGGAATGATCCCGATCTAAATATAGACTGGCCTATAAATAATCCTATTCTATCTCAGAAAGATTCCAGCGCTCAATTGTTAAGAGAAGTGAGCATACAGTTACTCACGTCTGAATTTATTTAATTTACTCATTGGACTTATATGGATTACTTATCTTTAATTGGTCGTGACTCGGAACTGTTTGGAAGAGATATAGAGGCACATGATTTAGCTCTAAAGGATACTGTCGCTACTTCACGATTTCTTGTTATCGGAGGTGCCGGCTCGATCGGTCAGGCTGTAACGCGGGAAATTTTTAAGCGAAACCCGAAAATTTTGCATGTTGTCGATATTTCCGAAAACAATATGGTTGAATTAGTAAGGGATATACGCAGTACCGAGGGCTATGGTACTGGCGATTTTCAGACCTTTGCAATTGACTGTGGAAGTATCGAATTCGAAGCTTTGATTAAAAATCACGGACCTTATGATTATATTTTTAATCTATCGGCACTGAAACATGTTCGAAGTGAAAAAGATCCATTTACACTAATGCGGATGATTATGGTCAATGTTTTTAATACAATTAAGACCATACGCTTAGCTAAAAAAATGGGAGCATATAAATATTTTTGTGTATCGACTGATAAAGCGGCAAATCCAGTCAATATGATGGGTGCAAGTAAGCGTATTATGGAAATGTTTTTAATGCGCGAAAGTATGAGCCAAAACATGTCAATGGCACGGTTTGCCAATGTAGCATTTTCTGACGGCTCTCTACTTCATGGCTTTAATCAGCGCTTTGCCAAGCGCCAACCTTTCTCTGCTCCAAATGATGTTCGGCGTTATTTCGTAACGCCTCAAGAATCTGGTGAGCTGTGCCTGTTATCTGGCCTATTAGGTGAGAATAGAGATATCTTTTTCCCGAAATTGAGTCAAAATCTTCATCTTATTACTTTCTCCGAGATTGCTATTCGTTTTTTGAGAGAACGTGGATATGAGCCATATGAGTGTCAGTCTGAGAACGAAGCCCGTAATAGAGCTGAAGAGCTTATCGCAAATAAGAAATGGCCCTGTTATTTCTTTAAGAGTGACACTACTGGTGAAAAAGACTTTGAAGAGTTTTTTACTGACAATGAAGATTTAGATATGGGACGGTTAGATTCGGTTGGGGTTATTCGAAATCAACCTGATTTTGATGAGAGCAAATTAGATGAATTTATGAATGGTATAGAAGCACTAAGGTCAAAGGCAACTTGGTCAAAAGATGATATTGTTAAGTTGTATTTTGGCTTGTTGCCAGAATTTGCTCACAAGGAAACTGGTAAATATTTAGATCAGAGGATGTAAGCATGGAACGTTTTTTCGATATCTTATTTTCTGGTCTTGCATTACTTATACTTTCTCCTCTTTTAGTGCCGATCGTTATAATTTTAAAATGTAGTGGAGAAGGAGAGGTGTTCTTTTTACAAGAACGGATCGGCAAAGAGGGTAAGTTATTTATGCTATTTAAGTTTGCCACTATGCTAAAAGACAGTCCTAACCTCGGGACGGGCACAGTTACTATGAAAGGCGACCCACGAGTGTTGCCCGTTGGTCAGTTTTTACGAAAGAGTAAGATTAATGAATTACCTCAACTACTTAATATATTCTTTGGTGATATGAGTGTCATTGGGCCGAGACCTCTTACAGCGCAAACATTTGACGCGTACTCGGATATCACTCAGGCCATTATAAAAAATGTAAGGCCTGGGCTGTCAGGAGTGGGGTCGATTATATTTCGCGGGGAAGAAGATATAATGCATGGGGCTAACGCGTCGTTTGATTTCTACGACAATGTTATCGCGCCATATAAAGGGGCTCTTGAAGAGTGGTTTGTTTCACACAAAAGTATTTACATCTACTTTATGGCCATTTTTATAACTGTTTGGGCTGTGTTGTTTCCAAAGACAAATATAGCTTGGACTGTATTCAAAGGACTTCCGGAACCTCCAGTAGAAATAAGTGAAGCACTGAATTATCGCAAGCAGAACCGATAATGAATCATTTTCGATAAGCTAAAATAATAAACTCACGTAAGTTCCAAAATATATCACCTCAAAATGCTGATTCAGACTTTGAATACTTTCTCCAAGGTGATTATGACCCTTCTCTCATAATAGAAATAATACACACAGGATATATGATATGCGTATCAACGGCTCGGAACTTTCTAATAACAGTCCATTTACACTTTTTGGTGGCTTAAATGTACTAGAAAATCTCGATCTAACTTTAAGTACAGCTGAGAAGTTCGTAGAAGTCACTAGGCAATTAGGTATTCCTTTTGTATTTAAAGCATCTTTTGATAAGGCCAACCGATCATCCATTAATTCATATAGAGGTGTCGGTCTGGATGCGGGAATGGAGATTTTCCTTGCCATTAAAAAAGAATTTGGTGTGCCGATCATAACTGATATTCATGAACTTAATCAGGTTGCAGTTGTTTCAGAAATAGCAGATGTTCTGCAAATACCTGCTTTTTTGGCGAGACAAACTGATTTGGTTGTTGAGATTGCTAAAACAGGAAAGCCAGTAAATGTTAAGAAGCCTCAGTTCATGAGTCCTGGGCAAATGAAAAATATTGTAGACAAATGTAATGAAGCAGGTAATTTCAATGTGATGCTCTGTGAGCGTGGGAGTAATTTTGGTTACGACAACCTGGTGGTCGATATGCTTGGTTTTCAGGTAATGAAGGATGCAACCAATAACGCGCCTATTATTTTTGATGTGACACATAGCTTACAGTGCCGTGATCCGATGGGGAAAGCTTCAGGAGGGCGACGAAACCAACTCGTCGAACTTGCTAGGGCTGGTATGGCGTGTGGCTTAGCTGGTCTATTCTTGGAGGCGCACCCTGATCCTGATAGGGCTAAATGTGATGGGCCAAGTGCGCTGCCACTCCATCAGTTACAAGCATTTCTTGAGCACGTCAAAGCTATCGATGACATAGTAAAGTCTCTACCCAAATTAGAGATCTCATAACTAATGAATTGTAGATCAATTCAAATGGTTCTTTTTGATGTTGACGGTGTACTAACAGATGGCAGTCTATACATAGGTGCCGATGGTGAGCTGTTTAAGAAATTCAATGGATTTGACCAAGCTATTACCGGTTGTAGTGATAAGTGTCTGCGCTTGAAATATTATTAGAGTGTATAGAGCTCGGCTTTGAGCAGGTAGCATTTGTGGGTGACGACATCATTGATATCGCAGTTATGCACAAAGTTGGTTTTAGTATTGCCCCAGCTGATGCACATGAGTTCACCATAATCTCGGCTTACTATGTCACATAGCTAATGCTGGAAAGGGAGTTGCTGGGAGAGGGACCGGGTATATCCTACGCTTTAACGTTTATCTATAATTTATGCATACTTAGTACGTCGGGCAGTCATGAAATCGCTTACCAGTAAAATAAAACTAGTTATTCCTGCAAGATTTGGCTCCAGTCGCTTGCCCGGCAAACCTCTAATTGATCTTTGCGGTATTCCGATGGTAATTAGAGTCGCGAATCGAGTGTCCGAGGCGTTGCCATTAGCAGATCTATGGATTGCTACGGACGATAAGCGTATTGAGGATGTTGCCATAGGATACGGCTATCAAGTTATGCGCACAAATATAGCCCATGAAAGCGGGACGGATCGTATCGCTGAGGTGACTAAAAATTTAGGTTGGTCAAATGATGTAATAATCATTAATGTTCAAGGAGATGAACCCTTAATTGACGTAGGATTACTGAAAAAATTTGCAGAATTTTGTGTTGTCAATAAGGCTCTTGCTATGGCTAGTGTGATGGTTCCAGTGGAACGTTGGCAAGATATCAACGACCCTAATGTTGTTAAAGTGACAGTGAATAAAGCTGGTAACGCAACTGCTTTTTCTCGCTCTCCGATACCCTATTGTCGTGATTTACCTTTGGCTGAATGGCCAATACATTTATATACTAGGCATATCGGGATTTATGCTTATAAAGCGAAAGTGTTAATAGATTTATCTGCTAGTCCGACAAGTATATTGGAGAGGCTAGAGAAACTAGAGCAACTTCGCGCTTTATGGCTTGGATACTCCATATCAATGCTCAAGTGGTTGGAGCCTATTCACGCAGGTGTCGACTGTTTAGATGATGTAAACCGAGTTCGTAAAATTCTTATTAATAATGTAAGTGAGTAAATCAAATGTCTTTTATTGAATTTGCCAAAGAGGTCTTCGATATTGAATCGAAGGCGATTTCAGGGCTGTCTAACCTGTTAGATGATAATTTCACTAACTCTGTTCAGTGTATATTAGGGTGTAAGGGTCGCGTAATTGTTTGCGGAATGGGTAAATCGGGTATTATTGGAAAGAAAATTGTGGCTACATTTGCGAGTACTGGAACTCCAAGTTTTTTTATGCATCCTGGAGAGGCGTATCATGGCGATTTGGGGATGGTTACTTTCGCTGATATATTTTTGGCCTTGTCGAATTCCGGCGAGACAGAAGAGGTTGTTAAGTTGCTGCCTTTTTTGAAAGATAATCAAAACCGTGTCATTTCCATGACAGGGAATGTTAATTCCACCTTGGCCAGAGCGTCGCACTTTCACCTCAACATTAAAGTGGATGCTGAGGCATGTCCGTTGCAATTGGCACCAACCGCATCAACTACTGCAACATTAGCTATGGGTGATGCTTTAGCTGTTACTTTAATGAGGGCTCGTAAATTTCAGCCTGAAAATTTCGCAAAATTCCACCCAGGTGGCTCGCTTGGACGAAGACTACTTCATCGCGTCGAGGATGAGATGCAGTCTGATAGTCTGCCGTTTGTATCAAAGGATGCGGGAGTCTTAGGTTTAATTCGCGCAATGACGGCGTCTGGATTAGGGATCTGTGTTGTTGACGATAAAGAGCAAGGTGTTATAACGGATGGCGACATTCGCAGAGCTATCGAAACTCATGGTGAGGCTTTATTCTCGATGAGAGCGGAAGAAATAATGAGCAGGCAGCCAATTTCAGTGGGAGTTGGTACCAGAATGGAAGACGCGCTATCACTGATGGAGGCACGTAGAATCACATCATTACTAGTAATGGATGGTTCAGCAATAGTCGGTGTCGTGAAGAAATAATTTAACTTGAAAAATTGGCTGTTCAAATGTCAAGTTTCTCGTCCGACTATAACTAATTTGTTGGAAGCAGCGCCTTATTTAATCCATTTCCCGATATCTCTGTCGCCGGTTCTGACAACCAGCCCCCCTTAACATGCGACCAAACTCCATGCTCTATGAAGCCTCATAACGAATCGCGAGCATAAATAGGTGCAATCTACCAACAGATGGTTGAAACAAAGAAGAATGAGCGTACTGATGCATTGAAAGAAATAAATTGTCTGTTGCAAACGGTTTTCTATACAATTGGAATAGTGAAGGGCTCGCGTACTAAAGTAGAGAAGAAGCATGGAGGTTTCAGAAATAGAACTACCATCTAATAAAAAGTTTGGGAACTTCTTTACGCTCTTATTTTTGTTAGCTGCAGGATATTTTTACTTCAATAGCAATTTTACAGATGCTTTCATTTGTGCCATAACTTCAGCAACTTTTTTTCTACTCAGTTTAACAAAACCCGGCTTGTTACTGCCCCTAAACATACTTTGGATGCGATTTGGAATTTTACTGGGGATAATAATAAGTCCTGTCGTACTTGGTGTAATATTTTTTGGATTATTTACTCCAATCGCTTTCATAATGCGGTTACGTGAACGGGATGAGTTGAGTCTCAAATTCAAGCGCAAAAACACTTATTGGGTTTGCCGTAAAGAGGCAATAACAATCAACTCCTTCAAAAACCAATTTTAAGACGGGTTATAATAGTGGACCTTTTAATAGAACTTTGGACTTTTCTTCGTATTCGCAAAAAATTGTGGCTCGCGCCGATTATTATTGTAATGCTTATATTGGGTGGGCTGTTGATGCTTGCGCAAGGTTCGGTTGCAGCACCGTTTATTTACACTCTATTTTAGCCAATTGCATATGTATATCTTAGGAATTTCGGCCTTTTACCATGACAGCTCAGCATGCCTATTGCAGGATGGTGAGATTGTAGCAGCGGTGCAAG
>Ga0206127_1003844_pt1 | contig 13610 bp, 16 predicted proteins | sample Helgoland_Spring_6_FD_148646 | JGI IMG/M metagenome (GOLD analysis project Ga0206127, IMG submission 148646) | Pelagic subsurface seawater microbial communities from Kabeltonne, Helgoland, North Sea - Helgoland_Spring_Bloom_20160419_1 | ecosystem: Environmental > Aquatic > Marine > Epipelagic ...
AGCGTAAGCAAGTCTACAAAGGCTAAAGATGTCCTTGGTTGGAATCCAAGATCGGCAGAAGAATCTATTTTAGATATTGCAAATCAAATTAAAGAAATGGGCCTAATTAAATAATTCCTGTTTTTTTATAGATTTTGATTAATATCAAAAAAATCAGAGTCATAAAATAATGACTCACTCCCCTACTTTCATTTCCATGTTACATTAAGTATATTAGAAAATGAAAAAAATCCTTCTACTATTACTGTTTATTCCACTTATTTCATTTGGTCAAGAATTTGAAAAAGAAAAAATAAAATCTGTTATCAAAACTTTTTTTGCTGGTTTTCATAAAAAAGATTCATTATTACTAACATCAGTTCTTGAAAAATCTTTCACTCTAAACTCTACTTCATTCAACGAAAATGAAGGAGTGTTAAGAAATATTAATGGAGATAATTTTATATCTGCAGTTATTTCAAGACCCAGTAGTCCTGCTTGGAAAGAAAAACTTTTTTCTTATGAAATAAAAATTGACGGTCCACTTGCAAATGTTTGGGTTGACTATGAATTTTGGATCGATAATAAACTAAGTCATTGTGGAGTAAATTCAATTCACTTATTAAAAAAGAAATCGGGTTGGAAAATTTTTAATATTTCAGATTCAAGAAGAAATAATTGCAATAATTAAATTGTTATGAGAAATATAATTTCACTATTATTTGTCACATTTATTTTCTCTTGTTCTCCTTTGAAAAAATATGAGAATACTGGGAATGTCTTTGAAAAAGAGATTGTGAATTTAGAACTACTTGATTTAAAAAATAAAGCTGATAAAAATAATTTACTATTTATTGGCAGTTCAAGTATTAGATTATGGAATGATATTGAAAATGATATGCAACCCTACAAATCGATTAAAAGAGGGTATGGTGGTGCTCATTATTATGATTTAATTCATTTTACCGAAAGATTAATATCTAATCATTCCCCTAGAGCAATATTGATTTTTGTAGCTAATGATATTACAGGATCTAATGATATATTTAAAACCTATAATGATCTTACCCCAATGGAGGTTAAAAAATTATTTAAATACTGTTACAAATCAATTAGAAAAATACATAAACAAGTTCCTGTCATAGTCATTGAAACAACACCCACTCCAAGCAGATGGGATGTTTGGGATAAAATTGCTGAAGCCAATGATCTTATTAATGAATTTTGTGAGAGTAATTCAAACCTTCATTTTATAAATACCAGAAATAAATTTATAAGCAAAAATGGTTTGCCAATTAAATCTTTTTTTATTTCTGATGAATTACATTTAAATAAATCTGGTTATAAACTATGGTCAGAAATTATTAAAGAAAAATTAATTGAACTAAATATTTAAAAAAACATTTTAAATTAGATATATGATAGATTTTATAAAAAAGCATTTTAATACAATTGTATTTATTTTATTTATGAGTGTTTTTATACTTATTATTCTTATGAATTTAAATCAATAATATTTAATATTAATTGTTTTAATTCTTTAGGTTGAATGTTTTATCAAAAAAATAAGAGAAAATAAAAAATGATCCTGCCTTTTTCTATGCCTGAGCCATCATTAATCAAAACAAATGGTATTGAACTTGAAGTTTTTCAATTAGGACAAGGAGGAACTCCGATAGTATTATGTCATGGCTGGCCCGAACTAGCTTACAGTTGGCGTTATCAAATCCCTGCACTAGTAAAGGCAGGTTACCACTGTATTGTTCCAAATCAAAGAGGATACGGTAATTCTAGTAAACCAAATGATGTTGATGCATATGATATAATTCATTTAACTAATGATCAAAATGGGCTTCTTGATGCTTTAGGAATTGAAAAAGCTATTTATGTTGGACATGATTGGGGCTCAATAATGCTCTGGCAACATGCTTTAATTAATCCTAAAAGAATTATTGGAATGGCCAACATGTCAGTTCCATACAGCAAAAGAAGACCTATTGATCCAATAGAATTTTGGGAATCAAAATTAGGAGAAGAGCATTACATAGTTCATTTTAATCGTCAACCTAACAAGGCAGCTATTTCTTTTGAAAAAAACACAAAGAAGGTTTTGACGAATATATATAGAAGTAATCATTGGTTAAAAAACAATATAGATAAGTTTAATGATTATTCAATTATAAAATCAGCAGAGATTGATAATAAAAAAGGTGAATTAATTTTAAATGAATATGATTTAGATGTATTTGTTAATACTTTTGAAAAAAATGGATTTATAGCACCTTGTAATTGGTATCGTAACTTTTCTAGAAACTGGAAAATAATGAGTAATTACAGAGAGGATTTTAGCATGCCTTGCTTGATGATTTATGGTAAATATGACTCTGTCCCAAAAAAAAATATGGACAAAATTATTAGTAATTTAGAAACTCACACACTTGACTGTGGCCACTGGATTCAACAAGAACAACCTGAAAAGGTTAATCAAATTTTATTAAACTGGTTAGAAAAAAAAATAAAACCTGTATTATGAAAAAAGGTAAAATTTACAGTGTTTTTTCTAATAAATGTCCAAAATGCAATAAAGGAAGTTTTTGGAAAAGTAACAATCCTTACTATAACTTGTTTTTTAATGGTGGAGAGAATCATAAAAACTGTTCAAACTGCGATTTAAAATTTGAAATAGAACCTGGGTTTTTCTATGGTGCAATGTATGTAAGTTATGGTTTGGGAATTGGATTAGGATCTCTAATATTAATTATCTCACTAGCAATTTTTGAAATGAAAAACATTCTTGTTCTATCATTAATCATAGGGCTAAGTATTTTAATTCTTGCCCCAGTCAATTACTTTCTTTCTAGACTAATATGGCTTAATGCATTTATAGATAATAAGTCTTAACTATAACTTTCAATCCAATTATCAATTTTTTCTTCCAATAATTTTAAAGGAATACAACCTGACTCAAGTATCCTTTCATGAAATATTTTAATATCAAATTTAGCACCAAGTTTATTTTCAGCCCTCGATCTTAATTCTCTTATTTTAAGCTGACCTATCTTATAAGACAAAGCTTGCCCTGGATTTGCCATGTATCTTTCAATTTCGGATGTAATACTCGCTTCAGATTCAGCCTCATTATCTAGTGAATATTGTATCGCTTTTTCTCTTGACCATCCTTTTGTGTGGATGCCAGTATCAACAACTAATCTGATAGCTCTATGCATTTCAGCACTTAACATCCCAAAATATTGATAAGGATCCTTATAAAGACCTAATTCTTTTCCCAACGATTCAGAATAAAGAGCCCAACCCTCTCCATAGGCACTGTACCAAAGACTTTTTCTAAAAGACGGTAAAGAAGTGTTTTCTTGCTGTAAAGATATTTGGAAGTGATGTCCGGGTATTGCTTCATGTAAAAAAAGATCTTCATCTGAATAGTAATTATATTCTTTGATATTAGGAATTGGTACATAGAAAATTCCAGGTCTTGTACCATCCAAAGATCCTGGGTTATATTCTGCACTAGCTGAAGCTTCTCTAAAAGCCTCTGTTCTTCTTACTTCAAAAGGAGTTTTAGGTTGTAGTCCAAACAAAGAATTGACTTGAGGAGTCATTTCTTTATGAATCTTATTAAAATTATCTATAACCTCACTTGGTTTTTGAAATGGAATTAATTCGTCTAAATATCTTACATGATTAAAAAAAGACTTTAAGTCTCCTTTAAATCCAACTTTACTTTTTACAATTTCCATCTCTGAGGAAATTCTCGCGACTTCATTTAGTCCAAGTTGGTGAATTTCATCTGCACTCATTTCAGTAGTTGTATATAACTTAATTGAGTAGTTATAATAATCAGATCCATCTACATAAACATTTATTCCACTAGAATCTCTTCCATTTTCCAGGTATTCATTTTTCATAAAATCGTACAGCTTTTGATATGCAGGTATTATTTTATTTAAGACCGTTTTCTTGTACTTATTTGTCAAAACAGATTTCTCATCTTCACTAAAATCAGATGGAAACTGTCTAATTGGACTATAAAATAAATTTTCATCAAGATTTGTGTTTATTATTGTTTTTAATTGAGGAATCACTTTTATGATTAATGACTTTGGCAGAACGTATCCATTAACTATACCTTCTTTCATCCTGTCTTCAGCAGAACTAAGCCAAATAATGTAATCATCTAACCTACTTAACCAATCGTTATAATCTTTTACAGTTTTGAATGGCTGGGCACTTAATCCGGCTGCATACTGACCTATGTTAAGCTGTAGTGTCCACATTTGATTAATAGGAGTGTACTGTTCTTTAAAATTTAATCTTTCTAAATTAGTTTCACATTCCCATAACAATACTTTTTTACTTAAAACATCGTCTTTACTTAAATTACTGTTATCAAATTCATTTAATCTATTTCTATAATTTAAATAAAATATTTTTTCTTCATTTTTAAATTTATCAGTTAAATTATCAGGCAAAAAATCATTATACCTTTGATCTCCTTGACTTGTGGCATTTAATGGGTATAGCCTTAGACTTTCTTGATAATAATTTTCAAAAACTTGATTAATTTCTTCAGACTGTTTATTATTGATTTGACAACTAAAAAAAGTAATCGATAAACTAAAAAGAACTAGTATTTTTTTCATTAGTAAAATTTTATGAGGGTTAAATTATGAATTTAAATTAATAAAAACATTTTCTATATTTAGTAAATGAAAGCATTAAAATACTATTATCGACACTTCGGGTTCTTTCCATACGTTTTAGTTTGGTTTTTAAAAAACTGGTTAGAAATTCCAAGTTATATTTCTTTTCCTCTGGGGATAATAGCTATTACATGGATTATTTTTGTTATATACACAGTAGGATTTAGAGATCAAGGTTAATTACAATGAACATTAAATACATTAGCAGTTGTTAACGCAACTAATACAGTAGGTTTTGTAATTTTATCTTTATTATATTTAAGAATGGATAATTTAAAAATAGATGAAAAATTAAGTTTATTAAAAAATAACTGGAAGCTGATAAATAATAAAATCCAAATTAATATTGAATTTTCTAATTTCAACAAAGCTTTTAGTTTCATGACTGATATTGCCAAAGAATGTGATATAATGAATCATCATCCATGTTGGACAAATGAGTATAATAAATTAGAAATAATTCTTTTTACTCATGACAAAGGAACAATAACTGAACTAGATTTTAGATTAGCTCAAATAATTGATAATAAATTAATTGGTTTTCAATGAAAAAAAAATTAATGATAACAATTATAATTATTACCGTTTTATACTTGTGGGCTGAGCTAGGTGTTGGAATTTTTTTTCAGGACTCTTGGGGCGGTGATTAAAAAATTCTATTCTGTTTTGTCAAAAAACATATTAAGGCCTAAATCTCTTGAAATTAAATAAACCTTATCACCGTTTTCTTTACGTTTTCTAAGATTTTTTAGCTTAATTTTTTCTGGTTCAGTTAATTTATTTTCTAACAAAGCTAATTCTTCAGAATTTCTAGGAAAATATATTTCATTGAATTTTTTATTACCAAAAAAAGGAAATGAAGGTTGATTTACTTCAAACTCATCTCCGTAACTAATTTCATTTATTTGAATTGACTTTAAAATTTCATCAGAATTTGAATATTTGTCCATATCAAGCCTTAAACAAACTTTATTTTCTTGATCAATAAACCATATACAGTTTGAGATTCCTACAATTTGTCCTAATGAGTTTTTAATTTTTTGTTGATTTTGTATTGACTTTAGAAAACTTGATTCCAAAAAAAATATAGATCCACCACTGCTGTTATAACTAGCATAATGATCCTTGTTAAATTCTTTAACTGTAACATAATACTTTATTTCTTTCCACTTTTTTACAGTTTTAAAAAAAGGAATTATTAATGTTTTTTTCGATATTCCTTCTCTGTTAATAATTATCTGGTAGAAAGAAAGTAAAATCAAAATAACTAATATTGGTACTGTATAGATATTTAACAAAACTGAATCACCATCAACCAATAAAGAAAAGGTAAAGAATAAAGAAAATATTAATAATTTGTAATTTACTTTTATCGATTTAATTTCTTTCATATTTAAAATTTCCTTTAAATATATTAAAAACATTCAACGAAGATGTTTTAGCTAATTTTAAATAAAAACTTATATTTATTAAATGGACAAAAGATTTATTTTAGCCTGTATAGTTTTAATGTATGTTTCCTCGGTATACTTTATATTTAGAAGTCATTATGTTATGGGTGGTATTCAAATTTTAATGGGCTTGTTATTCACTTATTTGTACTCAAATAAAAAATAAGATTGAAACTAGATGTCTACAAAATTAATGCATTCACTAGTATAATATCTGGTGGGAATCCTGCTTGTATTGTTCCCTTAAAATCTTGGCTTAATGATGACTTACTTCTTTCAATAAGTAAAAAAAATGCTGTAGCTGAAACGGCTTTTTTCATTTATAAAAATGACAAAATTCATCTTAGATGGTTTACACCCGATATAGAAATGGACCTATGTGGACACGCTACCTTAGCGACAGCACACTGTTTAAGTTCAATTTTAAAATATCCTTACAGTTCAATAAAATTTGAAACTAAAAGTGGGCAAGTTAGTGTTGATTTTAAAGATGGTAAATATCATATGAACTTACCATTAAGAAATCCTGTAAAATCAGAATTACCAAAACTAATATGTAAATCATTAAACTTAAAACCTTTAGAAGTTTACAAATCAAGGGATTATTTGTTAATTTATAACTCTGAAGAAGAGATCAAAAAAATTAAAATTAATACTCACTATTTTAATCAAATAAACTTAGATCCTGGAGGAGTTGTTGTAACAGCCAAAGGCACTAATTCAGATTTTGTATCAAGGTATTTTACACCTCAATCTACTATACTGGAAGATCCGGCTACTGGTTCATCGCATTGTTCTCTAATTCCTTTTTGGTCTAAAAAATTAAACAAAAACCATTTGATTTCTATACAACTTTCTCAAAGAGGTGGTAAATTTGAGTGTATTAATAATTTCGATAGAGTTACTGTTATTGGAAGTGCTGTAACAGATTCTCAAACAACTATTACTATTTAATTTTACTATATTGATATAAACTATTTGTAAATGAAAAGGTTTTTATTTCTTGTTTTTATTGTATTAAGTTCTTGTAATAATCCAATTGAAAATAAAAAACCAAATGTAATAATTATAATGACAGACGATCAAGGTTTTGGAGATTTAGGCATTAATGAAAATCCTAATATAATGACTCCAAATATTGATAAGTTCGCAAGTGAAAGTATTCAGTTCAATAACTTTTTTGTTTCGCCTGTATGTGCTCCTACTAGATCCAGTTTAATGACTGGAAGATATTCTCTTAGGACAGGAGTTAGAGACACTTACAATGGAGGTGCAATAATGTCTAGTACTGAGACTACAATTGCAGAAATTTTAAAAGAAGCTAATTATTCAACTGGAATTTTTGGGAAATGGCATTTAGGAGATAACTATCCATTTAGACCATCGGAACAAGGGTTTGACGAATCTTTAATACATCTAGCTGGGGGAATTGGACAAGTTGGAGATTTTACTAATTACTTTAAGGGGAGTACAAGTTATTTTGATCCGATTCTCTGGAAAAACAATAAACAAAATCAATACGAAGGTTATTGCTCCGATATATTTGCTGAAAATGCTATAAAGTTTATAGAAAAAAACAAAAACAATTCCTTTTTCTGTTATTTATCATTTAATGCTCCACACACTCCTTTACAGGTTCCTAGCAAGTACTATGATATGTATAAAAATTTAGATCCGGAATCTGGCTTTAAAGAAGGATTAGAATCTTTAAAAATGAGCGAAAAAGATAAAGAAGATACAAGAAGTATATATGGGATGGTAACTAATATTGATGATAATATTGGAAAGGTAATTAATAAATTAAAAGAATTAGAAATTGAGGATGAAACCATAATAATTTTCATGACAGATAATGGACCTCAACAATTAAGATATAATTCAAACATGAAAGGACTAAAAGGTACGGTGTATAATGGTGGAATTAGAGTGCCATTTTATATAAAGTACGCTGAAAAATTTAAAAATTCTAAAGTGATTAATAGAATGTCTGCTCACATTGATGTGTTACCAACAGTTTTAGAGTTATGTGATTTAAAAATTCCTAGTGACAGAAAAATAGACGGTCAAAGTCTTGTACCTACAATTAATTCTAAAGCCATTAATGATAGATTTTTATTTTCATACTGGACTAGAAGATTTCCAGAAAAATATATAAATATGTCTATTCAAAACGATAATTATAAACTAGTAGGAAACACTGACTTTGATAGTAAAATTGAAGATTTTGAATTATATGATTTAATTGCAGATCCCTCAGAAAGTAATAATGTTATTATTCAAAATATTGAAATAGCAAAATCTTTTAAAATAGAAATGGACAATTCTATTAATGATTTATTAAACTCAGAAAATATTAAAAATCCACCTAGAATAATTGTTGGTTCAGAATTTGAAAATCCTACAGTTTTAAATAGAAATGACGCTTCAGGAGAAAGAGGAATATGGGCACAAAATGATATTTATTCTTATTGGAAAGTTAATTTTAAAAAGGGAACTTATGATTTTAAATTTAAATTCAAAGACTCTATCCCAAATAAAGGAAAGTTATTTACAGAAATTAGCAATAGAGTTTACGCTAAAAAAACAGAAAAAGTAGTAAACAATACTTTAGAAATGAATGATATTAGTATTGAAAATGGCGAGGTTGACTTAATATCATTTTTAAAAGTAAATAATAAAAAAATATTTCCATTTTGGATTGAAATTTACAAACAAAACTAATTACAACTAGCCAAATATTTATCCCAGTTTTTGTTAGTAGGCGAATTAGGAAAATAATAACATTCTTTTTCTCCGCTTGGATAAGTTAAATTTTTCCAAAAACCAGTAGGAATATGCACACCAGTTTCTCTAACTTCATGTCCAGGATCAAAAACAAGCTCTATTCTAACTTTTATACTTCCAAGAGATGCTGACCAATCTCTAACTTGCTGTTCCAATTGAGCCCACTCTCCCCTATTTAAATCATCAATTTGCATGGCACAGTTTACAAACGAAAAAGTTTTATTTAAATTATCTTCAGAATCACTAAAAGTTGCTGCGGGAGCAAGATGACCCTTATCCCATTCATTTTTGTAATAATCAGCGTTATCGCTAGTTTTAACACCAGATTCTAAATAAAAATCCTTATTTCCTCGGTCAACATTTTTAGGTCTATTAGACACAGAATATTCTATCCAATTTGGTTGCTCATATACTTCATTATAGGAAACCGTATAAATACCCTTATTTATAATAATTTCTTCTCTTAATTCTGAAAGTAAACAACAATCAGAAGATGAACCTTCACAAGAAATGATAACGAGAACTAGAAAAAATTTTAAAACATACTTCATGTATCAAATTTAATATTAGATTTACAACAAATTTATAAAATGAAAAAAATATTACTAATCTTATTTTTTCTATTCCCATTATATAATATATCTCAGGAAGTTCAGAAAGTTGAGGTAGTTAAATCTGATACTCAGATTGAAAATTTAAATGAATTACTTGGACAAAATGAAATTAAAATTGATTTTTTAGATTTTATAATCTTCCCAGCTTTAACGTTGGGTTATGAAAAAAACAGAAATTCTTCTACTGCTTATGGTGCAACAATGTTTATTAATTTTGATACTGATTTGGGTTCAGAATGGAATGATAAATTTGCAATTACTCCGTATTACAGATTTTATTTTTTAGAATCTCAAGATTACGGAGGTTATGGTGTGTTTGCTGAAATCTTTACTAAGTTTTCGTCAGCTAAAATTGAGAATTATTCAGATGCAAAATCAGAATCTTACACTGACATCTCACCAGGACTTGCAGTGGGTAGAAAATGGATAAACAGAAAAGGGTTTACTTTTGAATTAATGTTTGGAGTTGGCAGAAATCTACTGTATGATGAAGATGTTAACGGAATGAATACAGCAACTATTAGAAGTGGAGTGTCTATTGGAAAGAGATTTTAAATAACAAACATTCTTTAAGGTATCTTTAAAAGTTTTTTCTTAACTTGACCTTTCTGAATTTTTCGGAATTAACAAACTAACTTTTATAAAAATGAAAAAACTATTATTACTTAGCGTTTTAGGATTATTTATTTCTTGCGCAAACCAAAATCAAGAATGTGAAACGCCTTCTAATGGATTTATTGAGGGAACTGGACAATCTGTTACACTCGGTTCAGAAGCTTCTTTAGATGTGTTTAAAGCTATTGACAAAGCTTGGGCTGAAAGAGATTACGAAACTTTAAAAACATTAATTTCTAACGAAGGAAATTATACTCACGACGACAACTCTGTTTCTACAAACGCAGATGAATTTATAGCTCATATTGAAGCTGGTTATCAAGATTCATTAGAAAAAGAAGAAGAATGGGGATGGGTTACAAATTTTGCTTTTTCTGTAAAACCTACCAAATCTGAAACTGGAGATTATGCAAATGAAAATGGAGAATGGGTATGTGCAAGATTTACAGGAGCAAATGGAGATGTTTATGAAGAATGGTATCAAATTGTTGATGGACAACTTGTAATGTGGTCTTCAGCTAAAAGAGAAAATAAATAATTTAAATCTTATAAAATGAAAAAAATATTATTATTAATTAGTCTTATTGCGGTTTCATGTTCGTCAAATCCTGATTACGATGCAAATTTAGATCTTGCTAAAAAATGGGTTCAAGCATTTGAAACTGGTGATATAGAATTATGGAAAGAAGTTGTTTCTGAAGATGTACAAGATGTTTCTCCTATGTACGGAATGGGAAGAGTTGGATACGATGCGTCATTTCAAGTGGCAGATTTTTATGTAAAAAATTATACAGATGTAAAATTCAACGACCCTGTTTGGTTACCTGGAATTGATACTTTAACAATGAAGCCAGATGGTAGCGTAAGAGCATATGGTAGATGGAGTGGTGTCAGTAAATCTACAGGAAGAGAATTCAGTTTGATGTCTTACCATAATTTTGATTTTGAAGATGGAAAAATTGTAACCACAGGAGAATATTTTGATGCTACTGGAATGGTAAATGCAGTCGGACCTGCTCAAAGAAATGTTGTTGTATTTACTGCAAAAGTCAGCAAAAAGAACTTAAGTAAATTTCAAGAATTAATGGATTCTGATGATGGTTTAACTGTTACAAGAAATGCTGAAGGCTGTACACACTTAGAAGCATTTTATAATGAAGAAAATCAAACTTATTTTATTTATGAGTACTGGAATTCATACGAACAATATGAAACTTATTTAAATTGGAGATTCAATGAAGATCCAAGTGGGCTTGTTGCTAAAGCAACAAATTTAGTCATAGGAGGTGAAAAAGGAATGAAAGCTCACTTTAACAATACTAATTATAAGTTCTTTTAAAATTTAACGCATGAAAAAACTATTATTACTATTTGTTTTAGCAACTTTTATTAGTTGTGAAACAAAAACAATTGAAGTTGAAAAATCTGGTGGTGTTTGGCATATGGGAGGAGATGAGCAATTTCCTGATGGTACGAGTCCTAAAGCAGTTATTGGATCTGAAAGTGATCTTGAAATTGCTATGGCTTTTTACAATGCATATGGAGATATGGAATTGGATAAAATGGTAACATTATCTGAGGATGTTGTAAAATTTCATCCAGGAGACATGGCTGGTGTTGTAGATGTTGATACTTCAAATACCGATTTTGTAAGTGAAAGACAATCAACTTTTAAGTCTGTAAAAAGAACACTACACAATGTAACTCCAATTGCAGTTGAAGGATCAGAAAATTATACTGTAGTTTCAATTAATTTTACTGAGGAAATTGAACATAAAGATGGATCATTTTCTTCACAACACTACTTTGAAAGAATACACGTTGTTAACGGAAAAGTCAACAGAGTTGTACAATGGATGAGACCTTGGGAATAAACTTAAAAATTAAAAATTATGAAAAAACTATTATTACTATTACTTACCATAACTGCTTTTAGTTGTAATCAATCAAATGTTACTATAGTTGAATTTGAAGATGAAAAATCAAATGCAATTAGAGGCCATTACGAACATTATCTAAACAATGATATTGATGGATTAAAGAAACTTTGGGCTGATGAGGATAAAATTGTTTTATGGCTTGGAAGTGTTGAACAATCTCCTCTTTCAGAATTAATTGGATTAATTGGAGCTCAGCATACTGCTTTTGATAATATTCAGTTGTTAAACATACAAGGAGCAGATGAACCTATATATGTTGAAACTAAATCATACGAAAGTGGACAAACATGGACTAATACATGGTTCAAATGGTCAGCAGTTGGAAAAACAAGTGGAAATTTAATTGAATTACCAGCTCACCTATCTTTTAGATGGGAAAACGGTGAAATCGTTGAAGAAGTACATTTATTTGACCCAACACTTATGAAAGCTGAGCTTGAACTTTTCGCTAGTACAGAGCAATAAAATATATTGCTTAAATATTCTAAAAAAACCTTGCTAACGCAGGGTTTTTTTATTTGAAAACCAATTGAGAGATTTTTCCTTTTCCAGCTGCATAAGCTACAGTATCATTTAAAAACCTTACTGTATAATAACCTTCTTTACTGAGATTTTTCCAGTTAGATCCTCCATCTGACGAGTAATCAATTCCTTCAAAACCAACAGCAAGTAATTTTTCACCATTGCTGTTTGGGATATATTGAACACAACTTCTGTACCCTGGATTTTTATTATCAGCTATCGACTTCCAAGTCTTACCACCATCACTAGTAATAATTTTATTTAAACTATCTTTTTCAGGTTTAGTATAATCTCCTCCAATCGCATAACCATTGTTTTTATCATAAAAATCAATACTAAATATTCCAGTTGTAGGTTCTCCTTGTAAAATAGGCGTATTAAATATTTCCCAGCTCCTACCCTTATCCTTTGAAAGATAAACTCTACTATTAATTCCCCCACTTGCTATCCAAGTATAGTCATCAACAATTGAAATATTTGTATCACTAGCAGCAAAAAATCCTTCTGATTGTTTCACATTATTAAAAACAGAACAGTTAAGTTTATTCCATGATTCTCCACCATCTCTAGTTATTAAAATACTAATACAATTATCAGTAAAATCTCCCACTGCAATTCCTTCATCTTCATTCCAAAACTCAATCGAATCGTAAAACACTGTGGGATGATATTCTTTATATACTACTTTGCCATTTTTAAAAAGCAGTGCAGGGTTTCCAATTGACATTGCAAACACATCATTTTCAGTTACAGCTAATGATCTAAAATTTGGAACAATTGAATCGTTTTCAAGCTCATAATTAATTTCTGAAATAACATCGCTTTTATCTATGTCAAAGTTTAGAATAGATCCGTTTGAAGTGGCAGAATATACTCTGTTATTTTTAATTTCCAAAGCTCTAATATTAATTTCTGAATCAATTAAAATAGGGTTTATTTCAATACTTGAAATTATAGTGTCTTTAGAACACGAGTTAAATACTATTA
>Ga0206127_1003854_pt1 | contig 13583 bp, 11 predicted proteins | sample Helgoland_Spring_6_FD_148646 | JGI IMG/M metagenome (GOLD analysis project Ga0206127, IMG submission 148646) | Pelagic subsurface seawater microbial communities from Kabeltonne, Helgoland, North Sea - Helgoland_Spring_Bloom_20160419_1 | ecosystem: Environmental > Aquatic > Marine > Epipelagic ...
CATCTTTACCTGTGATCGCCTGCCCTGACTGGATTGCTTCTAGGGCTTTGCTATAGTCGAATTCCTTTGACATGTGTGTCTCCTCTTTTCAACATTATAGGATTGACACAAAATTTAGAACACCCTCCGCTAGAGCCAGTGCTAGTCTTTACAGTCTGGTTGAGTGTGCCAAAGCGAATAAGAAAGAACCCCACGCCTATCTGACGTATGTGTACGAACACCTCCCACTTGCAAGCTGCGTAGAAGACTACGAGGCCTTGCTGCCTTGGAACGTCGAACTCACTAACACCCTCTGAATACCGGGAAACTGACTAACATAGCCAGCCTTCCGGTTCTAGCCCTGCACTTCCCTAACCGCTTACCAAGCCGTCGTTAAGACTGCCCACATGAGGAGACCATAATGCTAAAGATGGCTATCCCAGATGACTGGACAGCGGAAGATGCCTTGCTGATTTACCTGTTCCTTAGCGATCTTCAGGAAAGCATTGCCAGCCACTACGGCGCAGATCTGATGATTGCATACAAAGACTACTGCCATGATGACGGCATTGATAACCAAGAAACAAAGCACGAGTTCAATGAACCAACTCCGTTCTGAGTAAGCAAAACCCCTCCCAGTAATCCAGCTCCAGGGATGGAGCACCTCAAAGTCTGATATCCACTTTGTTAAAAAACAGATCGACCGCTTGGGTCGTCTTTATATAAATCCTTCACCACATAAACGCACTTTTACTCGACCGCCAACACCCGTTTTGGCATCTAGGGCATAGACGGCACCTTTTGGACCACTGCTAAACATGACTCCATCAATCACTACGGGAGTGGCTTCAAACCCATGTGTTGTATCAATTTCGTAGCCCCAAGCAAAACCTAACTGCCCTACAGTCTCTTTATTAATTGAATTTAGCGGTGAAAAATAGCTTTGCTGATAATCCCGCCCACCAGTCAACCAATTGTTCGGATTATCCCTAATATTCAATATACGGTCGGCTCCAACATCGCCTATTTTAGAATGAACCTTATGCCCTCTGCCCGATTGATTTTGATCACAGGCGGAGATGCCCAAAAGAACAAAGCCCATCAATAGGAATAAGGGCACAGTTACTCGAACTTTTGACAAAAGACATAGCTTAAAAAATTTATTGTGCACAAAAAATAAAAATATTCTTTTACATATACCCATGGTAATTAACCTTACCGCCCCATCAAATACATTATATTGATTAATAAGCTCCAAACTTAAAACCCAATGCCAATTCTTATAAAACATCACATACCTATCGTATTAAGATAAAGGCTCTATCCTAATCACACGGCTATTGCCTATACTTTCGATCATTACATAAAGAGCACCGTCCGGACCAAACTGCACATTGCGTATTCGTTCCCCCATTTCTTTAAACAAGACTTCCTGATGGGTGGCAACACCATTATCAACTCTGACACGCCTCACATGCTGTCCGGCCAACATGCCAATAAACAGATCTCCTTCCCATTCACTCCACAAGCAGCCACGACATTGGGTAATGCCAGCAGGTGCAATCGAGGGCGTCCAGTCAACTATTGGTTTTTCTGTGTTTGGATAATCCTGAAAGGGCGAAACATAAGCCCCGGAGTAATCCACACCGTAAGTCGCAATGGGCCAACCATAATTTTTACCTGGTTTTAGTATATTGAGTTCATCACCGCCTTTGGGTCCATTCTCATGTTCATAAATTGTGTTTGTTACAGGGTCGTATAAAATGCCCAATGAAATACGATGACCATAGGTCCAAACCGGTGAGCGGTCGCCTGCCTTGTTGATGAAGGGGTTGTTCAGCGGGATTTTACCATCGTCCGTTATTCGCACGACTTTACCCAACATACTCTCAAGGTCTTGAGCTTTTTCTCGATACCGAAAACCATCGCCTACCGTGATGAGCAATGTTTCATCCGGCAAAAATGTGAGATGGCCGGCGGGTCCATTAATGGTGTCCTTCAGTGGGAACCCGGTGAAGACAGTTGTAACATCATCTAATCGCCCATCAACATACCGAGCCCGAGCTACACGTGTAGCATTGGCATCCTTACGTCCAAAAGTGAAAGACAAATAAATATAGTGGTTTTCTTCAAAACGAGGGTGTAATACGACATCAAACAAGCCACAATATTTACCATCAATGAACATCTCCGGCAAACCATTCACGGGCTGAGACAATAAGACACCATCACGAATAATTCTAAGCTTGCCAGTTTTTTCTGTCAGCAGGATATCCCCGTCCGGTAGAAAAACAAAGGCGTAGGGATCATTCAACCCTTCGACCAGATTTTCAGTCTGATATTTAGGTATTTGATCTGCGTTAATCCATGGTGTGACCAGCATACCGATCAAAATAAAACTCACGAAAAAAAACAGACGCCGCACTGGAAGCACGTCATAACTCATGATGATTTCCTTGTAATAAGGGTAAATGTAAGGCCACCTAATGCGCCGGCAAACAACTGTGACAGATAACCGAAATAGCTACGAGTGCCCGCATAAAAGTCCATATTATAAAAATAGTTAACCTTTACAACAAACAAAAGAGTCGCCATTGCCACACTGCCCGCAAGAGGAAAAATCAACGATTTTGGCATTTTCATGAAATGACAAACCAATGATGCTACAGGCATGGCAACTGCAAATGCCAATAGAATATTACGGCCATAGGAGGTGTAGCCTCCCCAAGACAGCCCATAGATATCATGCCAAATCGTCTGCAGGTAAACACTAGTTGATATATCGGCACCGACACCTTTAAGCCCGTCTAGCACAAACAGAGACTGTGTAATGCTTGCCGTTATGTATGCTACTGTCACACTGATCATGAACCCTAAAACCAGTCGTAATATTTGAATGGATGTGACTTCTATTTTCATCATGGTAATACCCGTTTGGATGAGAATTAGCTATTCTAAAAAACTACACTTCTTTGCATGTATTTTTTACTTCAACAAGCCGTTCATAATCGGAAGGGCTTGTATTTCCCTGTCCCCAGGATTTTTTATCAATATTAAGATCCTGAAATTTACTGATGTCGAATACGGGATGTTTGATTCCAGCTCGAATTTGTTGGTCGAAATCCCGCATAAGCCTAAGGCCGACCTTGAACAGCAATGCCAAAGCCGACAGGTTAACCAAAGCCAGGAATCCCATTGCAAGATCGGCAAGTGAAAATATTGTACTTAATTCTTGCATTGAACCCCAGACGATCAATGCCAATATGGCGATGCGATACGCGGTGAAAAGCGGTCGGTTTTCTTCAGTAAAAAACTTGAGGCTATTTTCGCCAAAATAATAGCAACACATCATTGAACTAAACGCAAAAAACACCAGAGCAATACTGACAAAGGAACGGCCATACTCACCAATGTGCTCCGCAAGAGCCATTTGCGTGAGCACTACACCGTCATACTCTCCCCCGCCTTGGTATACGTCAGACAGCAGAATAATAAATGCCGTGCAAGAGCACAGAACCAGCGTATCGATAAAAACACTGAAGGCTTGCACGATACCTTGTTGAGCGGGGTGTTGCGTATGGGCAACGGCCGCAATATTGGGCCCGCTACCCAGCCCAGCTTCATTCGAAAACAGACCGCGTTTTACTCCCATCATAATCGCTATGCCAATGCCGCCACCAAAGGCTTGCTCAAGACCAAAAGCATTCTTTACAATCAGCAAAATTATTGAGGGGATTTCGTTAATATTCATCCCAATAACAACCAGTGCCACAAGGACATAGCCCATCGCCATTATAGGAACAAGTACGTCCGCGACTTTTACAATTCGTTGAATACCACCTATGATGATCATCCCTAGCGCTATTGCCATTGCAATACCAGAGGCAAGAAGAGGAATGCCAAAAGCATCATGGAGTGATGTTGCTACGGTATAGGAATGCAATGCGCTAAAACATAACCCAAAGGAAACGAGTAACAGGATAGAAAAAATTGCGGCCAACCATTTTTTATTAAGACCTCTCATGATGTAATGCGCGGGGCCACCCCGATAGCTACCGTCGGGCTCTCTCGTTTTAAACAACTGAGCCAGCGAACACTCGAGGAAGCTGGTCGCCATGCCCAGCAAACCAACCAGCCACATCCAGAATATTGCACCCGGACCACCCACACTAATCGCTATCGCAACACCAGCGATATTGCCTGCGCCCACTCGACCAGCGATACTTAAAATGAATGCTTGAAATCCATTTATTTGACCATCTTGATGATCAAACGCCTGCCCAAAAACCTTAAACATACGGCCAAAGTAACGCAATTGAATAAATCTTGATGCGATAGAAAATGCTAAACCTAAAGTGATCAATAATACAATTAGCACTTTTCCCCACAGTAGATTGTTTGCCGCGTCTAACATAGTTTGGGTAATCCTTAATTGGGTATTACACGTTTAATTTATTTCACTAAGGGTTAAGTGATGCCTTACTTCTTTACGGAAAATGCCAAGAGAACATTTCCGGGTGAGCTACCGTAGATACCGTAGCCAGAATTAATATAGACCATGCCGTTAACAATTAGAGGTCCCGGCCCTGCGATACTGCCGCCGTTAGCCTGCTGTCCGTTTAAGGCGGTGAATTCTCGAGCCGTATCAAACGCCCAAATCATCTTGCCGTTTGTGCTGTTAAAGGCGTGAAATACCCCGTCTCGTCTTGCGGCAAACACAACACCGGGAATCGCTGTAATTGCGGCTGAAAATCCCAAACAGTTGGAATTTTTAGGGCAATATTTTGATAATGGCGCTGACCATAGCATTTTCCCGGTAAACGCATCCAAGGCATAGAGCCCGGGTCTGGCAGGCCCAACGGGCATGGGTTGTAGCGTTTCCAACCAAGTGTCGTTGTCGTGGATCGGCACAAAAACTGTTTGTCCTTGTGCCGCCATGCCAAAGTGAACGCCTCCCATTGGAGCGCCACGCCCCACCTGATTACGCCACAGGATTGAACCATCGTCTGGATTTAGGCCAAAGACTTCTCCCAGCTTTTGACCAGCGACCAGTATGTCTTTTTGATTTTCCCCATGAATCAATATTGGCGATGCGGAAAAATCGTTATCGACATGAACTTCGTTTTCATTCTTAGGATGAGAGGAGCTAACAGGCCAAATATCACCCGCAGTCACCTGGGTCTTCCAAACTACATGACCGTCATCGATTGCCAGAGCAAAAATAGCATCACTGTTTCCGTCGCTTGGCGAGCTGTGGTTTTGACCAGTACCAAAATATAAGAGACCGCGTTTCTTATCAATGGTTGGACTATTCATTACAGAGGCACCACTGGGGCCATACTGAGGAATACCGTCTGCATTTCGGTACCGCTCAATTGCGGGCGATGGAATGGTGTAAGTTTTCCAGCGCTTGATACCTGTGCGCGCATCAAGAGCAATAATAGCGCCACGGTTGGTGCAACAACTGTCATCAAAATTCCCTATGGCAGAGAGGGGCACAAAAAGTTGACCTTTATATAAAACTGGAGAACCTGTAATGGTAGCTGTTGGGTCATCATCAACTTTGACTTTCCAAATTAAGGCGCCAGTTCCTGCATCAAGAGCGTAAACATTACCAAAATAATCACCAAAGTAGAGCAAGGGTACCCCATCAGCTTGGCTGGGTTTAATGCCTTCTCCGGGGCTAACGACAATAGCGGTTCTAACCTCACCAGAGGCTTGAAAAGTCCAATGTTGACACCCGCTTTTCGCATCTAATGCATAAACTTCGCCACTATGACTCCCCACAAAAAGGCCGCCTCCAGCGATAGCGGGTTGAGATCGTGCACGTAAAGCATTCGAGTAAGAATAAGCCCACTCGAGGCGCAGGCTTTTAACATCTTTTAAGGGTAAATTGGCTATATCGTCTGGAATAAATCGACTATTTTCCGCATCGATCCCCCATCCCATTCCCGCTGAAACCTCGCGAGAATTAAACCAACCTCCGTCTTTTTTCTTACACTGTAAAGCTGGGATAATGTCCGGCGCATCATTGAGTCTTTTTCCAGACAGATATTCGGCAATCAATTGCTTTTCAGAGTCTTTCAAATGGGCGGCTCGAGGCTTCATCGCGCCTTCTATCTGAATTCGATAAATAGCTTGCGCCGTCATCAATCTCAAGTTATTTGTGTTGGGCGCTTTAACCATGCCAGTGTCATGGCAATAGGCGCAATTGGTTTGAAATAGGGCTTGGCCTGGGTGCTTTGCTGCAACGGTATTCTTTACTGGCTGAATGTCTTTAGCATTGACGGGTAAAGCAATCAGCAAACACGCCATCAAAAAACCTATATTTATCGCTGTATTCACGCTCATATTTAGTCTCATTTTTTTCCTTATAGGTAGTTCAACGTACGGGCCTAGCGTGTGCCGTTGCACGAAAGATGGCATTCATAAATATGACATTCAAACCATCCAGATAAGCTCGCACATTGGGGTCTTGCGTGAAACCAATGACATAGCCTCTGCCTGTCGGCTGAACCACCACAAAAGGCTTGTAGGCCAATTGCTTACGGTTTTCTTCCCAAATATAACCACTCAAAAGCAATTCATCGGGGCCAGAAAAATGGGCGACATTAACCCCCTTGTCTTGCTGAATAGGCGTGTAAATATCTCCATCCCTAACCAATACATTGAGAGAAGACGCCACACCGGCACCAAGCCAATGATCAGGATCTACTTCAGCTTTTACCAGAGCACCTAGAACCCTATCGGGATCACTCAGTTTCGGCACAATGGTTTTGTGATAAGCCGATAAATCACTCAGATTCTTTCCCGCAACCGTCGGCTTTGACACGTCATCGCTGACTGCATTGTCACTCTTAACACTCTCATTGGCTTTGCTGCTATCTTCAGCGCTGTTGACCACACTGGTTTCTTCACGACGAATCGCAAGCAAATCTACTTTGGGGTCGGCTAAGAAGCGATTAGCGGATCCTAACCCGATTAATACGCCGCCGCGGTTGACCCAGTCTTTCAGGTTCTTTGCACCGTCTTCTCCAAGTTCGTCGATATAGTTACCGACATAACCTGTACCGGGAAGGATAAGTACCTGATAGCGGCTCAAATCAGCCTTAGAAAGTTTATTTACACGAATCGGTGTAACAGGGTAATCAAATTGCCGCTCGATAATAAAACGTGTGTTACCCGCATTATGAACATCAATAGGATGATCCCAAGCGATGGCAATACGTGGAGCACTCATGCTGACGGCATTAAGGCTGCCAAAATTAGGGCCGTCTGTAACCCAGCTGTCATTCACCGCAACGGGAGTTACACCCGTTTTTATTGCGAGATCACTAACCCGAGCCGCAAGGTCTTTTGGATTATCCGCTACATCCAAGATGAGCGTGCCAGCAGGAAAAATTATTTTTTGATGAGTAAATGATTTATCGATACTTTTTATCTTAAGGCCTTGGCGTAACGCGCCGGATAAAAAACGAATCCCAGGTGCAGTACCCCACCGTACCAAGTAAGCAACTTCCGCGGCCTCTAATGGCACTGATTTGGCTTTTCGTTCAGGGCTGACCGCAATGAAATCGCCTTTAACACTGCGCTTGCATGTATCACTAGTCACATTAAACATCAATGGCAAGGACCACGCCGTGACATCATAGATTTCAACGGTTTGTTTTTTAGTTCGCCGGCGTTCCTGCTCGGCTAGAAAACTTTTCTTGATGGGTACTTGCTTATCCATCAATGTGCGCACGAGCCGTTTTGCAGGCTGATCCGCTCGAATCACATAGGAACCTGAAACGTAAGACTGACCGCAAGCGCTAAAAGATGACAAAGCTTGATCAACTTCCACTCCCTGGCTAGCCAGCAATCTTGCCAGTTTGTCAGTGGCGGGCTGATCGTTTTGTACGGGTAATATATAGCTGCGAACTGGCTCTCGCTGGCCCTCTTTTATGGCGCTAGCTCGGTAGTTATAAAACTCAGTAAGGAAGTGTTCACGACGGCTCGCAACAGTTTCTATCGTGGCAAGTGAGGTAATAAAATGATTGCGTACCCCTTCACGATAATGAAGTTCTTCACCATCGTCACGACGCACGACCAAACCTCCAGCGGTTGCCTGCTCATAGGTCATCGCAACACTGCCGAAAAAGGAAGGCCAAGTGCCTCCATAACCAGGGTAAAACGAATCAAAAATCTCTCTTGTAAAATAATCAACTCCGAATCGATCAAACCAATAAGCGTTGTTTTTACCAAATAATGAAATGCTATCTTTCTGGCTTACGGACAGATGCGGATTGGCAGGCTCCGCCTGGGGTGCGAAGTAATACGAGGTGTTCGAGCCCATTTCATGAGCATCGACAAACGCTACCGGGTACCATTCGAGCAGAGCACTGACACGCCCTATTGTTTCGGGTTGGGTTTGAATAAACCAGTCACGATTGAGATCAAAGAAATAGTGGTTAGTGCGGCCATTAGGCCAAGGTTCGTCGTGTTCTGCCGAAAGTGGGTCTGAATCAGGAAGAAGCCCTTTTGATGCTTCATGATTATGAATAAAACGATCTCGCCCGTCTGGATTTTGCAGTGGGTCAATGATCACAACCGTGTTTTCGAGCATGCCGCCAACGCGCCCATCTCCTTTAGACGCTAACAGATGATAAGCCGTTAGCATTGCCGCATCTGTCGATGAAATTTCATTACCATGTACGCCGTAAGACAACCACACGACTGCAGGTAATGACTTAATGAGTTGTTCCGCTTCTTGGCGATGTGTTTTTCTGGGGTCCGATAAGCGCTGCATATCCAGCTTAATAGATGATAGTTGATCCGTATTTTCGGGAGACGAAATTGCCACATAATAAAGCTGGCGACCCTCCCAGCTTTTGGCGTATTTCGTAAGAACAACTCGATCTGGAAGTTCCTCGGCTAATACTTCAAAATAGCGCATCGCATCTCTATGCCACGTGATACGTTCCCCTGGCTTGTAGCCCAAAACCCCCTCAATCGTTGGAATCGCTGGATCATAGTCAGCGTCTGGCCAGAAAACAAAGCTTTCTTCCGCACTAAGCTGCGTATTTCCCATTCCAATAAGAAGTAAGAAGATTGTAATATATTTTGATTTTATCCAGTTCATAGTTTTATTCTCATTGAGTCGCAACCTCTTTTTCGGTTTTATCTATCACAATATTTCCCGCTTTCATAACCCAGCGAACGCCTTCGGTGACCGCGCGGATATCTTTCAGGGGATCACCTTCAACCGCGACAATATCGGCATAATATCCAGCCTTTAGTTGACCTAATTGGTCCTCCATTCCCAACAGTTCAGCACCGTTTACTGTGGCTGCTGATAGAGCTTCAGCAGGCGTCATCCCAGCTTTTACGAACCATTCAAGTTCCTTGGTATTTTGTCCAAACATGGTAAATACAGCATCTGAGCCCATGGCGATTCTGACACCGAGCTTGTGTGCTTCTCGAGTCGTATCCAAATTGCGTTGAATAAAGTCATGAAGAGAGTTAACGGTTTCAGGGCCATAACCGTAGAGCGACTTACTATCGATGTAATAGCGGTTGTGATCTATTGTCGGTACGTAGGTAATATTTTGTTTCACCATGGCTTTCATGGTTTTCCTGTCCAAGCCAACGGCGTGTTCAATGGAGTCGACACCGGCTCGAACTGCATCGCGCGTAGCATTGAGTCCATATGAGTGAAATGCCACACGCTTGCCCATTTGGTGGGCAAGATCAACCGCCACCTTGATTTCGTCATACGTAAACGTTTGTATATCGGTGGTATCATTACCACTTCCCGTTGAACCAAATAGCTTGATCCAGTCCGCACCCGCTGCTATCTGCTGTCGTACAGCCTGCATGACTTCTTTGGCACCATCGGCCCGACCCCCAGATGGCGAGCTGTAACCTGGCTTTGATGGACTTGAGGTTGGACGAAGGCCATAGCCGGCCGCAAAGATACGAGGCCCCTCCATTAGCCCCTTTTCAATAAGGTTTCTCATTTGAATATTTAGGTATTCAGAGGACGACAGATCCCGGACGGTAGTCACACCGGTTTCTAGTGTTTTGCGCGCATTATCCTGAGCATAAAACAATAGCGAGGGCGCGGGTGTTGCCGCTAAAAATTGCCACGGTGCTGTTTTGACGTTTTCGTCCAACGCGAACGTCATGTGAACATGTGCATCGATAAGTCCAGGGATAGCAGTGAAACGACTGAGGTCTATTATCTTGCTATTGGTGGGAATATCACTTGGATCGGTCACCACCTTGACAATTCGGTCACCATCAACAATTAGGATTGGGTTCTTCTGTAACACAGCCGATCCGGTTACCATTTGTTTAAACAGGATAGCCTGAGGCTCTGCGATAGTATTCCCTGATGACAAAAATAAAACAAGGAAACCGACAACCTTAAGTGTGATTACTTTATGTTTACATGAGAAAAAACGGTTTAAATGTATCAACACAGTCATAAGCACATCTCTTACATGAATAAATCTATTTTGGTCTCTTGGAGCACCCATTACCCATTGAGCACCCAAGCCAGAATTTTACTTAGTGAAAGTTAACTATGCCCGGCCCGCTCCAGCATAGTGTATGTTGCGAAGTTGCTTTGCGGTGGGCCGGATTCAGCGGCAGCACCACAATCCTAAGCTTGGGGGCAACAATGATGGGCCATCCTGGCTCACGTTTATCGGCAATACTACAGATAGCCTTTGGTCGATTAATTTTTTCAAATGTGAATCCATCAACATGAAAACTTATACGGTGATGGCGGTAATAGATCAATTTAGTCGTCGAGTTGTTGGATTCGCGATTCACGCCGGAGACCCCTGTGGAGTCGACATCTGTCGCATGTTTAATTCCGTCATCAAAGGTCAATCGCGAATACCGAAGTACCTTTCGTCCGACAATGACCCACTTTTTAAATTTCACCGATGGCAAGCCAATCTTCGGATTCTAGAGATCGACGAGATAAAGTCAGTACCCTACACGCCTGAATCCCATCCATTTATCGAGCGATTTTTTCTCACTCTCCGAAACGAGTTTTTAGACCATACGCTTTTTTGGAACTCACAAGACCTCCAAACAAAACTCAATCAGTACAAAAGTTATTACAACAACACGCGCGGCCACTGGAGTCTCGATCACCTCACGCCAAATCAACAAGCCGAGTGCGATAGCGCACCGGCGAAAGTAGAGTCTATGGGCTCTTTGCGCTGGAGATCACATTGTTCTGGGCTATTCCACACACCAATCGCTGCTTGATTAAGGTTTCGCACCACACAGGTCGAAGTTATAGCCCCACCTTCCCGGATTTCCATGGCAATCTGTGACTTAGATATTTTTCATTGTCAACTATTTATTTCGTCTAAAAATGTGCTGGAATTATTCATCATTTCGAGGAGGTCATGTTACTCAGCTCCGGAATGGGTACCGTTATTTTTTGCTTTTTCTCGGTAGGAATATATTCATCCTCCCCATCTTTTCCAGGCATGCCTGACCAGATTGGAGTGCTTCGAGGGCCTTGTTAAAATCGAATTCATTTGACATATGCCGATCCTCTTTTGGAAATTATAGGATTGACACAGAATTTTGAAAGCCCTCGATACATTTTTTAATCTATTAAGGATTGATACACTAAAGCCCGTAGCTTTTTACGATCATCAAGCTCTCCTGCGGGAATCAACTGAGTTAAGTAAACAACCAACAGGTCTTCTCTAGGGTCTACCCAAGAGGCACAATGGTAAGCACTTCCCCACGAATAAGTACCTTCTGAACCTAGCGTCCCATATTCACCTAGGTCATCTATAATCAGGAAGCCCAGCCCAATGCCGACACCAGCCTTCCAGAAATCAATTTCCGTCAAATGATTAACTGTCATCAGCTCAACAGACTTTCGGCTCAATATACGCTCGCCCTCTAATTCTCCACCGTTCAAAAGCATTTGCAGAAAGCGCCCATAATCCTGAGCGGTTGAAATCAACCCTGCGCCACCTGAAAAACTCTTACGGGGTCCTGTAACGTAATGTCCCTGACCAACGTGTGAACCACCAATAAAGTCACCTGGGGACTTCGCTCGCTCGATACCTTTGCCCTTGATGGAATAGACTGTTGCTAACCGGTCCTTTTTATCATCTGGCATATAGAAATGTGTATCATCCATCCCTAGGGGATGAAGTATCGAGTCGTAAAGATACTGATCCAACTGCTTTCCAGATACTACCTCTATAACAGCGCCTAATATATCTGTGTTATAACCATAGACAAATTCTTCCCCTGGCTGTGCCTTCTGTGGGAGAGCTGCAATCCGAGCAATTGTATCCCTAACCGGCTCGTCACGATGGGCAAAGTACCAACCTTGCATATCGGCATCCTTCCATTGAGATTTTGCAGGCCCAAAGCCATAATCGATACCTGCCGAATGTGTCAGCAGATCTCGAATAGTAATGGGGCGATTGGCAGGGACAACGGTATAATCTCCGATATCATTGACTTCAGCGACCGTCGTTTTCTCAAATTCCGGTAGATATTTACTAACAGGGTCGGAGATCAATAAAGCTCCCCGCTCTTGTAATATCATTATTCCCACACTTGTCAAAGCTTTGGTCTGAGATGCGAGACGAAACATGGCATCATCATTCATTTGACTTTTACTTTCTTTATCGCGCCAACCAAATGAGTTGATGTGGGCTATTTTCCCGTGTCGGGCGATCATAACGACACCGCCAGCGAGTTGGTTGTTTTCAACGTAGCTTTCTAGCGTTCTATCTAGACGCTGCAAGCGCTCCGAAGATATACCCACCTCTTCAGGTGGAATTGCTACTATTTCTCCTGCTTCTGAAGCGTTTGCAAAAATAACAAGTAATATACAGATACGGAAAATTGACACGCTTTTTGTCATAATTTCGATACTCCTTCAGAGATTTAATTTTTGTTACACCCTCCCTATAATAAAGAGGGATCGACATATATCCGATGAATTTGATTTTGACAATAAAACTCATAATTCTGGGTGAGAACGTTCAAACGCTATTCCCTTTTCAGATCTGTGCCATAAATTGTCAGCCTTGTATCAGCGAGTATGAACTCAGTCGCCTCAACACGGGTATGATCTTCTGTCACATACTCCCCACTCTGCGGATTACTGGCATACAGTGGAAACAAACTCGGCGTCAGCGTCAGTCGCAGTTGGTGGCTAGGTAACAGGTCATGGACAAGCTCTGTGAGTGAAATAGTGATGGTTGTCATTTTTCCTGGCTGATAGGCTTCACTGGTCGACAACCTCAACGCCCCATGGGCGAGATGTAAATCACGAGTGCCGCCTGGAAAAACATCCGACAGTAAGATAAAGACATCCGCGTCGGGTGCATTCGTTTTAACACTGACCGTAATCTCAGTACGACCGGATAAAGTGATCGTGTCTTGTGTCGGTTCCGCGGTATACACCAACGCTTCATCACGCGCCGTAATATGTGCTTGATCCAATGTGAATGCCTGCGCAGCTGTACCAAAACTCACAAAGTTGGGTTGAAATTGAACCGGCATTTTGGGGTTATGAGTGACCACATCCGTACCGCTCTCTTTATTGGCGACTGTTGCAAGAT
>Ga0206127_1003856_pt1 | contig 13579 bp, 11 predicted proteins | sample Helgoland_Spring_6_FD_148646 | JGI IMG/M metagenome (GOLD analysis project Ga0206127, IMG submission 148646) | Pelagic subsurface seawater microbial communities from Kabeltonne, Helgoland, North Sea - Helgoland_Spring_Bloom_20160419_1 | ecosystem: Environmental > Aquatic > Marine > Epipelagic ...
TGATGCCGACCCATTCGTCTGCAACCGCGTTATAGCCAGAGCGGATCGGGTTCACGCCGATGATCTTGGCACCGCGTTCCTTGATTTTGCCGATGCCCATCTTGATCGGGTTACTGTCGTGATCTTCGGCCACGCCAAAGAGCATGAACAGCTTGGTGTAGTCCCAATCGGGCTGGCCAAATTCCCAGAACGCACCACCCATCGTGTAGATGCCAGCAGCGGCCATGTTCACGGAACAAAAGCCACCATGTGCCGCATAGTTTGGCGTGCCAAAGTGTTGCGCCCAGAAGGATGTGAACGATTGCGATTGATCACGACCTGTGAAGAACGCCAGTTTCTCAGGGTTTTCTGCACGAATGGGCGCTAGCCAGTCCGTAGCGATTGTCAGTGCCTCTTCCCATGAAATTTCTTCGAACTCACCCGATCCACGTGGACCAACACGCTTTAGCGGTGCTTTCAAACGCGACGGCGCGTTGACCTGCATGATGCCAGCAGACCCCTTGGCACATAAAACACCTTTGTTCACGGGATGGTCTTTGTTGCCCTCGATATAGGCGACTTTGCCCTCTTTCATGTGCACATTGATGCCGCAACGACACGCACACATATAGCAAGTTGTTTTGCGCACCTCGTCAGAGACGTGCGGGGAGAGGTCCAGTACCGGTTGGTCTTTGGGCATGTGTTGTAATCTCCCTTGAGGCGATGAGCTTTAGAATGCGAGACGGATCAGACCCAATGACGCCAAGAACATCAAGAGGCTGAGACAAAATGGACGGTAATAAGGTTCCCATTTGGGGCTGAAGAACTTCGTTCCAACGAACACGCCCAGCATTGAGATGGGGGCGAAGAACACGCCGCGCCATGCGGCTTGTGCGGTCATCACATCGAAGTAGAGCAGGAACAGGAACGACCCGAATGATGCTAGGAACAGGTACACAACCAGCGTGCCACGCATCATTTTTGCCGGTTGGTTTTGTGACAGCACATAGAGCGCGACGACCATGCCACCTACATGAGCCACGCCCGCTGCGATGCCTGCAACGATGCCCGAGATGAGCGTGCCGGGGCGGGTCGCAAGGCCCGGAATGCGCAAGCGCGCGAGTTGTAGGGCTGCAAGGGCGAGGATGATGCACAAGGCGATGAGTGTTGAGGTGTCGGTTGGCAACGATGTGGTGAGGCTTAGACCAATTGGCCAGCCAATGAAGTTACCCACGACGAGCAGGATCGCAATGGTGCGGTTCGCATCACGCCAACCGCCACCTGCCATTTGCAGGCTCGCGGCCATTTCCAAAAACCATAGAACCGGGATGAGTGAGATGGGCGAAATGATCGTCGCAGCAGAGGCCATAACCAATGCGGACAAAGCAAAACCAGCAAACCCGCGCACCAGACCCGCCGCAAAGCATATCACCCCGAGCAGCACGATTTGGTTCATCGTAAGATTGAGGAAAGCGCTCATGCGTTTTGCGCTTGCAAAGCAGTGACCGCAATCATCGCCAGAACATCACCCGCGGTGCATCCGCGCGAGAGATCATTCGCAGGCTTCGCGAGTCCTTGCAACACAGGTCCAATCGCAATCGCACCCCCGAAACGCTGCGCGAGTTTGTAGCCGATGTTACCTGCGTCAAGGTTCGGGAAGATCAGCACATTTGCGGCCCCTTGCACTGAACCAGTAGGTGCTTTCGAAGCTGCAACAGACGGGACAAGCGCTGCATCTAATTGCAACTCACCATCAACAATCAAATCAGGGCGCGCCGCTTTCAAAGCCTGCGTCGCCTCTTGAACCTTAGTAACGCGGTCATGCTTGGCAGAGCCATGCGTGGAGAAAGACAACATGCCAAGTTTAGGCGTATCGCCGACCAACGCCGCAAAGCTGTCAGCCGCTTGCGAAGCGATGCCAGCCAGTTCAGCGGCATCAGGATCAATCACCATTCCGCAATCGGAAAAGACCATTGCCGGTCGATCAAGTGGGTGATTTTCGGGCAAAATCATGAGGAAGAAGGAGGACACCAAAGGCTCAGACTTGGCCTTGCCAATGACCTGCAAAGCCGCACGAACCGTATCAGAGGTGGTCGCGACCGCGCCACCGATAGAACCATCGGCACGACCCGTTTCCACCAGCAAGGCAGCAAAGACCAATGGATCTAGTGTCGCTTTCTTCGCGAGCTCCAGAGACAGACCTTTATGGGCTCGCAGCTTGACGAAGCATTCAGCGAGCGTGTCGAAAATCGCAGAATTTTCGGGGTCATGAACTTCGACGCCGGATGCGTCACTTAATTCAAACGTAGCCAGCGTGGCCTCAACATCAGCTTGAGACCCAACAAGATGCGCTTGTCGAATAAGTCCCGCGTTCAAAGCAGTAACAGCAGCTTCGACGATACGCGGATCACTGCCTTCAGCGAAAGCAATGGCTTTAGGGGCCGCCGCCGCCCGCGTCATTAAAGACGCAAGCGGCGGGAGCTTGTTTGCTTCATCTAGCAAAGCGGATGGGTTCGTTTTGCTAGACATCAGGTTTATACCGCCTGCTGAACCATGTCGTCGGCGCTGATGCCAGCAACCTCAACAGGCTTCTTCATCGCGTCGCGGCGGAATGGGTCACCAAGCTCTTGGTTGATCATCGCTTCGATCAGCGTCGTGATGCCGTTCTCCATCTGATCTTTAACCGCTTGCGCCAGCGCTGCTGTCAACTCGTCCTGCGTACGTGCAACGACGCCTTTCAGGCCACATGCGTTCGCGATACCTGCGTAGGATACTTGCTCGTCCAGCTCTGTGCCAACGAAGTTGTCGTCGAACCAGAGTGTGGAGTTACGCTTTTCCGCGCCCCACTGGTAGTTACGGAACACAACCTGTGTCATCGCAGGCCAATCGCCACGGCCAATCGCCGTCAGCTCGTTCATCGCGATGCCGAATGCGCCGTCGCCAGCAAAGCCGACAACCGGAACATCAGGGCAGCCGATCTTCGCGCCAGCAACCGCAGGCAGACCATAGCCACATGGACCAAACAGACCCGGTGCGAGGTACTTACGGCCCGCATCGAAGTCAGGGTAGGCGTTACCGATTGCGCAGTTGTTGCCGATGTCGGACGAAATGATCGCCTCACGCGGCAACGCCGCTTGAATGGCGCGCCATGCCATACGTGGGGACATCCAGTCAGGCTTGGCCGCACGCGCACGCACGTTCCAGTCTGTACCCGGATCATCCTGCTCTTCTGTCATGGAGGTCAGCTCTTGCGCCCAAGCAGATTTCGTTGTCGCGATATGCGCTTCACGCTCTTTGCGACCTGCATCGCCAGCATCGTCTGCCAACTGTGCAGTGATACCTTCGGCGACTTTCGCCGCGTCGCCAACGATACCGACAGTGACTTTCTTGGTCAGGCCGATACGATCAGGGTTGATATCAACCTGAATGATCTTCGCGTCTGCTGGCCAGTACTCGATGCCGTAACCTGGCAATGTGGAGAATGGGTTCAAACGTGTGCCAAGGCACAGAACAACGTCCGCGTCTTTGATCAACTGCATGCCTGCTTTGGAACCGTTATAGCCAAGTGGGCCTGCGAACAGCGGGTGGTTGCCCGGGAACGCGTCGTTGTGCTGGTAACCAACACAGACTGGTGCGCTTAGACGTTCTGCAAGAACTTTAGACGCTTCGATGCCGCCTTTGGACAAAACAACACCAGCGCCGTTCAAGATAACGGGGTTCTTCGCAGAGGACAAAAGTGCCGCTGCTTCTGCAACGGAGTTCGTACCACCGGAGGATGCTTCGAACTCGATCGGGTCTGCGATTTCTACGTCGATGACTTGTGTCCAGAAATCGCGTGGGATGTTGATCTGTGCAGGGCCGGACAAACGCTTGGCTTGGGAAATCACACGTGTCAGAACTTCGACGACGCGGGATGCGTCGCGGACTTCTTCTTGGTAGGAGACCATGTCTTCGAACAGTTTCATCTGCTCAACTTCTTGGAAGCCGCCTTGACCGATTGTCTTGTTCGCAGCCTGTGGTGTTACGAGCAACAATGGTGTGTGGTTCCAGTAAGCCGTCTTAACAGCTGTGACGAAGTTGGTGATGCCCGGACCGTTTTGCGCGATCATCATGCTCATCTTGCCAGTTGCGCGGGTGTAGCCGTCCGCCATCATGCCGGCAGAACCTTCATGGGCGCAGTCCCAAAACTTGATGCCCGCTTTTGGGAAAATGTCAGAGATTGGCATCATCGCAGAACCGATAATACCGAATGCGTGTTCGATACCGTGACGTTGTAGAACCTTAACAAATGCTTCTTCGGTGGTCATCTTCATGGATGCGCTCCTCGGTTGAGTTTTGAGTAAAAAATTGGACCTGCAATAGAGGCAGGTGACTTATGCACTTCATATGGATCCAGAGAGATTCCGGTTAGCGCCAGTTGATAGCGCGAAATATGTCCAGTCGCAATATTATTGAGACTCAATGTCTCGTTAATTGATCAATTTCATGGGCGATGCGTTTAACACCTTCTGGGATCAACTCCTCAGAGATCGAAGAATAGGCCAAGCGATAGTAATTCATGATCCCCGCGCTTGCAGCGAAATAAGGGTGGCCTGTTTCGATCAGCACGTCGTTGCGCTTGAGTGCGTGTTTCAACTCAACCGTGTTCACGTTCTCAGGGGCGCGCATCCAAAAGCTCGACCCGCCGAAAACGCCACTTCCTGCGATCTCGAGGCCATATTCCTGAATCGCATTTTCCATAATTTCGCGGCGCTTTTGGTAGACTTTGGAAATCTTGCGCACCAGCGCATCGTAATGCCCGAGCGAAAGGAAATAGGCCGTCGTCCGTTGAATATGTCCCGGTGGATGGCGCAGTACAGACGCCCTTAGCGCGCGTGCTTCGCGTATGAATTCTTCAGAGCCGACAAGATAGCCAAGCCGCAATCCCGGAAAGATCGACTTGGAAAAACTACCCACATAAATCACCCGCCCATCCTCATCGAGTGACTTCAAAGCGGGCATTGGCGCGCCAAGGAATGAAACTTCGAATTCGTAGTCATCCTCAACAATGATCGCTTCCAAATCGCGTGCGCGTCGGAGCAATTGCTTGCGCCGTGCGTGTGGCATCGTAGCAGAGGTGGGACATTGATGGCTGGGCGTTGTGAAAATGACGTCTGTGCCATCCTCGATCAAGTCTGGTTGAATCCCGTCACGATCCACAGGAATGGGCGAAAGGTGACAGCGCGATTGGGTGAGCACATCGCGCAGCGCATGATAGCAAGGGTCCTCAATCGCGGCTGTGCGGCGTTGGGTCAACAAAATCTGCGCGGTCAGCCAAAGCGCGTTTTGCGCGCCGACCGTGATTAAAACTTCTTCAGGGCGTGCAACAATGCCGCGACGGGGGAGGGTGTGGCGCAGGATAAATTCGATCAACTGGTGATCGTCTTGATCATAGTAATCAGCCGTAAGCGCCGAAAAATCGCGCGCGCCGAGAGCTTGCAACGCGCATAGACGCCAGTTGGCATGATCAAAGAGGGTTTTGTCGACTTGCCCATATATAAATGGATATTTGTATTTCTGCCAATCCACGGGTTTGGTTGGCGCAGAGCCACCCGTGAACTTTTGCCCAATTGCGCGCGACCAATCGACAGCTTCGGTACGCTTGACTTGGGGTGCGAATTTTGGCGGTTCCGGCGCGTTCTGAGAGACGAAATAACCAGAGCGCCCGCGACTGGTCAGGTAATCATTCGAGAGCAGTTCTGTATAGGCCAGCGTCACAGTGATCCGGCTTATCCCTAGATGCATGGCGAGTTTTCGCGAGGAGGGCAGCTTTTCACCTTTTCCATAGCGCCCCGCGAGAATGCCTTGCGCGATCATTTGTTGAATCTGCGCTTGCAAAGTTCCTTGCGAGTCGGGGTCGAGGAAAAACGTGTCGATTGAGATAGCCATGACATACCTTATCCTGGCCTTATCACGCAATGCAACTGGACTTAGTCGCAAATAGGACAGATTGTCGATCTGCGTGTATACAACATGAATACAAAAGAAAGTGAGTCGCGAAGAGATGTCCAAGAAAGACGCTTGCATTGCTGACCTGAAGACCCGTGTGCTGACCTTTGATCTCGCACCTGGTGCCACGCTGGACGAGGTGTCGCTCAGCGCATCCTATGGTCTGTCGCGCACACCGTTTCGTGAAGTTTTGCAGCGGCTTGCGGGCGAAGGCTACATCAATCTAGAGGCCAACAAAGGTGCACTGGTCTCTGCCATGGATTTCGCCGCGATGCGCCAGTTCTTTCAAACAGCGCCTATCGTTTACTGCGCCATCTCCCGTCTCGCGGCGGAGAACGCGACACTGCCTCAAATCAAGATGCTCAAAGCGGCGCAGTTCGATTTTACCAAAGCCAAGGCCAGCCTTGACGCAGGGACGATGGCCCTTGCGAACCACCGCTTTCATGAAATCACAGGTGCTATGTCTGCCAACCCTTATCTCATCCCGGCGATGGGCCGTTTGCTGATTGATCACACGCGTATGTCGCAACGCTTTTATCGCGGTGTGGCACCGCAAGATGGCGTGCGCATCAATCAATCTGCGCATCACCATGATCTTCTGATCGAGGCGATAGAACGTGGCAGCGCAGAAGAAGCCGTTGAAATCACTTTGGATCATTGGGCGCTGAGCCGCGATGAAATTGAACGCTATGTTTGGCCCGATGCTTTGCCGGACGACACCACACGCCGCACGACAGGAGACAGAACATGAAATTTGAGGGCATCTACACGCCTTTGGTGACTCCGTTTCACGACGATTTCACCCTCAACAAAGACGCTTTAGAACGCACCGTGGAATATCTGATCGACGCGGGCGTGCATGGCCTGATCGTCGCCGGAACCACAGGCGAATACTACGCGATGAGCATGAAAGAGCGCGTCTACATGATGGGTCTGTGCCGCGAATTGATCAAAGAACGCCTGCCGATGATTGTCGGTACGGGCGCGATCCGCACGGAAGAGAGTATTGAATATGCGGTGCAAGCCAAAGCGAATGGCGCTGATGGTCTGCTGATCGCAACGCCGCCCTATGCGTACCCCAACAGCCGCGAAATCGCGATGCATTGTCTGGCGATTGACCGCGCTGCGAACTTGCCTGCGATGCTTTATAACTATCCAGGGCGGATGTCGGTGAACATGGATGAAGAGGTTTTGGATCGCCTTGGCCGTTCGCCGAATTTCTGCGCGATCAAGGAAAGCTCGGGCGATATCAACCGCCTTCACATGCTTGCGCGCGATTATCCCCACATTCAAATGAGCTGCGGCATGGATGATCAAGCGCTTGAGTTCTTCGCATGGGGCGCGCGGTCATGGGTCTGTGCGGGTTCAAACTTTGCCCCTCATGCGCATATCGCGCTCTACCAAGCCTGCGCGGTTGAGGGCGACTTTACCAAAGGCCGCGCAATCATGTCGGCCATGCTGCCGCTGATGCGCGTGCTCGAGCAAGGCGGAAAGTTTGTGCAATGTATAAAACATGGTCTCACGTTGCGCGGCATTCCAGCAGGGCCACCGCGCCGCCCGATGCTGCCACTGAACAAAGACGACAAACGCGAATTGGATCAGGTGATCCGCACGATGGATGCGGCACTGGCCGCGATTGAAGGAGAAAGCGCATGAGCGATTTACTGACCCGCGCGGAATACGCTGCGATTGCAGATGGCATCGATTTCCCGCGCTCGAGCTTCATTGACGGCGGGTTTCGCGCAGGCACTGGCGCGCCGCTGATGACGCTGAACCCTGCAACAGGGGAAGAAATTTGCACGATTGCGGCATGCGGTGCTGACGATGTGAACACGGCTGTCGCGAAAGCGCGCGAAGCGTTCGACGGGGGTGCGTGGCGCACCACACACCCCACGGTGCGTAAGGATATTTTGATCCGTCTCGCCAAGCTCATGACGCGCAACAAACGTGAGTTGGCGGTGATGGAGAGCCTTGAGAGCGGCAAACCAATAACGGATTGCGAGAACGTTGATATCCCCGAAGCCATCGCGACGATCAAATGGCATGCTGAAGCGATAGATAAGATTTACGATCAAGCCAGCCCCACAGGCGACGATGCGATCTCTATGATCGTGCGCGAACCGATTGGCGTTGTCGCGGCGATCTTGCCTTGGAATTTCCCGCTATTGATGTTGGCGTGGAAGATTGGACCAGCTTTGGCCGCTGGTTGTTCGGTGATTGTGAAACCAGCCGAGCAGACGTCGCTCACCGCATTGCGTGTCGCTGAACTTGCGATGGAAGCAGGTCTGCCGCGCGGTGTTCTACAAGTATTGCCTGGTGATGGTCCGTCTGTGGGTGAACCGCTTGGGATGCATATGGATGTGGACATGGTGAGCTTCACAGGGTCCACCGAAACGGGCCGTCGTTTCTTGCGCTATGCTGCAGATAGTAACCTCAAGAAGGTTGTTCTGGAATGCGGTGGCAAAAACCCCGCTGTGGTTCTTGAGGACGCGGAAAACCTTGGCCATGTCGCTGCGCATGTGGTCAACGCTGCGTTTTGGAATATGGGCGAGAACTGCTCTGCTGCGTCTCGTTTGATCGTGCATGAAGCGGTGAAAGACGAACTTCTCACCCACATTGCAGCACAAATGCGCGAGTGGAAGACCGGTGATCCGCTTGATCCGCAAAACCACCTTGGCGCGCTGATTGATGCAGAGCATTGCGCGAAAGTCGCAGGTTACTTGAAGGGCGAGGCGCTGGTTGGCGGCACACAAGATGGCCCCTACGTGATGCCAACGGTCTATGATGTTGCCAAGGACGATCCACGTGCGCGCGAGGAAATCTTTGGCCCGATCCTGAGTGTGCTCACAGTGGCGAGCGATGAAGAAGCCATCGCATTGGCGAATGACACGGACTACGGTCTTGCCGCCTCGATCTTCTCCTCCAACACCCGCCGAGCCTTGCGCGCCGCCCGCGCGATACGTGCGGGTACTGTGACGGTAAATTGCTACGGCGAAGGTGACATCGCGACACCGTTTGGCGGTTACAAGCAGTCCGGGTTCGGTGGACGCGACAACGGTATTCACGCGCATGATCAATACACGGAACTCAAAACGATTTGGGTTGATTTGAGTGATCCCAATGACGCGGATGCACTCACATGAAGCGCGTAGGTTTCATCGGAACAGGTCACATCGCTGCGCCTATGGTAAGGTTCCTCGCCTCCAGTGGACACGAGGTCACGGTTTCCGAACGTGGCGCCGATGTTGCAGCAGAATTGGCCGCCTCAGTCGGCGCAAAGGTAAGGGACAATCAAGGCGTCATTGATGCATCCGACATCGTGTTTCTGTGCTTGCGTCCAGCGGTTTGGGAAGAAATCGTAAGAGGTTTGACCTTTCGCGCTGATCAACAGGTTGTTTCGGTCATGGCTGATGTTTCTGTCGCCTCTTTGCTGGATGCGACTTCGCCTGCGAAGGACATCTCTGTGACCATCCCGATCGGCTTTCTGGAGCGCGGCGGTTGCCCCTTGCCAGCTTTCCCAAAGGCGGAACCACTCGCCAGCTTGTTCAGCCCAGAAAACCCCGTGATCGAACTCAGCAAGGAAAGCCAAATCGCTGATCACTTCGCCGCTTCAGCGCTCTTGTCTGCTGCGTTGACTGTTATGAAAGACGGTGCGGATTGGCTGGGTGAGCAGACCGGCAACCCGGCAGGCGCGGAAACTTATGTCGCCTCGCTCATCGCGGGTTTCATGCGCGATGTGCAGAAAGACGGACAAGGCCGCATCTTGGAAGAACGCTCTGCTCTTGCGTCGCCTAATACGCTGAACCGCGTTGTCGTGGATGCGATGGAGCAAGCGGACACGCGCGCCACGATTCGAACAGTGATGCAGGCTTTGAGCGATAAAATGAAAGGCACGACATGAGCGTTGATGCGGTCGGAACCACCCGTCGCGGTCGCGGTGCACGCCGTGCGATCCGACAAACCCGCGATGTGAGCATGCTGCCTTCGCTGAAACGCGGCATACCTTTAACTGAACCGATGAATGCTGAGCAGATCGTAAAGATCGACGAAGCGTCGATGGATATTCTCGAAGAAGTCGGCGTCGTCTTTCGTGACGAAATCGCGCTTGAAGATTGGCGTCGCGTCGGCGCGGATGTGCGCGGCGAAACGGTGCATCTGGACCGCGCTTTGGTGCGCGAATTGATCGCCACAATCCCCGAAACATTTACATACCACGCGCGCAATCCGGCGCATAACCTGCCATTTGGCAAAGATCATTCGATCTTTATCCCTATGACAGGTGCACCATTCCTGCGCGATATGGACGATGTGCGCCGTAATCCCACGCTCGATGATTTGGCGAATTTTCACAAGCTGAGCCACATGCTGCCCGCGATGCACTCAAGCGCGCATCACATTGTGGAACCCTACGACCACCCGATCAGCCAACGACATTTGCGCATCACCTATTCGTCTATGAAACACAGCGATAAGACGTTCATGGGCATGACGACCAGTCCGAAGAATGCCGAAGATGTGCTCGATATGGCGGCGATCTTGTTTGGTGAAGAGTTCCTCGAAACGCATCCCGTCGTCACTGGAAACTGCAACGGGAATTCGCCGCTCGTTTGGGACGAGACGATGCTTGGCGCATTGCGAGCCTTCTCGCGACGCAATCAACCGGTTTTGTGCTCGCCCTTCGTTTTGGGTGGGGCCAACACGCCTGCATCAGTCGCGCCAACCGTCGCACAGCTCAACGCTGAAGCATTGAGTGCGCTGGCCTATACACAAGTGATCCGCAAAGGCGCGCCCGCGATTTATGGGCACTACCTGAGCACGGTTTCGATGAAGTCCGGCGCACCGATGGCAGGCACGCCCGAGATCAGCTTGATGAACATGATGATCGGTCAAATGGCGCGGTTTTATAAAGTGCCTTGGCGCACATCGAATACGCTGGGTGGCGCGAAGACCTTTGATGCTCAAGCGGGGTATGAGAGTGCGACGACCTTGATGGCGGTGATGATGTCCGGGGCGAATTATATCTGGCACTCGGCAGGTTGGAACGAGGCGGGTATGCATTGTTCAATGTCGAAATTCGTGGTGGATGCAGAGCAGTGCGCGATGGCCTATCGCATGGCGCAGGGCATCAATTGGGACGACTTTGATGAAGGATTGGCGGCCGTGCGCGATGTTGGACCGGGGGGGCATTATCTGGGCCATCCACATACATTGGAAAATTTCCAGCGCGCGTTCTTCATGCCGGAGTTGTTTGACAATAATTCGATAGAGCAATGGCAGGCAGAAGGTGCGGTCGAGATCAACGAGCGCGCCTTGAACCAAGTGCGCACGATGCTTGGGGAATATGAAGAACCCAAGCTGGATGCTGGCGTGAACGAAGCACTTTTGGACTACATCGCGCGGCGGGAACGCGAAATTCCGGCGGCGGATGCGCTTAATCAAGATTACTAGGATTTGCTGGTGAACGGCCCTTCGGGGAAAGTTTATTTGGAAAGATGAAGCATGCGGTTTGAAGGGAAAAAGGCACTGGTCACTGGAGCGTCTGGTGGGATCGGTCGCGCGATTGTTGATGTGCTGCGCGCTGGTGGAGCGGAAGTTGCGACAACGGATCGGGCTGGCAGCGATTTCGACGGCGATCTGAAGGATGGTCCGTTTTGTGATGCTTTACCTGCGCGTGTTGCGGAAAAGCTTGGTGGCTTGGACATTCTGGTGAATAACGCGGGGATTATCACACGCGGAAAGATTACAGAGGCGAGCGATGATGATTTCGCGCGTTCCATGGCTGTGAATGTCGAAGCGCCTTTCCGTCTGTGTCGTGCCACGATCCCGATCATGGCCGACGCAGGGGGCGGCGCGATTGTGAACACTGCTTCCTGCTGGGGCGTGCATCCCGGACCAGATCATCCGATCTACGTGATGAGCAAAGCTGCGGTTGCTTCGCTTACGCAATGTTTGGGCCGCGATCATGCGCATCAGAATATTCGGGTCAATGCGGTGTGCCCAAATGAAGTGAACACCCCGATGATCCGTTCAGGGTTCGAAATTCGCGGGTTTGATCCTGATGAGGCAATTGCAGCTTTGAATGCTTCTGTGCCTTTGGGACGTATCGCGGAGCCGGAAGATATTGCAGATGTCGTGGCTTTCCTAGCGTCCGATGCCGCGCGATACATGTGTGGCGCGCTTTTGGAAGTGAATGGCGGGAAGCCGGTCACATGAGCCGGTTCGCGGGTAAAGTCGCGCTGGTGACAGGCGGCTCCTCTGGCATGGGGGCGACGACAGCAGCCTTGCTTGCCACCGGTGGCGCGCGTGTGTTTTGCGCGCAGCGGGGCATCAGCGTCCATGAAGATATCAGTGCCGATTTCAGCGATCCTGCAGTGCCAGAGCGTGTCATCGCAGCGGTGAAAGCCAAAGCGGACCAGCTCGATATCTTGATCAATTGCGCAGGGATCATGCGCGAGGGCACTGTTGAGGAAAGCACTTTGCAAGATTGGCATGACCAGATTCAAGTCAACCTGACTGCGCCTTTCCTTCTGACGCGTTACGCCATGCCAATGCTGAAAACCGCGAAAGGGGCGATTGTGAATGTTGGCTCTATCGAAGGGCTTGGCAACAACCCAAGGCACCCTGCTTACGGCGCATCCAAGGCTGGCTTGCACGGGCTGACACGCGCGGTCGCCGTCGATCACGGACCTGATGGTGTGCGCTGCAATGCGGTAGCACCGGGCTGGATCGACACACCATTGAACGAAGACTTCATCGAGAGCATGGATGATCCAGCAAAGTTCCGCTCTGAAATAGGGTCCATCCATCCGATCCGCAGAACAGGCGCGCCCGAAGAGGTGGCGAAACTGATTTGCTGGCTCGCCTGCGATGAGGCAAGCTTTGTCACAGGCCAAGTCTGGACCATCGATGGTGGACGCATGGCGCAACTTAGCCTGCCATGAAGGTTACGCGTTTCCCTTCCAACCCCGGCCCTGCGGCGTGGGATGCGATCCTGCCAGCGCGTGTGCGTTTCGGCGCATTGGAAGCAGATGAAACCACAGATTGGCTTATCATCGGGGCGGGGTTTGCCGGGCTTGCGGCTGCGCGCCGTCTTAGCCAGCTTTGCCCTTCAGATAAGATCACCGTTCTGGATGCTTTGCGCGTGGGCGAAGGGCCAGCGGGACGCAACACAGGGTTAATGATCGATCTGCCGCATGATCTGGCGTCTTCCGATTATGGGGGCGATGTGAGCGCTGATAAATCCATTATTGCGCGCAATCGTGCGGCAATCGCGTTCGCCCAAGACATGGTAAATGCATTGGGCGTGCCACCCGAGGCTTTTCAGAAAGTCGGCAAGATCAACGGTGCGGCCAGCGCCAAGGGCATGCAACATAACAAAGAGTATGCCGCGCATTTGCAGCAGCTGGGTGAGCCAAGTCAGCAGCTTGACGCGCAGCAGATGCAAGACATCACAGGAAGCGCTTACTACCGTGGTGGTTTATTTACTCCCGGGACGGTGATGCTGCAACCTGCGCTTTTTGTGCGCTCTGTTGCACGCAAACTGTGCTCCAATCGGGTGAAGATTTATGAACAAAGCAAAGTTGTAGCACTCAAGCGGAGTGGCGGGCTTTGG
>Ga0206127_1003861_pt1 | contig 13566 bp, 15 predicted proteins | sample Helgoland_Spring_6_FD_148646 | JGI IMG/M metagenome (GOLD analysis project Ga0206127, IMG submission 148646) | Pelagic subsurface seawater microbial communities from Kabeltonne, Helgoland, North Sea - Helgoland_Spring_Bloom_20160419_1 | ecosystem: Environmental > Aquatic > Marine > Epipelagic ...
GCTTGATGCGGGCTTACTCCATGAGGATGTAAAGACCGTGGCGGGCGACAGCCTTGGTCTGCACGCCCAAGAACCTGCCCTTGATGGCGGTGCGCTGATCTTCCGTGACGGTGCAAAGGACAGTGCGAACGACAAAATTCTGCGCCCTGCGCATGATCCGTTTCAAGCAAGTGGCGGTCTCAAGCAGCTCAAAGGCAACTTGGGTCACGGTATGATGAAAGTCTCTGCAGTGGATCCCGCGCGTCATGTGATCGAGGCCCCTGCCCGTGTGTTTGAAAGCCAAGATGCGGTGAAAGACGCATTTAAGGCAGGTGAGTTCACCTCTGATCTTGTGATCGTCGTGCGCTTCCAAGGTCCAAAGGCCAACGGCATGCCAGAGCTTCACGGCCTCACGCCTGCGTTGTCCGTCACGCAACAACGCGGCATCAACGTCGCTTTGGTTACTGATGGTCGTATGTCAGGTGCGTCAGGCAAGGTCCCATCTTGCATTCACGTCAGCCCAGAGGCGGCTGCGGGTGGTCCACTTTCGCGCATTCAGGATGGTGATATCATCCGCGTCGATGCCACCAACGGTACGCTCGAATGTCTCACCGAAGGCGCGCTCGATCGCGCCCCTGCAACCCCAGACCTAAGCCACAACGGCAACGGTGTGGGTCGCGAATTGTTTGATGTCTTTCGCCAGACTGTTGGCACCGCCGACACTGGCGCTGGCGTCGTCGTATAAGGAACGCATGATATGATTACTCCACAACAAGCCAGCGCGCGCGCGTTGGAAATCTGCCAGCTTGCCCCCATCGTACCTGTGTTGGTCGTCGAAGACGCAAGCATTGCGCAGGACTTGGCGCGTGCCTTGGTCGCTGGTGGCTTGCCCGCTTTAGAAGTCACCTTGCGCACCGAAGCGGCCTTGGACGTGATTGCGGAGATGGCCAAGGTTGAAGGCGGCGTCGTTGGGGCTGGTACATTACTCACACCTGCCGATGTCACAGCGGCTGTGGCGGCTGGTGCCAAGTTCGGTGTGTCGCCCGGTGCCACGGATATTTTACTCGATGCTTGCGAAGCCGCTGATCTGCCGCTCCTTCCCGGTGCAGCGACGGCGTCTGAGGCGATGCGTTTGTTAGAGCGCGGTTATACTGTGCAAAAGTTTTTCCCCGCCGAGGCCTCTGGTGGCGCAGCAGCGCTCAAAGCCATCGGCTCGCCCATCCCGCAAATCCGTTTCTGCCCGACAGGTGGCGTCAGCCCGAAGAACGCGAACGATTACTTGAGCTTGTCCAATACGGTATGTGCTGGCGGCAGCTGGGTTTGCCCCAAAGATCTGATCGACGCACGCGATTGGGCTGGCATCGAAGAGCTTGCGCGCGCGGCCTCAAAGCTGAGTGTATGAATCACGAAGGGGCGCGAGTAAGCGCCCCTTTCACGCCTATTCAGCGCCAGACAAACGCAGTTTGCACATCGCGTAGATCAGCAAAAGCACACATGCTCCAGAGGCCAGAACAAACGGTGCGCGCAAAGCCATTTCGCGCCCCCACTCGTCCTCAAACAGTGCAACAATCAAGCCCCCTGCGAGTGCGCCAAGCGGCATGGAGCCCCATCCGAAAAAGCGATAGATACTGTTCACACGCCCCAAAAGCGTGCTTGGAATGCGCCGTTGGCGCCAAGAGACAGTGATCACATTCCACAACATCGACCCAGCCATGACCACAAACAGCGCAATTGGCATCACAATCGCAGTTTCACTCAGCCCAATGCTACCATACCCAATCACCCAAGCCGCTATCGAGAGATAGAGACACATCTGCACGCCAAACATCCGTGTCAAACGCGGTGCCAACAAGCTGCCCGTGATTGCGCCACAAGCGGCGACCGAGAGAATCATGCCATAACTGGCGGCCGAAAGCCCGAGCACATCTTGCGCGAACAAGACCTGCAATGTGATCGTAGCGGTCGCGATAAAGTTTGCGATCCCCAACACAATCGCCAAACGCAGCAAATCCCTATCGCCACGCATAAAGGTGATCCCTTCGAGCAGCGCTTTGATGAAACTTTGAGGGACCCGCATTTGTTCGGGTAAAGTTATCAGCCAAACCAAACCTGCTGCAATCACCAACATCGCCACATCAATACCAAAGGGAACCGCGATACCCGTCGCAATCAAAACACCCGCAAGCGGCGGTCCGATGAATTGGCCTGTCAGTTGTTCTGTGCCCCAAAGCTGACCATTCGCGACCTCTAGGTCTTTCTTATCAACGATTGACGGCAGGATCGTTTGCGCAGCGTTGTCGCGCAGGACCTCGGCAGAGCCAAGCAAGAACGCGAGTCCTGCAAGCAACCAAATCGCATCAGCGGACGGCTCGTTCAACGCCAGAAGCAAAATCGCAAATACGATAGCTGCGCGGAGCAAATCTGCGCGTGCAATCAACTTACGTTGATCGCTGCGGTCAATTATCACGCCCGCAGGCAAAGCAAACAATAGCCACGGCACCCGTCCCGCCGCAGCGACAGCACCGATCGCAACAGGATCGCGAGTCATCAACGTTGCCAACCACGGCAAGGCGAGTAGGATCAGACCATCGCCAAGATTGGTGAGCGCACCAGCGCTAAAGAGCAGCCGATAGTTGCGATTGCGCATAAAAAGGGCTGAAGCCATACGAACACCTATTGCCAAGGAAGACCTTCAGCATGCGCTGCCCAAAACAGGACGTCAAACGCGTTCGCGTTTGGGTGTTTAGTTGATCAAATCGCCAGCGGAAAATCCGCCCACATTACTCAACAGTTTCTTGATGAAGCCAACGTCCTGACCATTGCGCGTGATGCGGCGCGCCAATGGGACAACGGCCCCATCTTCCAGCGTATATCTGCCGATATTGTCGACAATGCCGCCATCCGTAAAGCTAATGGCCACGACTTGGCGCTCGATCACTTCAGGTTTTTGCCACGCAAAATGCTTCACGCGACTGCGTACGTAATAATATCCGCCGTCATTCAGCACACCAGAAGAAGACGGCGTGCCCACCAATTCAGCGACACTATCGCGCGTATCAATGCCGACGGAAATCTGGGATAAGTCTTCTTCTAGAGGGACATAGCCGTGATTGCGAAAGCTCGCGGTACAGGCCGCGAGAGAAGCGCATAGCAAAATTGCCACGCTGATTTTACGTATCTTGCCTGCGTATTGCATGAGGTGCCCTCTTGTCTTGGCTTGCTCTGCCTTGTTATCTCGATACGACACGAACGCAGGACGTTCAAGAAAGGAAAATTTCTGACCATGACTGATACACCCGCGTTCCCCGAGTTTGTTTTAGACATCGCAGCACTCGCGCGGCGCAAACGCAGCGTGTTCGAGTTTCGTTTAGACAGCGCTCAACTGACTGCTCTTAAAGACGAATTGGACCTGAGTGGTTTGCGCAAAGTTGTTTTTTCGGGTGCGTTAACACCTGCGGGCAAACATGACTTTGCGTTGAAAGCAGCACTTGGCGCGACGGCGGTGCAGCCTTGCACAATTACGTTAGAGCCCGTGACCACACGCATTGATGAGGACATCGAGCGCCGGTTCGTCGCCGATTTACCCAAACTCACCGACACCACAGAAGAAGACGAATTCGGCGGAACTGCGATGCTGGAGGACGACTCGCTCGAGCCATTGGGTCGCGAGATCGATCTGTGGCGCGTCATGAGCGAAGCGCTCGCGCTTGCCCTGCCCGACTATCCACGCGCTGAGGGTGCCGAGCTTGGCACGCTGAAAGTCACCGAGCCAGGGAAAGAAGCGATGGGTGAAGACGATCTCAAACCCTTCGCAGGGCTCGCAGGCCTCAAAAGCAAACTTGAGGGCAAATCGTGAGCGACGACACCTATCTGATTAAAGCCGCTGAGATTGACGCGATGGAGGGCACCGACAAGGTTCATTTCCTCAACGAGAACGCCAAACGCGTGAATAAATCTTTGGGTGATATGACGGGCCTTACGGGGCTGGGCTTTCACATCATCGAAATCGAGCCGGGCCATGACAGCACGGAACATCACATGCACCATTTCGAGGATGAATGCGTTTATGTGTTAAGTGGCACGGCAACGGCTTATATCGACGAGGAGGCACATCCAGTTGGTGCCGGCGATTTCATCGGGTATCGCAAAGGTGGCGTTGCGCACTCGATCACCAACACAGGGTCTGAAACCTTTCGCTGCATCGTGGTTGGTGAGCGTTTGGCACATGATGTCGGGGATTACACACGCCTTGGCAAACGCATCTATCGCAATGAAGGGGTGACTTGGAATCTCGTTGATCACGAACATGTGGTTGAAGTGGGCGGCAGTGCTGGCAAGAAGTGACCTCGCGCCGCGCGCATTTTGATAATGTGCTTCCACATGTGGCCCAGACCCATTAGGCAGCCCTATCGTTGTAAAGTCGGGACAGAGCATGGCGCAAAAATCTACCATTTATAAAGTCGAGCTATCCGTATCCGACATGGATCGCCATTATTACGAGACCCACAAGCTCACGGTCGCCAAACATCCCTCTGAAACCGATGAACGCCTTATGGTGCGCCTTTTGGCCTATGCCTTGAATGCGCATGAGCAGCTAGAGTTGACCAAAGGGCTGTCGACGGATGATGAGCCTGACATTTGGCAAAAAAGCCTGAGCGGCGAGTTGGAGCTATGGGTTGCACTTGGCCAACCTAGTGAAAAGGTTGTGCGCCAGTCGTGCGGCAAAGCCGACAAGGTTGTGATTTATTGCTATGGCAGCACCGCTGAGATGTGGTGGGACAAGATCAAGAACAGCACAACCCGTTTCGACAACCTCAGCGTCTTTAACCTTACCGAACAAGCAACCCGCGAACTGGCAGACCTGGCCGGACGCTCGATGAAGATACAGGTCAACATTCAAGAAGGTGACGTAATGCTGAGCGTGGACGACAACATCGTCTACGTCACGCCTGACCAATGGGCGTGACGCAAATCTTTTCGCAAAAGCTTACGCCTGCATCTTCTTACGGCGCTCTTTAATACGCGCATCCGCCTCTTCGGTGCCGTCATGGAACGAGCCGAACAGCTTATCCCACGGCATCTCGAGCGAGCCATAGTTACACTCGAAATAGCGGTGGTGCATTTGGTGATGGAACGTGCCCAGCTTTAGGCGGTTCTCATCCTTGACCAACATCCCCTCAAACCCCGTATGCGTCGTTGCCGCGGTGAGCGTGTAATATTGCAAATGGAACAAAATATGCAGCGGATGCGCACCGACCACAAAGTGGATCAGAACCGTGCCGAGATACATGATATGCTCGATCGGGTGCATAGACAGGCCAGACCACGGACCGACGTTGATATTGCGATGATGCAGCGCGTGTATGTGTTTGTACAGAAACGGGATGTGCAGAATGCGGTGAATCCAGTAGAAATAAAAACTTTCCCACGCAGGTAGCAAAAAGAAGATCGCAACGAACCAGACGGGGTTCGCGGCCCAGGTCAGCATCGGCACATAGCCGTTGCTCAGACACCAGAGCATCAACACTTCATAAGCGGTCCAAAAGCCGACACCACTACCGAGCGTCCAGAACATATTGTCCCTGATTTGCCCACCGAGCGTGAATTGCTTGCCATTCTTCATCAAAGGGCGCGGGTCGTACTTCAGTGCTGTGCCCTGTTTGGAATAGCTATAAAAATATAGGTGCAAGCCCCCCGCAACGAGACACATAAGCACCATGTTGCGCACCCACAGCTCGAAAACCCACCCAAAGGCGAGCGTTTGCGTGACCTCAAGGCTCGGCTGAAACCAGATGTAGGAAACGCAGGCAAAGCCCAAAATGATCAGCTTTTCGGTGACCAGGAACCAAGAACTCCAGAACCAGTTTGCAATGTCCACAGGCTTTGGCGGCCAGCGAAACACAGGCGAGACCTGCAAAGGAACATCAGGTGTGTGATTCCACCCTTTGAGCGGTGTGTTGGGCATTTGCGACTCTTTCAATGCGCGCGATCTAAAAGAATCACTGCTTTCCTTCTAGCCCAACATTGGTCATATCGTTGGTGCCGGGGATCTTCATTTCAAACGTCTCTGTAACGCTTGTGTAGTCATAATACCCCAAGCGCGCCAATGGTCGAATGCGCGGAATGTCGAGCTTGCCCTCGGACGTGACCACATCGTCCTTCACATGAATACGCGCAACTTCGCCGTAGACCACATCGACCCAACCGTGATTGGAGCTTCCGCGCAAGCGATGCGTGCTCAGATATTTACATTCAAACTGTGCAGGGCTTTCCAACACACGTGGGCCAGGTGCATCGACACAAGGCGCGGCGGTGACGCCGGCATGCACGAACTCATCCACCTCAGGGCCGACTTCCATCGCAGAGAGATTGACCGCTTCGCGCAAATCATACGTCGCCATGTTCCACACGAACCAACCCGTCTCTTCCGCGTTGATCACCGTATGCTTGCGCTGCCCGTTTGAGAGCTGATTGGCCGCAAACATCACCATTGGTGGATCAAACGTCAGGTTCTGCCATTGCGAATACGGCGCAAGATTCGCGACACCATCGCGGCTGACCGTGCTGAGCCACCCAATCGGGCGCGGCACGGTACAAGATTTGAACGGAGCATAAGGTAGCGGGCATGTGTCAGACCTTGGATCATAGTGCATGAAAGTTCTCCGTCTAATTTCAATCCATGTGAGTACGACATCACGCTTCCACGGTGTCGCGCATGGATCAAGTCTTTTGAGACGACACGCCGAGCCAAGCAAAGATGACTTTTGCACTAAATAACGCTACGCTCGAACACAACCGCGCATGCGCCCAGATCTTTGAGGACACTCACATGAAGCACTTCCCTCTGCCCCTTGCCCTTATATTTTGCGCAAGTGTCGCTCAGTCCGAAACCTGTCAGGATCAATTTACAGCTTTGCTGATAAAGGGGAACCAAGGCGTAGGCCCCACCCGAATGCACATCACGCAAGAGATCGTGGGCGTGCGCACAAGCATCACCCATCATTGCGACAACTGCGATGGCAACGGGATGAGCGAAGCGGTAGATCCTGAGAGCGATCCCTGGACGCTCTTTGCGAATGACAAAATGTATATGTCGCATGACAAAGGCACGACTTGGGGATTCGTCACTGATTTTGACGGCGAAAAGGGTCGCGCTGACCACAAGCTCGCGATGTCCAAAGATGCTCAGACCGCGCGTGATGTGACTTGTAGCCAAGACCAGTTGAACAATGCGAACAACGATGTGGTTGAAGGCACATACACATCCACAATGCTTGCAGGTGCCGAAGTATACGAAAAGTTCTGGATCGACCAAGAAACTGGCTTCATCGCGCAATCCTACAGACACGTTAAAAGCGTCGGGTTCGAGACAAAAACCACCCAAGTGGTCACGCTCAACCCAGACTTTGTCATGCCCAAACCCGAGTAAGCACTGAGCACGCAAAGAATCGCTTGCGAAACACGGTTTCTTCCCTATTTTCGCGCGCTCTAGCGAATTTAGGGTTGGACAGGCGGCGAGACCTCGCATATGTGCCTGCTAGACCCGAATAACGGCCCCCTTGGCCCCGAACATTGATAGGTTGCGACATGGCTGTCCAGCAGAACAAAGTATCCAAATCGCGCCGCAACAATCGTCGCGCGCATGACTCGCTGGTTGCAGCGAACCCGAACGAGTGCTCTAACTGTGGTGAGCTGAAGCGCCCACATCACGTGTGTCCGTCCTGCGGTCACTACGCGAACAAAGAAATCGTCGCGCAAGCAGACGAGATCGATCTGGACGAAGACGCGGCATAACTGATCCGCGAGGTACGTTTAAATGACTGTGTCCACTGATCAAATCGGTGATTTGGCGCGCACGCATGGCAAACGTATTATTTTATCTATCGATGCTATGGGCGGCGATGAGGGGCCGGCAGCGATTGTTGCCGGTATTTCTCGTTCTGCGTCCAAAAACCCAGATCTTGGCTTTATCGTACACGGTCCTGCTTCAACGCTAGAACCGCTACTTGCCAAACGCAAAAACCTTGCTGGTTTGTGCGAAGTGCGCGACGTGCCTGATGTTGTCAAAATGACGGACAAACCCAGCCAGACACTGCGCAGCGGCAAAAACACCTCCATGTGGTCCGCAGTAGAAGCCGTGCGCAGTGGTGAAGCCGCAGCTTGTGTGTCTTGTGGCAACACAGGTGCGCTGATGGCGATGAGCATGATCCGCTTGCGCAAACTGCCCGGTGTGAACCGCCCTGCGATCGGTATTTTGTGGCCTTCCCGCTCGGTGCATGGCTTTAACGTTATGCTTGATGTGGGCGCTGATATTCGCGCGGATGCCACCGACTTGTTGCAATACGCATTGATGGGTGTTTCTTACGCCCGCAACGGCCTTAACATCGAGCGCCCACGCGTCGGGTTGCTAAACGTTGGTACAGAAGAGCACAAAGGTCGCAACGAGCTTCATGAAGCGGGCGAATTGATCGAAGGCCAAGCCGAAGCAGCCGATTTCGAATACGTTGGTTTCGTTGAGGGTGGCGACATTCCCGGGGATCGCGCTGACGTTATTGTCACCGATGGTTTCACAGGCAATGTCGCGCTCAAAACCGGCGAAGGCACGGCGAGCCTGATCGGGGATCGTCTGAAAGAAGCCTTTAACTATTCGCTTTTGTCCAAATTTGCCGCCCTCCTCGCGCTGACATCGCTTAAACGTCTGCGCCAACGGATCGATCCACGTCGCGTTAATGGCGGTGTTTTCCTTGGATTGAACGGCACGGTTGTAAAATCCCATGGCTCCGCAGATGCAACGGGTGTGGATGCAGCAATTAACCTTGCGTTTAGACTTGCACAGTCCGGCTTTTCCGACAGACTGGCGAAACGGATCGCAGCGAGCACAACAGCCGCCGCAAAAAGCATCGCCGAGGAGAGCTGAGGCCAATGATACGCGCACAGATAAAAGGCGTCGGGCATTATCTTCCCGAAAACGTCGTGCCAAACTCTCATTTCGAAAAAACGCTTGAGACAAGCAATGAATGGATTATTTCGCGCTCAGGCATTGAACGACGCCATTTCGCTGCTGAGGGTGAAACCACATCGAATCTCGCAGCAAACGCCGCACGCGCGGCCCTTGCGGATGCAGGATTGGACGCAAGTGATCTTGATGCGCTAATTGTTGCGACGTCGACACCTGACCTGACTTTTCCCTCTGTGGCGACCATGGTGCAGCACCAAATCGGCATGAAGGGTGGATTTGCCTTTGACATCCAAGCCGTTTGCGCGGGTTTCATTTTTGCGCTCGCCAATGCCAACGCTTTGATCGTGGCTGGCACGGCGAGACGTGTGATGGTCATCGGTGCAGAAACATTCAGCCGGATCATGGATTGGACAGACCGCGGCACTTGCGTGCTTTTTGGCGATGGCGCTGGTGCGTTGATCCTTGAGGCAAGCGATGGTGACGGAACGTCCGCTGATCGCGGTGTCCTCTCAACGGATCTCAATTCTGACGGCACCTACCGCGACATCCTTTATGTCGATGGTGGTGTTTCAACGAAAACAACAGGTTACCTGCGCATGGAGGGCAAAGAAGTCTTCCGTCACGCGGTCGAAAAGCTGGTCGCAACGGCGCATACGGCGATGGACAAAGCCGGCGTCACTTCTGACGAAGTTGACTGGGTCGTACCCCATCAAGCCAATATTCGTATCATCAAAGGCACGGCCAAAAAGATGAATGTGCCGATGGAAAATGTGATCGTGACGGTTCAGGATCACGGCAACACCTCTGCCGCATCGATTCCCTTGGCGCTTTCCGTGGGTAAATCTCAAGGCAAGCTTAAAACCGGCGATTTGGTTGTGACCGAAGCAATTGGCGGCGGTCTCGCATGGGGCGCTGTGGTTTTACGCTGGTAAACCTTTGAAAGTGCGCGCTTTCCGCGACGCTGTTTCTGATCTGTCCCTTGACTCAAATTTCGCAATGCTTCTAAAGTGACGTAACGGCCTCGGGGGGCAAATATGACTGAAAAGACTTTGACGCGGATGGACCTCAGCGAAGCAGTGTTTCGCGAAGTGGGATTGTCACGCAATGAATCCGCGGAACTGGTGGAAAACATCCTGACGCATCTCTCGGATGCTTTAGTAGCTGGCGAGCAAGTTAAGATATCTTCTTTCGGGACGTTCAGCGTACGCGACAAAGCAGCGCGCGTCGGACGCAACCCTAAGACAGGTCAGGAAGTCCCGATCAAACCACGCCGTGTTTTGACATTCCGCCCGTCTCATCTGATGAAAGACCGCGTTGCAGAGGGCAACAAGCGTTAAGCAAATCAGGAGCAGGCCCTAGATGTCAAAGTCCAAGGACGCATTCCGCACGATCAGCGAAGTCGCCGATTGGCTCGAGACCCCAGCTCATGTGTTGCGGTTTTGGGAAAGCAAATTCACGCATGTAAAGCCTGTGAAACGTGCCGGTGGTCGACGTTACTATCGTCCTGCGGATATGAAACTGCTCGGCGGGATCAAAAAACTACTGCATGACGATGGTCTGACAATAAAGGGCGCGCAAAAACTGCTGCGTGAACATGGCGTGAAACACGTCGCGGCCTTGTCTCAACCCTTGGACGAAGATCTGCTCGACGAGGACGAGTTCATCGAAGAAGCGGCGTATGAGCCGGATGCTCAGGCAGAACCAATGCCCGAACCAGAAGCAAAAGTGCTCTCGTTCCCGCCACGCACAGATCCCCAAGAAACAACACCAGAAGTCACAAGCGCGAGCGCGCCAACGCCGCAAACATCGGGGGTTGAACCCGCTGACGTGGCAGATGAGGCTTCTCAACCGCCTGAAAGCAACGTGCCTGACGCGCCAGCACCTGTTGTTGAGGCAGAGCCGAGCGAAACGCCCGCCTTTGGCGGCGACGCCCTGCCCGCTTTCATGCGCCGCGCTCCTGCGCCCACGCCATCTGAAGAGCCGAAGTTTGAAGCGCCGCAGTTTGAAACGCCAAGTGAGCCCGTTGTTGCCGAACAGGATGATGCGCCTACAACATTAACGATCAACCCAGTTGCACGGTTTGAACCTGTTGATCCGCCCGAAGAGCTTGAGAGCGCGGCTGAAGAAACGTCTCAAGTTGAGGAAACTCCGCAAGTTGAAGACGATAAGCCGGCAAACCCCATCATCTCGCATCGCATGACGCAAGATGCCCCTCCTTCGACAACCGAACCCATTTTTGAGACAACACAGTCAGATAGTCCCGAAGCGGCAACAGCAACAGAACCTGCTGAAGATCAAACCCCAGCACCCATCGCATACGATGTGGCCTCGATTGCGAAAGTCGCTCCTGAATTGAACAGCTATTCCGCCCCAGCGGGTGTTCTATCGGCCCTGCCCGGTGCACGAAAACTCTCGCCAGAGTTGGCTGGCGCCCTCAGCGCGCAACTTGACGCGCTTCGCGATCTACGCACGCGTATGCAAAACCATTAAGCGCGCATTTTGCTCTTGCTCCTGTGCATAGTTCCAGTAAACACCTGTTCATCAGGCGTCGGGCTATGGCGCAGCCTGGTAGCGCGTCCGTCTGGGGGACGGAAGGTCGCAGGTTCGAGTCCTGCTAGCCCGACCATTTACACTTTGCCTGCCGATCCGTTCAGTTTCTGCCCCCCACGGATCACTCAAACGAGCACGCAGCAGGCCACCGGAGACACGTCATGACAGGTGTTCTACCCAGCCAGCGACTTGAGCAGATGATCAGCAACGGTCAAATCAGCGGTGCACCTGCGATAATTCCTGAACAAATTCAGCCCGCGAGCCTTGATTTGCGCCTTGGAAACATTGCCTACCGAGTGCGCGCATCGTTCTTGGCAGGACATGATCGTCGCGTTGAGGACCGTCTTAAAGAATTTGAAATGCATCAGATTGATCTGACAGATGGTGCGGTCCTTGAGAAAGGGTGCGTCTATGTCGTGCCTTTGATGGAGAGCCTTGATCTGCCTGATGGTTTGCAAGCAGTTGCGAATGCCAAAAGCTCTACGGGTCGACTTGATCTGCTTACGCGCACAATCACCGATGGCGGCGCCGAGTTTGATCGTATTGCACCGGGATATACAGGTCCGCTCTATGCCGAGATTTGTCCGCGTTCGTTTTCTGTATTGGTGCGACCTGGAATGCGGTTGAACCAAATTCGCTTTCGCGAAGGGCAAGCCGTGCTGGATGACGCTGCATTGCGCGCGCTGCATACGAGCGATGTTTTGGTGAATGGCGAGGCTCTGATTGATGACGGCTTAGGCTTTTCCGTCGATTTGAATCTCGACAGTACCGACCTTGTTGGCTACCGCGCCAAGCCACACACGGGTGTGATTGATCTCGATAACATCGGCTATTACGACCCTGCTGAATATTGGGAAGAGGTCCGCTGTAAGGATGGGCAAATCATCCTTGATCCCGGTGCTTTCTACATCCTAGTGAGCCGCGAAGCTGTCCATATCCCCCCCGCCTATGCCGCTGAAATGGCTCCTTATTTGGCGATGGTTGGAGAATTTCGTGTGCATTATGCAGGCTTCTTTGATCCCGGTTTCGGGCACTCAGCGGCGGGTGGCACAGGCTCACGCGGTGTTCTCGAAGTACGCTGTCACGAAGCACCGTTTGTGTTAGAACATGGACAAGTCGTCGGGCGTTTGGTGTATGAACGTATGTCTGAAATCCCGCAGCAATTATACGGGTCTGGCATAGCGTCAAATTACCAAGGGCAAGGGTTGAAACTGTCCAAACATTTCGCCGCACCCGCTTAAATTAGATGCTCTTCCAAAAGAGATTTCTGCCTCCGGCGGGGATATTTTAAAAGAGAGGAAGCCAGTCGCTGAAATCGTCAAACTGCGGCCTGAAATACGCGGTCATGCGGCCTTCAATCGGCGCAGTTTGCCCGTCTTCCCACGGTGACATGCCATGCAAAATATGGCGATCTAGCAAAACAGATTGGCCAAACGTTAACGCTACATCCACAGGCGCAATGCTCTCGAACACCTCCGCGCGCGCAGCTTTGTAAGCCTCTGTCAGATCAGGCCCCAAACCGAGTGCGCGCGCCAATGCGGGGCCCATGATCCGATGACTGCCGGGCCAAACTTTGAGCGGTGCAGCATCGCTTTCATTGAGCGAAATCCCAATTATAAACGCATGCGGTTCGCGCAAATAGCGTTTGCCGTCCTCGAGCAGCAGACCATCCACATGCGCCGCAGCACGATATACTCTGAAACGGTGATTAGCATCGCTCTGGTTTTTGTCCTGCTTCGGATAACCTTCATAAACGACGGAAATTTGCGCTTTATGCCAATGGGTTGGCGACACAATGTGATCTTTCCAAGGGCCTTTGAGCGGCACATTAGAAATCGATCCATCGGGATCATTTGGCAGAGCATCCACACCCACAAACCAAGTGTTTTGGTGGCGCAACCACAATGCTCGTTGCGCTGGGTCTTTGGTCACGTCACAGGCAACTTTGTGCGCAGCGCCTGCCCAAGCGCGCGTCTCTTCCGTGGCCTCGAATACGTGGTATCCGGCTTTGTCCAGTTCGCTCAAAACCCGAGCACCTTGCGCAGCATATTTAGCGCAACCAAAGTCAAAAACACACC
>Ga0206127_1003862_pt1 | contig 13559 bp, 9 predicted proteins | sample Helgoland_Spring_6_FD_148646 | JGI IMG/M metagenome (GOLD analysis project Ga0206127, IMG submission 148646) | Pelagic subsurface seawater microbial communities from Kabeltonne, Helgoland, North Sea - Helgoland_Spring_Bloom_20160419_1 | ecosystem: Environmental > Aquatic > Marine > Epipelagic ...
CGCAATGAAATCGGCGCCTTCTTGCGCCCCTTGCTCTGGAGACTTGATACAACATTCCCATTCGAGTACCGCCCATCCCTCGAAACCGTATTGACTCAGCTTACTGAAGATACCTGCAAAATCAACCGTACCATCACCTAAAGATCTAAATCTTCCTGGTCTATCCACCCAATCTTGATATCCTCCGTAAACTCCTGATTTACCCGTAGGATTAAACTCGGCATCCTTGACGTGAAACATTTTTATATATTCGTAGTAATGATCAATATACTGGAGATAATCTAAATTTTGTAAAACGAAATGGCTCGGATCGTACAATAAATTTACCGCAGTGTGATGATCCGTTGCCTCTAAAAATCTTTCAAAAGAAACGCCATCATGTAAATCTTCACCCGGATGAACTTCGTAACACATATCGACACCTATCTCCTTACAGTGATCTAAAATGGGCAGCCATCTTTTAGCTAGCTCACTGAACCCTGCTTCAACCAGACCCGTGGGTCGTTGAGGCCATGGATAAATAAAAGGCCATACCAAGGCACCGGAAAAGCTAGCCATCAAATTAATTCCTAGATGGTTGCTGGCCGAGGCTGCTGACTTGACTTGGTCTACCGCCCAGGCAGTACGTGCTTTGGGATTTCCTTTTAAATGATCGGGGGCAAACGTATCAAACATGGTGTCGTAAGCAGGGTGCACCGCCACCAACTGACCCTGAAGATGAGTTGATAACTCGGTAAGCTCTAAACCCGCCTCATTGACCACGCCTTTGATCTCATCACAATAAGTTTTGCTTTCTCCTGCCAAGGTAATATCAATCAATCGCTGATCCCAAGCAGGAATTTGAACGCCTTTGTATCCCAAAGAAGCTACCCATTCGCATATACTCTTAAGATTATTATAAGGTTCAACATCATCCAAAAACTGGGCTAAAAAAATAGCAGGGCCTTTTATCGTTTTCATATTCAAGTGAAGGTTTAGTGTAAAATTAAGTTTAATCTTTGATTTTAGTCCAAATATTTCCCTTCGAGGATGAGGCTACTACCGCAGCTACTAGGGCCATTCCCTTAAAACCATCATCAATATTGGGATAAGTCCCTCCGGAATCAGGGGATGAATGGACTTTGAATTGTCGTACATGATCCGAGAAATTTCTATAGATGTTAGCAAAAGCTTCGATGTATCCTTCGGGATGCCCTGAAGGCGTTCTCATATTCAAATGTGTTTCTTCGTGCAAATAAGAATGGTCTACCCCGGTCCTATAGATTTGTGTGGATGCTCCCTGTTTTTTTACCAGAAGTGTATTGTGATCAGTATTGCTCCATTCTAGTGCACCCTCTTCCCCATAGATTCGAAATTTAAGATTGTTCTCATCGCCATGTGCAACTTGTGAGGCAGAAATCACACCTTGAGCCTGTTGCTCCATTCTAAAAAACACGTCGGCGTCATCATCCAAGGTTCTTCCAGGCACAAAAGCATTGAGCTCTGCCAATACTTCGGTTATTTTTAATCCAGAAATATATTCAGCCAAATGCCCGCAATGGGTCCCTATATCTCCAAAACAATTACTAATACCCGCTTTTTGGGGATCTGAACGCCATGCGGCTTGCTTTTGACCTGTGTCTTCCAACTTATCTGATAACCATCCTTGCGGGTATTCTACCATTATCTTTCGAACCTTACCGATTTCGTGGTTTTTTACCATAGCCTTTGCTTGAATCAACATCGGGTAGTAGGCATACGTATAAGTCAGTCCAAAGGGCAAGCCAGTCGTTTTGACTTTGGCTCTAAGTTGCTTTGCTTCATCCATCGTAAAGCACAATGGCTTGTCTATGATGACAGGAAAACCATGATCTAAAGCGGACATCGCCGGAGCAAAATGCATGTTGTTTTGGGTAACAATGGAAACAAAATCCATTCGCTCCTCCTCAGATCGACGTGCTTCGGACGCCATCATTTCATCAAATGTTCTGTACAATCTGTCGTCATTGAGATAAATTTCCTTGCCAAAGGCGATAGATTTATCAGCATCTGAACTAAAAACGCCACAAACCAGTTCAATTTGACCATCTAGTTGCGCTGCCATTCGATGGATCCCTCCGATAAAAGCGCCACTTCCACCGCCTACCATTCCCATTTTGAGCTTTATATTTGTCTTCATGAATGATTATTTTAGCTGACCTTTATCCATACTTGTCCTTGGCTACTTGATGACAATACCGCTTCGATAAACGACATTCCCCTTACCCCATCATGGACCGTAGGGAAAGCACCTGCCCTATGGGGTTTCCCCTGAATGGCCGCCGCTACGCCGTTATAAATATTGCCCATCGCATCAAATAAGCCTTCGGGATGACCCGGAGCTATTTTAGTGCTCTCCAAGGCAAAATCACTGTTATATGTATTACCAGGTTTATAAATTTGAGTGGGAGCACCTTCGATCAAATGCTTCAAATACATAGGATGTTCTTGCTCCCATTTCAATCCTCCTTTATCTCCATATACTGCAATAGATAAATTATTTTCTTCGCCTGTTGCTATTTGACTGGCGGTAATAACTCCGCGTGATCCATTATTCATCCTTAGGAGCGTGGTCCCGTCTACATCTAGTTCATTTTCAGGATAAAGAGTATCCAAATCAGCTAATACTTTATCGATCTCTAATCCTGTAGTGTACTCAATCAAATTAAAAGCATGAACGCCAATATCACCCATACAACAACTCAATCCTGACATCTTTGGATTCAATCGCCAGACCTTTTTTCTTTCCTTTTCTTGGTGAATGGAGGGGTTGATCCAACCTTGGTAATATTGTGCATCTACTTTCTGGATCCTCCCAATCTTGCCTTGAGCAATCATTGACTTCATTTGACGAATCATCGGATAACCCGTGTAGGTATGGGAAAGACCAAAAACTACTCTTTTTTCTTGCACCAATTTTTCTAATGACCGTGCTTCATCTGCCGTAACGGTAATAGGCTTTTCGCAGATAACATTAAAACCAGCACTCACTAGCTTCTTTGCCATTTCAAAATGTAGAAAATTGGGAGTTAAGATAGATACTACTTGAATGCGCTCCTCTTGGGCAAGAGCCAACTCTTTCTCAATGAATATCTCTAATGATGGATAGGATCTCGCAGCATCCAGCTCTAGTTGTGCTGCAAATTGATTTCCTTTATCAAAATCAACATCAAATACTCCTCCGGTCAAAACATAATTTTCACCAATGTAAGCAGCCACTCGGTGTACAATCCCAATAAAAGAACTTAAACCGCCCCCTATGAGGCCCAATCTTATCTTATCACCCATATTTATTTTTTTGTAGTAAACCCTGTTTTTTAGACTAATCTTTTCAAGGTATTGTCGTAATCAAGGATTTTTTTTTTAAATAGACAAATTGCGAGTTTCATTTTATTGACCCTTCAAAAAATAATCGCTCAAAAAATTTCAGTGTTTAATATCAAATAAAAATATTAATGCTGTATTTGCCTAACTTTGAATAAGAAAAAAAATTAAATTCTTTTGAAAAAATAGCACTTCTGCAGAGTCTGCTTTCAGATTATTAAAAAAATACCGCGTATCAATAGAATTGAAGGGATTGAACTAAGATTATTTATTTAAAATAATGCCTGCTAAAAAAGTTAAGATTGACTAATTTGTCTAAATAATTCAAATTGCAATATGAAAAAAATAATGATTACTTTCCTACTCGTCATCCCTTATTTGGTTTCAGCTCAAGAAAAATCAGATGAGACCATGATTGCCGCAATTTATGATGAGGTTTTGTCCAATAGCCCCATATACGATAACTTGAGGGTACTCTGTAAGGATGTTGGCCATCGCCTTAGTGGATCAACAGGTGCCGCGGCAGCCGTGGAATATACTCGCCAATTAATGATGGCATATGACTTTGATACCGTATACCTGCAGCCTGTAATGGTGCCTAACTGGAAGCGAGGCCCTGTCGAAATTCTAAAAATAATGAATTCAAAAAAAAGAGGAGTTATAAATTTAAATGCCTTAGCTCTTGGTAATTCTGTTGGGACTGGATCTCAAGGAATTTTAGCTGAAATCATTGAATTGAAAGGTATCTTTGAAATCCAAGAACGCAAAAATGAACTAGCAGGTAAAATTGTTTTTTTTAATGGGCCCATGGATCCAACCCTATTAGAAACTTTTTCCGCCTATGGGGCGGCTGTTTCTCAAAGATCTTCAGGAGCCGCTAGAACGGCTCCTTATGGGGCCAAAGCTATCATTGTCCGCTCGATGACCCAAAGTTTAGATGACGTACCTCACACAGGTTCCTTGCGTTATCATACAGACATAAAGGCCATTCCAGCAATGGCCATAAGTACCAAAGATGCTGATTTATTGAGTCAATTATTGAAAGATCAAGCCAACCTTCATATTTATATGGAAAATTATGCCGAAATGCTTCCTGAGGCTCAATCGTTCAACGTTATTGGTCAGCTAACAGGCACTTTATTTCCCGACGAGTATATTGCCGTTGGCGGACATTTAGATTCATGGGATGTAGGTGAAGGGGCTCATGACGATGGCAGTGGATGTATGCAAGGCATCGAAGTACTCAGAGTTTTCAAATCTCTAAACATCAAACCCAAAAGAACCTTACGAGCAGTTATGTGGATGAATGAAGAGAATGGAAGCAAAGGAGGAAAAGCTTATGCCAACTTGAGTGAAATGCGAAAGGAACATCATATCGCGGCCATAGAATCTGACCGAGGTGGATTTGTGCCTAGGGGTTTCACCAGTACAGGAAGTGCAAAACAAAAACAACAACTTTCAAAATGGAAGATCTTATTTGAACCGTACGGATTGCATGATTTTGATCGGACCGGCGGTGGTGCTGATATCGGACCCCTATCAAAGCAAGGGACTTTTCTAATTGGATTACTCCCTGATGGACAACGTTATTTCCGTTATCATCACACTGAAAAAGATGTCTTCGAAGCCGTTGATCGTCGCGAGCTAGAGTTAGGTGCGGCCTCCATGGCCAGTCTCGTTTATCTATTGGATCAATACGGTATTAAAAACTAAGCTAAAGTCATTAGGCTTCTATGCTCAAATAATTAGAGTCTAGGTAATCATTGAGGCGAAAATACCGCATGGGTCTTTGTTTTTATTTTTTTTATCAACTCCATGAGATACTTTCGGTATAATTATTGAAAAAAAATCCTACTGTGGATATGAAAATAAAAAATCATTGAAATTAAAATACGCATTCCTTGTTGTCAGCACTCCCCTTTTGAATTTGTTTAGCTGCCAAAAAAATGAGATAGATGAAATCGAAATTGTAGCCTCAACTACCTTAGAAATGGTGATGCTTAATGAAGACTTATCTTACCAAGTCACTGATACAGAAATAGGCATTATCCGTTTTACACAAAAAGAAGATGTGGTCTCAATAGACCTAGAGGTTACTAATTTTCCCGAAGGTCAATTGTCTTATTATCATGCAATTCACATACACAACGGAACTTGTGAATCACCCTTATCACATTGGAATCTGGGTAAAGATTTAGATTACAACTTTTGTAACGTGCTCAGTATGGATGAAGTATGGGCCAAACCCAAGGCAGGTGACCTCGGTAATGTCTATATAAATGAAGCAGGAGTGGGAGATTTTAGTTTACAGACAGATCTGTATACCATTGGATCAAATGACGCTTCAGACATTGTTGGAAAGATTATCTATATTCATGAAGTAGCCGAAAATTTTAAACAAGAATGTTTTGAAGGTCACAACCATGACCATAATAACAAAAAAATAGCTTGTGGTACGATTGAACTTATGAACTAAGATGAAAAAATTACTTAAGTATACCTTCACTTTATTTACATCAGCGACCTTACTTTTTTTCTACTTAGTGGGGAAAATAACAGATAAATCTATGAATAAGGTTGAGGTTTTGAACCATTATGAGCCTTCTCAGCATGCCAAACAATTACACAGTGACTTAACCATTGCAGATCTCCATGCTGACAATTTATTGTGGGACAGAGACCTCACCTCAGCGACTGCACATGGCATGGTCGACCTTCCTAAGTTAATCTCGGGAAATTATACCCTTCAAGTATTCGATGCGGTCATAAAATCTCCCAGAAACCTTAATTATCTTTCTAATTCGGCAGATACTGATAACCTTACCTTATTAGTAGCTGCCAATAGATGGCCGTTCAAAACTTGGTTCAGTCTCTATGCTCGTGCCTTATATCAAAGTGAATTACTTAAAACAGCTGTTCAAAACTCATCGCAGCTAGAATTTATTCAAACGCAAGATGACCTAAACTATTTTTTAAGGCTTCGGAAAAATAATAGTTATAAAATCGGAGCCATTTTGTCAATAGAAGGCTTACATGCTCTCGAGGGGAATTTTCTGAATTTAGATGGACTTTATGATGCGGGTTTTAGGATCATGGGACTCGTTCATTTTTTTGATAATGAAATAGGCGGTTCTTCAGCGGGTGAATCAAAACAAGGGCTGACAGATTTCGGAAAACGCATCATTCATGAAATGGAAAAAAAAGAAATCATCATCGATCTCGCTCATGCCTCTTCCAAATTAATAGAAGAGGTCCTTGAGATCGCCAAAAGACCCGTAATCGTCTCTCATACTGGAGTCAATGGTATCTTCGATAGTCCTCGGAATCTATCCGATGCCAATTTGCGAGCCATCGCTAAAAATGGAGGTCTGATAGGTATCGGATTCTGGGAGGAGGCCGTAGGGTCTATTCAACCGGCTTCCATCGCTGCCGCCATAAGATATACAAGTGATTTAATAGGTGTAGACCATGTTGCATTAGGCTCAGATTTTGACGGTGCGGTTACTACCAGCTTTGATGCCTCAAACATTATTTTACTTACTGAGGCCCTCATTCAAGAAGATTTTTCTGATTTAGAAATTAAAAAAATTATGGGAGGTAATCAAATTAAATTTTTAAGGCATAATTTACCCAAAAAATAAAAGTATATGAAAAAAATCAGTGTAGTCGTATTCTTGATAATTAGTTTTTTTAGCTGTAACAAGCCTAAGGTCACTGCCCCTCAAGAAATTAAAGGTGCTCTTGGGGAAAAAGCAATGGTGGCTACTACCCATCCTCTGGCTACTGCTGTTGGATTAGAAATCATGAAAAAAGGTGGTAATGCCATCGATGCAGCTATTGGCATTCAATTCGCCTTATCGGTAGTCTATCCACAAGCTGGAAATATTGGTGGAGGTGGCTTTGCGGTAATCCGGTTGGCAAATGGAAAAGTATCCACCTTAGATTTTCGAGAAAAAGCACCTAAATCGGCCGAAAAAGATATGTACCTCGGCCCAGATGGTAAAGTGGTTCAAACAAAAGTCAGATTAGGTCATCTCGCTTCGGGCGTTCCAGGATCGGTAGCCGGAATGTGGGAATTACATCAAAAGCATGGTCACCTCTCTTGGTCTGAATTAATCAATCCAGCTATTAATTTAGCCTACAGCGGCCATCTATTAACAAAAAGAATAGCTAAGAGTCTCAATGACAATCAAAATAATTTTAGAGAGGCCAATCGATACCTGCCATGGGTCATCAAGGAGAAAGGTTGGAATAAAGGAGATACCTCTGTTCAAAAGCAATTGGCTTCTACCCTTTCTTTTATTCAAAAAAAAGGTCGCGATGGTTTTTATAAGGGTATTGTAGCGGATCAATTAGTTAAAGAGATGATGCTTGGCGGAGGTATTATTTCTGCAGCTGATCTGATCAATTATCAACCCGTCTGGCGAGATCCCATCAAGGGAACTTATAAGGGACACACCATCTATTCAATGGCACCTCCATCTAGTGGTGGGATCGCTCTGATTCAATTACTCAAGGGCTCAGAGTACTTAAATTTTGAAAGAATGAAATTCAACGGTGCGGAAATGTTACATTATAAAACAGAAGTAGAACGTAGAGTTTATGCCGACCGGGCAGTTCATTTGGGTGACCCTGATTATTATGAGGTCCCCACAGAGGCGCTCATTAACGACAATTACAATGAAAAAAGATTTTCAAATATTAAGAAGCATAAAAAAACACCTAGTTCAGAGGTGATGGAAGGAGACGTTGCCCATCATGAAAGTCCTGAAACGACCCATTTCTCGGTAGTTGATCCTGCCGGTAATGCCATTGCCTTAACCACGACGCTTAACGGAAGTTATGGTTCTTCCGTTATGGTGAAAGGTGCGGGTTTTTTCCTAAATAACGAAATGGATGATTTTAGTGCCAAGCCAGGTGTTCCCAACATATACGGCCTCATTGGTTCTGAAGCCAATGCCATTGCTCCAGGAAAACGAATGCTCAGCAGTATGACGCCCACCATCGTAGAAAAGGAAGGTACTTTGTTTTTAGTTACTGGTACGCCCGGTGGGGCCACCATCATTACTACGGTTTTTCAGAGTATCATCAATATCATTGATTTTGATATGGGGCTTCAGGAAGCCATTAACGCAAAAAAAACCCATAGTCAGTGGCTGCCTGACATCCTTTTCATTGAAAATGGGGGAATTTCCTCTGAAGTTCAATTAGATTTAGAGAAACGGGGGCATTCGATTAGTTTTAAAGAAAGCCTAAGCAAAATTAATGCGATATTGGTCCTCGAAGATGGTAGCCTGGAGGGGGGTGCTGATTACTTACGGAGTGATAGCTATGCCGAAGGATTTTAATTCTCTATTATAAGAAATTCCACTCTGCGATTGAGCCTTCTAGCGGCCTCTGATGAGTCTTTAGCTAGGGGTTGGCTTCCACCTAATCCCTTACCGCTTAATCGATTAGGTGCTATTCCAGCTTGGATAAGATATTTTTCAACCACCTCTACTCTGTCTTCTGACAAGGTCTGATTAAGTGCCGGATTACCTAAATTATCTGTATGTCCTCTTAACTCAATTCTAAGTGATGCGTTTGATTTAAGTACGTTGACCAAAAGATCCAACGAACGTGTGCTTCCCTCAATCATCTTATCAGATCCTTTGTAAAACAAAACTTCTTTAAGTTTGATCTTTTTTCCTATGTTGAGCGGTTCTACAAAAACTTTTATGGTATCTTGATCACTCCACTCAGTTGAAGGCAATAAGAGTGAAGCACTCATAAAACCGTCCATGTTTATGGATAACTCCAAATCCGAAAATCTCACTGCTTTCCAAATGAATGGATTTTCAACTCTTAAGCTCAATGAATCTGTTTTAATATCAAATACACCTGCTACCATTTTTTCATTTTCAGCGTCAAGCACTAAAACAATCTTTTGATTTAATGAGATCACGGGGAATTGAGGACGTGCCGAGGTATCTTTCACATATTTTAAGTCCGAATCAATACGTATACTCCTAATATCTCCATATCCATCACTTTTGGTATTGGAGGTATAATACGCCACCGCTGTTTCACCCAAAAAGGTAAAAGATTTCTCAGCACCCGAAGTATTGATTTTAGAACCTAAATTAACCGGATCAGACCATTTTTGCCAAGTATCATCCAACCGTTTGGTATAATAAATATCAAAACTTCCCAATCCTTCTCTACCATTGGTAGCAAAAAATAAGGTCTCGTTATCATGAGCTAAAAAGGGCGTCATTTCTTGCGCCCTCGTATTGATCCCATATCCTAAAGTTATTGGAGGGCTCCACTCACCATTTTTCTGCACATGAGATACATACAAATCCTCGACTCCCCTGGTTACATTTGCCTCCATAGACATCAACATATGCTTCCCATCTGTTGAGAAAGCCGCACTGAAATAAGCTGATTTATTAGTGAAATATTTAATCTCAAATTTCTTAGAATTATATAGGTCACCATCTTGCCAATCCGCTATCATCAGTTGAGTTTCGTAACCAGCACCCTGTTTTGTCAAAGAGGCATAGACAAAAGATTGATTTTGATTTAAAAATCCAACTGCACTATGAATGGATTCTGAATCAAGATCCAGTCTTTTATTTGAGCCCCCTTCAGATAGCCAAATATCTGTAGGCATAAAGCTTGAACTAGATATAGCTCTATTGTGCGTTCTTGAATAAATGAGTAAATAAGGGTTTTTAGATAATAATAGGGCGCTTTCATCCCAAGCAGAATTGAGCTTAAGTATAGGTTCAGAGTCACCATTAAATACAATCGTTTGATTTTGTGCCATCAAAAATGGTGTATTTATAAAACCAATTAAGAAAATAATTAAATTTAAATGCCTATTTAAAAATCCTTTCATAATGCTCAATAACCTTTTATCCTATCCACCAAAATTTTCGGCAATTTCCCTGTTGTTACGCGCTTATGGGACGCGATAATTTGGGGCACAGCCTCATTAATTTTTGTAACTACAGCAATGTGAGGAGTTATCATTATTTTGGGGTGGTCCCAAAGAGAACTTTGTTTTGGAAGAGGTTCCTGAGAGAAGACATCTAAAAATGCTCCCGACAATTGCCCATTTTCGAGGGCATCTATAATATCACCAGTTACTTGATGATGTCCTCTTGCCACATTAATCAAATAAGTTCCTTTATTAAGCTTATCAAAAAGTTTTTTGGAAAGTATAGCCCGAGTGGATTCCGTTGCGGGTAACATAACGACCAAAATATTAATTTTACTCAGAAATAGATCCATTTCGGCATTGAGATAACTCACTACATGAGGAATGTTTTTTCTCGATTGACTTAAGCCAAATACTTTGAATCCAAGATAATTCAGTTTTTCAGCTAGGTCAGCGCCTAAAGCACCCAGCCCCATGATTCCTACATTCATTTCTTGTTCAGGATTAGGCTCTTGATCCCAAGTCTTTGTTGATTTGTCTATCAAATACTTATCAAATTGACGCTGATGATGTAAAATAGCTCCAATACAAAAATTCGACATTGGACCACTCAAACCTTCACCGATGATTCGAGTGATAAATACCTGTGGAGGAATGTCAGGATCATTCATGATATGATCGACCCCCGCACCTAAAGAAGCAATCAATTTTAAATTGGGGAGTTGCTTGAAAAGTCCCGATCTATGATTCCATACCACTGCCGTCGTGATTTTTTCAAGGTCCACCACATCATCATAACAATAGACCTCCACTTGATCATCATGAGAGTTAAATGCCTTTAACCAGGGATTTAAGTTTTTTGAAACCGAATCAATTAAAATAGTCATTATATATTTTTAGGTACTTCAATAAGTCCAAATATAATTCATGAATCTAGCGTATATGGAGCGATATGCTATTTATATTTATAATTTATTCTAGAATCTCTATTTAATTAGATAACAAGCACCGGCTCACTCAAACTAAATCTAGCTTAAATAAGGAATTAAGGATTAACATTTAATAAATTCCATTAATTTTGATCAGTTGATAAATCGTTTTTAAAATGTTAAATAAAAAAAACCACTATGTATAAATTCATAACCTATAGCTTGATGATGCTCTTCATATCCACTCTGCAAGCACAAATTAATCTACCTGCTGGAAGTCCTGCGGCATCAGTTACAACAACGGTAGGTCTTACCGAAGTCTCCATATCCTATTTTAGACCTAAAATGAAAGGAAGAAAAATATTCGGTCTTGATGGAAGTGCTTTACTTGAATATGGGGTTATGTGGCGGACAGGCGCTAATTCTGGAACCACCCTTACCTTAAGTACTCCGGCTAAAATAGGAGGCGTTGAGGTCCCTGCAGGCACTTACCTGATTATAACGACTCCGGGTGATAATCAGTTTGGTTTCATGCTTTATGGAGATCCTAGCATTGGATCAAACTTTTCTAAAATCAAAGCAGATCAAATTATGGTCAACATGAAAGTGGATAATCTTAAATCCTCAACCATGATTGAGACCCTCACTTTCCAAATATCTGACCTATCAGCAGATAATACTCAGGCTAATATTCATTTTCAATGGGCTGACGCTTCTTGGAAAGTACCCATAGAGGTCAGTTTTGATGAAATAGTTATGAAAGAAATTGCCGCCAAAACACAGGTCAATTTATCAAACTATATGGCTGCTGCCAGTTACTATCTTGAAACAGGAAAAGATCTTAATCAGGCTTTGTCATGGGCACAAAGTTTTCTTGCTGTTGAAAGCAATCGCAGATACTTCTACCTCAGCGGATTGGCCAAAATCCAAGCGGGTCTAGGCATGAAAAAAGAAGCCATCAAGACCTCAGAAGAATCCCTTGAAAAGGCAAAAACTGCGGGTGACAATGCTTACATTAAAAGTAATGAAGCCTTCATAAAAAAATTGAAAAAGAAATAAGGTCAAACTTTAGCGTTAAAAAGGCAGATTCCAAGCATTCAAGCTTGAAAATTGCCTTTTTTTGAGTTTTTGCTTCTAATTTTTGGCCCTAGAAATTTCTTGCATAAAGCTAAACAGCCAAGCCAATACAACCGTCAGAAGAACCCCAATGGCATTATACCATAAATAACCAATCGAAAAGTAACCATTAACGTTTAGGAAATGACAAGCAATCACCACAGATTCTGCCACTATTGCAGCGATAAAGACTGAATTTCCTTGGACACGTTTGATGAAAAATGCGACTAGAAAAATACCTAAAATGGTTCCATAGAAAACAGAGCCAATAATATTTACGGTCTCTATTAGGTTTTCAGAATCACTCGCAACAAATGCAAATATGATCGCCAAAACACCCCATATAAAAGTGATCCATTTGGATGCCATCAGATAGTTTTTATCCGTATCTTTCCTTTTAATAATTCTTTGATAAAGGTCAACCGTACTCGTACTGGCTAAGGAATTCAGCTCAGAAGAGGTAGAAGACATAGAAGCAGAGAGAATAACCGCAATCAATAAGCCAATAAATCCATTCGGTAAATAATTGAGAATAAAGGTTAAGAAGACATAATCTGAATCTTTAGTCGCTAATTCAGGATCTATCTCAGTAATCAGATCTTTCACCTTATTCCGCATGACTTCTTGCTGCTCATCAATGCTGATCAAGTCGTTCTTAAATTTCAGCTTTTTTGTGGCATTTTCCTCTTCAGTGTAAGATAATGTAAGATTCTTGCGCTCTAAAATCAAATCATTGTAGGAATTTTCAATAGTAATCAGTTGCTCGTTTGCCGAACTTTCTCTGATGACCTCCAAAGATTGATCATTGAAATGTATGGGTGGTGTATAGAAAATATAAAAAACATAAATCATGACACCTACAAAAAGGATAAAGAACTGTATGGGAATTTTCAAAATGGCATTAAACATCAATCCCATACGACTTTCCTTTATATTTTTTCCTCCTAAATACCGCTGAACCTGACTTTGATCTGTACCAAAATACGACAATTGTAAAACTAAACCTGCCATTAATCCAGACCAAATGGTATACCTTTTCTGAAAACTAAAATCAAAGTCAATGGCATCTGTTTTATCGAGAATTCCAGCAACTTCTACAGCATCCCTTAAGCTGATAAAATCAATTATATAATAAAGAATATATCCAAAAGCAACGAACATCCCTCCCATGATGACACCCATCTGCTGCTTTTGAGTAATACTCACAGCTTGAGTTCCTCCAGAAACCGTATAGATGATTACCAAAA
>Ga0206127_1003866_pt1 | contig 13556 bp, 4 predicted proteins | sample Helgoland_Spring_6_FD_148646 | JGI IMG/M metagenome (GOLD analysis project Ga0206127, IMG submission 148646) | Pelagic subsurface seawater microbial communities from Kabeltonne, Helgoland, North Sea - Helgoland_Spring_Bloom_20160419_1 | ecosystem: Environmental > Aquatic > Marine > Epipelagic ...
CGGAAGACACCACCAACGCGATCCTGCAGACCGACGCGCTCATCGACGCGCTCGGCGAGAACAACCCCATCCTGCGCGACCTGCTCGAGACCGCCAAGCAGGAGATCTACGTTGCGGGCACCGACAATGCGGTGGTGGACGAGGAGGCCGCCGCGTTGTACGCGGCGGCCACGTCGAGCACGCGCACGCGCACGGGCGTCAGCGCCGTGCCTGCCAGCACCGAATCGCCAGACTACGGCCGCCGGCTGATGCAGCGCCGCGAGTACAACGTGCGCATGACCGACGAGCTCATCACCGCCGAGATCATGGAGTTTTACGGCAAGGGGGGCATCCCGGGTGTCACCCAGGCCTCCTGCGAGTCGCTCTGCGAAGCGACTGCGCAGCTGGACGACGCGCACCCCGACGCCATCTGCCGTGCGCCACACTCAAACCTTAAACATTAGAGCGGTGACGGAGAAAACGGCACCTCGTCGCGCACGCAGGTGCTTTCGCCTTCAAGCGCGCGGCGCCCTTCTCGTACGTTGACCGCACAGGGTGGTGCTACCTGCTGAAGGTGCGCCCGCTTGCCCACCGCCACCACACCGTGACCCTCCTCACGCCCGTCCTTGCCTGCTCAGAGCGCCGGCGCGTGCAAGATTGCCGACTTTGGCGTCGGTGCGCGCCTTGCGTGCCCACCCCTGCACTCCTAGCCCAACTGCGCCACCCACTCACCACGCGACCGCGCCTCGCAGAGCTCTACACGCGCCAGATCGAGTCGGAGCGCCAATGCTCCGCCACGGCGCCGGGGCTCGACAGTGCGCCAACGCCATAGAACGCCACACCCGACCCTCCGCTTGACCACGCACCCCCTAACCCTTTGCCAGATCCGCTCTGCGTGGGCCTCCCGAGCACGCGCGACGACGCGCGGCTGCTCACGCACGCCGACGCGGCGGCCATGGCCGCCCAGGTGCCCGACATGAACTACCCGGCGCCCGGCGCGGGCGGGCTGCCGCTGCCGCGCACAATCGTCGAGGCTATGTCAATGCTCGCTTTCAGTCGGTCGGCGACACTGCAACCCCATCCCACGCACACAAAGCACACGGGGCACACTTCTCACCCACCCCTCGCACGCTTGCAGGCAGCAAGGCGTGGTGGCCTTCTGGGGGGCGTCGCCCAACAACGAACAGGGCGACGTGCACATGCACTGGCCCACCGAGGACGCGAGCACGCTCATCTACCGCAAGGGCGAGAGCCGGTGCATCCTGATCTCCTCGGGCCTTGGCCCGCGCGCGCACATGTACGCGCACCTCAAGCCGTGCGACTCCAAGCAGGCCTCGGGGCTGTTGACCGTGGCCGCCGCGGCGGTGAGAAACGCACATTGAACACATAGTTATACCCAAACCAAATAACTCCCAAACTCGGTGCCACTTATTTTGTCCTTCAGGCGCCGCCGCCACCGCCGGGCGTCAAGACGCCGCACTTTTACGACCCCGTGCGGGCCCCCCCTCCACCGCCTTCGCTCAAGCGCGCCTCGCTCGAGGTGTACGTGCGTAAGGAGGTGCGCCCGCGCGTCGTGGCCATCTGCGAGGGCGGTATCGAGGGCGAGCGGCACCGCAAGATGTGCATGGCCGTCGCGCATAGCCTGGGCAAGTGGCAGCCGATCGCCGGCTATGGCATGGTTGTGCCCTTTTGCGAGAAGGTCTGCTGGCACTCGTGCAACGGCGAGTCGCACGCGGGCGGGCAGGACGACGGCTTCCTGGAGTGCCCGAGCGAGGGCTGCGCACAGGACTCGTGCCTCGACTTTCTCTTAAGGGAGTGCCCGCCCGTGCTGCACCCGGACATCCAGAACATCTACGACACCAAGTGCGCGCTCGCGCCTCCCTCGCCGCCGCGCCCGCCCGCGCCGCCGCCGCCGCCCACGGGCGCGTTTGTGCCCGCGGCGCCCTCGCCGCCGCCGCCGCCGCCGCCGCCCGCGCCCTACTTCCAGCAGCGCGACCGCGACCTCGAGTCGGACTACGACCCCGACTGCGAGATCGTCTCCTACGCCACGTGCAAGGGCATCGTCTCCGACTACGCCGCGAAGCACGGCACGGCCGACGTGCTGCGCGTCTCGTTTGCGCCGTGCGAGGGCCTCGACCTCGACGACGGCTGCTTCCGGGTGCGCCTGTGCGCACCCTTGATGGCCAACCGCCTGCACTGCCGCTCACCCTTGTTGCCACACGCTCACAGGGCTGCTCCTACGGTGGCGCCAACGGCGGGCTGTTCCACGACCTGCTGCCCGACATGCTCGCCGAGTTCAACGCGTCCAACCCGCGCCGGTGCAAGCTCTCGCAGCTGCCCCACTGCGCGTGCGCCAACCGGCCGGGGCTGTACCAAACCTTCCCTCCGCCGCCGCCCATCACGTACACCGAGAACTACCACACGTACGCGGCGTACAAGGACGGCGAGCACGTCGTGGGCGGCGGCGGCGAGGGCGTCTTCGACGCCGAGCAGGGCCAGGCGTCGGCGCTCGTGAAGCGCGTGTCGAATGTGCATACGATCGACTTGGCGCTGCGCTCAAGCCACCGCACGCTGTCGTGCCCGGGAGAGAACGATGGCGAGCAGGCGTGCGCGCGCAACTGCGCCGCGGTGAGCCACTCTACTGCTTAAACCACTCCTTTAATACCCAACTGACCACACCAACACAGTGCTCACAAGTTGCAAACTTTACACACAGGAGCACCTGTCGATGCTGCGCGCCTTCACGGTCACAGGCACGGTGGAATCGCCCTCCGTGCCGCCGAGCGCGCCCGACCTCAGCCCACCGCTCCCGCCGCCGTTGCCGCCGTACGCGCCCTTCTCCGAGTGCCAGAACACGTGCCAGGCTCTGGCCGCGGGCGACACCAAGTGCCGCGACGGTGGCGCTGGCTCGTTCCTGCCGACGGTGTGCCCGTACGCGACGCAGTGCGCGCAGTGCGGCTTCCGCGAGAACACGCGCACCATTGTGAGCGACGACTCGTGCGAGACCAGCGGCAACGGCGTGTGTGAGGATGGCGGCTTTGGCTCCGAGACCTTCGTCGACGACCCGCTCTACCTTGCCGTGGGCCAGACCACCGAGTGCGCCTTGGCCACCGACGCAAGCGACTGCGCCGCCTACGGGCCGCGCACGGCGCAGGCGATCGGTTCCGAGACCTTCCAGGGCGTCACCAACGAGACCCGCCCAACGCCACCGCCGCCAATGCCCCAGTTGCCGCCACCGTTGCCGTCGCCGCCCTTTGCCTTTAACGGAAACTTGGACACGTGCCGCGCGCGCTTCTACCCCGACCCCTCCAAGCCCGGCGCGTGGCTCCCTGACTGCGCCGGCACTTCTGACGAGATCGTGGCCAAGCGTGCCAATGGAGCGTGCGCCGCGACAGAGCCAGAAGGGGCCAGGTACATGTGTTCCGACGGCGGCTACGACGCCGTCGCCATCCTGTGGACGGGCGCCTACCTAAGCACCGACATGACCTCGACGGTGTTTGCGTGCGATTACGGCACGTCCATGAGCGACTGCAACCCGCGCACGCAGGACGGCACCACCGACACCCACTGCGTGCGCAACGGCAACGACCCGAGCGGCTCGTGCCACGACTCGTGCTGGGTCGACACTGACGGCAACGTCTACCACACCGACGAGCAGTTTGACCCGCGCACCGCGGCCAACGGCGGCACCGTCGTGGTGGACACGCAGTGCCACGACGGCGGGCCCAACTCCGTGTCCAACCGGTGCGGCTTCGGCACGCAGAGCACGCGCTGCGGCCCGGCGCGCACCGTCGCGTACTGCACGCCCGACTCCACGGCTTGCAAGGAGCGGGTCGGCATGGCCACCACCGTGAACGTGCGGACCCGGACCGGTTATTCGGCTGTATCCGGGCGCCGGCTCTCGGCGTCCATCAACATCGACTTCCCGTCGCCGCCGCCGCCGCCGCCTCGGGACGTGGGCGCCGCAACGGCGGACCCGCCGCCCTCGCCGCCGCCCTCGCCCTCGCCCTTTCCGCCCTCGCCGCCGCCCCCGCCCCCGCCGCCGCCGCCGCCGCCGCGCCTCGACTTCGAGAGCTGCACGTGCGTTCTTGTGCCATTCAAACACCTCATTTTATTCTTAGATGCCCATACCTACCTCCCGTTGCAAACTTTCCATCCTATTGTCACAGGTGCAGCTGTTTTACCGAGGACTCGAACAAGTCAAGAATGCATTCGAACCCACATTCCTCCTTACGAGTTGCAAAGTTTTCCCCACACGCCCTGCAGGAATGAGGGCACGGCCATGTCGGGCTGGAGCGACATCGCGCTGCGCGCGCGCGCCACAACCCCCATTCCCTCGGCGGTCATGTACAAGGCGCCCACCGTGCTGACGCGCGGGCGCAGTACGCTCGAGAAGGGCTTTCTGTGGATCAAGGGCCAGAACGACAAAGTGATCCGGTACGTCAACGCGCCCGCGTACAATGCGCACGCGGCGCACCTGGTCTCGGGCTGGCAGCAGGACGACACCAAGGCGGCGTCTATGCTGCTGGGCGTCTACGACCTGCCCGCGTACATGGGTCACCGGCCGCACTTTTGGCCCGCTGGCTCCTTGGGTTACAAGCACATGCCCGACTCGATCGCGGGCGAGCCGGCCCTCGCCTTCTGGCGCGACATCTGCTCCTCGCTGTGCTACCGCCACCACGACGACGACGTGGAAATGATGCAGGTGGATTTGCGCCCTGGGCTGTTCCAAGGCGACCGCACGGACATGATCCGGTCCCAATGCCACTGCTACGCGTACGACGACCTGGCCAAGCTCAACTACACGGGCCAGGCGACCGAGATCTCGCACGAGGCGCCCAACGACGTGGCAATGACGCGCTTCCTCTCGACGGCCAAGCTGGTCAACAACTACGTGGGCAAGGACGCGCTCGACAACGGCCTGCGGTACCGCCGCTTCATCAACACGTACGCCGTGCACCGCGACCCGTGGGAGAGCTACTTTGTGATCGAGGAGCAGGCGAGTGTCTTCCACCGGCTCGCGCTCGAGCCGGGCTACCACTTTCACGACAAGCAGGCCGCGAACGAGCACTACCACTCCGCGTCCAACGTGGCCGACCTGAACGCGTGCATCCGCGAGTGCGTGCGCAGCAACGTGGGCACGTTCAACCCCGCCGAGCCCGTCCCCCAGAACCGCATGAACTTTGCGACCATGGTCTTTATTGAGGGCCTGATCACCAGCGACAACTGCTGGTGCGTCGCCAAGGACCTGATTAGCCCCGCAAACGATCACCTGATCGTCCACGACCCCGAGCGGCTGGACATCAAGGTGTACCGCACCAAGCTGTGTGTGGGCGTCTCGGGAGGCTCGGAGCGCAGCGTGGTCTACCGAAAGGGCGTGCGCGGCGCCAACGCGGTGTGCCCTGGCATGCCCGTCGGCGCGGGCATGATCCTCGCCAACGGCTCCGTCTTCCTGAGCCGCGACGCCGCCGACGACACGCGGCCCATCGACGTGCAGTGCAAGTCCGCCTGTGATGCCAACCCCGATTGCGCGCTCGCGCACTCCTTTGTAAGCGCACGCATCACTTGAACCCCCGTGACGCACCGCCTCGCCACTCACCCGCGCCACCGTTGCTGCTGCGCAGATCGAGACCTTCAGCGTGCAGCAGATGGTATGAACCGGCTTCTTTAAACTGACACCTTTCCAACCCTCAACCCTAACCCACTCAACCCCCCACCTGTGTTCAGGCGCACGCCCTGCCCCCTCCGCCAGAGCCGCCAGCACCTCCGCTTCCGCCGCCACCTAGGGTCCCTCCACTTCCGCCCATGCCGCCCGCGCCGCCGCCCGACGGCATCCTCGGGCTGCGCACGTGGTCGCCCGCCACGTACAACACCGCGCCCGAGGGCCCCGATGACGCGTCTAACGCCCTCTTCTACCTCTATTGCGGCTTCGGTCCAAGTTGCGCCGGCAGCGGCGACACCGCCTCCACCGGCTTCCGCACGCCCTTCCACAAGTCGGTCTCGCAGCTCTCCATCCTTCAAACGGCTAGAAGGATGATCGACCAGGGCACGTACCGCTCGAGCGCGTGCCCGTACGAGTGCACGCGCAAGATCACGCGGCACGAGGTGGTGCCGAGCAACGAGGCCAACATGCTCTCGGGCCTTGGAATGCTCGGCGAAGGCTTCATGTACCCGGGGCACCAAGACGACCTGGGCAAGGGCTTCTCGCGCTTTGCAACCTCCAACAGCGCCGGCGCGGAGGGCCGGTTGCACGCGCTGCACATGAGCCACAACGTGACGCTCGACCAGTGCGACGACATCGTGCGCCGGCACGAGCTGCTCGCGCCGCACGGCGTGTGGCTCGTGGACCACGAGCACGAGGACGCCTTCTCGTCGGCGGAGCGGCTGGGCGACTGCGGCCTCTTCTTGGGAGCGCGCTCGTCGGTGGACGCCGACATCTGGCGCGCCTTCTACCAGTACGCGCGCATGGTCCTGCGCCTGGGCCACGTGGACACGTGGCTCGACGACAACATCGTCGACGCGATCGTGCACTCGTCCACCGAGAAGGTGTGCAACTCCGCCACCTCCAAGGTGTGCCTCTGGTGGTCCGAGTTCGACCTCGACGACGAGGAGTACAGCTGCCGGCCCAAGCGCGACGCGAGCAACATCGTCACGCCCTCCATCCTGCTGGCCACGCTCGCCGACAACAAGGTGGCCTACCCGCCGCCCTCACCGCCGCCGCCCACGCCGCCCTCGTCGCCGCCCGCGCCCTCGCCGCCGCCGGGCGCGATCCGCTGCGAGCTCTTGGGCATCGCGACCACGAGCGGGTACAAGGTGCCCGGGTTCGACACGAATCTTCAGCGGTTTGTGCCGGTGCAGAAGAAGTGCTGGCGCTGGGACACGGAGCACGACTGGCCGCCCTTTGTGGCGCACCGCGACCTTTATCGGCCGCGCGACAGGTGTTCGGGCGCGCGCTCGCGCGACGTGCAGTGGGACGGCGGCTTCAAGCAGTCGCTCCTTGGCAAGGACATGTTCGACCCGCACTACCGGAACAACGACGACTGCCCCTGGCCGGCACGCCTCGCCGCCTCCGCCATCGCCGCTGGCAGATATTTCCTGAATGAGTACACCCATTTGCGCGCCCTCGTCGAGAACGGTGGGGGCACGTGTCAGGACGGCGGCGACGAGACGGCGACCGCGACCCAGAACGGCGAAGCCGTGTGCGACCTCGGCACCAACATGGCGCCCTGCGGCATTCGCAAAAACCTGGTCAGCTTCGGGTTTTCCTTCCTTGAACCGTTTCAGGCATCCACCGCCGAGGTGAACGCGGCACAAGGTGGCGGCTACAACCATCCGTACTACAAGGTCGCGTTCTTCACCTCCGTCAATACGTACGCGGGCGTTGGTCGCCTGCACCCAAGTACCGATACACTTTGCGTCCTGAAGATTCCTGGCAACGCAAACGACGGCAAGTGGGGCAAGCCACCGAGTCGGCTGTATGACACGACGGGGGGGAGCAACGTCCCAGTCCCAGTTTGTGCGGACGGTGGGCCGGGAGCCTCCACAGACGAGTGCTACTACGGCACGGACAGCGCGTGCGGAAAGCGACAGTTTGCGTTTGAGCTGGAGGACGCGGGGCCGGACGTGCCCGACGATTCGTGCGTTGCCGGGACGCTGGAAGGCCCCGACGGCAACGATGTGCTCGACGCTGGCGGCAACCCCGTGACGTACGGGCCAAACAACAATGTGTGCGAGGACGGGCTGATGTGGAGCCACTACGCGCCGGGCAGGAACCCGTGCGCACCCAACACGGATGTGACCGACTGCGGCTACCGGCCGACCAAACGCCCCGTGCGCGTGGGCGAGGCGGCCGCCTCCGACACGTGCACCGTCGAGTCCTTTGCGTTCAACCCCGAAAGCGCCACGGCGACGACCGACGAGAACCGGGTGAACGCCATGTGCTCCGATTTCAGCGACGACCTCATGCACATGCACGACTTGCGCATGATCCACCCGAACAACGACGATCAGTGCGGGCGTGGAACGCAGACGTTCAAGTGCAACGCCGTCGCCGACGCCACGATTGAGATGCGGTACCCCTTTTCAGACCTGGAGGTCTTCGAACGACCTTCCATACCCTACGAAGGGCTGCTCCATCCTGCAGATGCGGAGCTTCGGAACGTGGGCATGCCCCGGAACGTTTCGCTCGCCCACAACAACTACCGGTACCACGAGAAAGTCACGTACATCAACCCCAACCTCGCGGGCCAGGGCGCGTGCGTCTCGCCCACCAACCTGCTGCACAACCATTTGGGCGAGCTGGTGCGTCCGCGCATCTTCCACAACGACGTGGTCGATGGTGCCTCCTTTGTGAGCGAGTTCACGCCCTGGTTTGCAGAATACAGCGGCGGCTACAAGGCCACGACGCTTGCTCAGAACCTGGAGGCGTGGACCAAGACCGTGTGCAGCGACGGTGGCGAGGGCTCGGTGCGCGTTCCGTTTGGGTTTGGCAACTCCGGTTTCACCAACACGTTTGATACAAGCTCCTCGCTTACTATTCAGCACGGCGCTGCAGTTGCCGACACCAAGTTCTTCTACGACTTTGCGTGCCCGTACGGCTCTCAGCCGGAGGCGTGTGCCGCCTACCCGCGAGAGGGCCTCAAGGAGTACAAGGAGACCATGGACGAGCTGGACCAGCCGAGTGGCCCCGCCTTCCCCAACTGCTTTGACGAGGACGTGCCCGATTTTGAGTGCTGCCACGCGACACACGAGTTCCGCATCCACGGTGGGCCGGGCGTGGTCGGCAGGGAGGGCAGCAACGACCTGGAGCACTGCGCGCTTCCCAACCCCTTTGCGGATCGCGTCTACGCCAACGAGCGCGAATACGCTCAGGGTACATCGACGATCGATGGCGATTACGCCGCTGCCGATGGCAAAATGCTGCTCTTCACCTCCTACCTCACCGGCGTTCAAGGTTCATCCGTCATAGGGGTCACGCTCGAGGCGTGCAAGGGCCACTGCGACCAGCTGCAAGGACCCCCGAGAACCGACCCCAGCGCAGCGCTTGAGGATTGCCACAGCATCATATACAAGCCGGCGACCAGCGAATGCTTCTTGTTGACGTACCAAGAGGGTGACCCTAGGCCGGCCGGGGAGTTGCAAGACCCAAATACGGAAGGCATATTCTTCATCACCACGGGCCTGCCGTACGTGCGCCCCGACGACGGAGACGCGTGCCCGGTTAAGTTCACGAGCTACCACCACACGACCACGGGGTGCAAAGCCTTTTGCCGCGCGGCCTTCCAGCGCGACGGCGACGACAACACGTGCGTGCCCTCCAAGCCCGAGTGCGCCAACTGGCTCGACGCGAACGAATTCCCCTCCGATCAGTACACGACCGTCGACACCGAGTGCATCTGCGGCGCCAAGCTCGAGGAGTTCCAGGAGTCGGGCAATTACGTCAACACGGGCTACGACCACAGGGGCACCGTCCTGCAGGGCCGGCGCAAGCGCGCGCTGCACGAGGACGAGGGTGTGGACGAAGGCCACTGGAAGTGGCCCGACGTCGTGCGCGCGGGCATCGACCAGTTCCACGGTAAGACATTCTCTCTTGAACACACACGCACTCACCCAAACACACACGTGGTCTTTTTGTGTGCAGGAGGGCACTTTGACGTGGGCGACGCGTGCATCGCCGAGATCATGAGCTTCCGCACCGACCTGCTCAACGGCTCGCATTGCGACGACTACCTCGACCTGATGGGGCCGCCCACGGACCTGGTGACCAACGGCTTCGACTCCGAGGACGTGAGCACGCACGAGATCTGCAACCTCGCCGGGTACAACGACGACAAGTGCTGCCTGACGCCCCGCACAGAGTCGCAGGCAAGCCGCGTGTGGGACCAGACCGGTGACATGGAGTCGGCGTCGGTAGCGTTCGCCTTTTCCAGGTCCAAGGTCGTGGGCACGACAGTGCACACGTCGCGCGTCGCCGCCGTGGGCAACTTTGTGCGCCGCTTCGCGACCTTCAAACCTTAACACGCAACCAACTCCTTAATACACGCATACTCAACTTTTTAATGCAGGACAACGACGACTACCCGGACATCATCATCGGCAACCGGCTGTACACGAACCGGGGCTACCGGCCCCTACCCGAGTTGAATTGCGGCAAGAACCACGGTGGGACCTGGGACAACCCGTTATTTGCAGATGGAGCTGCGGTGCAGAACGATTACACGCGCGCGCAATGCGAAGACGCGTGCAACGCGCTTGCCGATTGCGACGCCTACACCTGGGTCACGGACGCCGTGGGAAAGCACGGGCAGTGCTCCCCGCGCAATCTGAACCCGAACTTCGTTCAGGACCAGTGCTATCCCCTGACCTCGCCAGGAGGCACCTGGGTGCGGCAAGTTGCCACAGACTTTTCCTCCGCGCACGGTGTGCGGATCGGACCTCGCGACTTTGCGCAGGTGTACGCGGGCGACGTTGACGGCGTTGCGCCCGACGACGTGGTGGCCGTGTACGACGACGGCGCGGTCGAGGTATTCCTCACCAAGTACGCGCCCGACAACCCGCTGCTCGCGACGTCGGGCGGCGTGGGCTTCCACTCGCTCGGCATCGTGCTCGGCGCGGGCGTTGCCACCGTGACCACCGTCAACTTTGTGGGCACGTTGCAGGGCTACGGCACCACGTGCCGCTCCAAGGACTTTGGGTGCACCTCGCCCGAGCGCGCCGTCTTCGTGGGCACGTCGAACACGGACGACTACCTGTGGGTGAGCCCGCGCGTCCTCACGCGCAACCCCGCAGCGCCATCGCGCCGCCTCGAAGAGGCGTACGACCCATCCGAGTTTCCCACGACCGATGAAACCCTTTACGACGCCTTTGGGGACGTGCAGACGTTTGAGGCCATCACGGGGTGCTACGCCAGCTACGGAGCGATCTGCCGCGCCGACAGTACCGGGAACTGCGTGCCGCCCACCGATCCGCAAAAGGTCTGCCCCATCAACTTTCCCACGTGCGTGGGCACCTACGAGAAGTGGATGGAGCCCATCGAGAACACCAACTGCCACCCCCACGTCACCGTAGGAGGGACTCGCGTGATTCACGAGTACGACTTTGCGACCGAAACCTTTAAGGTCCCTGCTGATGGCTCTCAAACAAGGACGATGGGTGGCACGGTGCAGGAGTGCAAGGACCGCTGCTCCTCGATCGACGGATGTGACTTCTTCTCGTACGTGATCGAGGAGAAAAAATGCTACCTGCGCACGCAGCTGGAGCCCTTTGGAATGGACGTTTGCAGCTTCACCCCTGTTGTCAGAATCTCCCACTACTCGCGCACGCACAAGCAAGGTCAGTGCTCCACGGTGGAGCCGACGCTGAGCATTGTCTTCTCGCCGCTCGCGAACACGCGCCACCGCACGCTCTCGTCGGCGCGCTTTTTTACCAGCCTCGAGACCGAGGGCCCCAACGCGCACCAGGCGCTGCTCATCGGCACGGGGAGCGAGAGCCCAAACGCGATGGCCTACCTGGGCTTCCGGGGCTTTATGGAGCGCTACATAGGCCAGGAAGACTATCATCACGTCGAGAGCGTGGCGGTGGCGGCCAAGCGCGTGGCCGCGGGCGCCAACCTCTTCTGCTTTGCCAACCTCGGCGCACAGAACGAGTGCATGCGCCACGACGTCGACCCCAACCTGAGCCGAGACAACAAGGTGGTGCCAGACCTGCGCAGGACCCGCGGGGCGCCGTCGCCGCCGCCGCCCGAGCCGCCGTATCCGCCGTCTCCCAGCCCGCCGCCGTCACCGCAGCCGCCGCCTCCACCGTCGCCGGCACCGCCCGGGGACCCGCCGCCGTGGTACAACGTCGGTAGGATCGACCAGTGCTGGAGGGCAGAGGACTGCATGAAAGCCTGTGCAGTTGCGGTTGAGATGGACCACCTTCCCAACGGCATACCGACCACCGGCATAACGGGGTACGGCAGAGACCCCATCACAGGGGACAGCTATGATGAGGCCGTGGCCCTAATCCTTCCGACTTGCACCAGCCTCTGTGGCTGCCAGAATGAGTACTACTATGGAGACGTGGCGGCCTTTACCGGGTGCAACAGCGGCCAGTTCCTCAACGACTACACGTCTACGTCGCAAGACTCGGGCGACGGCGCGACCATCAAGCAACCGTTCGATGTCGATCAGCTCCTACTTGACCGCTACATTGCGCCCGGCAGATACGTCTCGCGCTCTGACATGTCCGACTGCTTCAGCAAGTTGCGATTCAAAACATTAGACAGGCCCAAGCTCTGCAAGGACACCGAGAACATCTGCCACCGAAACTGGAACGGGCCCACTTTCTATCTCGGCAGGATTACCACTGATAACATATATGCTTGGCCGATTAGCAAATATGACATGCGCTCAACGACCGCAAACTACGAGTGCGCCGAGGAAGACTGGTGCAACCCCCCCGGCGGGCTGGGAGACGGCGGAGGCGATCTCGTGACCGACAACGCCAACCGGGCGCGCCGCACGAGCCAACGGCGCGAGCTCAGCGTCACGGAATGCAAGGCGAGCTACAACGGTGGAGGCGACAGCCCGGTGTGCTGCGACCAGCCCACCGCCACCATCAAAGACCAGAGTGTCATCTGCAAGGCCGACAAGCCCATCTGCACCGACTACGTGCAGAACATGCAGATGGGCACCTGCGTCGAGGAGTCCATGTGCCAGTACGTGGAAGACACGCTCCTCTGCCAAGGCACCGCTTGCATCCCCTGGTCGGACGTCTACGTGCCCTTTGACCGGGAGAAAGCGCTGCACCCGATGCCGTGGACCACGACCAACGGGAGAAGGATCACCCTCGACGAGTGCAAGGCCTTGTGCGACGAGGTCGCGGGCTGCAACTACATCCTGTACATGCAAGCGTGCGGCAACTTTAACGATGGCAATGACTACGCCGATGATTACCATTGCTACCTGTTCCCAGAAAGCGCGGTGGGCGCCCCCAAAAAACTGTCCGACATTTACGGCTGCACCCAGGGCGCATCGTCAACAGCAGAAGTGCGTCATCTCAAGCGCAAGTGCGCGGTCCGGGAGGGCGGCGGGCTCGGCGGGCGCTTCGCGTTCGGCGACCCCGACGAAAACACGCAGGACATCGCGATCGCCTTCCTGGACGGCGACGCGTTCCCGGACGTGCTCACCAGCAGCGCCTACGACCACCTGCGCATCTACCGCGGCACGCAGTACGCGCTCGAGGAGGGCGACTACTCCCAGATCATGCCCGAGACCACCAGGGCGTACGACCGGACGACGGACAATCCGCCCGCGCCGCCCATCCCGCCGCCGCCCTCGCCCTTGCCGCCGCCCTCGCCCTTGCCGCCGCTGCCGCCGCCGCCCCCGCCCTTGGCGCCGGTCTTCATCGTCTTGAAGGTCAACGTCAAGGATGAACTTGCCGCTCACACGGGCAACCCGCAGAGCTGCTGGGGCGGGACCGGCGAGTCGATGATCTTTAACAACGGCATCAACGCCCCCGCCTACCCGCTTCTCTACGGCTTCGACAGCACCTATAACGGCGGTGCTGCGGGGTGCCAGTCCACCTACATGGTCAGG
>Ga0206127_1003872_pt1 | contig 13534 bp, 16 predicted proteins | sample Helgoland_Spring_6_FD_148646 | JGI IMG/M metagenome (GOLD analysis project Ga0206127, IMG submission 148646) | Pelagic subsurface seawater microbial communities from Kabeltonne, Helgoland, North Sea - Helgoland_Spring_Bloom_20160419_1 | ecosystem: Environmental > Aquatic > Marine > Epipelagic ...
CTTTGGCGCGCGGACGCCCGAAAGCCTGCCCTATTTCGGCCCGCTCAACAAATTGCCCGAGTCTCTTTTGCAAAAGCACCTCAGCTATAGCCGCGTTGCGGGTGGACCGCGGGAATATGTGCAAGATCGTATGCTACAGGCGCGGGATCTGGTAGCCGGGATGCTGCAAGATGGCCAGACCCATGTTTACATTTGTGGCTTGAAGGAAATGGAAGCGGGCGTGGAGGCGGCCTTCGAGGAGATTGCCCAAGGCTTTGGAGGCAACTGGCCTGATCTGCGCGACACCCTGCGTGAAGCTGGACGCTATCATGTCGAAACCTACTGAGATGGACCCGCGCCCCATTGGCGCAATTTGTCATAAAATCAATGTGACATGGGGTGATTGTGATCCAGCGCGCATCGTCTATACGGGCCGCCTGCCATGGTTTGCACTGGACGCAATTAATGGCTGGTGGGAAGCCCAGTTGGGCGGTGATGGCTGGTTCCAGCTTGAAGTTGAGCGCAATTTAGGAACGCCTTTCGTGCGGCTGGAAATGGATTTTGTCCGCCCGGTCACACCCCGCCATCCGTTGCTTTGCTATGTATGGCCCGAGGCTTTGGGGGAGACGTCGATCACCTTCTGCGTCGATGGCGAACAAGAGGGACAGCGGTGTTTTTCTAGTCGGTCGGTGCAGGTATTCGTCACCTCAGACGCCTTTAAGAAATGCACCCCGCCAATAGATTTGCGTAAAATTGTTCTGAGCGCCATCCCGGAGCCGGCCCGATGAGGATTCAACACAGCGCGGGTCTTGCTCCAGCAGGCGCTGCGGCGGAGCTCGATCAGCAAAGCGCAGCGCTTTTGCGCAGTTTGGGTACGCGCCTGCGGCAGATGCGCAAATCGAAAGGGTTCAGCCGTCGCAGCCTGTCAGAGCGCTCTGGAGTGTCACCACGGTATTTGGCAAAGATTGAGGCGGGAGATGGCAATATCTCTATCGGCCTCTTGATCAAACTGGCAGCGGCGCTGGAGCAGCCGATTGAGCATTTTTTGATGGCGGATGCTGTGTTTCATTTTGACTTGCCGCATGTCTCGCAGCTTTATGCGCGCGCAGATGCCTCTGTGCGCGCGCGGGTCTTACAGGTGCTGGATCCTGAGCGCATGCGGCTGCAAAAAGCGCAGCGTCTCTGTTTGGTGGGCCTGCGGGGGGCGGGTAAATCAACCCTGGGTGCACGGGTGGCTAAGGTGTTCGGGGCGCCGTTTATTGAGTTGAACCGGGAGATTGAAAAGAATGCCGGCATGGCGCTTGGAGAGATTATCGCCCTTTACGGGCAAGAAGGCTATCGCCAGCTTGAGGCCGATACATTGACCGGCATAATTGAGGGGCACAAACGCGCCATTGTTGCCGTTGCGGGCGGCATAGTGTCTGAGGAAGGCAGCTTTTATCACGTGCTGTCGCGCTTTCATACGGTGTGGCTCAAAGCTTCCGCTTCGGAGCATATGGAACGCGTGCGGGCGCAAGGCGATGTACGCCCCATGCAGGACAATCCACAGGCGATGATTCAATTGCGGCAAATTTTGAGGTCGCGCGAGGCGCTCTATACGCGGTCTGATCACGTTTTGGACACCAGCGGTAAGTCGGTGGAGCAAAGCCAGATCGAATTGTCCCAGCTTATTGAGGGCTGCCAAATTCTAAATCCTCGTGCGGTGTAAGATGCGCGCCGCTTGTTCATATTCTTAGGGAGGCTTCCGATGCAGGTGACCATGCGCAGTGAAAATCATGTTGGCTATGTGACTTTGAGCAATCCGCCGGTGAACGCCATCGGCCAGGTCCTTCGCATGGGTCTTCTTGAGGCGGTGCGTTGGGCTGAACGGGGCAGGTTGGACAGGGTTATTGTCTCGGGTGCCGGGGGTATTTTCGCAGCTGGCGCGGATGCGAAAGAATTTGACGCCGCGCCGCAAGAGCCGCATTTGCCGGAGGTTTTGAATGCGATTGATGAAAGCTTCGTGCCGTGGATTGCGGCCATTGAGGGCGTGGCCTTAGGCGGTGGCGCAGAGATTGCCATGGCCTGTCGCATGCGCATCATGGCGCCGGGCGCGCGCATTGGCCTGCCGGAAGTAACGCTTGGGGTTATTCCGGGCGCTGGTTGTACCGCGCGGTTGCCGCGGCTGGTAGGACTTCAAAAAGCCGTTGAGATGATCACCACAGGAAAGCCCATCGGGGCGCAGGCGGCCTGCTCTGTGGGATTGGTCCATACGGTGGAAGATGATCCGATTGAGGCGGCCTTCTTGGTTAACAGTGAAGCGCTGGGCTGCATTGTTCCCACTTGGGAGTATCATGCGCCCGCGCATGACGCTGATCTGTTCCGCATGGCTCGCGAAAATCTACAGGCGAAAATGCCAGGGCAAGAGGCGCCTGTGCGGGCGCTTGAGGTGATCGAGGCAGGGCTTGCACTGCCGTTTCATGCGGCCTTGGCATATGAACGCCGAGTGTTTTTGGAGCTAAAAACTGGATCGCAATCTAAGGCCCTGCGACATCTGTTCTTTGCGCAGCGGGCCGCGAAAGCGCCGGCGCATTTGAAGGGCGCTGCGTTGGAGGTGCTGCACGCCGCAGTGGTGGGAGGCGGCACGATGGGCGCGGGGATCGCATATGCGCTTTTATCATCAGGCTTGCAGGTGACAATTCTGGAGGCCGATGCCGCCGGTTTGAAACGTGCTGAAGACAATATTGGCAAAATCATCGAAGCCAGTTTGACGCGCGGTATGATAGATGCCGCTCGTGCTGCGGATCTTCGCAGTCGGTTGACGCTTAGCACGCAGTATAGCCAGGCCGCCACGGCGCAATTGGCGATTGAGGCCGCGTTTGAAGATATGGCGGTGAAACAGGAAATTTTGGGCAAATTAGATGCGGTGCTGTCCGCTGATGCCGTATTGGCCACCAATACATCCTATTTGGATATCAATGAGATGGCGGCGCCGCTTATGGACCCCACGCGTGTCATTGGCCTACATTTTTTCGCACCGGCCCATATCATGAAATTATTGGAAATTGTCCAAGGGGCACAGAGCAGTGATCGGGCGATTGCCACAGGTTATGCTTTGGCGAAACGCTTAGGCAAGGTACCGGTGCGCGCGGGGGTGTGCGACGGATTTATCGGCAACCGCATTTTAGCGCGCTATCGTGAGGCGGCCGACACGGTCTTTATGGATGGCTCAACCCCCTGGGAGGTGGACGACGCCATGGTCGAATTTGGGTATGCCATGGGGCCCTATGAAGCGCAGGATTTGTCGGGTTTGGATATCGCTTATGCCAATCGGCAACGTCAGGCGCCGACTCGCGATCCAAACCGGCGTTATATCCCCATCGCCGATCGAATGATTGAGTTGGGGAAATTGGGGCGTAAGACAAGTGCGGGTTGGTATCGCTACCCCGGGGGTGGGGGCAAGGTGGAGGATCCCATTGTGGCTGACTTGGCCATAGAGGAGGCACATTTTTCTGGCATAACGCGCACCGATTACTCCAGCCAGGAAATGCGCCAAAGGCTTGTTTTGGCTATGATAAACGAGGCGGCCGATATTTTGGATGCTGGCATTGCGCAATCGGCCGGTGATATTGATCTGGTCACAGTTTTTGGTTACGGTTTCCCACGTTGGCGTGGTGGGTTGATGCATTATGCGGACAGTCTTGGGGTTGAAACAATCGTGGCGCAGCTTGAGATTTTGGCACAGGAGGATCCAATCGCCTGGAAGGTCTCGCCTTTACTCAGCCGCTGTGCGGATGCGGGTCAATCTCTGGCAGAGGCCCGGCCGATGCGTTGAGCCTTGGCGCTCTCAAACAAATTCGCAAGTGCAAGGGTGTTGGATATATAATAAAAATAAATAAAAACAGGAGATTAAGATCGATTTCTGCCTTAATGACTATACATCACAGATACGATGGACCGGCAATCGGGGCGACGGGAATGCAACTTACGACGGTTATGATCGGAGTTGGCAGCTGTGTAGCCCGGGAAAGCCGATCATAGAATGCTCTAACGATCCGCTGTTGGGGGGCGATCCACAGCTGCACAATCCTGAAGACTTGCTGATCACAGCGCTGAGTTCGTGTCATATGCTCTGGTTTTTGCATTTGTCATTGAATGCTGGGATCATTGTGATGTGCTATGAAGATAACCCCATCGGTCACGGTGAGAGCGCGCCTTCTGGGGCCGGGCGCTTTGTTGCGGCAACGCTGAGACCGCAGATCACACTCGCGCCCGGAATGGATCCATGGGCGGCGGATGCGGTGCATGGCAAGATCCATGATGTCTGTTTTATAGCCAGATCTGTCAACTTCCCCGTTCGCATCACAGCGCAATACGACTTTGCAGAACCCTAAGACCCGCCACGCATCTTGCTTTAGCGCCAACTGAGGCCTAAAGGGGTGCCATGAGAATTCTGTATCTTGGCGATGTTATGGGCCGTTCCGGGCGGCTGGCAATTTCAAATGAACTGCCCGGTCTTCGGCAGCGTTTGAAAGCGGATTTTGTTGTGGTTAATGGTGAGAATGCCACTGGTGGCATGGGGCTTTCGGCCAATCATGCCCAGGAGATTCTCAAGGCGGGCGCCGATTGCATCACGCTGGGCGATCATGCTTTTGATCAAAAGGATATGTTGCAGTTCATCGAAACCGAACCACGCATCATTCGCCCGCTTAATTTTTCCAAATCAGCGCCAGGGCGCGGCGCTGCGATTTTCACCGCCACGCGCGGGCGCAAGGTTTTGGTGGCACAAGTCCTGGGGCAGGTGTTCATGAAGCGGCCTTTTGATGATCCGTTTTCCGCTGTGGATGCGATACTGTCGCGCCACCCCTTGGGTGGGCAGGTCGCCGCGACGGTGGTGGATATGCATTGTGAGGCCACCTCTGAAAAAATGGCGATGGGGCATTTTTGTGATGGCAAGGCCAGCATGGTTGTCGGATCGCACACCCATGTGCCGACTGCCGATGCGCAGATTTTGGAACGTGGCACAGGCTTTCAAAGTGATGCTGGCATGTGCGGTGATTACAACTCTGTCATTGGCATGCAAAAGGCTGAGCCGCTCCGCCGGTTTATCACTGGCATGCCCAAAGCGCGCTTTGAACCGGCCCTGGGACCGGCGACGCTCTGTGGTCTTTTGGTGGAAACAGAAGATGGCACGGGCAAAGCCAAATCGATTGAGATGATCCGCCATGGCGGGGTGCTCAGCCAATCAGCCGGGGTGCCATCTGAGTGAGGCATCTCATTCCTTATGGGTGGCTTTTGTTTATCGGTGTCAGCTGGGGCGCCACACTACCATTGGCAAAAATCGCTGTTTCCAGCGGCTATCAACCCTTGGGGCTCATCTTTTGGCAAATGTTGATCGGCGTTGTTGTCTTGGGGCTGGTCAATATGATCCGTCGCCGACCGTTACCGATCAATCGGCGGGTGCTTCCATTTTATCTGGCGATTGCGCTGATTGGGACGATTATTCCAAATGCGGCTTCCTACAAAGCCTATACGGTTCTGCCAGCGGGGATCATGTCCTTGCTTTTATCCTTGATCCCGATGATCGCGTTTCCAATCGCTTTGATGCTGGGTTTGGATCGTTTCAGCTTCAAACGCATGGCCGGTCTGTCGCTTGGTTTGTTTGCGGTCTTGTTGATTGTGGGTGTGCCAGAGGCTTTGCCAAATGCGGCGATGCTGGCTTTTATTCCTCTCGGGCTGCTGCCGAGCCTCATGTATGCGTTTGAGGGCAATTTCGTAGCTCGTTTTGGCACCGGTGGGGCCGGTCCATTGCAGCTGCTATTGGGCGCTTCGATCATTGGCATGGGGATCACAGGGCCGCTGGCCTACAGCACTGGGCAATGGATCAACCCGCTGCATGACTGGGGTGTTGCGGATGTGGCTGTGGTCGCCTCGGCCTTGATCCACTCTGTTGTTTATACTTTATATGTAATGATTGTGCGCCAGTTTGGCCCAGTTTTTTCGGTGCAGGTAAGCTATGTTGTGACCGCCGCTGGGCTGGGATGGGCCATGTTGATTTTAGGCGAACGCTACGCAGGACCAATATGGCTTGCGTTGGCTTTGATGTTCATGGGCATTTATCTGGTCAGCCCGAATTTAAAGGACACTCAAAATGGAAAACCTCATTTTGACTGATCAAAGCCAAGCGTTCTTCTCGCTTGGGGTGGTTGCCTTGATATTTTTGTTGTTTCTACGCAAAGCTTCGCAACGGAGGTCGTTGCGATTTTTGGCGTTGCTGTTTTGCTCATCAGCGGGGTGCAGCCCTATGGAGTGGCGCTTGCGGTTTTGTTCAATCCTGCTCCTTGGACCATTGCGGCCATGTTTTTGGTTATGGCGCCAATTGTGCGTACTGGCAGCATTGACGGATTTATCAAATTGGCGCATCGCCTGACCCAAAGGAGCCCGGCCTTGGGGTTGGGATTTTTGTTTGCATTTTGGTTCTTGCGTCGGCTGTGGTGAGCAACACACCCGTAGTGGTAGCCGTCATGGTGGCTGCGAGCGCGAGTTTTGCCATGCCCATTGGATATCAAACCAATATGTTAGTCTATGGGCCGGGTGGCTATAAATACACTGACTTTTTGAAGGTTGGTATTCCGCTCAACATGTCAATTGGCGTGCTGGCATCACTGTACATCCCATGGTTCTGGCCGCTCTATCCTTGAGGTTGACGGCGCAAGAAACCCATAGCCGCAAGAATAAAGACAGCAGCAATCGGGCTAGCGCGACAGGATCGCACGTTCAGCTATGGCCCAAACATCTACGCCTTTCCTCCCCGCCTAGTTTTGGCAGATTGGCATGAATTGCCGCTAAAGACGGGTTGAATTGCTCCGCTGCCCCGCCTAGAAACGGTCGAAATAATTAAACGTAGGGGACTGTCATGGCAGGCCATTCCAAATGGGCAAATATCCAGCACCGCAAAGGTCGGCAGGATGCGGCACGGTCGAAACTATTTTCCAAACTGGCCAAAGAGATCACCGTGGCGGCCAAGATGGGCGACCCTGATCCCGATAAAAATCCACGGCTGCGCTTGGCGGTGAAAGAGGCGAAATCTCAATCCGTTCCGAAAGATGTGATTGATCGGGCGATTAAAAAGTCCCAGGGCGGCGATGCTGAGAGCTATGATGAAATTCGCTATGAGGGCTATGGACCTGGCGGGGTTGCGGTGATTGTGGAAGCGATGACCGATAACCGCAATCGCACGGCCTCAACCGTTCGCTCTACATTTACCAAATGCGGTGGAAATCTTGGCGAAACAGGCTCGGTCTCTTTCATGTTCGATCGCAAAGGTCAGGTACTCTATCCTTTGGAAGCGGGCGATGAGGACACTGTGATGATGGCCGCGCTGGAAGCCGGTGCGGAAGATGTGGAAACCACCGAAGACGGCCATGCGATTTTTTGTGCTGATACAGACCTCAACGAGGTTTCCAACGCCCTAGAGGCGCAATTGGGCGAATCTGAAAGCGCCAAGTTGATCTGGAAGCCGCAAACGACCACCGAGTTAGATCTGGATGGTATGGAAAAGCTGATGAAGCTCATTGATACTTTGGAAGACGATGACGACGTGCAGCGGGTCACAGCCAATTTTGAGGTCAGCGACGAGGTTATGGCCGCGTTATAAGATCCTGAGAATAAATAAATAAACAAGGGAATTATGCCCCTTTTTACTCGTGCGTTTGGGTGAATATTTCGTGGAATTTTTGTCACTGGGTGGAGAATATCTGCTGAAATCGTCTGCTCCGCAGAGGTCTTTAATCTGATTTTTCAAAAGTATAAATTCCACAGCTGTATTTAACGGCTTTGTCGACCTCTGTCACAGAAGTATCGAGGTGCAAATCACTGGAATCATCCACATAATCAAATCGTCGTAACGTCATGTGCTGCCTAATGGATGGGCGATCGAAGATAGAGGTGACGTGAAACACCCTATGGGCGTTAAAATGTACCTCGGCGGCTTATCCAATGAGAAAGCTGATGTACAAACGACCACCCTTAGACACCAAGCTCACAAGGTTCGTTAAGCCTCAGATATGAATATTTATATTGATTGGGTCTGTGTCGCGTCCCAGGCCAAAATGCTCAATCGCGTGAAGACAAAACAGAGTGTCTGTTTGACCTAAATCCTGTGGATTCATCAGATCAGCCTGACGAAATGTGATGTTTTAGTGTTCGGATTTTGGCAAGGGGCGGACGTCAACAGCTTCGATCTCACGATAGGCGGCCACATGTGCAACAAACCCATCTACACGAGAGACGATATCAATATGGCGCATTGGATTGTGGTCGTGGATGAACCGTGCGACCAGCAAGTCTTTATGGAAATAATGGCCCTTAACGGTTCCGGCAGTGTCGGCGTAATCTGACAGGTTGCGAAACTCGCGGGTTATTTTTCCGCCTTGTGCCAGCCATTGTTTTTTATATCTGCAGAATTTCTGCAGATATTTAAAATGCTTTGGCTTCATAAGAACAGTCCAATCTCGAGTGGCAAAATATATTGTAAAATATTTTAAGTTCAAAAGATGGACTTCATCCCGTGGAATGGTGTTGTGTAGCATTCGTCAATATGGAGCACCCTCGCGCCGCACACCATGGGATATGGCGGCTCAAAGCTCTCGATCACTTGGCATTTAACAATTTGAAAATAAGCGCGCTTGGGGGCTAGGAGGCCCCCTTGGGGCGGACAACTTGGAAGCTGCCGTCCATATAGGCCAAGGGCGGCGTGGCAGCATTGGTGATGGCTGTCACATTTCCGATGCAAATATCGTGGCTTCCATGGGAAATAATTTGATCCACGGTGCATTCAAAGGCGGTGGCGCCGCTGATGACTGGCCCGCTGGCTGAGTCTCGGCAACCGATGGCACCAAAACGATCGGGCTCTTCTTCGTCAAATCGGCCCGCAAAGCGGCCTGCTAACGCGGTTGCGCCTTCGGGCAGAACATTTACACAAAACACTCGGTTCCGTCCCACGGCCAGACCAATCCGGCTGTCAGATCTTAGGCAGACCAACACAGAGGGTGGATCGGCCGATAGCGAGGAGAAGGCACTGACTGTTGCGCCTGTGGGGCCGTCTTCTCCCAGCGTTGTAACCACCGTGACCGATTGCGCCACATGGCGCATAGCCTCGATAAATAAGCTGCGGTCAACCATTATTTGTCCAGTCTCTGTCGCGAAAATAGCGTGCACCAGACATACCGTCTTTGGGGCATAATTCAATGGCGATATGGGTCTTTTCTTAGGTCATGTGACTGGTGAAATTTTAGGCGGGTAGATTTGGCGTGGTTGATTCTGTTTGATGCTGGCCTGACCTAATAGTCTAGATGAATTTTTCCCCAAAAAGCGATATATAGAAAATTTCTGATCCCATGACGCGGCGTGAGGAAGCCGCGACGAAAAAAATGGGCAATTTTGATGATATTTTCAAGTTTACTGTTGCGTCATCCAGATGTTTGTTCGTTAATCGTTTGAATAAAACACCAATCCAATGAGATTGGAGAATGCGGGGATCAAGGGTTGGCTGAGGCACAGACGAAAGCATTTGTTGAATTTCAACGCGTGCAAAAAAGTTATGACGGCGAAGTTTTAGTGGTCAAAGACCTGAATTTGGCTATCCCACGCGGAGAGTTTTTGACCATGTTGGGCCCATCGGGTTCAGGCAAGACCACTTGCCTGATGATGTTGGCTGGGTTTGAGACTGCCACCCACGGAGAAATTTTGCTTGATGGCAAGCCCATCAACAATATCCCACCCCACAAACGTGGCATTGGTATGGTGTTTCAAAACTATGCCTTGTTCCCGCATATGACCGTGGGTGAGAACCTGTCGTTTCCTTTGGAGGTGCGCAAATTCGGCAAATCTGAACGTGAGGCTAAAGTTAAACGCGCGTTGGATATGGTTGAAATGGGAGATTTTATTTCTCGCCGTCCGGCGCAGCTGTCTGGCGGCCAGCAGCAGCGTATCGCATTGGCGCGGGCTTTGGTTTTTGAGCCAGAACTGGTGCTGATGGATGAGCCTTTGGGAGCGCTTGACAAACAACTGCGCGAAAAGATGCAATTTGAGATCACAGACCTGGCCCATAAGCTGGGCATCACAGTGGTCTATGTGACCCATGACCAAACCGAAGCTCTGACGATGTCGGATCGGGTCGCTGTGTTTAATGATGGGGTGATCCAGCAAATCGCCCCGCCCGATGAGCTCTATGAAAGCCCTGAAAACAGCTTTGTGGCGCAATTTATCGGTGAGAATAACACGCTTGAAGGCGTGGTCAAAGAGATCAACGGTGGTGTCGCACTGGTTGAGTTGGACAGCGGCGATTTGATCGATAGTAAACCGGTTAATGTTAGCAAGCCGGGCGAGCGCACGCGTGTGTCCATTCGTCCTGAGCGGGTCGAATATAATAAGGATCGTTTGCAAAAAGGTGCACACACGCTTAAAGCTGAGGTCCTTGAATTTATCTACATGGGCGACATTTTCCGGACTCGGTTGCGTGTGGCCGGCAATGATGAGTTCATTATCAAAACGCGCAACGCGCCAGATCAAGTTCGCCTGACCCCAGGCACGCAAATTGAGATTGGCTGGATGCCCGAAGATTGCCGCGCCTTGGATGCGTAACCGCCTCCAAGCCGGACAACGATCCCCGACGCAGATTGGGGCAAATAACTAAGTTTTAACTGGGAGACTATTACAATGAAAAAGACAACTCTACTTTTGGCCGGAACCTCTCTGGCCCTTGGCACTACCAGCGCGTTTGCTGGTAGCCATACAGGAAGCATCACTGCAGTTTCGTGGGGCGGCGCATATACAGTTTCGCAAATCGAAGCTTACCACAAGCCTTGGACTGCAGCGACTGGCAACACGGTTGTGTCTGAGGACTATTCAGGGGGTATCGCTGAGGTTAAAGCGCAAGTGGAAGCTGGCAACGTGACTTGGGACATCATCGACGTTGAGAAGTCAGACGCAGTGCGCGGTTGTGATGAAGGCCTCTTCATGGAAATCGATCCGACGTCATTGCCAGCGGGTTCCGATGGGACAGCTGCCGTGGATGACTTCATTCCTGGCTCTTTCACAGATTGTGCTGTGGCCAACATTGTATGGTCCACTATTTTTGCCTATGATTCATCTGTGACGACCAATGGCCCGAAAACTATTGCAGATTTCTTCAATGTGGATGCCTTCCCTGGTAAGCGCGGTCTGCGCAAGTCACCAAAAGCAAACTTGGAAATGGCTTTGGCTGCTGACGGCGTTGCCTCCGGAGATATCTACGATGTTTTGGCAACAGACGAAGGGGTTGATCGAGCATTCGCAAAACTTGACACCATCAAAGACATGGTTGTTTGGTGGGAAGCGGGCGCGCAGCCTCCACAATTGTTGGCTGATGGTGAAGTTGCTATGACGACAGCCTATAACGGACGTATTTTCAACGCAGTTGCCGGTGAAGGTAAATCCTTTGAAATCGTTTGGGACGCACAAGTTCTCGACGTTGACATGTGGGCGATCATCAAGGGCGCACCAAATGCTGAATTGGCAATGGACTTCCTGAAGTTCTCAACTGCGACAGAGCAGTTGGCTGCGCAAGCGTCCTACATCGCCTACGGCCCAGCTCGAAAATCATCAGCACCCTATGTGACAACGTATCATAGCAATGCTGACCTAGAAATGGGTCCTCAAATGCCAACTGCTGCGGCAAACTTGGCAACAGCTATTCCGAACGACTTTGAATTCTGGGCTGATAATGCAGATGAGCTCAACGAGCGTTTCAATGCTTGGTTGATCAACTAATTTAACTTTGGTGGGGCGCTCTCGGGCGCCCCATTCTCTTTTTATTCTAGGATCTTGAATCTATGATGGACTCCTCTGGATCGCTTCTTGCGGTAGATGGTACACCCCTAAAGCGGAAATTGGCGCAATCGATGTTTCGAAGCCGAGCGCGGGCCTTTGGCCTGGCTCTTCCGCTTTTGGCGTTTATCATTGTGGTTTTTGTCTACCCGATTTTGGATTTCTTGCGTCAATCGGTATATGATGCTCGGTTTGCGACGCTTATGCCAGCCACTTCTGAGGCAATGGCTGATTGGGATGGCAGCACTGCACCGACCGAAGAGATGGCTGCCGCCTTAGTGGCTGATTTGGTTGTTGCGAAAAAAGAAAAAACCATCGGCAAAGTGGCCACGCGTGTCAACCGTGAGTTGAGTGGAACTCGTAGTCTCTTTACCAAGACTGCGCGCAACGCCAAGAAAATGAAGCCCCCATATATGGAAGCTTTGATCAAAAAAGATAAGGATTGGGCCGATATTGAAACTTGGCACGCGATGAAAACCGCCAGCCGGGTTTATACGCCAGCCTATATCGTGGCGGCTTTGGACCGCAAAATGCTGGCTGACGGTTCGATCGTACAGCAAAGCGAAGAACGCCGCATTCATGTGCAGCTCTTTGCGCGGACGATGGAAATTTCCTTTTTGGTTACGATATTTTGTTTGATCCTTGGGTATCCCATTGCGTTTCTGATGGCGTCCCTGCCACTGCGCACGTCTAACTTACTTTTGATCCTGGTGCTTTTGCCGTTTTGGACTTCTCTCTTGGTGCGGACCACGGCCTGGATCGCCATGCTTCAGGCTCAAGGGGTGATGAATGACCTTTTTGTGGTATTTGGTCTGGCGACAGATGAGGATCGGTTCAGTTTGATCTACAACAAAACCGGCACATTGATTGCTATGACCCATATTCTGCTGCCCTTTATGATCTTGCCGCTGTTTTCTGTCATGAAAACTATTCCGCCAAGCTATGTGCGGGCGGCCAAGTCCATGGGCGCAACGGATTGGACGGCCTTTTGGCGCGTCTATTTTCCGCAATCCGTGCCAGGCATTGGGGCAGGGGCCTTATTGGTCTTTATTTTAGCCATTGGCTATTACATCACCCCTGCGCTGGTTGGCGGGCAAGACGGGCAGATGGTCTCAAACATCATCGATTTCCACATGCGAAAATCACTGAACTGGAACCTTGCGGCAGCCCTTGGGTTGGTGATGCTGGTGTTCGTGATGTTCCTCTTCTGGGTCTATGATCGCGTGGTGGGCATCGACAATATGAAACTGGGGTAAGACCAATGACAGGTGAATATCGTTATATCCCACCGAAACCCCCGCTTGGGTTCACTGTGGGAATTTTGGCCGGCTTTGGCGGCTTGACCGGTATGATGACAGCTCAAGGCGATACGGGGCTCATGCTGCCCTTTCTGGCTATTGGCGCGGTGCTTTTCGCGGCATTTTCCTTTGCCATGACCCAGCTTGGGGATCGTCGACGTTTAGCCGCTTGGCTGGGTGTGATCTTCTTCTTCGCTGTGGGGACGGTCTTAGTTGGCTTTGCTTACGGCGTGTTGATGGCCATTGTGGGTTACATTGCCGGTGGCATGGCCTGTTGGCTGGCTTCGGGCCGCTATCGATTGAACTTGCCGCCCTATGCCACGGCGCGGCAAGTGCTTTGGTTCTACAGTTTTCGCGTGATTTGCGGCATGATCTTTGTGTTCTTGATTATGCCGATCTTTGTCTTGATC
>Ga0206127_1003878_pt1 | contig 13531 bp, 13 predicted proteins | sample Helgoland_Spring_6_FD_148646 | JGI IMG/M metagenome (GOLD analysis project Ga0206127, IMG submission 148646) | Pelagic subsurface seawater microbial communities from Kabeltonne, Helgoland, North Sea - Helgoland_Spring_Bloom_20160419_1 | ecosystem: Environmental > Aquatic > Marine > Epipelagic ...
CGACGGCAAAGCTGCCCCCGCCCGGCGGCAGGGCTGAAGTAGCTTCTTTATGGCATGAATTTGTAGCTGGTATTGGTGGATGGTTTGGTGTCGGAGGGGTGTTAGCTGCCGGCTTTACAGGACTAGTTATTGGGCTTGGTGCTATTGATCCGTCTGACGTTGACACACTGTTTTCCCTTGGCTTTTTTGAAAATTATGACAGCCAATCCGGCCTGTCGGCCTTTGGATGGGATCTGGAAGAGGAAAGGCTATGACAAATTTGCCCCCCCCGGTTGTGGACTTGCGTTGCCCTCGTTGGGTTAAGGTGGTGCTCGCTGTTTCGTTGGCTTTAAATCTTGCGGTGGTGGGACTTGTGGCTGGCATGATGATGCGGATAGCCCCATTGCGCGAGGTGCGGTCAAACCTGGGCTATGCGGCGCCGTATGTCATCGCTTTGCCTGGTCAAGAGAGGCGTTCTTTGCTGCGTGCTATTCGCAACGATCCGTCCTTGCCACGGCGCGCTGATCGCAAAGCTGCATTCAAAGACATGGTGAACGTGCTGCGCTTGGAACCCTTTGATCGCACTCAGGTGTCAAGCATTTTGAATCGCCAAGGTGCAGATGTCAGCCAAATTCAAACCGTGGCTCAATCTGCCTGGCTGGACGCGGTTGAAGGTATGAGCATCAAAAACCGTCTTGCTTATATTGATAGGATCGAAGTGGTCTTGAGCCGCGGGTCGCGTGGACGAGTCAAAGATCGCAAATAGGCACTGTGCAGATCTTGATTTGGTGACCCGGCCGGTTGGTTTGGTCAAATAGTCGTCACGCTGCGGGACGGTTGAGCGCCACGCGATTGCGGCCCTTTGCTTTGGCGCCATAGAGAGCCTTGTCTGCACGTTGCAGCAGCGCTTCTGCTGAGTGAGCGCATTTTACTGATGTTAAAGCAACGGGATCGCAAACGGTCATGCCGATGGACACCGTGGCCAAAAGCGGTGTGTCCAGACCCGGCAAGTCAAAAGGACGTTTGCCGATCACGCGACACAGTCTGGTTGCAGCTGATTTCGCACTGGCCAAATTAGTTCCGGGCAAAACAATCATGAATTCCTCGCCCCCAATGCGCGCGATCAGGTCCACAGCACGCAGATTTTCGCGCAATCGATTGGCTGTTTCGACCAGCACGGCATCGCCTGCAGCGTGCCCATAGGTGTCGTTGATGAGTTTGAAGTGATCCATGTCCGCAACCATCACTGCAAATGGCTTTTTTGCCCTAAGTGAGCGTTCGGCAACCCTTTCTAGGTGTGGCATCGCATAGCGACGGTTGTGCAGACCTGTGAGCGGATCGCTGATAGCCGCCTCAACGCCTGACCGGACAGTGTCGCGCAGCGCATCATCCTGGCGCTTACGTGCCAGCAACGTACCCAGACGCTGTGCCACTTCTGAAACATCTGGACCAAAGCACATCAGGTCGTTGGCCCCCATGTCCAACATCTGCGCACCGAGCGCAGTATCTACCTTGCTCAGGATCACCATGATCGCGCTGTGGCGGGTACTGGCGTGACTGCGTATCGTCGCCAACAGGCTGAGCATTTCGGCATCAGCGCCGGGTTCAACCAAAAAAACAAATGCGTCTGTTTCATCATCATCGGCCGATCCGCTGACCGCATGGGCTGGCAGGCAGGCAGAAACCTGCGCCGTCATGCGTGCGCGCAACGCAGATTGCCAAGGGCCAATGCCCTTGATGCTATGCGTGACCAGCTTAACGCGTTGGACAGAGCCAAAGGTTTCAGTGGCTTCAGCAAATCCAAGAGCCCGTGATGTATCATCGCGCAGTTGCCATTCGCTGCCCGACGCATAGGCCCGAACCAGGCTGCGAACACGTGCTACGAGCAGTGCATCGTCCACCGGCTTCTGCATCACATCGTCAACGCCTGCGGCGAGCATTCGCATTCTGTCTGCCGCAGAGGCACAACAACTGAGTGCTATAACTGGAACCTTGCCAGCTGCCGGCGTTTTTTGCAGCCGCGCCATCAAACGAAGTGGCCCACCGTCCGTCGCCGTTCCTGAAAACAAGATCAGGTCAGGCATGGATTTGCGGATTGCCCGCACAGCATCCGCAATAGTTTCTGCTTGCAACACGTCGTAGTGGCTGGCAGCGAGTTTAACTCGCAAAACAATGCGATTTGTTGCAATCGGATCTATGATAAGCACCTTACCGTGCATGGAATCATCCCCGTTATGTACAAATATCGTTGCTTAGTTATCTATTAGTTTAAGTTAACAAAGCGTTTCCAAACGGCGGCAAAGGACCAATTTATTTCAATGTTGCGAGAATCTGCCGAGGTGATCGGCCTGAAAGCTTTGGGGTGGCTCGCTGCCAATGAAGAATTGTTGCCAGTGTTTCTGGGATCAACCGGCGCCAGCGAAGCGTACGTGCGCGCAGGGATTTCAGATCCTAATTTTCTTGGTGCGCTACTCGATTTTATCATGATGGACGATGCTTGGATCACTTCGTTTTGTGACGCCGAAGGGTTATCCTATGACCAGCCAATGATGGCACGGATGGCATTGCCAGGTGGGGAGCAGATGCATTGGACGTGACACCGACTCAAGTGCGTGGCGTGATCTTTGACAAGGACGGCACGCTGTTCGACTTTGCGACGACCTGGGAGGCCTGGGCGGCCGCCTTTCTGCTCCGGGTGACAGGAGGCGACCGAAAACAAGCTGCGGTCATTGGCCAGAATATCGGGTTTGATCTGCACACGCAAAGCTTTGCCCGCGACAGCGTCGTGATTGCAGGAACGCCGATTGAGATTGCAGATGCACTTGCCCGTCACTTTCCTGATCGCAACCGACAAGACTTGCTTGAGATGCTGAATGAAGAAGCCGCAAAAGCGCCGCAAGCCGAGGCTGTGCCACTGGCTTCCTATCTGGATGAGTTGCGTGCCCGCGGTCTTGCTTTGGGTGTTGCGACCAATGACGCCGAGGCGCCAGCTATGGCGCATCTGGCCGCCGCTGGTGTGGCTGCGCATTTCGATTTTATCGCGGGTTCTGACAGCGGATACGGGGGTAAGCCCGCGCCGGGTCAGCTTTTGGCATTTTGCGCATCTACCGGTCTAGTTCCGACGCAAGTGGTGATGGTGGGCGATAGCACCCATGATCTGCGTGCTGGACGGGCGGCAGGTATGCGCACCATCGGTGTGCTGACAGGTCTTGCAACGGCACAAGAACTGTCTCCGCTCGCAACAGCAGTGCTGCCTGATATTGGCCATTTGCCGAACTGGCTAGATGCTCTGGCTTAAGCCCAATGGTTTTGGTGGGGAAAAGCGACATGTGATGTCGCAAAGGGAAAGGTCATCTGTCTATCGCTGCGTTGTTTTAGAAACACATCGCAATAAAAGGGCTGGGTCATGACCGAAAGAGCAAACAGACGGAAAACCCGATCCGGAGGTCGCGCAGGTGCCGCTGCACGTCGCGGTGCGGCCGTGATCGAACAGATGCCCTGGAACCCGCCCGTGATGATTGATCCCCCAGTTGAGCCGTTGCGGCCAGAGGGCGTTGAGGCGATACACGACGGCGCTATGCGCATTCTCGAAGAGATCGGTGTTCAATTCTTGAATGCAGAAGCACTGACGATCCTGCGCCAAGCGGGCTGTCGTGTGGACGGAGATATCGTGCGCATGGACCGGGCCTTTGTGATGGAGATGGTGCGCAAGGCACCTGCGCAATTCACCCTGACCCCCCGAAATTTGGATCGCGCCATCACGATTGGCGGGCAGCATCTGAACTTTGGCAACGTGTCGTCTCCGCCGAACTATTGGGACATGGAGATTGGCACCAAGGTTCCCGGCACGCGCGAGATGTGCGCCAACCTGCTCAAGCTCACCCAATATTTCAATTGTATTCATTTTGCTGGCGGTTACCCGGTTGAACCTGTCGATTTACATGCCAGCGTCCGACACCTTGATGTGCTTTATGACAAGCTGACGTTGACCGACAAAGTCATGCATGTCTATTCGCTGGGACGCGAGCGGGTCGAAGATGTGATGGAGATGGTGCGCATTGCTGGCGGCCTGAGCCACGCGGAATTCGAGGCGACCCCCCGGATGTATACCAACATCAATTCGACCTCGCCGCTCAAACACGACCATCCCATGATCGACGGATGTTTGCGTCTTGTGCGGCGCGGTCAGGCGGTCGTGGTCACACCCTTTACACTGGCGGGGGCGATGGCGCCGGTCACAATGGCAGGCGCGGTCGCTCAATCGATCGCCGAAGCCTTGTGTGCCATCGCACTGTTTCAATATGTGGCACCGGGTGCGCCCTGTGCCATTGGCACCTTTACGTCGAATGTGGATATGAAATCGGGGGCGCCGGCCTTTGGCACGCCTGAATACATGCGCGCCACACAAATGACGGGCCAGATGGCCCGGTTCTACGGGTTGCCGATGCGGTCATCTGGTGTGTGCGCGGCCAATGTGCCGGACGGACAAGCGATGTGGGAAACGTCGAACAGCTTATGGGCGGCAGTACAGTCGGGCACCAACATGGTCTATCATGCAGCCGGCTGGCTTGAGGGTGGGTTGATCGCAAGCCCGGAAAAATTCATTATGGATTGCGAAATTTTACAACAAATCCAACGTTACATGGACCCGTCAGTTATTGGCACGGAACCCGATGATATCGCGCTTGATGCGATTAAATCGGTTGGCACTGCGGGCCATTTCTTTGGCATCCAGCACACGCAAGACCGATACAGCACAGCTTTTTACCAACCGTTTCTGAGCGATTGGAAGAATTACGAGGGCTGGGACGTTGCCGGTGCCGTCTGGACCCCGGAGCGCGCGCACGGCCTGTTCAAACAGATCATCGCCAGTTTTGAGCCGCCGAAAATAGATGCAGCGATCCGCGATGAATTGGCTGATTTTGTGGCTCGTCGTAAGTCAGAGGGCGGCGCACCAACCGACTTCTGACTGCGGCCCGCTCTGGTTGAAAATTGTCTCTCAAATTTGATTTGTTAGAGTATTGTTTAGGCATAACCGAACATATTGCCCATGTGGAAATGGGAAGAAAATGTGATGCATGGGTTAATAAACAGGGCAATACAGTGCTTTGTCTGTGATAGTTATGGATGGGACAAATGGGTTGAAGCAACTCGTTTGGCGGAACTCGAGTTTGTCGAGTTTGAAGCAATGATGATGTATGATGATGACATCACCCCGCGTCTGTTGGATGCGATCAGCGTACTGCTGGACAGGAATCGCCGCTATATAATGGAAGATTTGGGAACCTATCTGGTTTCGCACCCGAATGTTGAGGCGCTGCGCCGCTTGCTGCGGTTTGGTGGCGTGACCTTTGTCGATTTCCTGCATTCGCTTGATGAGTTGCCGGATCGGGCGCGGTTGGCGGTGTCGGATCTGCAATTGCCACGGACTGAGCTGCGAGAGCATGGTGCGTCTTGCTTTAGCCTCGTGTGCGATTGCCCGATCGCGGGCTATGGTGATGTTATGATGGGTGTTCTGCGGACAATGGCAGACGACTATGGCGTGCTGGCTTTGTTGGAACATCAGGGAGAAAGCCAAGGAGTTGAGACGATTTCAGTTTCTTTGATCGAAACTAAATTTGCCGAAGGTCGGGCGTTTGAATTGGGTGTTCGGGTATGATTGCGGATAATGCGACAATTACCCATGCTTTAGACGTCTTGTGCCCCATGCACGTGATAATATCTGGAACGGGCCATGTCGTTCATGTCGGGCCGACTCTGCAAAAACTGCGACCCGACGTGCCATTAGTTGGCCTTAGTTTTCTTGAAATATTCGATCTGAAGCGCCCGCGTGCGATCCGAACGGTGGATGCGTTGCGCGCGGCTGCTGGAACAAAACTGCACCTGCAATTGCGCGATCATCCAAAGACCGAGGTCAAAGGCATCCTTGTACCGGGCACGGCATCGGGCGAAAGCATTATTAACTTGTCCTTTGGCATTGCTGTGGTCGATGCTGTGGCAGATTATGCGCTGACCAGCGTCGACTTTGCCGCGACGGATCTGACCATCGAAATGCTGTACCTTGTCGAAGCGAAATCCGCCGCTATGGAGGCGTCACGCAAGCTGAACCTGCGTCTTCAGGGGGCGATGATTGCTGCAGAAGAACAAGCTTTTACCGACACTCTGACCGGGCTCAAGAATCGGCGCGCCATGGATTACGTACTGGCGCGTCATGCTTCTTGGGGTAAACAATTTGGCGTCATGCAGATTGATTTGGACTGGTTCAAGGCGGTCAACGATTCTCTGGGCCACGCCGCTGGCGACCACGTTTTGCAGACAGTTGCCCGCATCATGGTCGAAGAAACCCGTGACAGTGATACCGTGGCCCGAGTCGGGGGGGACGAATTTGTTATCCTGTTACCCAACGCTCATGATCCCGGAATTCTTCGTCGCATCGGCAAACGGATCATTGAACGCTTGTCGCAACCGATATTGTTTCAGGAGAAAGAGTGCCAAATCTCTGCCAGCATTGGAGTAGCTATTTATGATCCTAAGTCTTCGGTGCCGGTTACAGATTTGATAGATAACGCAGATGTTGCGCTTTATGCGTCCAAGAATGGCGGGCGTGGACAGCTGACGTTCTATTCGCCTGAATTGCGTAAAGTCGCCAAGAAGGTCGCAGTTCATACTGAACTACGTCAACCAAAGAGCGCCTAGTGTGTGTGAGTAGTAATAAAGCCGATGCACATATTAAATGGCATCCCGTAGGGGAATCGAACCCCTCTTTCCAGGTTGAAAACCTGGCGTCCTAACCGATAGACGAACGGGACACTCAGTGTGAGCGGTGGTGTAGGCAATCGGACTATCCTGCGCAAGCGAAAAAATGGCACTGCACGCGAGAAAATGGGTACAGGTCAATTAGCTTGATCGCTCAGGCAGGCGCAGCGTCTTCAAGCCTAAGCTGAACTGAACTTCGCCCTCGGAAGGTGTTGATTTCTAATCGTCCTGCCAAATGGAAAAGACCGGCGTCCGGATCAGCCAATGCAGGCCCAAGCGCATTTTCAAATGCGCCAAAGGCGATCCCGTCTATCCGCGCACCACCCAGAGTGCCGAAGGTGAACTTGAGGTGATTTTCGCCAACGCGTTTTGCATGCAGAATACGCATCGCCGAAAAAGCATAGCGCGGCGCAGACGCACCAGCGCCAAATGGTCCAGCGGTATCAATCTGTTGCACCAATTCTACAGAGGCCGCGTCGGGCATCAGCATCCCGTCGAGGCGCAGGTCAGACGGCCCGAGCGTGTCTGCTCCCTGCCGCGCCAACAGTTCTCCCAGTCGGTTCATCGCTGCGTCGATCTTGTCTTCGGCTACGGTCAGGCCCGCGGCCATCTTGTGGCCGCCGCCCTTAATTAACAGTCCTTCGGCAGCCAAACGTTGAATAGGTGCACCCAAATCTATGCCGGAAACAGAGCGGCCCGAACCCTTGCCAATGCCGTCTTCCACCCCGATGACGACGGCAGGGCGATGAGTTGCTTCCTTTAGACGCGCAGCCACAATTCCAACGACGCCTGGATGCCATCCAGGCCCCGCGGCCCACGCCAGCGGCCCATCGCTGCCGCGCGCTTCGCATTGTGTCAGAGCTTGGTCGCGCACGGTGGCTTCGATGTCGCGACGTTCAGCGTTGAGAGTATTTAGCCGCTCAGCTAGCGCGGCGGCTTCGTGTGGGTCTTCAGTGGCCAGCAAACGTGCGCCCAAATCAGCTTGCCCGATACGCCCCCCCGCGTTGATCCTTGGCCCAAGCATATAGCCCAAATGATAAGCTGTGGGCGCTGTATCCATGCCTGCCGCGTCCGAAAGTGCCACGAACCCTGCACGTGCCCGACGCGCCATCACGGTTAAACCTTGGCGTACAAAGGCGCGATTGACACCAACAAGTGGGGCCACATCTGCGACCGTGGCAAGGGCAACGAGATCGAGAAACGCCATAAGGTCGGGCCCGGTCTTGCCCGCGCTGCGCAACTGTCGTCCCGTTTCAACCAGCAACAAAAATACGACTGCGGCTGCACAAAGATGCGCGAGCGATCCGTTCTCGTCCTGCCGATTGGGATTTACCACAGCAGCAGCGCGAGGCAGCGTCTCGGATCCCAAGTGGTGATCAAGCACAACCACATCCGCGCCGACTGCTGCGTCGATCGGCCCGTGCGAGAGTGTGCCGCAATCCACGCAAATAATAAGGTCGTGCGCAGCAGCAAGCTGGGCCATTGCAGCCTCGTTGGGGCCGTAGCCTTCGTCGATCCGGTCCGGCACATACAGCGTGGCCGCAATTTCAAAGTGTCTAAACCATGTCAAAAGTAATGCAGCAGATGCCCCACCGTCCACATCGTAATCCGCAAAGATTGCGATACGCTGGCGTTTGGTCACGGCTGCAAGAACACGAGCGGCAGCTGTTTCCATATCGCGAAGGCTGCGTGGGTCGGGCATTAGATCACGCAAGGTGGGCGCAAGATAGGCATCGGCATCCGCTGCTGAAACACCAGACCGCGCAAGAATTTGACATATCGCCGGGGGCAGGTCTGTTGTCTGGGCAAGTGCCTCAACGGCGCGCATCGTGTCGGCCCCTGGGCCAATCCAGGCACGTCCTGTCAGCGAGGTCTCAACCCCCAGAAACGCCACTGCAATCTCCTTCTTTTAGATAGAAATATCCTCGCTCGAGGCGAGGAAACTTGTTTGCGACGACATTCGTCCATTCAGTCTGGTCGCAGATTTCTACTCAGACCGTATGTGTTGGCGTTCGGTAGCTCATCCGGCGCACGGACCCCGTTTTCGAGCGCATCAAAAGCGTCTCGCAGGTCAGCCAGCCCGGTTCGCGCTGTACCGCAGACAAAAGTGAGCCGGAAGTCACTCCGGTTGCGGCAAAAATCACATCCTGCGTGACCATATCATCGCGCGTGTAAATCCTGTCAAAATCGGTGATCCCAGCCTTACTGGCACGTCCACGCTCGTCATTATTGCGAAATAGCAGTCGGCCATAAATCTGACCTCCCATGCATTTCAAAGCAGCGGCGGCCAGCACGCCTTCGGGTGCGCCACCTTCGCCCATGTACATGTCGATGCCCGTCGATGGATCGGCGCAGTGCATGACCCCGGCCACGTCGCCGTCTGTGATCAACCGGATCGAAGCGCCGGTGCTGCGCACATCGGCAATGATTTTTTCGTGACGGGGGCGCTCAAGGATACAGACCGTAATGTCAGAGGGTGCGCACCCTTTTGCAGCGGCCAGAGCTGTCACTCGCTCGGCCGCGCTCATGTCCATGGTGACGGTGTCGGGTGCAAATCCGGGCCCGATGGCCAGTTTGTCCATGTAAACATCCGGTGCATGCAGCATTGATCCGCGTGGCCCCAGAGCGATAACCGTGAGCGCGTTGGGCATATCCTTGGCTGTCAGAGTGGTCCCTTCGAGGGGGTCGAGAGCGATGTCCACGCCGGGCCCGTTGCCTGTGCCGACCTCTTCGCCGATAAACAGCATTGGCGCCTCGTCTCGTTCGCCTTCACCGATGACAACAACACCAGCAATATCCAGAAGGTTGAGCTGATCGCGCATGGCATTTACTGCGGCTTGGTCGGCGGCTTTCTCGTCGCCATGACCAACCAGACGGGCTGAGGCGAGTGCCGCAGCCTCGGATACGCGGGCAAGGCCCAACGACAGCAGGCGGTCTTGAAATTGGGCGGTGGCGGTCATGGCAATAGTCCTTTGTGGAAAAGATGTAGAACGGGTTCAAACGGCTTCGATTCGCAAGACAACAGGGTCTGTTGTCAGCACACCGGTGCCGCGCATGGCATCAAGCGCCTGATCGACAGAGCTGCGGGTACATGTATGAGTTACAATCAGAACTGGGGCAGAGGCATCTGCATGGCCATATTGGCGCATACGGTCAATGCTGACGCCTGCTTCGCCAAGAACGGCTGCTATCTTGGCCAAGGCACCGGGTTTGTCATGCAGTGTCATGCGCAAATAGTAGGGCGCGGGAAGCACGGATTTGGCTGGGGTGCTGTGTTCCAGACTGATGGCGGGTTGCCCGAATACTGGCAACCGTACACCGCGTGCGATGTCACAGATGTCACCCATTACAGCTGATGCTGTCGGCCCTTCACCGGCGCCCGGGCCGCGCAAAAAAATCTGCTCAACGGCGTGACCTTCGATGGCGACCATGTTGGTTCCGCCTTGCAGCTGTGCCAGCGGCGATGTGTCGGGCACAAGGCAGGGCATCATCCGTTGCTCGAGGCCGCGCCCAGTTTTTTGTGCGACGCCGAGTAATTTTATTTTGTATCCCATATCAGCGGCTTGTCGGATATCATCGATGCTGACGCGTTCGATCCCCTCTAGCTCGATCCCCTCGAAATTTACGCGCGTGCCAAAAGCGATTGCGGAAAGGATCGCCAGTTTATGTGCTGCATCAATGCCGCCCACATCCAGTTGCGGGTCTGCTTCCAGATAGCCAAGCCCGTCAGCTTCAGCAAAAACTTCGTCATAGGTTAGCCCTGCGTTTTCCATGCGGGTCAGGATGTAGTTGCATGACCCGTTCATAACCCCGACGATGCGCGTGATCTCGTTGCCTGCAAGTCCTTCGGTCAGGGCTTTGACGACCGGTATGCCGCCTGCCACGGCGGCCTCGTAGCGTAATGAAACCTCGGCCGCTTCGGCGGCTTCGGCCAGTTCTTGGCCGTGAATGGCAAGCATGGCTTTGTTGGCGGTAACGACATGCTTGCCAGCAGCAATTGCAGCTTCTGTTGCAGCTTTAGCAGGTCCGTCTGTTCCGCCCATCAATTCGACAAACACATCAACATCATCGCGCGTTGCAAGCGCGACGGGGTCATCCTCCCAAGCATAACCGGTCAGTGGGATAGAGCGGTCTTTGCTGCGACTGCGGGCACTGATCGCGGAAATGGAAATGTCACAGCCCGTGCGTGCGGCGATTAAAGCGGCTTGCTGGCGCACGAGTTTAATCACGCCTATGCCAACGGTGCCCAGACCCGCGATGCCGAGGCGCAAGGGAGTATTCATGGCAAAGTCCTTCTTTAAATCGCTATGTCGATCGGGATGTATCGAGTTCTGCTCAGGGGTGCAATTGCCTGATCTGCCGCGCTTGGTTAGCGCATACCGCTGCGCAACCGTAACTGGGCGTTGGTATCTATCGGTTCGTGTTTTTTCATATCACGAGTTCTTGCCTTTAGGGCACTGACGCGCGCCTCAAGGTTTTGTGTCGTCCGATTAGGATCGACGCCGGCCGGATAGGCAGAGGTCAACAGCGGATCCAGCGGTACAAGAGGCGGGTAGTTCGTATCCGTCAAGTCATCAGAAATTGTGCCGTCTATGTCTGAAAACTTGGCGCAGGCGGTCAGAGCCAGTAAGAGGGTAATGCAGGCTGCACGCATAACGGGTGATCGGATTCCTGATTAAAAAGCTGTGCCTGTGATGCACCAGAGATGAGTACGGTGCAAGCATGGCTTGGTTTTGAACGACTGTTCAGTTAACATCAAAGCATGGCACGAACCACTGGCTCGCATTCAGATATTACCGGCCCGCGCGTTCGTGCAGCGGCCCTGCGCCTTTTTGCGCGCCACGGTTTTGCCGCTGTGTCGATGCGTCAGATCGCAATGGAAGTTGGCGTTCAGGTCGGTGCGCTTTACAATTACACGCCGGACAAACAGACATTGTTATTTGAACTGATGCGGGATCACATGATCGAATTGTTGCGTGCTGCTGTGACGTTTCCGCGCGACATGCCGTTGGCAGATCTTGAGAATTTCGTTCGGTTTCACATAGCTTTTCACCATGATCGTCCTGACGCCGTATTTATCGCCTATATGGAGCTGCGTAATCTGGAGCCTGATAATTTCGCCGAGATCGAGGCCTTGCGGGGGCAGTATGAGGCTGTTCTTGAAAGCATTTTGGAAGCGGGGCGGTTTAATGTTGCGGATCGTAAGATTGCGACACTCGCAATTATTGCAATGTTGACTGGTGTGAGTACATGGTTTCGCACCGGTGGTCGCCTGAGCCTTGGGGCGGTTCAGGAGCAGTATTGGGAGATGGTGCGGCGTATGGTTGGGCCGGAGGGCGGCTCTGTTTGACCTTGCGGTCAAAGGCGCCCACCCACCGACCCTTGGGCGAGTTAGATCATTCAGTGTGCCGCCTTTATAAACGTTCCGTTGCGCAGATCCTTCATGGCTTGCATCAGTTCGGCTTTGGTATTCATGACAATGGGCCCATGCCACGCAACGGGCTCATCGATGGGTGCACCTGAAATAAGCAGAAAGCGGATACCCTCGGGACCTGCCTGAACAGTGACTTCGTCACCAGTTCCAAAACGGATCAGTGTGCGATCTCCAGAGAGGTCACGGATGTTAAGTTCCTGCCCTGAAACCTCTTTTTCAAGGAGTATGCCTGAGGGTGTTGAGGCATCGGCAAAAGCGCCCATACCCTGGAACACGTATGCAAAGGCGCGTCGATAAGTATCGATCCGGAACGCTTTTTTAAGACCTGCGGGTACGAAGATATCAAGATACTGCGGTTCGGACGCGATGCCGTCCACTGGACCGCTGGCACCCCAGAAATTTCCTGTGATCACCTTTACGGTTGTGCCATCGTCGTCCGTCACAACTGGTATGTCGGCATCGGCAATATCCTGATAGCGCGGGGCTGTCATCTTTTGTGCGGCGGGTAGGTTGCCCCATAGCTGAAAGCCATGCATTTGACCACGTTGGTTTCCATATGGCATTTCTTGGTGCAGGATACCTGACCCTGCTGTCATCCACTGCACTGAACCGGCACCAAGTGTGCCCGAGTTTCCAAGACTGTCGCTGTGCTCAACAGTGCCTTCCAAAACATAAGTAATTGTTTCTATTCCCCTGTGTGGGTGCCAAGGGAAACCTTTTTTGAAATGTGCGGGCACGTCGTTGCGAAAATCATCAAATAGCAAGAACGGATCCAGCTCGCTAGGGTCTTGAAAGCCGAAAGCCCGGTGCAAGTGGACGCCTGCACCTTCCATGGTCGGTTGTGCCTGACGGGTTTCGAGTATTGGTCTAAGGGACATTTGAAAGCTCCAATTCCGATCACATTACAGTATCAGTAAAGCGTTATGCGAAAAACCAGTCTCCCCTAACGCTGCCTGAAATCAAAGATTTTAACGCGTTAGGAGATGCCTGATGTTCCAGGTATTCTGTCAAATGGTACATCTGTTCTTTTGCACGCCGCAATCGGTGTCAGCGAACGCCTTATGTGCGCAAATGTGGTGTGAGTGACGGGAACCACCGCAACCGTTTGGTTCTCTCATTCCCGAGGACCTGTATGTACAGGTGGGGGCCAGGTAACCGGACCAAGGCCCGGACAGAGCCAGCTCCCTCGGAATTGCTTAAGGCCACCGGAATGCAACCTATCACGAGTAGGGCAGAACCCGTCACGTCAGACATAAGCCGATGCTGGGGTGGGGACAAGAGCGTGGGGGATCTGTGGCGCCACTATCTTGCCGGCATTTTAAGCTGTGTCTTTGCGCATGGCTACTTTTACGCGTGCCATCC
>Ga0206127_1003882_pt1 | contig 13520 bp, 12 predicted proteins | sample Helgoland_Spring_6_FD_148646 | JGI IMG/M metagenome (GOLD analysis project Ga0206127, IMG submission 148646) | Pelagic subsurface seawater microbial communities from Kabeltonne, Helgoland, North Sea - Helgoland_Spring_Bloom_20160419_1 | ecosystem: Environmental > Aquatic > Marine > Epipelagic ...
ATTACATCCAAATTATGCTCAATAATAAGCACTGTATTTCCTTTATCTGCCAGTTTATTTAAAACTTCCATTAGTACTCTGATATCTTCAAAATGCAATCCTGTTGTTGGTTCATCTAGAATATAAAACGTATTTCCGGTATCTCTTTTAGATAATTCTGAAGCCAATTTTATACGTTGTGCTTCTCCGCCTGAAAGTGTAGTAGATTGTTGGCCAAGAGTAATATAGCCTAAACCTACATCTTTAATTGTTTTTAATTTTCTATAGATTTTAGGAATATTTGAAAAGAAGTCCGTGGCATCATTAATGGTCATGTTTAAAACATCAGAAATTGATTTTCCTTTGTATCTTATTTCTAAAGTTTCTCTATTAAAACGTTTTCCTTGGCAGGTTTCACATTCTACATGCACATCAGGTAAAAAATTCATTTCTATAACTCTTACACCACCTCCTTGACAAGTTTCACAACGTCCGCCTTTTACATTAAAAGAAAAACGACCAGGTTTGTAGCCTCGAATAGCGGCTTCAGGAGTTTTTGCAAATAATTTTCTAATTTCATCAAAAGTTTTGGTGTACGTTGCTGGGTTAGATCTTGGAGTTCTTCCAATTGGAGATTGGTCAATATCTATTACTTTATCTACATTTTCTAAACCTTCAATTTTTTTATAAGGCATTGGTTTTTTTACGCCTCTATATATATGTGCATTTAGAATTGGATATAAGGTTTCGTTTATTAAGGTTGATTTTCCACTACCAGAAACTCCTGTAACGCAAATCATTTTACCTAAAGGAAATTCAACTGAAACATTTTTCAAATTATTTCCAGAAGCACCTTTGAGTTTAATAGTTTTTCCGTTTCCAGCTCTGCGCTCTTTTGGAACTTCAATTTTTTTCTTTCCCGTCAGATAATCAGTGGTTAGGGTTTTGTTTTTGATAATTTCATCATAAGTCCCCATGCTCACTATTTGTCCTCCATGTTTTCCTGCTCCAGGACCAATATCTAAAACATAATCGGCCTTTTTCATCATGTCCTCATCATGTTCAACAACAAGAACAGAATTTCCAACATCGCGTAATTTTATTAAAGAATCAATTAATTTTTGATTGTCTCTTTGATGTAAACCAATACTAGGTTCATCTAAAATATATAAAACTCCCACTAATTGTGAACCAATCTGTGTTGCCAACCGAATTCTTTGGGCTTCACCTCCAGAAAGCGATTTAGAAGTTCTGTCTAAAGTTAAATAATCTAAACCAACATCTAACAAAAATTGAATACGAGTTCTGATTTCTTTCAAGATTTCAGCGGCAATTATTAGTTGTTTATCGGATAAATCTTCTTCAATATTAGCAAATAATTTTGCCAATTCAGTAATATCCATTTGAGCAATATCGCTAATATTCTTGTTAGTGATTTTAAAGTGAAGTGCTTCTTTTTTTAATCTTTTACCACTACAAGTAGCACATGAAACTTCATCCATGAAACCTTTTGCCCAGCGTTTTATGGCTGTACTTTCTGTATTTTTATATTGATTTTCAATAAAAGCTACAATGCCTTCAAAATCAATTTTATAATTTCTAGTAACTCCAGCTGCTTTAGATGTAATTTTAAAAGATTCGTTTCCTCCATTTAAAATAATTTCTAAGGCGTCTTTTGGAATGTCTTTTAAAGCGTCAGTTAATTTAAATCTGTAACGTTCAGCAATATTCTGAAGTTGTTTAAATATCCAGCTATTTTTTTCTTCGCCTAAAGGAACAATACCGCCATTTTTTATGGATTTTGTGTGATCTGGAATTACTTTATTTAAATTGATTTTATTAGTGATTCCTAATCCGTTACAAGCAGGGCATGCGCCTTTTGGAGAATTAAAAGAAAATGTATTTGGTTCTGGATTTGGATATGCAATTCCTGTTGTTGGGCACATCAACTCAAGACTAAAATAACGAGGTTTTTTATCATTAATCTCTAAAACCATCATAATATTATTCCCAGAGTATAATGCTGTTTTTATACTTTCTTCTAATCTTTTCTCAGAAGATTCATTTATCAAAAGCCTATCAATAACTACTTCAATATCATGTGTTTTGTATCTGTCTAGACGCATTCCTTTTTCTATCTCTCTAATTTCGCCATCAACACGAACTCTAACAAAACCCTGTTTAGAAATTTGTTCAAACAATTCGCGATAATGACCTTTTCTAGATTTTATTACAGGTGCTAAAACTGCTATTTTTTTGTCAGCAAAATCTTTTAAAATAAGTTGTCTAATTTGTTCATCAGAATAACTTACCATTTTTTCTCCTGTATTGTAAGAATAGGCGTCAGCAGCTCTGGCAAATAGCAATCTTAAAAAATCATAAATTTCTGTAATAGTACCTACAGTTGACCGTGGACTTTTGTTCGTGGTTTTTTGTTCTATAGAAATTACTGGAGATAGGCCGTCTATTTTGTCAACATCAGGTCTTTCTAATCCTCCTAAAAATTGTCTGGCATACGCAGAAAATGTTTCTATATAGCGCCTTTGCCCTTCCGCATAAATGGTGTCAAAAGCTAAAGAAGATTTTCCACTTCCACTTAAACCTGTAATTACAACAAGTTTTTCACGAGGAATTTTTACATCAATATTCTTTAAATTATGAGCTCTTGCTCCGTAAACTTCTAAGTATTCTTGATCTTTCAAAGAGAGGTGGTTTTGCAAAAAATGCAAAGTTAATCAATAGAAATCATTTTTAATTGAAATGTAAATAACAAATAAAGAGATATTGTTATCTTGCCGTAAATATGAAGAGTAGGAAAATTATACATGAAATTCGTCATTTTTTTGAAAGGCATGGTTTTGGTTTTTTTCAGAGATTGGCAGATAGACTGGGCATGCGTGCAAAAAATGTGCGTATCTATTTTATTTATGTAACATTTTTTACAGTAGGTCTCTCTTTTGGTTTTTATCTGACTTTTGTATTTGCCATGAAGTTAAAAGATTTAATATATACCAAAAGAAGTTCTGTTTTTGATTTGTAATTTATGAAAATTTTAACCTCAAAATTGAATAAAATAATCGTCTTGGTTTTATCAGTTTTACTGATAGGTACTTTAGGTTATATGATTATTTCAGGTTATTCTTTTATAGATGCTTTATATATGACCGTAATTACGGTAACTACAGTGGGTTTTAGTGAGGTAAAACCATTTACACCAGAAGATAAAGTATTCACAATTTTTTTAATTATTACAAGTGTTGTAATTGTAGGTTATTCAGTTTCAACCTTTTCAGAATATTTGGTGAGTGGTAAGTTATTTGATTATTTTAAATACAAAAAGGTGGAAAAAGAAATAGCAAAATTAAATGGACATACTATTGTTTGTGGTTATGGAAGAAATGGAAAGCAAGCTATAGTAAAACTAATGAATTACAATAAAGACTTTGTTGTTGTCGAAAAAAATAAAGAGTTGATTGACGAGCTTGAATCTCAAGAGTATTTATGTATTCAGGGAGATGCTACTTTAGACGAAACCTTGATTAAAGCAGGAATTTTAAATGCAGATCATTTAATTACAGCCTTACCTTCTGACGCAGATAATCTTTTTGTTGTGCTTACGGCAAGACAATTGAATCACGATTTTAAAATAATTAGTAGAGCGTCAAATGAAACATCTTACAGTAAATTAAAAATTGCTGGTGCAGATAATGTAATTATGCCAGATAAATTAGGTGGTGATCACATGGCTTCTTTAGTTACTACTCCAGATGTAATTGAATTTGTAGATAGATTAACCATTGAAGGTGAAACTACAGCCAACTTAGAAGAAATCTATGTAAACGATTTGCCAAAAAAATTCTTAGGGAAAACTATATTAGATTTAGATTTAAGAAAGCAAACTGGGTGTACGGTTATAGGTTTTAGAAACCCTGATAAAGATTATATTATAAATCCTGAAGCGCACACAAAATTAGTTCAAAATGCACATTTGATTGTTTTAGGGAGGCCAGAACAAATCGCAAAATTAAGAGAGTTATTTTAAAATGATAAAAATTATCATAACAGGAAGTAATGGTTTGCTTGGTCAATCATTATTAGCACTATTACTTAAAGAAAAACAGCACTACGAAGTGTATGGTTTTTCAAGAGGAGAAAATAGGAGTGGTAGACAGGATTTTAATTATGTTTCAATTGATATAACAAAAGAGAATATACTTAGAGAACAAGTGAAAGAAATTCAACCAGATTTCATTATAAATACGGCTGCAATGACTCAGGTAGATGATTGTGAAATTCATAAAGAAGCTTGTAATCTCTTAAATATTGAAGTTGTAAAATGGTTGGCAGATATTTCAAAAGAAATTAATACGCATCTAATACATTTGTCTACAGATTTTATTTTTGATGGTAAAAAAGGGTGTTATAAAGAGACAGATATTCCAAATCCACTCAGTTATTATGGATTATCAAAATTAAAATCAGAAGAGGTATTAGTGAATTCTGATATTAATTATACGATTTTAAGAACCATTTTAGTTTATGGAAAAGTATTTGACATGAGCAGAAGTAATATTGTACTTTGGGTTAAGGAAATGTTAGAAAATGGCAAGGAAATTACCATAGTTGATGATCAATTTAGAACCCCAACTTATGTAGAAGATTTGGCTTTAGCTTGTAAAATTTCTATCGATAAAAAAGCAGTTGGAATTTTTAATATTTCATCGAACGAATTGTTGAGTATTTTTGAAATTGCACAACAGATTGCAGATGTCTTTGGTTTAAATAAAAGTTTAATTGTTCCAATTTCTACGTCAACTTTAAATCAAACAGCAGCAAGACCTGCTAAAACAGGTTTTGATTTATCTAAGACCAATAAATTGTTAGATTTTTACCCAAACTCTTTTAAGGAAGATTTGCAGAGGTTTAAAGATTGCTTAAACTAAAGAAAATTTTTAACCTTTAAAACTTGTCAAAAGTTCATTTTTTTATGATATTGCGATTTTAAAAATTTAAAAACTAACTTAATTTATATTATGAAGAAAAAACTTCTTTCATTGTTGTTTTTTGCAGCGCCATTTTTAGTAATAGCTCAAGATAAAGGAATTGACGAAAAGATAAATGATGCTTTTATGCCATTTGCAACTTGGTGGGAAGATTTAGTTTTAACATCGGTTCCTGTGGGAGGGTATGATGTTCCTTTTGTTGTTATTCTATTGGTATTTGGTGCTACGTTATTTACAATCTATTTTAAATTACCTAGTATTACAAAATTTCCATTAGCGATAAATACTGTTAGAGGTAAATATGATGATATTGAAGGAGGACATTCTTCTGGCGATACTGAATTATCTGTAGACGGAGATATAAAAGATACAATAAGAGATGAAAGTGAAGAAGGAGAAGTTTCTCATTTTCAGGCTTTAGCAACAGCAGTGTCCGGAACCGTTGGTTTAGGTAATATTGCAGGTGTTGCAGTAGCAATTGCCTTAGGTGGTCCTGGAGCAACATTTTGGATGATTGTTTGTGGTTTAATCGGTATGGCTACAAAATTTGTGGAATGTACTTTAGGTGTCAAGTACAGAGACGTTGGAGAAGATGGTACTATTTATGGTGGACCTATGTATTATTTATCAAAAGGACTAAAAGAAAGAGGTTTTTCTGGAATAGGAAAAGTTTTAGCAGGTATTTTCGCGGTTTTATGTGTAGGAGCTTCATTTGGCGGAGGAAATGCATTCCAATCTAATCAAGCAACAGTTCAAATTACTTCTATGTTGGGAATTCAAGGTGGTTCTATGGGGTTTTTCATCGGAATTATTTTAGCCATATTAGTGGGAATTGTAATTATTGGAGGGATTAAAAGAATAGCAAGTATAACAGAAAAGATAGTGCCTTTTATGGCTGGGATTTATGTACTAGCATCCTTAATAATAATCTTTGCTAATATTAAATATATTGGAGATGCATTCAGCTTGATTTTTGAAGGAGCTTTTAGTCCTATGGCCGGTTTAGGCGGTCTTATGGGAGTGTTAATTGTAGGTTTCCAAAGAGCAGCATTTTCTAATGAAGCAGGTGCTGGTTCTGCTGCAATTGCGCATTCAGCTGTAAAAACAAAATATCCAGCATCAGAAGGAGTTGTTGCATTATTAGAACCTTTTATTGATACAGTTGTAATTTGTACAATGACAGCTTTAGTAATTATATTCTTTAATATAGATGGTGCTAATTTGCAAAGTGTTTTTAATTATGGCGCGGTAGAAGGTAGTAATGTTATTATAAATGCTACTGGAGAACAAATAGGAGGTGTAGATTTAACTTCTATGGCATTTGATTCTGTAATACCCGGTTTCTCATATATATTAACAATAGCTATAGTGTTATTTGCTTTTAGTACAATGATTTCTTGGTCTTATTACGGATTACAGTCTTGGAAATATTTATTTGGAAAAGGTAAAACGGCAGATTTAGTTTATAAAATTTTATTCTTATTGTTTGTTGTTATTGGTGCAGCAGCAACATTAGATGCTGTTATTAAATTCTCTGATGCAATGATTTTAGCTCTTGTATTCCCTAATATGATAGGTTTATTCTTCTTGTTTCCAAAAGTAAGAGAGGAAATGAAAAAGTATATTGGAGCTATAAAAGCAAATAAAGCATAAATTAAAAAATGAAAATATTTAAATCCCATTTCTGGTATAACAAAAACCAAAGAAATGGGATTTTTGTATTAGGCACCATAATCTTAACGTTTCAGGTCTTAATTTTTACAGATGTTTTTGCTCAAGATGAAATTATTGAAACTAATAGTCCAGAAATTTTAGCTTTTCAACATCAAATCGATAGCCTAAGGTTAGCTGAAATTGAAAATAGAAAGCCTAAAATTTATCCGTTCAATCCAAATTATATCACAGATTATAAAGGAGAACAGTTAGGGATGTCTTTAGAGGAAATTGATAGGCTTTTAGTATTTAGAAAATCAAATAAGTTTGTAAATTCAAAAAAAGAATTTCAAAATATAACCAAAGTTTCAGACAGCTTACTCAATAAAATTGCTCCTTATTTTAAATTTCCAGATTGGGTTATAAAACGCAATCAACAAAAAAAATTCTATCGAAATTTTAATTATAATAAAACTGATAAATCTAAATACCCTAAACACAATATAAGTACCACAAATGTCAATAAAGCTACAGCAGAAGATTTTAAAACCATAAACGGAATTGGACCTGCGTTTTCTGAGAGAATTATTAAGTATCGTTCTAAATTACAAGGTTTTTCTTTCAATGATCAATTGTATGAAATCTGGGGTTTAGAAAAGGAAGTAGCCGATAGGGTTTTAGCTGTTTTTAAGATTGATGTAAAACCTATCATTAAAAAAGAGAATGTAAATACAGTAGAATTCAAACAATTACTTAAAAATCCTTATGTAGATTACAAACTTTGTAAAAAGATTTTTGCGTACAGAGATGAAGTTGCAGAATTGCAAGATATCGCAGAATTGAAAAACATCAAAGAATTTCCATTAAACTTGTATGACAGAATAGTATTATATTTGTTAGCTGAATAAATAAACAAATTACGAGCCAAATGAACAGCATGTATTTTACAGAAGAACACGAAGTTTTTCGTGCAAGTTTCAAAGATTTTTTACAAAAAGAAGTTGTGCCACATATAGATAAGTGGGAGAAAACAGGAACTATTGAACGTTTTATTTGGAAAAAATTTGGGGAAATGGGATATTTTGGTTTATCCACACCTGAAGAATATGGTGGGCTAGATTTAGATTTATTCTATACGGTTATCTTCTTAGAAGAAATGCAAAAAATTAATTCTGGTGGTTTTGCAGCAGCCATGTGGGCGCATGAATATTTAGCGATGACGCACTTGAATAAAGAAGGAAATCATCAACAAAAAGAAAAATATTTAGTACCTAGTGTAGAAGGAGATATGATCGGCTGCTTGTGTATTACAGAACCTTTTGGCGGAAGTGATGTTGCAGGAATGCGTTCAACAGCAATCAAAAAAGGCGATAAATATATTCTAAACGGTTCAAAAACCTTTATAACTAATGGAGTGTATTCAGATTATTTAATTGTGGCGGCTAAAACGGATCCATCGGATAAATATAAAGGTATTAGTATTTTTGTGGTAGATAGAGATGCGAAGGGAGTTTCAGCAACTAAACTAGATAAATTAGGTTGGAGGGCTTCGGATACAGGAGAAATCGCTTTTGATAATGTAGAAATTCCAGCAGAAAATCTTTTAGGAGAAGAAGGTAAGGGCTTTCCTTATATCATGCAACATTTTGCCTTAGAGCGCTTGTTAATGGGGGTAAATGCTCATGCTAGAGCAGAATTTGCTGTAGAATATGCTATCAAATACATGGAAGAGCGCACGGCTTTTGGTACTTCTTTAGATAAATTTCAAGTATTAAGACATAAAGTTGCTGAAATGGCAAGTAGAGTTGATATGTGTAGGGAGTACAATTACTCAATAACCAAACGTTTAAATAATGGTCAATATGTTGTAAAGGAGGCAAGTATGTCTAAGTTGCTATCTACAAAAATGGCAGACGAAGTTATTTATGATGCATTACAACTTTTAGGTGGTTATGGTTATATGGAAGAATATCCAATGGCGCGTTTGCTTAGAGATAGCAGATTAGGGCCCATTGGAGGAGGAACTTCAGAAATCTTAAAAGAGATTATCGCAAAAATGATAATTGATAAAAAAAAGTATAAACCTGCAACATAATTCATATTTTAGAAACTGAATATTATTTTTAGCGTTCCCAAAAGGTCGGGCTTTCACTACTCGCTTTTTATTTTGTCAAAAACTTTTAATATTTCATAAAGGCAATTGATGTCATAAAAGTAATACTGTTAAATAATAGTAGATAAAAATAAAAGAGCTCAAACACGTCGTTCAATCCCTAACGCAAACCTACTTAAAAAAGAAATCGCAGAATAGATATTGTATTTAATATTTAATAATTACATTTGCAGTCCTAAAATTAGAAATCAACAGTTTACGCTGTTATAAAATATAAAGATACGTATGAAGGGAGGTGCTAACAAATGTTAATTATTCCAATTAAAGAAGGAGAGAATATAGATAGAGCTTTAAAACGTTACAAACGAAAGTTTGACAGAACAAAGACAATGAAGAACTTACGTAACAGAAAGAACTTTACAAAGCCATCTGTAGCAAAAAGAGCTCAAAGAATTAAAGCTTCTTATGTTCAAAGATTAAGAACTCAAGAAGAAGTAGGTTAGAGAAACTTAGTTTTAAAACAGCTCAGGCCTTATTTAAAACTATAAGTTAAAGTAATCCCAATCTAAATTGGGGTCTCTTAAAGAATGAAAACCGTGCAAATTTAAGTTTGCACGGGTTTTTTTGTTCAAAGAAAGTATATAAATCTAAGAAATATATTATTATCTTAAATTAAATTTGTGTTAGATTTTGTTATGCTTAAAATTTTGTAAATTTATAATTAAATAATATTATAATTTTGGTAAAATCTTTTTTAGAGTACTTATCCTTAGAAAGAAAATATTCAGTTCATACTGTAACTGCCTACAAGAACGATTTAATTCTTTTCAAAGACTTTTTGGTAAGTGAATTTGATCAAGAGGAATTGTCCAAAGTTCACTATCATCAAATTAGAAGTTGGATTGTTTCTTTAGTAGATTTAAAAATTTCAAACAGGACAATTAATAGAAAGATAAGCGCGCTAAAATCATTCTATAAGTTTCTTCAAAAAATAGAAAAAATAGAGGTTAATCCTTTAGCCAATCATAAAGCACTAAAAGTTAAAAAAAAGATACAGATTCCTTTTAATACTCAAGAAATACATGAAGTCTTAAATAATTTTAATAATAATGATTTTATACCCATAAGGAACAAGTTAATTGTGGAACTATTTTATTCCACAGGAATTAGACGAATAGAATTAATAAATATCAAGGAAAAGAACGTAAGTATTTCAAATAAAACAATTAAAGTATTAGGGAAGAGAAATAAAGAAAGGTATATTCCTTTATTAGATTCTACGGTATTGGCTTTAGAAGAATATTTAAAAGTAAAAAAAGAATTCTCCGTAGGTATAGAAGAGCTTTTTATTACAGAAAAAGGAAATAAAATATACGAAACTCTTGTCTACAGAATTATAAATTCCTATTTTAGTGAAGTGTCTTCAAAAGAAAAGAAAAGTCCTCATATATTAAGGCATTCTTTTGCAACTCATTTGTTGAATCAAGGAGCAGATTTGAATTCTGTCAAAGAATTGTTAGGGCATTCCTCTTTAGCTTCAACCCAAGTCTATATTCATAATAGTCTTGAAGTAGTCAAAAAAGTGTATAACAGCGCTCACCCTAGGAGTAATAAAAAATGAATGAAGTATGAAAGTATTTGCACAGTCAGTTAATTTTAATGCAGACAAGGAACTAATAAAATATGCCGAAACTAAATTATCATCACTTACAAAATTTCATGATAAAATTATAGATGCAGAAGTTTTTTTAAAGGTTCAAAAAACAAGTGATAAAGAAAATAAAATCACAGAAGTAAAAATTAATATTCCTGGAAACGAGTTAATTGTGAAAAGGGAGACAAAAACTTTTGAAGAAGGCATAAATTCAGCTGTGGATAACTTAAAAAGGCAATTAAAAAGATCAAAAGAAAAGCATAGAGATTCATTGATTTCATAAAATCGAAAAAAAAACAAAAAAATAATAATAAAAAGTTTTAGAAATTAAAAAAACTTTATACATTTGCAATCCGTTAGAAATAGCGGGTTGTTTTTTTATAAAAAAAGCCGATGTAGCTCAGCTGGCTAGAGCAGCTGATTTGTAATCAGCAGGTCGTGGGTTCGAGTCCCTCCATCGGCTCAAAAAAACAGAAAAGTTCATTAAAATAGTAAATTATTGGGGAGATACTCAAGCGGCCAACGAGGACGGACTGTAACTCCGTTGACTACGTCTTCGCAGGTTCGAATCCTGCTCTCCCCACAATTTGCAATTTGCGAAAGTAGCTCAGTTGGTAGAGCGTCAGCCTTCCAAGCTGAATGTCGCCGGTTCGAACCCGGTCTTTCGCTCGAATAAACCAATAAAGCCGGTGTAGCTCAGTTGGTAGAGCGCATCCTTGGTAGGGATGAGGTCACGGGTTCAAGTCCCGTCATTGGCTCATTATTAATAATATTATTAGACACTAAATATATTTAAACTAAGAATTAAAATCAATAATTATGGCAAAAGGAACTTTTGACCGTTCGAAACCACACTTAAATATTGGTACTATCGGACACGTAGATCACGGTAAAACAACTTTAACTGCGGCTATTACTAAAGTATTAGCTGATGCAGGATTCTCTGAAGCTAGATCTTTTGATCAGATTGATAATGCACCGGAAGAAAAAGAAAGAGGGATTACAATTAATACTTCTCATGTAGAGTATCAAACTGCTAATCGTCATTATGCTCACGTAGATTGTCCAGGTCACGCGGATTATGTAAAGAACATGGTTACAGGAGCTGCTCAAATGGATGGAGCTATTTTAGTTGTTGCTGCTACGGATGGTCCAATGCCTCAGACAAGAGAGCATATCTTATTAGGTCGTCAAGTAGGTATTCCACGTATCGTTGTTTTCTTAAACAAAGTAGATATGGTTGATGATGAAGAGCTTTTAGAGTTGGTAGATATGGAGGTTAGAGAATTATTATCTTTCTATGAGTACGATGGAGATAATGGTCCTGTTGTTTCTGGTTCAGCTTTAGGTGCTTTAAATGGTGAGCAAAAATGGGTTGATACGGTATTGGAACTAATGAAAGAGGTTGATGCTTGGATTGAAGAGCCTTTAAGAGAGGTGGATAAAGATTTCTTAATGCCGGTTGAGGATGTGTTTTCTATCACGGGTCGTGGAACTGTAGCTACAGGTCGTATCGAAACTGGAATCGCTAATACTGGAGATGTTGTTGATATTATTGGTATGGGGGCTGAGAAAATGTCTTCTACAATTACAGGTATCGAAATGTTTCGTCAAATCTTAGATAGAGGTGAAGCAGGTGATAATGCAGGTATTTTATTAAGAGGTATAGCTAAAGAAGATATTAAAAGAGGTATGGTAATTTGTAAGCCAGGTTCTGTAACTCCACACGCTAAGTTTAAGGCTGAGGTTTATGTTCTTAAGAAAGAAGAAGGTGGTCGTCATACGCCATTTCATAATAATTATCGTCCACAGTTCTATGTTAGAACTACAGATGTAACTGGTACTATTAATTTACCGTCAGGTGTAGAAATGGTAATGCCAGGAGATAACTTAACAATTACAGTAGATTTAATCCAACCAATCGCATTGAATGTTGGTTTGCGTTTTGCAATCCGTGAAGGAGGAAGAACTGTTGGAGCAGGTCAAGTTACTGAATTATTAGACTAATTTACATTAGTTTTTGATTTGATAAATTTAAAGGGTGTCCCGTTTTTGCGGGACGCCTTTATGAATAAATAATAGAGACGGGTTTAGCTCAGTTGGTAGAGCACTGGTCTCCAAAACCAGGTGTCGGGGGTTCGAGTCCCTCAATCCGTGCAAATAAAATAGGAAAAATGAACTTTATACAATATATCAAAGACTCTTTTGACGAATTAAGTAATCACATGACTTGGGTGTCGCAAGAAGAAGCTCAGAAAACTACGGTTACAGTAGCTGTTTTTACAATTATTTTCGCATTAGCAGTAGCTGGTATAGATTACGTTTTTCAAACTGGTTTAGATAACTTTTTTAAATTATTTTAAACAATAAATTATGGCTGATTCAGTAATGAAATGGTATGTTGTAAGGGCCATTGGAGGACAAGAGAATAAAGTTAAGAACTATATAGAGACTGAAATTTCTAGAGTAGGGTTGTCTGATTATGTAAGTCAAGTAATTGTTCCTACAGAAAAAGTTATACAGATTAGGAATGGTAAAAAAGTAAATAGAGAAAGAGTCTATTTTCCTGGTTACATTATGGTAGAGGCAAATCTTTCAGGAGAAGTACCTCACGTTATTAAATCAATTACAGGTGTCATAGGTTTCTTAGGTGAAACTAAAGGTGGAGATCCAGTACCTATGAGGAAGACCGAAGTAAATAGAATGCTTGGCAAGGTAGATGAATTATCTGTTCAAGATGAAAATATTGCAATTCCTTTTAACTCAGGGGAAACAGTTAAGGTTGTTGATGGTCCTTTTAATGGATTTGATGGAACTATAGAAAAAGTAAATGAAGAGAAGCGTAAACTTGAAGTAATGGTGAAGATTTTTGGAAGAAAAACTCCGCTTGAACTAAGTTATATGCAAGTAGAAAAGATATAATTGTTACACAAATATATACCGATTTATTTTTTGGCTTCCATCTTAAAATAAATCATTAAACATTTTTATAATGGCAAAAGAAGTTAGTAAAGTAGTTAAGTTACAAGTAAGGGGAGGCGCAGCGAATCCATCGCCGCCGGTTGGACCCGCTTTAGGAGCTGCTGGTGTTAACATTATGGAGTTCTGTAAACAGTTT
>Ga0206127_1003887_pt1 | contig 13512 bp, 12 predicted proteins | sample Helgoland_Spring_6_FD_148646 | JGI IMG/M metagenome (GOLD analysis project Ga0206127, IMG submission 148646) | Pelagic subsurface seawater microbial communities from Kabeltonne, Helgoland, North Sea - Helgoland_Spring_Bloom_20160419_1 | ecosystem: Environmental > Aquatic > Marine > Epipelagic ...
GTATTAGAAAATCCCAAACACCCCACAAAAATCTCAGCCCCCTAAACGTACCTAAACCATTCCAAAACTCCCCCTCTGGGTTGCCTTAAGGGTTCAAAAGATCATTTAAAAGCTATCTTGAAGAGGCCTTTAGGATTGGTGGGGATTGTTTAGGGGTCTTTAGTGTCTTTGACAGTAGACAAAATAGTAGACAATTTGAGGCCCTTGACAGTGAACCAAGGTGCTGTAAGTATATGATTTATCGTTAGCCAGCAAGGTTAATGGCGCTGAAAGTAGGACATGACTGTCTCCTTCACCGCCATTTTAAAGATCCTAAATAGCTCTAGCCCTTGCCAGCTCTCGATTCTTCAAGAATTGCAGAGGATCAGTAGACAACCCTTAACGTTCTACTGTTCAAGTTTCTTCATGTATTTCATAAGAATATCGAGCGAGTAGCCATCACCATATCCCTGCCCTACTGTTCTCATAGACCAGCCACCCAACTGGTCAATTAAATCTGTTGGCGCCTCTAATGCCCTTAAACGATCCCTAAAACTATGACGTAAGCCATGGATAATGTCATCTTTACCGCCAACTGTCTTTATCCACTTGTTCAATGCTGCTGATGCAGAGTTAGCATGGCAACGATTCTCGCTTGCATATCTAGGGAAGCAATAAGCGCCCATAGAATGCGATTTAAGACGATTTGCAGCCCACAATGACATACCAACAAGTGGAATTTTTCTTTGACTAGAGGCTGTTTTTAGACGCCTATGAGGGTGTGGCTTTACTGTTATATGGGGTATTTCATCATCTAGATAAATATCACTATTCATAAGACCTGCAGCTTCAGATAAACGCATTCCACTATCCATGATTAGTGATACTAGCCATCGTATGTCATCATCTGTTTTTAAGCAGTAGCGTTGGATTTTTAAACGATTAGCCCTTGTAATAGCGTATCGTTTTTTGGCGTCATCATTGTTGGGAAGATATACCTTTGTAAAAGGATTTTGACATGCTAGTCCATGCTCTAGTATTACAAAATTAATAACAGCTTTTATGCTTGAAAATGCTCTTCGTAAAGAGCTTTTACCTAATCCTTTATTTACTAACCACTCTCTTAAAATAGTTGCATCTTTAGAACTGTATTCATCAATAGGCCTAATACCCAAGCACTGAATAAGATAACCAACATAACGTCTAGCCGTTGTAAAAAAGAGTTTTTGCCTACCCTTTCCGATAACAGAAAAGTAAATTTCTAATGCTTCCTCAATATTCGGTAAATCTGAACTCTTAGCATCATTGGCTTTAACTAATAAATGAGAAGCAGGAACGTCCTGTCGATTCAATCGAAGACCTAACCAATAGTCATCAAGTTTGGCAGAAAGGACAGTGGCGGCTCTTTTTGCATAAACAGATGAAGAGGTACGAAGAGACTGAACGATACGAGGTTTTGAGTAATGATCTTTTAAATCATGCGGAACTAATCTTGAAAAATAATAAATCCCATCTTTGAGATAGGTGTATTTTGGCGATCTATTTTTGTCTACCATTTTGTCTACTGATCCTCTGCAATTCTTGAAGAATCGAGAGCTGGCAAGGGCTAGAGCTATTTAGGATCTTTAAAATGGCGGTGAAGGAGGGATTCGAACCCTCGATACGCTCTTAACGTATACTCCCTTAGCAGGGGAGCGCCTTCAGCCACTCGGCCACTTCACCATAAACTTTACACTGGTATTTTTACCATAATCGATAAACGCTCCCAGGTCGCGCGTTGCTGCGAAGCTTTCGCTTCTTGTCTCTGCGAGATCGCCCTTCGGGCGCGCAAGATAGAAATCTTCTCAGCCACTCGGCCACATCACCGTATTACTTGGATATATTAACTAAACTACTTTCAAAAAGCAGGTAACTAAAACACAGAATTCCAAATTATTTAAATTTGAAATAAAGCGATTTGGTTGCTTTGTATAGTTAAACTGAATTTAAACGGAAGACCGCGCAAACCAGCCGCGGCATGATATCACATCGACAAAAAAATCAAAGACTATTTGTCATCTGAATTTGATGAGTCGTTGTTATCACTTTCATTTTGGATACGTTGATAGATTTCTTCTCTGTGAACAGCGACTTCTTTAGGAGCGTCAACACCGAGTCTAACCTGATTCCCTCTCACGCCTAAAACAGTAACGTTTACATCGTCACCTATTACGAGAGTTTCACCGACTCTTCTTGTAAGTATTAACATATTTAGCTCCTAAATTTCCTATTCGACGTTGACGTCAATTTTTAATCATTAATGTGTCAGCAGTGACATCCATTTGAGATTTAATTGTAGCACCTTGTTTTACATACGGCGCTAACTTTTTTTTGTATCTTAATACAATTAAAATCTATTTAAATTATACACTTACGTGCAAATCAAAACCTTTGTGAAGCGCACGAACGGCTAATTCTAAATATCGTTCTTCGACCACTACAGCGATTTTTATTTCTGAAGTTGTAATCAACTGAATATTAATCCCCTCAGTAGAGAGAATTTCAAACATTTTTGCAGCCACACCTGCGTGCGATCTCATTCCCACACCCACGATTGAAACCTTGGCAATCGCGTCGTCAGTTTCCACTTCTTCAGCACCTAGATCATCTGCAATTTGCAGAAGCAATTTGTGTGCAGCGTCAAGGTCATTACGGTGGACTGTAAAAGTTATTGTAGCAGAATTATCTTTAGCAACATTTTGCACAATAACGTCAATTTCAATATTTGCATCACTAATAGCGCCCAATACCTTGTACGCCACACCTGGCTGATCGGGTATACCACGTATTGTTAGTTTTGCTTCATCGCGATTGAAGGCGATGCCTGATACAACTGCTTTTTCCATTAGATTGTCTTCCTCTAGTGAAATTAATGTGCCTGGACCCTCTTCAAAGCTCGACTTTACTCGGAGGGGTACCTTGTATTTTCCTGCAAACTCGACTGAACGAATCTGTAAAACTTTTGATCCCTGACTGGCCATTTCAAGCATTTCCTCGAATGTAATCTTTTCGAGTCGACGCGCGTCACTGACAACACGCGGGTCTGTGGTGTAAACACCATCTACATCGGTGTATATCTGACATTCGTCTGCTTTAAGCGCTGCGGCCAAGGCTACTGCTGTGGTATCGGAACCGCCACGACCTAACGTGGTGATATTTCCGTGCTCATCAGTACCCTGAAAACCGGCAACAACCACAACCGAACCCGCATCTAGGTCGGCATGCATCTTATGGCTATCAATTTCTTTAATTCTGGCTTTACCATGGGCGCTATCGGTCATAATTCTGACCTGACCACCGGTATAGGATTTAGCGGCAACACCTATTTTATTAAGCCCCATGCAAAGCAGTGCAATGGTTACCTGTTCGCCAGTACTAACCAATACATCCATTTCTCTTGCTGGGGGCTGATCATCAATTTCTTTGGCGAGTCCAATCAAACGATTGGTTTCTCCGCTCATTGCAGACAGAGCTACAACCACCTGATTGCCTGCTTTGTGAGATTCCGCTACCCGAGCAGCCACCGCTTGGATACGTTCTATCGTACCCACTGATGTGCCGCCATATTTGTGAACAATTAAACTCATAGTGTCGCGCTACCTTTGAAGGGCGCAAATTAAACAGTAATTTGCCAGTAATGTTAAGGAATTTTTAGTTTTCTGTGAGGTTGTCTTCAACCCAGCCCGCTACAGATTCAAGTGCCTGAGGAAGATTCTCCAGCTCTGATGCCGCACCCATTGCCATATCGGGTCTACCGCCACCCTTGCCTCCAAGTTGCGATGCCACGAGTTTCATAAGGTCTCCCGCTTTGAGTAAAGAGGTAAGATTATTAGTAACACCTGCTACCAATGAGGCTTTTTCACCTTCTTTAGCCACCAAAAAGAACACACCTTTATCAATTTTTGATCGCACCTGATCGGCAATAGTTTTTAAACTCTTAGCATCCGCACCTTCAACAAGGGTTGAAAGTACTTTTATACCCTTCACTTCCACTGCTGCAGACATAATGTCCGAACCTGAGGCATTGGCTAATTTTTGCTTTAGCTGATCCAGTTCTTTTTGTAGACGACGATTATCGTCAACCACCTGCCGAACTTTTTCGATGACCTTATTTTTGGCAACACGGGCAATGGCAGCAACTTCTTCTATCGTATCCTGTGATTGTTCACAATAGGCTAGCGCTGAGGTTCCGGTTACTGCTTCAATTCGGCGAACACCTGAGGCTACACTGCTTTCTGAGGTGATTTTAATGAGTCCAATATCACCTGTGCGCTGAGCGTGAGTTCCGCCACAAAGTTCGATGGAAAAGTCGCCGCCCATACTCAGTACACGAACTTCGTCATCATATTTTTCACCAAACAATGCCATGGCGCCTTCTTCTTTGGCATCATCCATAGACATGAGCTGGGTAGTGATTTCTGTATTGCGCAAAATCTCAGAATTAACCATTTGCTCAACTTTTCTAAGCTCTTCTGTACTCACTGCTTGTGTATGAGAGAAATCAAAACGTAACTTTTCACTGTCTACTAGAGAGCCTTTTTGAACCACATGTTCACCGAGCACCTGCCGCAGTGCTTCATGGGCAAGGTGTGTCGCTGAGTGATTTAAAGCAATTACTTGACGTAGCCCTTTATCGACCTGTGAAGTGACGAAGGATCCAGATTCAATAGTACCTGATAGAACGCGCCCGATATGCAGGCTGTGTTCTGCAGATTTTCGACAATCTAGTATTTCTATTTTTGCGGTTTCAGTTATTAGGTAACCGCTGTCACCTACCTGACCACCTGATTCTGCATAAAAAGCTGTATTGTCTAGAATGACAACAACCTCTGTTCCCTCTGCCGCCGATTCAACAGGCTGTCCGTCTGCATAGAGACCGATAATCTTTCCCTGATCTTCAAGAGTTTCGTAACCTGTAAACTGAGTACTGCCTTCTAGGCGAATACTGTCGCTGTAATCTATATCGAACTGGCTAGCTGAACGCGCTCTTTCTCTTTGCTTGTTCATGCATAGCTCATAGCCTTCTAAATCAAGGGTATAGCCTCGCTCACGGGCAACATCATTGGTTAAATCTGTTGGGAAACCATAAGTGTCATAAAGTGAGAATATAAGTTCACCGGAAAGCACATCGCCTTTTAATTCACTTAAGGCGGCATCAAGAACGCCCATGCCTTTATCTAGGGTTCGAGCAAACTGCTCTTCTTCTGCTTTAATGACCTTAGTAATCAATTGGCCTTTTTGGATTAGCTCCGGATAGGCTTCACCCATGACTTCAGCTAATGGAGTCACTAATTTGTGGAAAAATACGCCTTTGGCGCCAAGTTTGTGACCATGTCTTAGAGCGCGACGAATAATACGACGCAGAACATAGCCACGACCTTCGTTCGACGGCTGAACACCGTCTGAAACCAGGAATGCACAGGAGCGAATATGGTCAGCCAGTACCTTAAGCGAGGCATTTTCTGGGTCCTTACATTGGGTAATCTTGATAGCGGCTTTTATGAGGTGCTGAAATAAATCGATATCATAATTATTATGCACACCCTGCATTACTGCGGCTACGCGCTCTAATCCCATACCTGTATCAATGGAGGGCTTGGGTAGTTCTGTCATCTCACCTGAACTATCGCGTTCGTATTGCATAAATACCAGATTCCAGATTTCAATGTAACGATCTAGATCGTCATTTTCGCTACCTGGAGGACCACCGGCTATATGCTCACCGTGATCCCAAAATATTTCGGTGCTTGGCCCACAGGGTCCGGTATCGCCCATTTGCCAAAAATTATCTTCACCTAATCTTGATAGACGATTTGGGTCTACACCAATCTCATTAACCCAAATATCAGCCGCTTCATCATCACTGGTATGAACCGTCACCCATAGACGCTCTTTGGGAAGTTTTAGCTCTACCGTTAAAAATTCCCAAGCAAATTTGATGGCATCCTGTTTGAAGTAATCACCAAAGCTAAAATTACCTAACATTTCAAAAAAAGTATGATGCCTTGCGGTATAACCGACATTTTCAAGATCATTATGTTTGCCTCCCGCTCTTACACAGCGCTGTGAAGAGGTAGCTCGCACATAGTCGCGTTTTTCAGCACCTAAAAATACATCTTTAAACTGCACCATGCCGGCATTAGTAAATAGTAAGGTCGGGTCATTTCCTGGCACCAGACTACTACTATCAACCTTGCTATGCTGCTTTGAAGCAAAATAGTTTAGGAATGCATCTCTAATTTCGGCACTTTTCATATTTAATTCCGATGGCTCAACTTTAATATTCTAAAGATTATAAGGGTTAAAGATTTTGCTCTGAAAATGTTTGCTCTGAGTTTTTATTGGCTAATATGTGTAAATGCAAATGAGGAACTGTTTGTCCCGCACCCTCACCATTATTAACAACCAACCTAAAGGCCTCGCTGACACCCGCCATTCTAGCAACTTCACCTGCGACCCACATTAGATGTCCTAGCAGTGAACGATCACTGTGCTTGGCATCAGATAATTTAGGGAGTGGCAGTCGAGGGATAACTAACATATGAACAGGCGCCTGCGGTGATATATCGTTGATGACAATACACTGATCGTCTTCATACAAAATATCGGCTGGCAATTCCCTGTTTATTATTTGGGTAAAGAGGCTGTTATCACTCATTTTACTTTCCAATTATTTTCTATTTTAAGCTGGGAGACTGATGGCTCTAGCTGCGTTTTTATTTGAGTTTCTCGTCCGCATCGAGCTGTCTCGCCTGTGCTTCTAACATCACTGGAATTCCGTCACGAATCGGATAGGCAAGCCCGCTGGCACGACAGACTAATTCGTTAGTCGTTGCATCAAATTCGAGCGGTGCCTTTGTTACCGGACAGACCAAGATACTGAGTAATTTCTTATCCACAAAAATAATCCCAAAAAAACGATCGCTAGTTTACGCAAAATCACATAAAACTGCCATTCCCATATGACAGATAGATTTCAACTACTTACTCTGAGAGGGTAAGACCTTTAAAACCAAATCAGGATCAATCCTTTGATCGAGCCAATTCATACGCCAATCTAAGTGCGGGCCGGTGGCGCGACCTGTAGCTCCAATCTTAGCAATTTCCATTCCTAGGGTAACCTGTTGATCCGGTTTCACTAGAATTTCACTGAGATGAAGAAAAGTGGAACTCAGCCCATGACCATGATCGATAATTAATGTACCGCCAGAATAGAAAAGATCATTGTGCGCAAAGGTAACCACACCATCTGCTGGCGCTATAACTGGAGTCCCAATAGGAGCCGCATAATCAATACCATAATGGGGGCTTTTAGGTACGCCATTATAGAATCGCTGACTGCCGTAGACGCCAGTAACTGGTCCATTAGCGGGTTTAATAAACCCCTTTAAAAAGTCCTGTTTATTACTGACTAGCTTTCTCGATTCTCTAACCATGGATGCGTCATGCTTGATTCGCTGTAAATCTGAAGCTGGCGGCGTCACTGTTTTTGCTGGAACGCCTTCAATTTTTTGGATGTTGTATTGTCGCGGCGTAATTTCAAGGGTAATGGTTTCAGGTTCTTGATCTTGATCTTGGCTGTTAATGGTAATACTTGTTGTAGTGGGTGCATTACGACCCAAGCCCAATAAGAATTGATTATTTATTGTGAGGTTAAGTGTCTTTCCGTGGTAGATAACGGTCTGACCCTCTTGCACCTGCCCTATTAATAGACCACCCTGCTTAAACTCACCTTCGAAGGTTACCGCATAAGCATCCAGAGAATAAAAAAATGTAATGGGTACAATAAAACTGATGCGCTTTAAGAGATTGCCTATGGAATTCATCGCCGCCCTGCTTGACTAAAATAAGTAAGCTTTAGATTAGCTTAAATTGCAATAAAGGCATAGCGAATCAATAAATTGATTACTGCTTTAGAGCATAATTAATTTGATCAAAATTATAGCCACGATATTGCAAAAATCGCATTCTCTTGGCTTTTTCTTTGGCATCTGCAGGATGGGACTGTCCAAATTTATTGGTGGCTGTTTGAAGGGCTAATTCATACCAATCAACCTCTGCCTCTGCTAACAGCTTGCTGACTAAATCAAGATTGGCGCCTCGTTGCTTCAGCTCAAGACGAATTCGCGTTTCACCTTGGCCTCGTGAAATTCGTGAGCGAATAAAAGCTTCAATAAATCGTTGATCAGATTGAAGGTTCTCTTCAACTAGGCGCTCAAGTACCTCTGGGATAAAAGATGATTTATCAAATTTCTTTGCTAATTTTTCGGCTAATTGGCTCTGAAGATATTCACGACCCGCTAACATTCCCATTGCGGCAATGCGGATTTTACTCGGTGTTATTTCGTTTAGTTGCTTTTCCGTCATAGGTTGCTCTCATGCACCCTTTGGCTAGCATCCGATAATTAGACTGTGGATAGTCTATCTACCCACAGTCTATTAAATCTAGGCTTCTTGAGGCTGATCTTTAGCCGGCTTTAAGTGGCTCAACTCTATTTCACGAATCTGTGATTCAATTTCAGTAGCAATATCAGGATTCTCTGTGAGGTATATACCCACATTAGCCTTACCCTGACCTATTTTATTGCCTTTGTAAGCATACCAAGCACCAGACTTATCGATTAGGCCATTCTTTACACCCAGGTCTACTAATTCGCCGTAACGGTTAATACCTCGGCCATAAAGAATTTGGAACTCTGCCTTTTTAAAAGGTGGTGAAACTTTGTTTTTAACCACTTTAACGCGGGTTTCATTACCCACAACTTCTTCACCCTCTTTGACCGCACCAATACGGCGAATATCCAAGCGTACGGAAGAGTAAAACTTTAGGGCATTACCGCCTGTGGTTGTTTCAGGGTTACCAAACATTACACCAATCTTCATTCTGATTTGGTTAATAAAGATAACCAAGCAGTTGGCTGTTTTGATATTACTGGTTAGCTTTCTGAGTGCTTGCGACATAAGACGTGCTTGCAAGCCCACATGGTGATCACCCATTTCACCTTCAATTTCAGCGCGTGGCGTCAATGCAGCTACCGAATCAACCACCAACACATCACAGGCGCCTGATCTTACTAACATATCTGTAACTTCCAACGCTTGCTCACCCGTATCTGGCTGAGAAACAATCAGGTCGTCCACCTCAACGCCAAGCTTTTCTGCGTATATCGGGTCTAATGCATGCTCAGCATCAATAAAGGCACAGGTACCACCGGCTTTTTGTGCCTCTGCAATCACCTGCAGTGTCAGCGTTGTTTTACCTGATGATTCTGGACCATAGATTTCAACAATGCGTCCCTTGGGAAGCCCGCCAATACCCAAAGCAATATCTAACCCGAGTGAGCCTGTAGAAATAGATGGGATAGCTTCACGCTTTTCTTCACCCATACGCATGACGGTTCCTTTACCAAATTGTTTTTCAATTTGACCTAGAGCCGCTTCAAGTGCTTTTTCTTTATTGGCTTCCATTATTGATTCCTCTTAAACTAATTTCGATAGGTATTGGTACGGTTATTTGCCAACCAACGTTTACTGTATGTGTGTACAGTATATCATCAAATTAGATGTTGCAAGAGTTGTTGCAAAGAATTTTTTATTGCCGCTGTTCTCACCGCCTGACGATCGCCCGACAACATTAATTGTTGTGTCCATGATCGAGTGGGCGTTTGCCAGCAGAACCAGACAGTGCCTATGGGCTTATCTTCAGTACCGCCATCTGGCCCAGCAATACCACTCACAGCAATGGCATAGTCGGCCTGCGATTGTTGGATAGCTCCCTGTGCCATCTGTTCTACAACCTGCTCACTGACAGCGCCATATTGATCCAGAGTTTTTTTCGAGACTCCTAAAAGCTGTTGCTTTGCACTATTGGCATAGGTCACAAATCCAAACTCAAACCACTGAGAACTGCCTGAAACAGCGGTAATGGCCTCAGAAATACCGCCCCCTGTACAGGACTCCGCGGTGGTTAATTTGGCATTTTTTTTACAGAGTATCTCACCCAATTGCTGAGCAATAGTAGTTAAGGTTTGCGAATTAGACAGATCAGACAAAATATAACTCCTTAAAAAAATCCAGTGTACCTAAACTATCCAACCCATGTCTAAGAAACCAGCAAACAACTAAATGCTAATAATTTATCAGCTTGGGCTGCTTTTCGATATTTTGAATAGTCTTTTCACTACAGTCTGTACTAAACTTGGTACAGCAAAATATTAATAACGTTTTCATCAAAAAAGTAGATATAAGTTTACCCATGAGCACTCAAGCCGCAAACGACAACCATACGCCAATGATGAAGCAATACCTCAGCCTTAAAGCTGAGCATCCCAATGATCTGATGTTTTATCGTATGGGTGACTTTTATGAACTATTTTTTGATGATGCTAAAAAAGCTAGCCAGCTACTTGACGTTACACTCACCGCTCGTGGCAAAGCCAACGGTAATCCTATACCCATGTGTGGCGTGCCCTTTCATGCCGCTGAAGGCTACTTAGCCAAACTGGTAAAACAGGGTGTATCGGTGGCTATCTGTGAACAAATTGGCGACCCAGCCACCAGCAAAGGGCCGGTTGAGCGCGCGGTAGTTAGAGTATTAACTCCAGGGACACTGAGCGACGAAGCCCTGCTGGATCATCGTTCCGATAATTTACTCGCGGCTATTCATTGCTCAAATAATCAATTTGGTATCGCTACTCTCGATATGAGTAGCGGTCGCTTTCAACTGCTTGAAGCCCATCAGATGGAAGAGCTGCACAGTGAATTACAACGACTTAATCCGGTTGAGATTTTAATTTCAGAAGATTTCCCTAACATAGATTGGCTAGAAAACTGGGTGGGCAAGCGCACTCAACCTCCCTGGCTATTTGATTTAGATTCGGCAAACCGATTATTAAACCAACAGTTAGGCACTCAAGATTTAAGCGCCTTTGGTTGTAGCCATCTGCCAATTGCCATTTGTGCGGCGGGCTGTTTATTGCAATATGCCAAGGATACCCAGCGAGGTAATCTACCGCATATCCATAGTATTAGCGTAGAAAACCGTGAGGATGGTGTGGCCTTAGATGCGGCGAGTCGGCGCAACCTTGAGTTAGATACCAATCTTAATGGCGGCCATGAAAACACCTTATTTGATGTACTTAACAATACCGCTACTAGCATGGCGAGCCGTTTGCTAAGGCGCTGGCTTAATCGCCCCCTCAGACAGTTAACCGAACTGCAGTCTCGACAACAGAGCATTGCCGAATTACAGTCTAACTACCTCTATGAATCTTTAAATGGCCATCTAAAACAGGTGGGCGACATGGAGCGCATACTGACCCGAGTTGCGTTGCATTCTGCGCGCCCTAGGGATCTCACTCGATTACTTTCATCAATTGCGGTTCTACCTGAAATTAAATCAGTGATGCGCGATGTTAAACATGCCCACCTAAACGCTCTGCTGGAACAGGCTAAACCCCTACCCCATTTAGTTGAGCTATTAGATAAGGCCATTATTGATAACCCACCCATGGTAATCCGCGAGGGTGGCGTTATTGCCGACGGCTATGACGCAGAGCTCGATGAATTGCGGGCATTAAACACCAATGCCGGTGAATTTTTGTTGGCTATGGAAGAGCGTGAAAAAGAAGCCACTGGTATTGCCAATCTTAAGGTGGGTTACAATCGAGTTCATGGCTACTTTATTGAAATCTCACGAGGTCAAAGCGATCGCGCGCCTGCAGAATATATTCGGCGCCAAACCTTAAAAAATGCTGAACGCTTTATCACCCCAGAGCTAAAAGAATTTGAAGATAAAGCCCTTAGCGCGAAAAGCCGCGCCCTTGGCAGAGAAAAACAACTCTATGTTGAGCTTATAGAAATACTCAATCAAGATTTACAAAGTTTACAAAATTGCGCTGCGGCTATTTCTGAAATTGATTTACTGGCGACCTTAGCTGAACGAGCCCATAGCCTTAGCTTCTGCCAACCAGAGCTTTCTGAGGGAGCAGGCATCAGCATCCAAGGCGGTCGCCACCCAGTGGTTGAAAAGGTTTCAAGCGAGCCCTTTGTAGCCAACGATTTACAGATGAATCCTGAGCGCAAAATGCTAATTATTACCGGCCCTAACATGGGCGGTAAATCTACTTATATGCGCCAAGCCGCATTAATTGTATTGCTGGCACAAATTGGTAGCTTTGTTCCTGCCACTAGCGCCAAAATTGGACTAGTTGATCGTATATTTACTCGTATTGGCTCTTCTGATGACTTAGCAGGCGGCCGCTCTACCTTTATGGTGGAAATGATGGAAACTGCCAATATTTTGCACAATGCCAGCGAGATCAGCCTAGTACTAATGGATGAAATCGGGCGGGGAACCAGTACCTTTGATGGCCTTTCATTGGCTTGGGCCTGCGCCTATCATCTCGCAGAAAAAGTTAAAGCATTTACTCTGTTTGCCACCCATTATTTTGAGCTTACTGAGCTTCCAGAATCAGTCAGCGGCACAGTGAATGTTCATTTAGATGCCACCGAGCACAAAGACAATCTGGTCTTTTTACATTCTGTTCAAGAGGGCCCAGCCAGTCAAAGTTATGGCCTTCAGGTTGCCAAGCTAGCAGGCATACCCAAAGAGGTAGTTAATCTAGCTAAACGTGAACTACAGCGCCTAGAATCGAAAAGCCTCAATCAAGAGGAAGTGCAGTCAGCAAAATTAGTGACTAAAAACAGCACCGCACAAACTGATTTATTCGCCATTAATGAACCCTCAGAATTAGAGCAAATGATGGACGATATTGAACCCGATGAGCTTTCGCCGCGGGATGCATTAGATGTCATTTATAAACTAAAGCGCCTCAGTAACCGTAGCAATTGACTTAAAACGGCATAATAGCCAAAAATTTTTATCCAAGTATGAGTTCACAGACGCCTACTTCCTGCTATAATGCCGCGCCCAAATTGACCGCTATTTCAAGAGATTTGACAACATGACCTTTATCGTTGGTGAGAATTGCATTAAATGCAAATACACGGATTGCGTAGAAGTTTGCCCCGTAGACTGTTTTTACGAAGGCCCTAACTTCCTCGTTATTCACCCAGACGAATGCATTGACTGCGCACTCTGCGAGCCAGAATGCCCCGCAGAAGCCATTTATGCCGAAGATGAAATACCTGCAGGTCAAGAACCCTTCTTAGAGATCAATGCAGAACTAGCCGATGTATGGCCCAATATCTCTGAGCAAAAAGCCCCTGCAGCTGATGCCGCAGAATGGGACGGTGTCGAAGGCAAAATCAAATACCTCGAACGCTAATTTAAGTTACACTTAAGACAACTTCCAGCACCCGTAGCTCAGCTGGATAGAGTAGGTGGCTTCGAACCACTTGGTCGGGGGTTCGAATCCCTCCGGGTGCACCAAATATCAAACCCCAGCTTTTAAGCTGGGGTTTTTTATTTGCATCATCTGGAGAATAGGTACGAGCCGAGCGCCTAGCGCGAGACATCGCCAAAGCAAAGCG
>Ga0206127_1003892_pt1 | contig 13499 bp, 10 predicted proteins | sample Helgoland_Spring_6_FD_148646 | JGI IMG/M metagenome (GOLD analysis project Ga0206127, IMG submission 148646) | Pelagic subsurface seawater microbial communities from Kabeltonne, Helgoland, North Sea - Helgoland_Spring_Bloom_20160419_1 | ecosystem: Environmental > Aquatic > Marine > Epipelagic ...
TCAAGGCCAGCAATCTCAGAGATCGACGTCACCCGCCTTTTGCCGTCCCGCATCCGCGACACCTGAACAACCAGATGCACCGCGTCGGCCAATTGCCGGCGCACCACACCGCCACCGGGGGCAAAGCCTGCCAGTGCCGCCATGCTTTCCACACGGGTCAATGCTTCGCGCGGGGAATTGGCGTGCAGCGTGCTCATCGACCCGTCGTGCCCGGTGTTCATCGCCTGCAACAAATCCAGCACTTCGTCGCCCCGGACTTCGCCGATGATGATCCGGTCGGGGCGCATCCGCAGCGCATTGCGCACCAGCGTCCGCATCGTCACCTCGCCCGTGCCTTCGACATTGGGGGGGCGCGTTTCGAAACGCACGACATGCGGCTGCTGAAACCGCAATTCGGCGGCATCTTCGATGGTCACCAGCCGTTCGCCCGCCGGAATAAACTGCGACATCGCGTTCATGAGGGTCGTCTTGCCCGACCCCGTGCCACCAGAAACAAGAATGTTGAGCCGCAGATACGCAGCCAGCCCCAGAAACGCGGCCATCTGTGCAGTCAGACTGCCGCCGTCAACCAATGCGTCCAACGTCACAGGGTTGGCGGGAAACTTGCGAATGGTGATGGTCGGGCCATCAATGGCCAAAGGGGGCACTGCCACGTTCACGCGGCTGCCGTCTTTCAAGCGCGCATCGACCATCGGCTGGCTTTCATCAATGCGCCGTCCCACGGCTGCAACGATCCGGCTGGCCACGGCAAACACATGGGCGTTGTCGCGAAACCGGACGCCAGTCAGCTCAAGCTTGCCTTTGCGTTCGACATAAACCTGCTTGGGACCGTTCACCATTATGTCGGTGATATTCTCGTCCGCCAGCAAGGCCTCCAGCGGGCCAAGACCCAGCATATCCGCCAGGACTGCTGTCACCAAAGCCGACACTTCGCGCCCGTTCAGATGCATTTTGCGATCTTCGGACAGGGCCCGTATCGACCCATGGATCAGCTTTTCCTGCTCGGCGCGGGGCTGGCCGACAAGATCGGAAAAATCGAGGATTTCAGACAGCGCCTGCACAACCTCATTGGCCAGATTCATCATGTCACTTGATGTTTCGGCAATCACCTGACCCGTTTCTTTTGCAGGTTCAGCGGCGGGCTTTTCACGCGATTTGGCGGCTTCGGCTGGTTTGAAATCAACCACATTGGCAACAGGCGCAGGCGCGTCCTGACCCAATTCCGCCTGCAATGCGCGCGTCGCATCAGCCAGTGCCTTGCGCTGGCGCGTCAATGACCAGGCTGTCTGCGCGTTCTCCACCACATAGGACACGGCCACGTTTGCGCGTTCGGATGCGGATAAACCTTCGGCGTCAATCTGTCTGGCGATCAAAAGAACCGATGATAAATCATCAGGGTCATGGGTGGACGTTGAATGGATACTCATCTGAAAATCTTGCTAATAATAGAACCGGACCTGTGCCCGCTATCCTTTTTGCGCGGCGCAACAGCCGCATCCCAGATCGTGGCAACACCCTTGGCATAGGCCCCTCGGGGCTGCATTTCGATCAACGGGTGCCCTGCCCGCTGGGCTTTTGCCATGGGGGCATCACACCGGGGCAAAGTAGCCACGATCGGAATCCCGATCGTCTTTTCGATATCCTTTTTGGACAATCCTGCGTCATGGCGCAATTCTGACAGCACCGGCAGGATGTTCACGTCAGGATCGTGACTGTTGATCCGCCCGATCAAACGACTTGCCGCATTCACACCCGAAAATCCGGCGGGGATCACCAGAACAATCGCGCTCAGATGTTGGGTCAGATCGGCACTTTGGATCAAAACAGTGCGCGGCAGATCGGTTATCAACGCGTCAAATTCTTCCCTTAAGGGGGGGAACAGCCAGGGCAGACCTTTTCGGTAGGCCTGAACATCCTGACCGGCACGAATTTGCTGCGAATACAGCGACAGCTGATCCGTAATATGCTCCATCGTGGCTGTCATGAATGTGCTGTCCAGACGATCTGGTGCCCGAAGCGCATCAAACAGCCCAACGGTTTCGTCACGGTCCAGATCAATGGCTTGGGACCCGAATTGAAGATCGGCATCCAGCAGGGCGGTCCGGAGGTTCGGGCCTTTGGCGTTCGCCGCATAATAGGCCAGGTTTTGCGCCAGAATACTAGCGCCGACCCCGCCATTACTGCCCGTGATCGCGACCGAAGGTGCCTTGGTCACCGGCAGGGGAAGTTCAACAACAACTGATGGCTCGGGTGTATTGCGCTGCACGCTCAGAATTTCCTGCGCGCTGACAGGAAAGCTAAAGTATTCAGCCGCCCCCGCCTTGAGCAAGGCGCGATAGGTGCCGATGTCCGTCTGCGCCCCGATCACCACAACCAACGCGCCGGATCTGGCGATCTCGGTGACACATTCGCAGGCCATTTCAACCGGGATATTTCCGATCTCGGTCAGAACGATTTGGGCCTGTGCCGTGCCCGAACACAACCGCGCAGCACCCGATAATCCCCCGCCATGCAGCGCCGCGCTTTCACTGCCGCTCAACTCAAGCGCCGAACGCGCGACATCGGCACCTTTGTCCGTGCAGACATAGGCGACAAGTTGCGCGGTATCGCGATTGGTGACAGCGTCAAATGGCATGGGGTTCATCCTTGTTGGGTGCATTGGGCACGGAGGGCGCGCCAGACTTGCGCGCCCCTCTTTCTCGTACCAGTCAGGATTACTGGGTGGCCGAAATTCCGTTTTCGGTCATCGCGGTGCTCATTGTGCTGAAGCCGGAGTTGGTTTGCTTGCCCAATGTTGCAACGGTGCCAACGATCACAGCGCCAACAAGGGCTGCGAACAAACCGTATTCAATCGCTGTAGCGCCGTCTTCGTCTTTTGCGAATGTGCGGGCGAAAACCTGAAGCGCTTTGCGTGTAATAGTCATTTCATTCTCTTTCAGTGTGTCGGGCCGGGAGTGACCCTGATGAGACTGAAACTGACGCGCTAACGGGCTTTTCGAAATCCTACCTAGGTGGCAAATACCGCTGTCCCCCCAAAGGGTGCAGGTGTTTCATACCAAAGTATTACGTTTTCCGGACTGCTTTGTGTCAGCGGCCAAGCCAAGTTATGGCGGTGATATGACGTGGTCAATATTGCGGGAAATAGTAAGCCCACCGCACGATAAGGATGACGAATAAAAAATTTTAAGCTTCAAAAATCGGCCTGAAACGATCTCTGAAATCGGTGTTTCTGCGTGTTGGTTGCCCGGAAATCCATACGATTCGAACCGCTGAAAACAGCGTCGTGATCGGGCCTGCCATGAGTAGACAGTTATGCCAGCACCGACCCGACGATGGTGTCGACAACGTCCTGCCGCAGCGCTGCCTGACCCGCTTCCGTCATCAGGTCATTGCCGAAAATCCGGCTGAACGTGGGTTCGTTCGACACATTGAAAAAGCACAGCGCGCTGATTTTCCAATGCAGTTGCTGCGCTGCGATATCCGGTTTGAACAGTTTTTGCGCCGTTCCTCGCTCAAGGATCGCGCTAAGCTGTTCGACCGCCGGAGAGTTGCCGGCACGGATGGTTTCGGATGCAGATAGATGCACGCCGCGATGGATATTCTCGATCATCACCAAACGGATGAAATCTTCGTTCGCGCGATGATGGGTGAACGTGAATGCAACCAGCTGGGTCAGCGCCTCGACCGGATCAAGACTATCCAGCGCCAATGCCTTCTCGCCTTGGCGGACCTCGCGGTAGGCTTGCTCAAGCACCTCGCGATACAGGTTTTCCTTGTCCTTGAAGTAGTAGAAAATCATCCGCTTGGAGGTCTTGGTCTTTTCCGCGATCTCTTGGATGCGGGCGCCTGACAGGCCGTGATCTGCAAACTCGGCCCGCGCAACACGCAAGATATCTGCCTTTACGGCATCAGGGTTCTGTTTCCAGGACCCACGGTTTTTCACCGAGTTGGAGGCGGGTTTTGACGTCATCCAGATTTTCTAGCCTTTTTCAAAACCGAACACAATTAACCGTTCAGTACAACTCTGTTGACACACAATTAACCGTGTGGTTCATTGTGACAATCCTAGTCGGCAGCAAGATTCGACAGGAAGCGGAGGACTACATGAATTCGAACGTTGTGAACGCGCCCAAGCCGGCTGTCCAAAAGTCCTATCCTGATCTGTTGATCGGGCTGGTTGGTCGTGGCATCCAAAAGTCGCGCACTCCTAAACTGCACATGGAAGAAGGTGCCGCCCACGGGCAACGCATCTTGTACCAGATATTGGATGTCGATCAGTTCCCCCGCGGCGACCGCCCGCTTGAGGCGATCATAGATGCCGCCGAATTTTGCGGTTTTGCCGGGCTGAACGTCACCTTTCCCTACAAAATCGACGTGATGCCCCTGCTTGACAGCATCTCGGAAAATGCCCGCGCCATTGGTGCCGTGAACACTGTCGTTTTTCGCGATGGCAAACGGATCGGGCATAACACCGACAAATGGGGCTTTGAGGAAGGGTTCCGCGAGAACATGGCAGGCGCGACGCTGGATCATGTCTTGCAGGTCGGTGCTGGGGGCGCGGGCGTGGCCGTGGCCCATTCATTGTCTGCCCTCGGGGTGAAACGGCTTACGATTGCCGACAGCGACCATAGCCGGGCGACCGGGTTGCAAACCCTGCTCAAGACCAGCGCGCCAACAACAACGGTCGATGTGGTCACCTTGGATGACATCGCGACATTGCGCCCCGATGGCGTGGTGAATGCAACACCTGTCGGCATGGCGAAACTGCCCGGCTCTGCCTATCCGCTGGCATCCCTGCGCCCCGAAATGTGGGTCGCCGACATTGTCTATTTCCCGCTTGAAACCGAACTTCTGGCCGCCGCGCGTGCCATTGGCTGCCGGGTTCTGCCGGGGTCCGGCATGGCCGTCTATCAGGCGGTCAGGGCCTTTGAACTGTTTACCGGGCGCACGCCCGACCCCATGCGGATGAAAGCCACGTTCGAATCTTTCGTCTCATAAAAGAACCCGCTGTTCAAACAGCACCCAAACGCAAAACGGAGGATATCATGCGTTTTAATATCACCAAACTTACGGCCGTAACGGCCCTTGCACTCGGCCTTGCCGCTGCCGGTGCCCAGGCACAAACCCTGCGGATTGCGCATGTGGATCCCGACGAATGGACCGCGTCCAAAAAGGGAGCCGCAGCCCATGTGTTCAAGAACATTGTCGAAGGCGAAACCGACCTGACCGTTGAATTGTTTCCCGCCGGTGCTTTGGGCAACGAAGACGAGTTGGTTAATCAGGTCCAGGAAGGTCTGACACAGATCGCATTGGTATCGGGCGCCATGTCCAAGGTCTGTCCTGCCGCGTCGGTTCTGGATATTCCTTACACCTTCGCCTCTGCCACCATCGCGTGGGATGTTCTGGACGGCCCGTTCGGCGACGCATTGGCCGCACATTGCCTTGACAAAACCGGCCTGCGCACGCTGGCCTATGGGGAAACCGGTTTCCGGAACTTCACCAACGGCACCCGCGAAATCCGCACACCTGCGGATATGGAAGGTCTGAAATTCCGCGTGCAGCCTATTCCGCTGTATATCGAAATGGTCAAAGGTCTGGGCGGCGAACCGACTCCGATCGCATGGACAGAACTGCCAAACGCATTGTCCACCGGTGTTGTTGACGGTCAGGAAAACCCTGTCGGCGTGATCTATGCCAACAACCTGCACAAGCTGCAAAAATACATGACCCTCGACGGTCACGTTTATGCAGCCGACTTTATCATCATCAACGATGAATTCTTCCAGTCGCTTGCCCCTGCAGAGCAGGAAGTCGTTGCCAAAGCGGCACGCGTTGCAGGTACAATGGGCCGCGCAATCCAGCAGTGGGGCACAGCCGAAGGCGTGAACAAAGTCCAGGCCGAAGGGATGCAGGTTTATTCGCCAACATCCGAAGAACTGGCTATGTTTGCAGAAAAAGCACAGCCTGCGGTCGTAGAATATCTGCGCGGCGAACTGGGTGACGACGCCAAGTGGATCGACGATCTGCAAGCCGCCGTTTCCACCGCGTCTGAATAATACATCAATTTGCCGCGCTCTGACATGTTGGTGCGCGGCAATCTTACCCAAGGGAGCGAACCGCTATGGATCGTCTAAACACTTTCTTCAGACGTTTCTTTGCAACGGGTGCCGGTGTCTCTATGGCGCTGGTTTTTATGATTATTTTTGTTAATTCGCTACGACGCTATACTCTGGGTAAATCAGTCGAATGGGGCGAGGAACTGCCGATCTATATCGCCGTATACGGCGTGATGTTCGGCTTTGCGCTTGCCTATATGCAAGACCGCCACATTCGATTTACCATCCTTACCGATTTTCTGTCGAAACGCCGCCGCGACATCCTGTTTTGTGGGGTTGATCTGGCGATGATTGCCGTCGGGGCCGCACTTGCATGGTCCGGCTATGCCTTTGCCACCCGCCGCGCCGCTGTTGACAGTTCCGGCCTGATTGGCACAGCCAAACGGCTGGTTGAATCCACCGGCATCGAAGGCATGATCTGGATTGGCCGGGTCAGCACCTATCAATTCGCGATCGCCGTCGGGGGCGTTTTCCTGATGATCGCAGCATTCCTGAAATTCATGGAGCGCCGCGCCGCGCTGAAGGTCTCCTAAGATGGTCTATATCGTCCTTATCCTTGGGCTTTTGGCAGGCCTTCCGATTGCCTTTGCCATTGTCGCCGCCCTTAGCCTTTTCATGGCCACGGGCGACGCGCCCTATGCGCTGCGCATCGTCGCAACCGAGATGTTCAAGGGTCTAAACTCTTATCCGCTGCTGGCCATTCCCCTGTTCATCCTCGCGGGCGAGCTGATGAACGAAAGCGGCATCACAGGCCGCATTATCGCATTCGCGAATGTTCTAGTGGGACGGATGCGCGCGGGGCTTGCACTGGTCAATATCTGGGCCTCGGTGATTTTCGCGGGGCTTTCCGGTTCTGCCGTGGCCGATACGTCTGCGATTGGCCGCGTGTTCATCCCCGAGATGGAAAAACACGGCTATGACCGCGCCTATGCTGCGGCACTGACCGCGGCTTCATCCGTAATCGGGCCGATCATTCCACCGTCGATCCCCGTCATCATTTATGCGCTGATCGTCACGGGCGTCTCAGTACCTGCCTTGTTCATGGCGGGCGTCATTCCGGGCATCCTGCTGGCGATTTTCCTGTCGGCTTACGTGATGATGACAGTCAAAATCGACCGCGCGACCGAACTTGCCGCCCAAGCCGAAGCGCCCCCTGCCCGCACGGCCTTGCTGGGCGGTGTGCTGCCTCTGCTGATGCCGGTGTTTGTTGTCGGGTCCATCCTGCTTGGCATCGTGACCCCCACCGAAGCGGCGTCCTTTGCAGTGGCCTATGCGTTGGTTCTCGGGATGTTTGTGTACCGCAAGATCGCGTTCAGCGCCCTGCCGCGCATTTTCACCGACGCCATGCGCGACAGTGCCGTGATCCTGATCATCATCGCGTCGGTTTCGGCGGCAAACTGGCTGCTGACCTATAACCGCGTCCCGAACATGCTGACCGACTGGGTCTTGGGCAATGTCGACAGCAAAACCACCTTCCTGATCGCCGTGATCATCCTGTTCCTGTTTGTCGGTCTGTTCCTCGAAGGGATCGCCGCGATGCTGGTGCTGGTCCCGATCTTGCACCCCATCGCTGTCAGCCTTGGCGTTGATCCGGTGCATTTCGGCATTCTGGTCATCTTCAACCTGATGATCGGCCTGATCACCCCGCCTTTGGGCCTGTGCCTGTTCGTGGCCGAAGGCATCGCAGGTGTGGGCATGGCGCGACTGACCCGCGCAATCCTGCCGTTCTTTGCCGTCGAAGTGCTGGTGCTGCTGATCCTGACCTTTGTGCCAGAGACGGTGATCTGGCTGCCACGTGTATTGGGATATTAAGATGAAAACATCTATCGCCACCGTTTCGATTTCCGGTAACCTCCCCGAAAAGCTGGAGGCGATTGCCGCCGCCGGTTTTGACGGCATCGAGATCTTTGAACAGGATTTCATCGCCCATGACGGCAACCCCCGCGAGGTCGGCGACCTGATCCGGTCCATGGGCCTAGAGATCACCCTGTTCCAGCCGTTCCGCGATTTCGAAGGGTTGCCAGAACCTCTGCGCGCCAAGGCGTTTGACCGGGCCGAACGCAAATTCGATCTGATGCAGGAACTGGGCACCGATCTGGTTCTCGTCTGCTCTAGCTGCCATCCGGAAGCCCTTGGCGGGATCGACCGTGCGGCGGCTGATTTTGCCGAACTGGGCGACCGCGCTGCCAAACGCGGGCTGCGCGTCGGCTTTGAGGCCTTGGCATGGGGCAAACATGTGAATGACCACCGCGATGCATGGGAAATCGTGCGCCGTGCCGACCATGCGAATGTGGGCATCATTCTGGACAGCTTTCATACCCTTGCCCGCAAGATCGACCCCGACACGATCCGGCGTATCCCCGGTGACAAGATTTTCTTTGTCCAGCTTGCCGACGCGCCACAGATCGACATGGACCTGCTGTATTGGTCGCGCCATTTCCGCAATATGCCCGGCGAAGGCGACCTTGCCGTAACCGATTTCATGCGCGCCGTGATGGCCACAGGCTATGCCGGCCCGATCTCGCTCGAGATTTTCAACGACCAGTTCCGTGGCGGCAGCGCCAAGACGATTGCCAAAGACGGCCATCGGTCGCTGATTGCCTTGATGGATGACGTGCAACGCGCCGAACCTGCGGCGGCGGCCATGCTGGCCCCGATGCCCGCACGCTCCACAGTTGATGGTGTATCCTTTGTTGAATTCGCGTCGCGCGGCGAAGAAGCGGACGCATTGGAGACTATCCTGCGCACCTTGGGCTTCCAACACTCCGGCACCCACATCGCCAAGAAGCTGGCCTTGTGGACCCAAGGCGACATCCGGATTGTCGTGAACCGTGAGAAAAGCGGCTATGCCAGCAGCGCCTATATGGCCCATGGCACCACCGTCTGTGACATCGGCATCGCGGTCGACGCTGCTGCTGATACCGTTGAACGCGCGCAGCGTCTGGGGGCCGCCCCCTTTAACCAGCCCGTCGGCCCCGGAGAGCTGAACATCCCCGCGATCCGCGGCCTAAGCGGTAGTGTGATGCATTTCATCGACAAAACCAGCGGTCTGAATGATGTCTGGTCGGTCGAATTCACCCAAACCGCCCAAGATGACAGCGACGCAGGGTTGATGCGGATTGATCACCTAGCCCAAACCATGAGCTATGATGAAATGCTCAGCTGGTCGCTGTTCTATACAACGCTGTTCCAGATGAACAAATCGCCCATGGTCGATGTGGTTGACCCCGACGGGTTGGTGCGCAGCCAGGCGCTTGAGACACCAAACGGGACGTTCAGGATTACGCTGAACGGGGCAGAAACCCACCGCACCATGGCGGGCAATTTCCTTGCCGACAGCTTTGGCGCATCGGTGCAGCACATCGCACTGGCCAGCGACGATATCTTTGTTACCAGCGATGCCATGGCGAAACGCGGCTTCAAACCCTTGCCGATGTCCGACAACTACTATGCTGACCTCGCCGCGCGGTTTGACCTTGATCCTGCGGTTCTGGCCCGTCTCAAGGCTGGCAATATCCTGTATGACGAAGACGCAAACGGCGCGTTTTTCCAGTTCTATTCCCAGCCCTATGCCGGTGGAATGTTCTTTGAAATTGTCGAACGGCGCGGTGGCTACAAAGGATACGGTGCCCCCAACGCACCCTTCCGAATTGCCGCACAAAAACGTCTAATGCGCCCCAAGGGTATGCCAAAACACTAGCCATAGGACCGACATCCAAAGCGCGTGATTAAAAAATAGGCACTAGCCGGAATGCTGCCCGAAAAAAGTGCTTTGGCTGTTGTTTCCTTGGGGCCCAGACGGCAACATTTGGGTATGTCATCCGTGCCCGCAGTTCCAATTTTAGTATTTTCCGACCTCGACGGCACGTTGATTGATCATGCGACCTACAGCTGGGATGCGGCAAAACCGGCATTAGAGGCATTGCGCGCCTGCGGGGGCGGGCTGATCATGGCAAGCAGTAAAACCGGCCCCGAAATTGCAAACATTCGCGCTGTGCTTGGATGGTCGCACTGGCCTGCGATCGTTGAAAACGGCGCGGGTCTGTTGCTGGCAAACGGGTCTGGGATGGCAGACAGTACGCAGTATTCCAAGCTGCGGGCGATATTGGACGACACCCCCCCCGCCTTGCGCCAGCATTTTCGCGGTTTTGGGGATATGACCGCAGCACAGGTGTCAGCCGTGACCGGCCTTGATGCCGGGCAGGCAAAACTTGCCATGGCGCGAGCGTTTTCGGAACCCGGCCTATGGGGCGGCACCGCCGAACAGCTGGACCTGCTCCTGAACCATCTGTCGCAACATGGCATTACGGCGCGCGAAGGGGGGCGGTTTCTGACCCTGTCCTTTGGCCAGACCAAGGCCGACCGGATGGCCGAATTGATTGCCGAATATCAACCGGCCCACACGGTTGCCTTGGGCGACGCCCCCAATGATGTCGAGATGCTGCAAACGGCAGACACCGGCGTTATTGTGGCAAACCCGCATCGCAAAGCCTTGCCTGCGTTAAAAGGCGAAGAAACCGGCGCCATTATCCGCACCGCATTGCCTGGCCCCCAAGGGTGGAACGCTGCGATCCTTGGCCTCCTTATTGACCTGAACCTTAGATAGGAACGATCACCCATGTCAGATTTTCACCAAAACGGTAACATCGCGACGCTGCATAACCTGCGGACACGGTCGCTGGATGAACTGACATACGAGCTGGAAACCTTTGCACAGACCCGCAAAATGACGTTGATTTTGCCCTGCCTCTATTCTGAGCTGGAAACCGACGCGATGCCGAACATTCTGGCCGAGCTGTCCAAGGTTACCTATCTTCACCGCATTATCATCGGCCTTGACCGCGCAGACGAAGCACAGTTCCGCCACGCGAAAGAATTCTTCAAGGGCCTGAACCAGCGCCATATGGTGATCTGGAACGACAGCCCGCGGATGCTTGAACTGGGCGCGCGGCTTGACGCTTTGGGGTTGGCCCCGTCCGAACAAGGCAAGGGCAAAAACGTCTGGACAGCCCTGGGGTATCTTATGTCCTGTCAGGACAGTTCGGTCATGGCGCTGCATGATTGTGACATCGTCACCTACACCAACGAACTGCTGGCGCGGCTGATCTACCCCGTAGCAAACCCGCATTTTTCCTATCAGGTGGCCAAGGGATATTACGCGCGGGTGGGCAATGACCATCTGAACGGGCGCGTGACCCGTCTACTGGTCAGCCCGCTGTTGATCGCGCTAAAAAAGGTCGTCGGGGATCGTGATTTCATCGAATATTTACGCTGTTTCCGCTATCCACTATCTGGCGAATTCGCTATGCGCACCGGCATTTTGCCTGATCTTCGTATCCCGTCTGATTGGGGGCTCGAGATCGGAGTATTGTCAGAGGCATGGCGCAATCTGGCACCCAAAGCGGTCTGCCAGGTCGAGATTTGCGATAACTATGACCACAAACATCAGGATTTGTCGCCCGAGGATGCGAGCGCCGGTCTAAGCCGGATGTCGACCGATATCTGCAAGGCGATTTTCCGCAAACTTGCCGCAGATGGCACGATATTTACCAACAATACGTTCCGCACGCTCAAGGCCACCTATTACCGCACAGCGCTGGATCTGCTTGAGGCCTATCACGCGGATGCAGTGATGAACGGGTTGGAAATCGACCGTCACAAGGAGGAACAGGCGATTGAACTATTCGCCAATAACATCATGCGTGCCGGCAGCTTTTTCCTTGAGAACCCCCGCGAGACGCCGTTCATTCCGACTTGGAACCGGGTGCATTCTGCCGATCCCGGTTTTCTGGCTGACCTACATGCCGCCGCCGCAGCGGATGAAGCGGAATTCAGCTAGATCCGGTTTGTGATCCAGCGACACTGATAGGGCGCAAGGGTGACCGTTTCCGCATCCGCGGGCACGGTTTCGCCCGACAGCAGATCAACCCATGTTTCGTCCTCGATCATGTTCAGCGTGCTGGTCGGAACGGAAACGGTTTCATCGCTGACGTTGTGCAGCGCAAAAATCGATTGGTGGCGGTCCAGGCTTTGGCGCCAGACGGCAAACACCCGCGCGTCCTCCGGGTTCACGGTGAATTGCGTGGCGTTGGGATGGAACGCGGATTGGCGGGACCGCAGTTTTAGCCGCTGTGTCAAAGCGTCCAACACGCGCGCCTGCGGGGTCGTTTCATCGCCAAGTAATGCGCGTAGCGTTGGATAATCCCAGCGGTGGCGATTGATCGCGCGGTTCATGCCGCGATGTTCGACCTGCGCATGATCATTGAGCGTGGCCAACAGCGAATGGATATAAAACGCGGGGATCCCTTCGAGCGACATAACAATGGTTTGCGAGCAGATAAACCTGTCGAAATGATGGGCGTCCGATCCTTTGAACGTGCGCCCCATGGCATCATAAAATGTGGTGTTCAGCTCGTAAGGGGATTGCCCGCCATCGGGCAGCGCGCGCATGGATACTAGGCCCCCGATTTCTTTAACCGTCTGGATTACTTTGTCTTTTTCAGCATCGGGCAATACCCCTTCGGCGGGGCGCATGCCGATGCCATCATGGCTGGCGGTAAAGTTAAGATAGGCGCAGCCCAACGGGGCCGGCGGCATTGCGCGTTGCCATTTGTGCAAATATCTGGCGGAGCCCGACATCATGGCATGCAAAACCAGCGGTGGCAGGGGAAAGTTGTAAATCGCATGTGCTTCGTCACGAGCCCCAAAATAGCTCAGGTTTTCAGCCTTGGGCACATTGGTTTCGGTCAGCAAGATGATCTTTTCGGGCGCATAGTCACACAGCAGCCGCATGAGTTTGATAATCGCGTGGGTCTGGGGCAGATGGACCGAAGGGCTGCCCGCCAGTTTCCAGATGAATGCAACGGCATCCAGACGGATGATCTGGACGCCATTGTCGACATGCAGGCGAATAATTCGCAAAAATTCCAACAGGACTTCGGGATTTCGGAAATCAAGATCGACCTGATCGTGGCTGAAGGTACACCAAACGTGACGCGTGCCTTTGGTCGTTTCGACCTCCTGAAGCAGCGGCGTCGTGCGCGGCCGCACTACCATGCTCAGATCATCAGCGGGGTCCGCCTCGAAAAAGAACTTGTCATAAGGGGGCTGCCCTTGTCGGTAGGCGTTGAACCAATTGCTTTGGCTTGAAACATGGTTCAACACCAGATCCGACATTAACGAAAAATCGGCCGCAATACGGTTAATGTCTGACCAGTCGCCCAGTTGCGGGTGCACCGCCCGAAAATCGGTTACCGCAAACCCGTCATCCGATGTATAGGGGAAAAACGGCAGGATATGTACGCTGTTCACCGCCCCCTTGAGGTAACGCAGCAAGAAATCATGCAGCAAGTCCAAGGGTTTGAATGACCCGTCAATGATCGA
>Ga0206127_1003897_pt1 | contig 13482 bp, 10 predicted proteins | sample Helgoland_Spring_6_FD_148646 | JGI IMG/M metagenome (GOLD analysis project Ga0206127, IMG submission 148646) | Pelagic subsurface seawater microbial communities from Kabeltonne, Helgoland, North Sea - Helgoland_Spring_Bloom_20160419_1 | ecosystem: Environmental > Aquatic > Marine > Epipelagic ...
TCACGCCAGGGCCGAATGCCGTGAACTGCATCAACAATGGTATGAACGTTGGGTTCCGCCGTGGACTTGTTGGGGTCGCAGCAATCCTGACCCAAGCGACGCTGTTTCTAATTCTATCGGCGATGGGAATCACTGCACTGATTGCGGCCTCGCCTGTGGCGTTCAACGTGGCCAAACTGTTCGGCGCGGGCTTCTTGATTTTCATCGGTGTGCGAGGCTGGATCAATGCGCGCAATCCCGCACCTGTATTGCCCAAAGGCGCGGGGTCCATCTATAGAAACGCATTGGCTATTGCGGTAATCAATCCCAAATCTGTTGGTGGCTATCTGGCGGCTTTTTCACAGTTCGTTCAACCGGATGTACCGATCTGGAACCAGATGGGGTTGATCATGCCAACCGCACTCACACTGACGGCACTGTCCTACATGGGGTTCACGGCTATCGGTGCTGGCTTAGGACGCGCAGCGATGGGTGTCGTGTTTAACGTTTGGCTGCGCCGCGCAATGGGCGCGTGTTTTGTGATCTATGGCCTACTTTTGGGCATGGCCAGCGCACCGGGGAGAGGTTGATGCTGACAGGAAGCTGCAACTGCAAAGGCGTGACCTTTAACGTCAAAGATGGCGGTCAAAGCGTATCAGCCTGTCACTGCACGCAGTGTCGCAAACAGTCAGGCCCCTACTGGGCCTCTGGGTACAGCGACATCGAGAGCTTTGAAATTACCGGTGACGTGCGTTGGTTTGCCGCCTCTAAAACTGCCAAGCGTGGGTTCTGCCCGAGGTGTGGCTGTTTCTTATTTAGGCAAACGTATGTCGAGGAGGACATGAGTTTTTCTTTGGGAATATTCGATGGGCCTACAGGGCTCGAACTTCAAAAACATATCTTTGTCGTGGACAAAGGTGACTACTATAAAATCGCGGCCAACGTGCCGCAAAGGGAGCAATAGACATGAGTGAATTTCCAACAACGGCCCGTGTGGTTGTCATCGGAGGCGGTGTAGTCGGTACATCGACACTCTATCACCTAGCTAAAGCTGGCTACAAAGATTGTGTGCTGGTTGAAAAGAACGAGCTGACCGCCGGTTCCACATGGCACGCAGCAGGCAATGTTCCTAACTTTGCGGGGTCTTGGGCCGTGATGAACATGCAGCGGTATTCGGCTGCGATGTATCGTTCGTTGGGCGAAGATGTTGGATATCCGATGAACTACCACGTGACTGGCGCGATCCGCTTGGCCCATTCAAAAGAGCGGATGCAAGAATTCGAACGCGTTGCAGGTATGGGCCGTTATCAGGGTCTACAAATGGACATTTGCACACCTGCGGAATTGAAAGAGCTGAACCCGTTCATGGAAACCCATGATCTGGCTGGCGGCCTTTGGGATCCGTTGGATGGTGATATTGATCCCGCACAGTTGACCCAAGCGCTGGCAAAAGGTGCCCGCGACGCAGGTGGCCGTATCGAACGTTTCTGTTCCGTTGAGGGGATTGCACGCGATGGCGACGAGTGGATTGTGAAAACCGAAAAAGGCGACATTCGCTGCGAAAAGGTTGTGAACTGTGGCGGTTATTATGCACAGCGCATTGGTGAGATGTTCAAACCTTGGGGCGGGCGCACCGTACCAATGGTTGTCATGTCTCACCAGTATTTCTTGACAGAGCCAATCGCAGAGCTTGAAGCGTGGACCAAAGAAAAGGGCCACAAGATGCCCATGATCCGTGACGTGGATATTTCATACTACCTACGTCAGGACAAAAATGGTCTGAACCTTGGCCCATATGAACGCAATTGTAAGGCGCATTGGGTCACACCTCAGGATCCAATGCCCGAAGACTTCAGCTTCCAACTTTACCCTGACGATTTGGATCGTCTTGAGTTTTACATCGAGGATGCGATGGAACGTTTACCAGCCCTTGGTACGGCTGGTATCGGCCGTAACATCAACGGCCCCATCCCCTATGCGCCGGATGGTCTGCCAATGGTTGGTCCTATGCCGGGTGTTCCCAATGCATTCGAGGCACATTCATTCACCTTCGGCATCGCCCAAGGTGGTGGTGCTGGTAAGGTTATGGCCGAATGGATCATGCACGGCGAAACCGAGCTGGACATGTGGGCGATCGATCCACGTCGCTACACAGATTACGCCGATCACGATTACTGCCTGTCCAAGGCGTTGGAAACCTATGGCCACGAATACGCCATGCACTTCCCACACCACGAATGGCCCGCAGGGCGCGATAAGAAGCTATCGCCAAACCATGCCAAGCTGTTGGCATCGGGCGCGCAGATGGGTGCGTATAACGGTTGGGAACGTGCCAACTGGTTCGCCCAAGACGGCGATGACACATCCGAGGCCGCAACAGAAACATGGTCGCGCGAAGGGCCGTGGGTCAAACGGGTTGAGGAAGAAGTTGAGGCCTGTACAAACGCAACTGGTGTCCTCGATATGCCGGGTTTCTCGCGCTACACGCTTTCTGGTACAGGTGCAGCGGAATGGCTACGTGGTCAAATCGCAGGTGCCTTGCCAAAAGCGGGCCGCATGAACCTTGGCTATTTCACAGACAGCCGTGGACGCATCGTGACAGAGGTGACAATCATCCGTTGGGGCGAAGACGACTTCTGGATCATGACAGCAGCCTTGGCACAGTGGCATGACCTTGAGTTCTTGCAATCACGCTTGCCAACCGATGGCTCGCTTACAATGACAGACATCACCAAAGAGTGGTCAACAGCATTGGTCACAGGCGCGCAGTCACGTGATCTGTTGTCTGGCATCGTTGAAGGTGCGGACCTGACAAAAGGTTGGCTCACGTTGCAAGATGCGACCATCGCTGGCGTGCCGTGTAAACTGATGCGCATCTCGTTCTGCGGTGAATTGGGTTGGGAAGTGCACACGTCCTTTGAGGACAGCAAAGCGGCCTATGAAGCGATCCGCAATGCAGGTGCCAAACCATTCGGCATGTATGCTTTGAACTCAATGCGGATCGAAAAAGGGTACCGCACCTGGAAGGGTGATCTGTCCACAGATTACACATTGCTAGAGGGCGGCATGGAACGCTTTATCCGCTTTAACAAACCGCAAGACTTTGTTGGGAAAGCTGCTTTGCTGGCCGAAAAAGAAGCAGGCGTGAAGAAGATGTTTGTGACCATGACTGTAGACGCACCGTTCGCCGATGCTCCTTATATGTCGACGATTTGGAATGGAGATGAAGTCGTCGGTGAAACGACATCCGGCGACTGGGGGTTCCGTGTGAACAAATCCATCGCGCTGGGCGTTGTTAAGGCGGAACTGGCAGTCCCTGGAACCGAGCTTGAGATCGAAATCTTTGGTGCCCGTTGCAAGGCTGTTGTGCACGCTGACCAACCACTTTGGGATCCAGAGAACGATCGCATCCGTGCATGATAAAATGGCTTCAAAGGTAAAGTGCCGCCGTGCGCGTGTGCTTTGCCTTTGGCTATTGTGCGATCTACTATGGATTGCATTTCTTATCTGGCGTCTTTTCTTTGGACACCGTCACAATCGTTCTTCTGACGGTGTTCCCAGTTTTTTAGGGTGCAGCGGCACAATTACTATTTGACCCGTGCTTGCGAAACCATCACGCCAGACATTCTAATTGATGGTGCTGCCGGTAGTTTTACTCTGTGTCGTTTTACTGTTTTGGCAGTTCGAAACACTTATTTGCATTGCTGTTCTACTGCCCATTTCCATGACTTTGGGATAGTTCGGACAATGGATCATGCGTGTGGTTTTGCGCAAGACATTGGTCAATGCAACAAGCGATACCTTGAACGTGTCGTTGCTGTTGCTGCCAATTTTGGCGGTGCCGCTGTTTGGTCAGCTTGAATTCCCACAGGCGCAAATGCGGGTCACGACGCAGATTGCGATTGAAGCACCTAAAGATGTGATTTGGGCTAACACCATCGAGATCGACGAAATTCAAGCTGCGGAACGCGTGTGGACATTCTCCCACAATATCCTTGGTACGCCGCGTCCCATTGATGCGGTTTTGGTGGGCGATGTGTGCAAGCTGCGCCGGACGGGTGAGATCGTTTTCGAAGAGCACCTGACAGCACTAAAATCAAATACATCAATGGCGTGGGACTTTGTCTTTAACGCACCAGAGACATTGACCGCGTTTGATCCCCGCATTGACCCCCAAGGTGGTATTGGTAACATGCAATCGGGATCATACCACCTTAGATTACTGCCAAACGACGTTACCTTATTGACCTTGGAAACAAACTATTCAATCAGGATACCAGTGAACACATATCTTGCCATTTGGGTGGGAAGTGTTCTTGCAAGATTTCCATCACGCGGTTCTGAGCGTGATTAAAACCCGCAGTGAAAAGGGATAGCGCAGATGATGATTTTAGACGGCGGCATGGGCCAAGAACTTGTGGCACGCGCAGGTAAAGCGACGTCGCTTTGGTCGGTCCAAGCCTTGCTTGATGCGCCCGAAGTGGTACGCCAAGTGCACGACGAATATTTCGCAGCTGGCGCTGATATCGCCACCACCAACAGCTATTCTGTTCTGCCCGACCGCCTAGAGCCACATGGCATGTTGGATCGCCTAGAAGAGCTGGCGCGTCTTGCCTGCCAACTGGCGTCTGATGCGCGTGAAGCGCACGGGTCAGGCATGGTTGCTGGCGGCTTGGGTCCGCAAGGATTCTCTTATCAGCCCGACAAAGCCCCACCCGCAGAACAGGCGGCTGAGGTCTACGCCAATCTGGCACAAATCCACGCGCAATACGTCGACGTTCATTTGCTTGAAACCATGTCTTCTGTGGATCAAGCACGCGGCGGTCTGATGGGCGCTGGTGTGACGGGCAAACCTGTTTGGGTCGCCTTGTCTGTGCGCGATGACGACGGCACACGTTTGCGGTCTGGCGAATTGCTTTCTGATGTTATGCCATTGTTGGAAGAATTCGATCCTGCGGCTGTTTTCATCAACTGCTCTAAACCCGAAGCGGTCGACACAGCCGTGCCAATCCTTGCCAAAAGTGGTCGCGTTGTCGGTGCTTACGCGAATGGTTTCACGGGTATCGCTACGGACTTTAACAAAGTTGGCGCAACTGTTGATATGCTCAGCGCGCGCCGCGATCTTGATCCGAACGCTTATGCCGATTTCGCTGATGGTTGGGCTGCAAACGGCGCGACCATTATCGGCGGTTGCTGCGAAGTTGGACCTGCGCACATCGCAGAACTGTCCCGACGTTTGAAAGCGACCTAAGTCATGATTGATATCGACCCATCACATTTTGGCGCCCGTGCATCGGGAGAGCTATGGAGGGTCGATATTATTCTGACAGAGGGGTTTGTTCTGGTGGAATTGTCAGGCGTGGTCGAAGTGCTGCGTATGGCGAACCGGATCAATCCAACCACATTGTTTGATTGGACCTATCGCTCTGCCAAAGGCGGGTATGTGTCTTGTCGTGCGGGTTTGGGGACGCTGTGTGAACCCCTGACAGATCGCCCAACGGCCGACTATGTTTTTGTTATTGGCAACACAGACTCCGATCATCCGGAACTGTCTTTGGGCACAACCATCTCGGCTTACAGCTATCGCAAGGCCAAGGTGATTTTGCTGTCTGAGGCGGCAAGCCGATACATCTCTGAACACCCAAACGGATCTGGGGATCACACAACCCATTGGGAAAACCGCGCAGTCTTGCAGGAACGCGGTGATCCAGGCGGGGAGGGCACTTATGCCTTGGCAGTGGATGATGGGCGCGTTGTGACCTGTGCGGGAATGGGCGCGACCGTAGATTTGACGCTGGGATTGGTTGGCAATCACATGTCTGCGGCGGGAGTTATGACTGTGGCAGATATCCTACTGCATGAGAAAATCCGAGATTTCAAAACTCTTCAGCCCTTTGGGGGTAAACGCCTAAGTATGACAGGCGATAAAGAGTTGGATCAGTGTATCGAATTGATGCAATCGCATATGGAAGACCCCATGCCGATTGCCGAATTGGTTACACGCGTGGGCATTTCGTCGCGCTCATTAGAACGTCGTTTCCATAGCAAACTGAACACCACACCCAACACGTACTACCGTGAACTACGCCTAAACTGGGCAAATAACCTGCTGTTGAATACCACGCTATCAGTGCGTGAGGTTGGCATGGCCTGTGGATTTCCCAACGGATTTTCCAGCCTCTACCGCAGCTTTTTTGGGATCACACCCACTGCAATCCGAAAGACCAAGAAAGTATCGGGTCAACGGATCTGATGGATCGAAAGCGTCAATAATGACGTTTTTGAAGGTCTGGTTTGCGCCATTTTGTGCCAAAGTGAAATTAACTTCGATTCATAAGGCTTGAACCCATGTCTGCACTCCCAAACAAAGCACGCGTTGTCATTATCGGGGGTGGCGTTATCGGCTGTTCCGTTGCCTATCACCTTACCAAATTGGGTTGGGAAGATGTGGTTCTTTTGGAACGCAAACAACTGACATCTGGCACCACGTGGCACGCCGCGGGCCTGATCGCACAATTGCGCGCAACGGCGAATATGACAAAATTGGCGAAGTATTCCCAAGAATTATACGGCGGTCTGGAAGAAGAAACAGGCGTGGCCACTGGTTTCAAACGGGTGGGGTCCATTACCGTTGCATTGACCGAAGAACGTCGCGAAGAAATCTATCGTCAGGCTGCCATGGCCCGCGCCTTTGGCGTTGAGGTTGAAGAAATCTCAAACGAGCGTGTCCAAGAAATGTACCCACATCTTAACCTTGAGGGTGTTGTGGGAGCAGTTTATTTGCCTCTTGACGGTCAGGGCGATCCAGCCAACATCGCTTTGGCATTGGCCAAAGGCGCGCGTCAGCGTGGTGGGTTGATCAAGGAACGTGTTAAAGTGACTGGCATGGCCAAAGATGGCAGCCGCGTCACGGGTGTTGATTGGACGGATGAAGACGGCAATTCCGGCCACATCGAAGCGGACGTAGTTGTGAACTGTGGTGGCATGTGGGGGCACGAAGTTGGACGCATGGCGGGCGTGAATGTCCCGTTGCAAGCTTGTGAACACTTTTACATCGTGACGGAAGCGATTGAGGGTCTGACGCAATTGCCAGTGCTGCGCGTCCCTGATGAGCACGCTTATTACAAAGAAGATGCAGGCAAGTTCCTGTTGGGTGCGTTTGAGCCTGAATCTAAACCATGGGCTGTGGACGGTATTCCTGACGACTTTGAATTTGACCAGTTGCAAGAAGATTTCGATCACTTTGAACCGATCTTAGAAAAAGCGATCGAACGGATGCCACTGCTGGCCGAGGCGGGTATCCACACGTTCTTTAACGGTCCTGAATCCTTTACCCCTGATGATGCCTATCACCTTGGCCTTGCGCCCGAGATGGACAATTTCTGGGTTGCGGCTGGCTTCAATTCAATTGGTATTCAATCGGCTGGTGGCGCAGGTATGGCGCTGGCGGCATGGATGGATACAGGTGAAAAACCATTCGATCTTGGCGATGTAGACATCAGTCGGATGCAGCCGTTCCAAGGCAATAAACGTTATCTTGAGGCTCGTTCAAAAGAGACGCTTGGTCTGCTTTATGCCGATCACTTCCCCTTCCGCCAAAAGGCAACAGCGCGCGGTGTGCGCCGCACGCCGTTCCACCAACATCTGTTGGATCAAGGCGCCGTCATGGGCGAAATTGCAGGTTGGGAACGGGCCAATTGGTTCGCAAATGAAGGCCAGAAACCAGAATACGAATACTCATGGAAACGCCAAAACTTCTTTGACAACGTAGCTGCCGAACACAACTCAGTGCGCAATAACGTAGGCATGTATGACATGACGTCCTTTGGGAAACTGCGGGTTGAGGGCCGTGATGCAATGGCCTTTATGAACTACATCGGTGGCGGTGATTATGATGTACCCGTTGGTAAAATTGTCTACACACAGTTCCTGAATTCCAAGGCTGGGATCGAAGCGGATGTGACCGTCACGCGGATCGAAGAGAACTGTTATCTTGTCGTGACACCCGCTGCGACGCGCCTTGGAGACCAAACATGGATGCGTCGCAATCAGGGTGACTTTAACGTGGTGATCACGGACGTCACCGCGGGCGAGGGCGTCTTGGCTGTCATGGGGCCAAACGCGCGTAAACTGCTGCAAGCTGTATCGCCGAATGACTTTAGCAATGCGGTGAACCCATTCGGGACAGCGCAAGAAATCGAGCTGGGCATGGGCCTCGCTCGTGTGCACCGCGTTACTTATGTGGGCGAGTTGGGTTGGGAAATCTATATGCCGTCCGACATGGCGGGCCATATGTTTGAAACGCTGCATGAGGCGGGCCAAGACATGGGACTAAAACTGTGCGGGATGCATATGATGGACACATGCCGAATGGAAAAAGGCTTCCGTCACTTTGGGCATGACATCACGTCAGAGGATCACGTTCTTGAAGCGGGCCTTGGCTTTGCTGTTAAAATGGACAAGCCTAACTTTATTGGTCGTGACGCTGTGTTGGCCAAGCGCGAAACAGGGCTTGAGCAACGCTTGGTCCAGTTTAAACTGACCGATGCAGAGCCGTTGCTGTACCACAACGAACCAATCTTGCGGAATGGTGAAAATGTTGGCTATTTGTCTTCGGGCGGATACGGACACCACGTGGGTGCGGCCATCGGTATGGGCTATGTGCCATGCAAAGGTGAAAGCGTGGCAGAGCTGCTGGCTTCATCATTTGAAATCGATGTGATGGGCACGCGGGTCAAGGCAAAGGCACAGCTGAAGCCTTTCTATGATCCCAAATCAGAGCGCGTGAAGGTCTAAGGTTTGATGCGTAAACAGCTTTAACGGCAGTTTGCGCGCCGAATTATTTTGATGAGCATCACAAAGGTAGAGAGTGATGAAATATCCATTTAGCAGATTTGATGCGGACATTTGGTCAGTCTTTGCGTGTTGCTGTCAAACAAATCGCATCGCCCTTTTCAAATCTGGATACGCGACGATAGATAAATTTTTCATAGGGTTTTTCACCGATAGAAGTGCTTCCGATTGCAATCACACTTTTGATACTTGGCACAAGTTTAGGTGAATTCGAGCGCTTTGTGTAACTTTGCGTCTGGTTTGTAACGGTTAGGGCCAAATTGGATCGGCTTCCCACATTAAGCGTTCAATGTGTCAGTAATAAACGCATCTAAAACGATGCTGGGTAAACTGTTATTTGATGCAGGGCTTGAGAGTTCCATTTAAAGAATCGAAAGTGTTTGTCCAAAAAGTATTAATCAGTAGTCAATTTAAAATGGGGTTAACTTAAGTAGGGGAAACCATACCCTTTGTTTTGGCGGTTTTTCGCGACCCCGGCACGACCACTGAATTTCTCCGTAATTTATAGTAATGGACAGCAGTAATAAGGCTGTTACCCATAGCTTACCCAGCGACCGGAGCATCCTCATGCCAAAGCCATCTACAACTAAAAGTGGTGACACTCTATCTGGCTTTGGCTTTGCCTTTGCGGCGTATTTCTTGTGGGGCTTCCTACCGATCTATCTCAAGCTGTTGTCGCATCTGCCATCCGCCGAAGTGGTTGCGCACCGCGTGATCTGGTCGGTGCCCATTGCAGGCATCTTGCTGATTATTCTGGGGCGGACCAAGGATGTGCGCAATGCGATCATGGATCCTAAGATGTTGGGAATGGCCTGCGTCACCGCTGTACTGATCTCTATCAACTGGGGGATTTATGTCTGGGCCATTGCCGCCGACCGTACCCTTGATGCGGCCCTTGGGTATTACATAAACCCACTGTTTAGTGTCGCACTTGGTGCGATTGTCCTTCGTGAAGCGTTAACCCGCGCACAGCTTGTCGCCATCGCTTTGGCCGCAGGTGCTGTTGTCGTTTTGGCGGTTTCAAATGGGTCAGTGCCTTGGGTGTCTTTGGGGCTAACCGTTTCATGGGGGCTGTATGCCCTTGCAAAAAAGCAGCTGCCGATCGGCCCGAACCAAGGGTTCTTGCTAGAGGTGTTGATCCTACTGGTACCTGCACTGATCTATGTGACGTGGCTGGGCGTGCAGGGACAAAACCATTTTGAATTTAGTCCAACGCGCGACACGTTGATGATGATGGGCTGCGGTATCGTTACGGCTGTGCCGCTATTACTGTATGCGAATGGGGCAAAGGGGCTGCAGCTGGCCACGATCGCCATCATGCAATACATCGCACCGACGTTGATCTTCCTTGTTGCTGTCTTTGCTTTCGGTGAGGAGTTCGGGCGTGCCCGTATGATCGCCTTTCCGATGATCTGGGCCGCATTGGTGATCTATTCGATCTCTATGTTTCGCAAGATGCGTCGAGAGGGTTGAAAACCAAACGTACATCTGTGAACTGAGGGCATGCAAACACCCTATACCCCCCCGCACGATCCGCTTGTCATTTTGCACGACGATGCAGATGTCATTGCCGTTGATAAGCCCGCTGGCCTGCTCTCCGTCCCTGGACGGGGCGAGCATTTGGCGGATTGCCTGATCACACGAGTGCAGCAGGTGTTTCCACATGCTTTGTTGGTGCACCGTTTGGATCGCGACACGTCAGGCGTGATGATCTTTGGCCTGAACCCACATGCACAACGCACGTTGTCGGTGCAGTTCCAAGAACGTCAAACCAAGAAGATGTATGTCGCCCGTGTTTGGGGCGTACCCGAGAAGAAGGCAGGCACTGTCGATTTGCCATTGATTGTCGATTGGCCAAACCGCCCCTTGCAAATGGTCTGCCACGAAACTGGGAAACCCTCTGTCACTGATTGGCGGTTGCTTAAGGATCAGGGCGAGACATCGCGGATCAGATTGATCCCGAAAACGGGCCGAACACACCAATTGCGGTTGCATATGTTGGCTTTGGGCCACCCGATTTTAGGCGACCCGTTTTATGGATATGAAAAAAGCCAAGCGTTCCCACGCATGATGCTGCACGCCGAAGAGTTGCGTGTGCGGCATCCTGAGAGCGGGCAGTCGTTGCGAGTACGGGCTAAGGCACCGTTTTAGTACTGTTGGTAAAAGCTATGGCAATTGCTTGCTGCGCATCTCATCTAAGATCGCTGTAAATGCCTTTAGATCCAAACCCTCAGCAAGGGCACGGGTGAATAATGCTTGTTGGGTCTCGGGGGCAAGTCCGCCTTTGGGGGGATCGCGGTTCAAATTGGTCGGGAAAGAATAGCCCTCTGCAGATGCAGCAATTGCAGCCTCTAAATCGGCGACACCCAACGTTTTGTTCTGATGTGCACTCACCGCATGGGGATATAGCAACTTGCACATCTTCTCGCGGTCGACCGTTTCCATTGCACGCCCGAACGCAGAGGACACCTGCAACAGGTTTGCCATACGGTGAATATCACTGCTCGAATTTGCGCCGGCAGCATGGAAAACGGCCGGATTGAAAAACAGGGCGTCCCCTTTCGCCAATGGCAGCTGAATGCACCGTTCTTCAAACAACGCACGAAAATCGTCCCTACGCCATGCTGCATAACCAGCGCGGTAAAGTTGTGAAAACGGCAATAGCTTTGTTGGGCCACTTTCAACCGGCATGTCACAATGTGCGACGGCCCCCTGTAAGGTCAGGGCAGGTGAAAGATCATGCACATGTGCGGGATACTGTGAACTTGTCTCCGCAGTTTGAAAGCCAAGATGATAATCACGATGTGCCTGCTGTGCTGCACCGCCTGGATGAACCAAATTGATTTGTGCAGTCATTTGATAATTCGGGCCAAGCCACGCTTCGCAAACCGCCGCGATAGATGTATTGGCGAAGTAGCGCAAAAACACCTCTGGTGATGCCTCGCAAAGTTTTTGCAAAGAATTCCATATCCGGTCATTCGACCCTGAGGCCGCGAAATGATCCCCTCCACCGCCGCTTGCCAGCTTTTCCGTTTCTATAATGTGTTCGTAGATTGCGGTTGCTTCGTCAAGAACGCCAGTGTTCGCATATGCACCTCGCAAAACCAGAATACCTGCACCTGCCTTAAGAACACGCGCCCATTCGGCCATGATTGCCCGACGTTGCGCCCTATCTTCAAGGGTTGGGCGCAAATTGGTCATGTCATAAATGGGTACATTCTTTTGAACGTCGGCGGCATGCGGTACGTCTGAGGAGTTCGCAGTTTGATTAATAAGCGTGGTGAATGCGCCCAAATCACAATCTATACTATCAAAATACCCGGCATCAATTTTAGTCTGGTCGATCATTGAATGTCTCCTTGTGTTGTCTTCACTGTTCAATAAAAAGACCTTGATTGGTTTCGAAAAAGACATCAGAAACGCATCAAATGACACATCGATTTCCTCTTAAAGAAATTGCCAGACAATCGGGGCTTAGCACCGCGACGGTTGACCGCGCGATCAACAACCGCGCGCATGTCAGTCCACAAACCAAGGCACGTGTCGCCGCCGCAATTTCAGAGCTTGAAGGGCAAGAGGGGCAACTTAGTGCCCGTGGACGCCGTTTGTTTTTCGATTTTGTCATCGAAGCGCCCTCGCGCTTCAGCCGTGAAGTACAGCACGCTGCCGAACAGGTGTTGCCCCGTATCGCAAATGCCGTGTGCCGCCCACGGTTCTTGGCCCAAGAGATCATGGACGAGGATGATGTTGTCTCTGCGTTGTCTCGCATTGCCAAAAGGGGGAGTCATGGGGTCTGCCTTAAAGCGCGTGATTTGCCAAAGATACGCGCTGCTGTTGATCGACTGATCGCATCAGGTATTCCTGTGGTCACTTTGGTTACAGATCTGACGACGACAAAACGCATCGCCTATGTCGGCCTTGATAATCAAAGCGCGGGGCGCACGGCCGCCTATCTTATTGCCAAGTCAATTGGGGCGAGTGCGGGAACCGTTCTGACCTCCAAAAGCAACAGTCTCTTTCTGGGCGAAGAAGAACGCGAAGTGGCGTTCAAGGTGACACTCAGCCGCCTTTGTCCAAAGCTATGTATTGTCGATGCAAACGGTGGCAGCGGCGTACATTTCGAAACCGCGCGGATTATCCAGACGGTTGTCGAAGGTCTGGATCAAGTGCGTGCTGTCTATTCGATGGGTGGGGGCAATAAGACGATCTTGGAGGTTCTCAAACAGAACGCCTTAAGATCCGACATTTTTGTGGCCCACGATCTGGACAACGACAACCGAACGCTCATCGAACAGGGGGACCTCAGTTTCGTGCTTCACCACGATTTGCGCGTGGATTTGCAAAACGTGTTTCATGCGTTCTTGCACCATCATAAACTAGCGCTCGAGCCGCTAGAGACACCCATTTCTCATATTCAGGTCGTAACGCCAGAAAACATTCCGCCTTTGACGAGACGTCTCTAAAAAGACTGATTGCGCAAATCTTGGGTATATCGAGCGCTCGAAAACAAAGGGCCACCAAAGCTGGCAGCCCTTTCTTAACTTAACAGTGGTGCAAAGCTTACACAGGCGTCCAGCCAGAAACGGCCTTCACCTCTAGGAAGTCTTCCAACCCCCAAACGCCACCTTCACGGCCGTTGCCAGACTGCTT
>Ga0206127_1003904_pt1 | contig 13467 bp, 12 predicted proteins | sample Helgoland_Spring_6_FD_148646 | JGI IMG/M metagenome (GOLD analysis project Ga0206127, IMG submission 148646) | Pelagic subsurface seawater microbial communities from Kabeltonne, Helgoland, North Sea - Helgoland_Spring_Bloom_20160419_1 | ecosystem: Environmental > Aquatic > Marine > Epipelagic ...
TGGTCGTTTGAGTACGAAGAAATTACAAGTAAGACAAATAATAACGCTGCTATCCTAAAGATTAAGGAATTTGCTCGTGTCTGATCTGATGCGCCCAGATGGGCCTAAAATTATTGCTGTAGCGAATCAAAAAGGTGGAGTTGGAAAAACTACGACAACGATTAATCTCTCCGCTGCGCTGGCTGAAGCAGGGTATCGTGTTTTGGTGGTTGATTTGGACCCACAAGGAAATGCGTCCACGGGTTTGGGTATCGAACAAAGCGATCGTGAGTTTACGACTTATGACCTTTTGCTAGAGGATATTGACCTGAAGGACATTATTCAGTCGTCCACAATTGAAAATTTGACAATTATTCCTGCAACTGTTGATTTAAGTTCTGCCGACCTTGAGCTTGTTTCGAACGAAAAACGCAGTTTCTTACTGCGTGACGCATTGCGCCAAACTCAGATAGATGAATTTGAATTTGATTTCATTCTTATCGATTGTCCGCCGTCTTTGAATCTTTTGACTGTAAACGCTATGATTGCTGCGAACACAGTTTTGGTACCACTTCAAAGCGAATTCTTCGCGCTTGAAGGGCTTTCTCAGCTGATGTTGACCATCCGCGAAGTTCGTCAAGCAGGAAACAGGGATCTTCGGATCGAAGGCGTTGTGCTGACGATGTACGATAAGCGTAACAATCTTTCACAGCAGGTTGAGCAGGATGCGCGGGATAATTTGGGTGATTTGATTTTTAAAACAGTCATTCCAAGGAATGTGCGTTTGAGCGAGGCACCATCCTTTGCGATGCCCGTTTTGACGTACGACTCGACGTCCAAAGGCGCACTTGCATATCGTGAGCTGGCGCAAGAATTGATTGAAAAGAACAAATTATAACCAAGGATTGGGGTGTAAAATGGCTTCAGGTAGAGACAATAAACGCGGGCTTGGGCGTGGGCTTTCAGCTTTGATGGCCGATGTAACAGAGGCAGTAACGCCTGTAGCTGGCAGTTCTGTCGCCGAAAAAATTGTTCCAATTGAGAAAATCGAAGCCAATCCTGATCAGCCACGTAAACAATTTGCTCAGGGCGATATGGATGATTTAGCTGCATCCATCAAAGAAAAGGGTGTTATCCAACCTTTGATAGTGCGGGTTCTAGACAATGGTCACTACCAGATTGTAGCGGGTGAACGCCGCTGGCGCGCCTCTCAAATTGCGAAACTGCATGAGCTTCCTGTTGTTGTGCGTCAGTTTTCGGATGCTGAAGTTCTAGAAGTTGCGATCATTGAAAACATTCAGCGAGCTGATCTTAATCCGATGGAAGAAGCTGTGGGTTATCGTCAGTTGATGGATCGCTTTGGGCATACTCAAGAAAAGATGGCCGAGGCATTGGGTAAAAGCCGTAGCCACATCGCCAACTTGCTCCGTCTATTGAACTTGCCAGCAGATGTAATCGAACTTGTCCGCAATGGCGATTTGTCTTCGGGTCACGCACGTGCGTTGGTCCCAGCAGAGAATGCATCTGAATTGGCTAAACTTGTTGTGAAGGGCGGCCTGAGTGTTCGCGCGACTGAGGCGCTCGTAAAGTCGTCCACAGTTGAAGGTGGCGCAAATGGCAAGGGAAGCGCCAAAGCTGGCAAGCTGGCAAAGGATGCCGATACCAAAGCTCTAGAAGGTGATCTAACGAGCGGTCTCAAGATGAAGGTTTTGTTGAATCACAAACCGGGATCCGAGAAGGGTCAAATGGTCATTAATTACGGCTCTCTCGACGATCTCGATGAGCTGTGTCGTAGGCTGGGTGGGGCCTAAGCTTCTAAGAGACGCCTTAAAACAGCGTTTAAAATCATAAAGCCTTGATCTGAAACGATAATTCTGTCTTTTTGGTTGTGAATAAGATTTAAATCAATTAACTCATTTAGAGCGTTTTGGTCAATGTTTCGGCCCAAAAGGTTAAAAAACCGTTTTGGATCGATGCCTTCCTTCAATCGAAGGCCCATTAGCAAAAGTTCGCTTGCCTGATCTTCGCGGGCCAGTGGCTCGCGGGGTTTTTCAGTTTGTCCTGCCAATGCGGCACTAAGCCAGCGTTTTGGATTGCTATAACATTCGGTTGCTGTGCGTTGCCCGTTGATGGTTAAACGACCATGCGCACCGGGGCCAATACCAACGTAATCACCGTAGCGCCAGTAAACAAGGTTGTGGCGTGATTGCGCGCCATCACGTGCGTGGTTGGACACTTCATAGGATGGCATTCCCGCCTCTCCACACAAGTCTTGTGTGGCTTCGTACATATCCGCGCCAAGGTCGTCACTCGGAAGGCCGGCCAGTTTTCCCGCGTTGTAACGATCGCCGAAAGCGGTGCCTTGCTCGATTGTCAGTTGATAAAGTGAAAGATGATCAATCGCCATATTAAGAGCCTGCTTTAGCTCTGATGTCCAATCATCTAGTGTTTGTTTTTGACGCCCATAGATCAGGTCAAAACTCACCCGATCAAAGGTGGTGCGTGCTACATCGAATGCAGTGCGCGCTTCGGCAACGGTGTGGATGCGACCTAACCGCCGCAGGTCTTCGTCATTGAGGGCCTGAACACCCATGGAGATACGGTTTATGCCTGCCTGACGGAATGCGGAGAAGCGACCCGCTTCAACAGAACCGGGGTTGGCTTCAAGGGTTGTTTCAAGCTCGTTTGCTGTGGGCCAGAGACGGTAGATTTCCGACATGATGTCTGCCACCACGTCTGGTTCCATTAAGCTGGGTGTGCCGCCGCCAAAAAATACGCTTCGCAGGACCCGGCCCTTGGTTTCGCAGGCGGCGCGGCGCAGTTCGGCCATATAACCGTCACGCCATGCGGAATGATCGATGCTGCGCGAAACATGACTGTTAAAATCGCAATAGGGGCATTTGGCGGCACAGAACGGCCAGTGAATGTAGAGGCCAAAGCCACCTTGTTCCCAATCTTCAGCCAAAACAGCCAGCAATCAATTTTTCAAATGCTCGGGCGCGGTGGCTGATCAAATTCTTTGCGTCATGATCCATTTCCGCAAAGGTAATGTCGTGGCCATCCGGCATAAACATTGGATCATATCCGTGACCCTGTTTACCGCGCATTGGCCAAACAAGTGTGCCTTCAACGGTGCCTTCAAACACTTCGTCATGCCCATCTGGCCATGCTAAAACTAGAGTCGAGCAGAAGCGAGCGGTGCGTGGGTGCGCGGCGTTACGTTCTTCCAAAAGGTTGTGCGTTTTGGTCATCGCCATGATGAAATCACGACCATTTGGCGTTTCTGCCCAATCAGCAGTGTAGACTCCGGGAGCACCATCAAGCCCATCAACTTGAATGCCAGAATCATCTGATAGCGCGGGAAGTCCCGTGGCTTTAACGGCAGCGTGGGCCTTGATCCGTGCGTTTCCAACAAAGGTGTTTTCTGTTTCTTCTGGCTCTGCCAAATTCAACTCGGCCGCGCCAGTGATAGACACCCCAAGAGGTTGAAATAGCTGATGCATTTCTTCCAATTTGCCTGCGTTATGTGTTGCAACCAACAGGCGGTCCAGGGTGAATTTACGGCTCATCTGGTGGCGGCTTTCGCAGCTTCGACCAATTCGCCGACACCTTTTTCGGCAAGGTCCATCAGTTCGTTGAGCTGTGTACGTGAGAATAGGGAACCTTCAGCGCTCATCTGTACTTCGATCAGTTTTTTCGAACCGGTCATGATGAAGTTGCCATCTACGCCAGCTTCTGAGTCCTCAGGGTAATCCAAATCAAGAACCGGTTGTCCGGCGTAGATACCACAGCTAACAGCAGCCACTGGATCGACCAATGGATCGCTAATTACATCGCCGGCCTTAATCAATTTATTCACAGCCAAACGCAATGCGATCCAGCCACCTGTGATAGATGCACAACGTGTTCCGCCGTCAGCTTGTAAAACATCACAGTCGATCGTGATTTGACGTTCGCCCAAGGCAACGCGGTCGACACCTGCGCGCAATGATCGGCCAATGAGGCGTTGGATTTCAACGGTACGGCCGCCTTGTTTGCCAGAAGCAGCTTCGCGGCGCATCCGTGTGTTGGTGGCGCGTGGCAACATGCCGTATTCAGCCGTGACCCACCCAAGTCCAGATCCTTTAATAAAGGATGGCACACGTGGTTCAATTGATGCGGTGCACAGCACATGTGTGTCGCCCATTTTGATCAGGGCGGACCCTTCAGCATGTTTGGTAAAGCCAGTTTCGATTGAAACTTCGCGCATTTGATCGAGGGCACGTCCTGAAGGTCGCATGGGATATCCTTTTTAAGTTGTTTGTTGGATACCGCCCCCCACCCCCTTTGTGCAACCCTGATTGACCTTTGTTCGCGGTGCTCTTTAATGGTGCGGCGCTAATGGTGCTGCGTTAAAGGTGGATGATGACAGATAAACCAAAGATCCTTGATGATATGAACGATCGCTCACGCGAGGTTTTTCGCCGTGTGGTTGAGGGATATTTGCACAACGGTGATCCCGTGGGATCACGCACGCTTACTCGTGACTTTAACGAAAAGATCAGTGCAGCCACCATTCGCAATGTTATGCAGGATCTTGAGTATATGGGGTTGCTAGACAGTCCTCACGTCAGTGCAGGGCGTGTTCCAACCCAAGCGGGCTTAAGGATGTTTGTTGACGGCTTGATGGAAGTTGGTATTCCCGACGAAACCGACCGCGAAAAGATCGATGCAACGATGGGGCGCAACGAAAACGATGTAGGTGGATTGCTTGACCGCGTGGGAGCCGCACTGTCTGGTGTGACGCAAGGTGCATCGCTGGTTTTAACACCAAAACACGAAGCCCCGATTAAGCACATCGAATTTGTCTCGCTGGCGATTGACCGCGCCTTGGTCGTTTTGGTTTTTGCTGATGGGCACGTTGAGAACCGCCTGTTCACACCGCCCCCAGGGCTCACACCCAGCTCAATGCGCGAGGCGGCCAATTTTCTGAATTCACTGATAGAAGGGCGAACTCTTAGTGATGTGCGCGGTGTTATTCAAAAAGAGATATCAAATCGGCGCCAAGAAATTGATGTACTAGCCCGCAGTTTAGTCGACAGTGGGTTAGCTGTTTGGGAGGCTGAAGGAGAGCGTAGCGAGCGCTTGATCGTACGTGGTCGTTCGAACTTGCTCGAATCCAGTGCTGAGGAACATGATCTTGAACGCATTCGAAACCTGTTTGATGACCTTGAACGCAAGCGCGATATCTCTGAGTTCCTTGAATTAACCGAGGATGGCGATGGTGTTCGCATTTTTATTGGCTCTGAGAACAAACTTTTTTCACTTTCGGGTTCCTCTTTGGTGGTTTCCCCTTATATGAACGCTGATCGTAAGATTATTGGTGCCGTTGGCGTCATTGGTCCGACGAGACTGAATTATGGACGTATCGTGCCGATTGTAGATTACACGGCCCAACTGGTTGGGAAATTACTTTCAGACCGGAGCTAGAGGTGGATTATGGCTGAGCCAATGAATAACGATTTTCTTGATGATATCGAGGACATGGAAGCGGAAGAATTCGCTGATGAAATGGAAGAAATCACAGATGAAGCTCTGGAGCTAGATGAGCTTCGCGCGGAACGTGATGATTATAAAGACCGCTTTATGCGTGCTTTGGCTGATGCCGAAAATGCGCGCAAACGTTCGGATAAAGATCGTCGTGAGGCAGAGAACTATGGTGGCTCAAAATTGGCTCGCGATATGCTGCCGGTTTATGACAACATGAAGCGTGCGCTTGATACGATCACCGATGAGCAACGCGAAGTTGCTGGCCCGTTATTGGAAGGTATCGAGCTGACAATGCGCGAGCTTTTGAGCGTGTTCAAAAAGCATGGTATTGAGGTTATTACGCCAGCTGTGGGCGACAAATTTGATCCGCAGGTTCACCAAGCGATGTTTGAGGCACCTGTGCCAGCAACAGTTGCTGGTGACATCATTCAGGTCGCCGCTGAGGGCTTTATGCTGCACGATCGTTTGTTACGTCCTGCACAGGTTGGCGTGTCGTCTACACCTGCTGGCTAAATTAGTTAGTGACTACAAATTCCAAAGGGGGTGGTCAGTTTTTGGCCGCCTCTTTCAGTTTGTAGATCAGGTCGAGCGCTTGTTTTGGTGACAACTCGTCTGGAAGGATATCGCCTAGTAAATCTAACGCTGGAGAGGCCTCAACCTTAATCGGTACAGGGGGTGGCGTGCTGGCGAAAAGTGGCAGATCGTCGATCAGTGTCTTTTGTGTTGTCCCACCTTCACGTTCACCTTTTTCCAAGGCTTCCAGCACCACACGTGCGCGCGCGATTACAGCATCTGGCAGACCAGCCAGCTTTGCCACCTGAACACCATAAGACCGATCGGCAGCGCCTTTTTTAACTTCGTGCAAGAAAACAACGTCACCATCGAATTCTTTAACCGCAACAGTAGCGTTATCTACCCCAACCAACTTGCCCGAAAGCGCAGTCATTTCGTGATAGTGCGTAGCGAATAACGCGCGTGATTGGTTAACGTCGTGCAGGTGCTCTAGCGTGGCCCATGCGATTGATAGGCCGTCATAGGTAGCAGTACCGCGTCCAATTTCATCCAAGATCACCAATGCATGGTCGTCCGCTTGGTTTAGGATAGCGGCGGTCTCTACCATTTCGACCATAAATGTGGATCGCCCACGCGCCAGATCGTCAGATGCACCCACGCGGCTGAACAATTGGCTGATCATGCCAATATGTGCAGAAGTGGCGGGTACATAGCTGCCCATTTGTGCCAGAAGGGCAATCAGTGCGTTTTGACGTAAGAATGTCGATTTACCAGCCATGTTGGGACCGGTTAGCAGCCAGATGTTTGAAGTGTCCGTCGCTGACAGATCGCAGTCATTGGCGATGAACGGTTGGCCAGATTGATCACGCAAAGCCTTTTCCACAACGGGATGGCGCCCAGCGATAATGTTGAACGCACGCGAGGTATCGACAGTTGGCTTGCACCAGTCTTGGGCACGGGCGAGTTGGGCCAAACTGGTGGCCAAATCGATTTCTGCCAAGCCGCGGGCGGTCTGTGTGATCAGCGCTGCACTGTCCAGAATGGTGCGCTTTAGAATTTCATAGAGACGCTTTTCGATCTCAAGGGCGCGGTTGCCAGCGTTGAGGATCTTCGTCTCCATCTCCGACAATTCAATAGTGGTAAAGCGCACTTGATTGGCAGTGGTTTGACGGTGAATGAATGTTTCGTTTAGAGGCGGCGATAGCATTCTATCCGCATGGGTCGCAGTAGTTTCGATGAAATAGCCTAAGACGTTATTGTGTTTGATTTTCAACGTTGAAATACCCGTTTGCGTGGCAAATTCTTTTTGCATCTGCGCGATCACACTACGCCCTTCATCACGTAGTTTGCGGGCCTCATCGAGGTCTTCGTCATATTCGGGGGCGATGAAGCCGCCATCACGAGCCAAAAGTGGCGGCTCTGCGATCAGTGCTTGATCTAGTAATCCAACCAAATCGTCATGCCCTGTCAGGCTTTGTAGCGCGCTAGACAATAGTTTTGGCGCGTCGCCAAGACCGTTTGATGCAATCAAACTTGCCTCAGCCAAACCATTGCGGATGGCGGTCAGATCACGGGGGCCGCCACGATCTAAGGATAGGCGCGACAGGGCGCGGTCCAAATCGGGAACTTGGCGCAGTTTTTCACGCACATCTTTGGTAATCTGTGTGTTTTCTACTACGTGTGATACGGCATTCAATCTGTCCGAAACTGTCTCTAACAAACGCGAAGGTGCAGAAAGTCTTCGCTCAAGAAGGCGTGCGCCACCTGCGGTGACGGTGGTGTCAATCACAGCAAGTAATGATCCGGCACGTCCACCTGACAAGGCTTGGGTCAGCTCCAGATTACGCCTAGTGGCGGCGTCGATCTGAACGGTTTTATTATGCTGTTCCTGCTGTGGGGGCTGTAATAGAGGCAATTTACCCTTTTGAGTAATATTTAGGTACTCAACGATGGCGCCCATCGCAGCAATTTCGGCTCGATCGAAGTTACCATAGGCGTCCAAAGTGCTGACGCCGAACAGATCACAAAGGCGCTTTTCTCCAGACGTGCTGTCAAAAGAAGATCCTGACAATCCCGTCAATGAAATTCCAAATTCAGTTACTAACTGGTGTAAATCGTTCTCTAGTGCCTGTGGGACTATCAACTCGGACGGGGACAAGCGGGCGAGTTCAGGACCCAACCGCGTTTGGTTCGCCTTCATCGCGTTGAACGTACCAGTGGAAATATCGACCCATGCAATAGCAGCTTGATCGCGAACCTCAACAAACGCTGCGAGATAATTGTGGCTGCGTGCGTTCAGCAAGCTGTCTTCTGTCAAGGTGCCTGGGGTGACAAGACGCACAACATCGCGTTTTACGATTGATTTATAGCCACGTTTCTTTGCTTCAGCAGGACTTTCCAGCTGCTCGCAAACGCCAACGCGATATCCTTTGCGTATGAGGGTCAGCAGATACCCTTCGGCCGCATGCACAGGCACGCCGCACATGGGAATGTCATTGCCCTCATGTTTGCCGCGTTTGGTCAGAGCGATGTCTAAGCTTTCAGCTGCGGCAACGGCATCATCAAAGAACATTTCATAGAAATCGCCCATACGATAAAACAGCAAAGCATCAGGATGCGCGGCTTTTATCTCTAGATACTGGGCCATCATTGGTGTGACGGTCATATTTTGTCCCCCGACAAGTGTTAGCTGACCTTACAAAGACGGACGAGGTGGGAAAACCCGTAAAGTGCTTAACCATTGAGGGTCTCAGATCTCTCGTTTACGGTTAAATCTCTAATGGGAGGAAAATGCACAATGTCAAAGACTAAAGTCACCGATGAAGAGGCGTTGGCCTTTCACTTAGAACCAACACCTGGAAAATTTGAAATCACGGCCACTGTTCCAATGACCACGCAACGGGACTTGTCTTTGGCCTATTCTCCAGGCGTTGCGGTGCCTTGCTTGGCGATCGCCGAGAATCCTGGTTTGGCCTATGACTTTACGAACAAAGGGAACCTTGTTGCGGTTATTTCCAATGGTACTGCTGTGCTAGGTTTGGGTAATTTGGGTGCATTAGGATCGAAGCCCGTGATGGAAGGCAAAGCGGTTCTATTTAAGCGCTTTGCTGATGTGAACAGCATCGACATCGAATTGGACACAGAGGATCCAGATGAATTTTGCAAAGCTGTAAAGCTGATGGGCCCAACATTTGGTGGTATCAACCTTGAGGACATCAAAGCGCCAGAGTGCTTTATCATCGAACAGCGTTTGAAAGAGGAAATGGACATTCCTGTTTTTCATGATGATCAGCATGGCACGGCAGTCATTTGTGCAGCAGGCCTAATCAACGCGCTGCATTTGTCTGGTAAAAAAATCGAAGACGTCAAAATTGTGCTTAATGGTGCGGGTGCTGCTGGGATTGCATGCCTTGAATTGTTGAAGTCCATGGGTGCGAAAAACGAAAACTGCATCATGTGCGATACCAAAGGTGTGATTTATCAAGGTCGCACAGAGGGTATGAACCAATGGAAGTCAGCACATGCGGTGATCACAGACGCACGCACATTGGACGAGGCGATGAAAGGTTGTGATGTTTTCCTAGGTGTTTCCGCGAAAGGAGCCGTAACCCCGTCGATGGTCGCCAGCATGGCGGAAAATCCTGTTATCTTTGCGATGGCGAACCCTGATCCTGAGATCACACCGGAAGAGGCCCATGAAGTCCGGGTTGATGCCATCGTTGCCACAGGGCGCAGTGACTATCCAAACCAAGTGAACAATGTTTTGGGCTTTCCATATTTGTTCCGCGGCGCATTGGACATTCACGCCCGTGCAATCAACGATGAGATGAAAATTGCTTGCGCTCACGCCCTTGCCCAACTGGCCCGCGAGGAGGTGCCGGATGAAGTTGCATTGGCCTATGGGAAAAACCTTACGTTTGGACGTGACTATATCATCCCAACGCCGTTTGATCCGAGATTGATCCACCGTATTCCACCAGCTGTTGCTAAGGCCGGAATGGACACCGGTGTGGCGCGTCGCCCGATTATTGATATCGAAGCATATGAAGTTTCGCTAAAATCCCGTATGGATCCAACGGCAAGCATCTTGCGGGGCCTAAACATTCGTGCGCGTACGGCTCAAGCACGGATGATTTTTGCAGAAGGCGATGATCCGCGTGTGTTGCGCGCAGCAGTGAATTATCAGCGTTCTGGTCTGGGCAAGGCATTGGTTGTGGGTCGTGCGTCTGATGTAAAAGCCAAGCTTGAAGAAGCGGGGCTCGCAGATGCCACGCGTGAATTAGAAGTGGTCAATGCAGCCAATACACCTCATTTAGAAACTTATAAAAGCTTTTTGTATGATCGCTTGCAGCGCAAAGGTTTTGATCGCTCAGATATCCACCGCTTGGCCTCACGGGATCGCCATGTTTTCTCGGCATTGATGTTGGCGCATGGTCATGGCGATGGATTAGTTACGGGTGTGACGCGCAAATCTGCGCATATTTTGGAACGCATCAATCACGTGTTTGATGCGGATGCAGCTCATGGTGCTGCGGGTATTACCGCGATCCTTCACAAGGGAAAGATTGTGTTCATTGCGGACACTTTGGTTCATGAATGGCCTGACGAAAGTGATCTAGCTACAATTGCAGAACGTGCTGTTGTTGTTGCGCGCGATATGGGACTTGAGCCACGAGTGGCTTTTGTCAGCTTCTCAACCTTTGGATACCCCATTTCTGAGAGGGCAGAGAAAATGCACCTCGCGCCAAAGGTACTCGATGAGCGGGGTGTTGATTTTGAATACGAGGGTGAAATGACCGTGGATGTGGCGCTGAATGCGGAGTCGCAAAAACAGTATCCATTTTCACGCTTAACGGGCCCTGCTAACATTTTAGTGGTTCCTGCACGTCACTCTGCCAGCATCTCCGTTAAATTGATGCAAGAAATGGGCGATGCGACTGTGATTGGGCCAATCCTTGCCGGTGTCGATGAGTCCATTCAGGTTTGTTCAACGTCAGCGACAGCTAATGATATTTTGAACATGGCAATTTTGGCCGCATGTAAGGTTGGCTAATGACGATCTACAACCTTGGCTCAGTTAACATCGACATGGTTTATCAGGTGCCGCATTTGCCGGCACCTGGCGAAACTTTGGCTGCAAAATCCTATTCTCAGGGTCTGGGTGGCAAGGGCGCAAATATGTCTGTGGCAGCTGCTCGAGCAGGTGCACGTACACGTCACATTGGGGCAGTTGGAACCGATGGGCGCTGGGTCATTGAACGCCTTTTAGAATACGGCGTCGATGTGGGTCACATCACTGAGGTTTCCGAGGTTACAGGTCACGCAATTATCAGCGTTGATGACAGTGCTGAAAACTCGATCTTGTTGTGGCCCGGCGCAAATTACCGACTTGAAGTGGATCAAATCGGTGCCGCATTGGCTGAGGCTGATACTGGCGACACTTTGTTGATGCAGAACGAAACGACGGGTCAATTGGTTGCTGCGCAAATAGCCAAAGACCTGGGGTTTAACATCGTCTATGCTGCTGCGCCGTTTGAGGCTGATGAAGTCAAGATGTTGCTTCCATATATTGATTTGTTATTCTTGAACGAAATCGAGGCAGGGCAACTTGAAACAGCGATTGGGAAGCCAATAAATGCCCTGGAAGTTCCAAATGTCATTGTAACCTTGGGCGCTGACGGATGTCGTTGGTATGCGAACTCCCTAAGTTTAGAGACTGATTTTGACGCAATTAAAGTCGAACCAATTGATACCACTGGGGCTGGTGATACGTTCACCGGTTATGTGGTTGCTGGCTTGGATCGCGGTATGGCAATGGCGCAGGCGATCAAATTGGCGACCCAAGCCAGTGCTTTAATGGTTACACGGCTTGGGACGGCAGACGTTATTCCTGATCTCAAAGATATTCAGGATGCGAAGTTAGGTTAGTGACCAAGAAATGGAGCTGCGGTGCCCCACAGCTTTTCAATACGTTGATCGCGGCCGCATGCATTGCGGTAGGCCTTGTATGCTTTTGATTGCTTCTTTGGACCAAAGCGTGTCAGCACAATCTTGCTACCCTTATAGTAGTCCTGATGTGAAGCATCGGCTGCGTAGAACGGGAATGAACCTAGGATATGGGTTACAACCTTTTGCCCAAGATCGCTAGCAGCCTGCACTTTGGCCTTCTCAGCCGCTGCTTTTTGATCTGGGCCCTCTGCAAAGATTGCTGTCGCATAGCTTTGACCGCGATCACAAAACTGACCGCCAGCATCGGTTGGATCCACTGAGCGGAAAAAATTGCTTAGTATTTCATCTCGTGAAACAATATTTGGATCAAATGTAATTTGAACAGCTTCATAGTGCCCAGTTCCGCCACGTACGACTTGTTTGTATGTAGGGTTAGCCACTTTACCGCCAGTAAAACCTGAAATGGCTTCTTTTACACCGTCGACGCTTTCGAAATCGGATTCAACACACCAAAAGCATCCCCCGGCAACGGTAAGTGTTTCAGTATCTGCCTGAGCGGTTTGGACTTGTGCAATCAGTCCTACGGTGGCGACTAGTGCAAGGGCCGTTGTTTTAGCTGAGCGTGTAAATGCCATTTCAGTCTCCTTTGTATCCTAGTTCACCATCTGGAGCTGGTTCTGCAAGTGTCGAGCATTTGATGTAACGCAGAGGTGAGAGGGGTTTCATATTGGCACCGTATATCTACAGGCCTAAGGTGCCTCAAACTGGGGAGAGTTATGGGTCAAACGAAGCGCATCGCGATGTGGTCTGGGCCGCGAAATCTATCTACTGCCATGATGTATAGTTTTGGTGGCCGCAAGGATTCTACAGTTGTGGATGAACCGTTTTATGCCAGCTATTTGGCCAAAACTGGAATCGTTCACCCTATGAACAACGAGATATTGGGATCCCAATTCCAAGACCCTGATATAGTTGCCCGTCAACTTTTGGCACCAACTGACCGCCCTATTTTTTATCAAAAACATATGACCCAACACATGGTCAATGGCGTGCCGCGTGATTGGATGGCGGATGTCATCAACGTATTCCTGATCCGTCATCCCGCACGGGTTGTGGCTAGCTATGCGAAGAAACGCGAAGGGCCACAGCTGGACGATATCGGGTTCCGCCAACAGGCTGAACTGTTCGATCACGTGATTGCGCTGGGCCAAACGCCGGTTGTTATCGACTCACACGACATTCGCGACGACCCTGAAGGCATGATGCGCAAGCTGTGTGTTGCGGTGGGCCTGAAATGGGATGCTGGTATGTTGCATTGGCCAAGTGGCGGCCACGCAAGTGATGGCGTCTGGGCGTCGCACTGGTATGGAGCCGTTCATCGCTCTACCGGTTTTGCGGATGCAGAGGACGAACTGCCTGTATTAGAGCCTGATTACGCAGAGGTAGCGGCGCAAGCCATGCCGTATTACGACAGGCTTGCGGCTGTAAAGTTGTAAT
>Ga0206127_1003906_pt1 | contig 13463 bp, 8 predicted proteins | sample Helgoland_Spring_6_FD_148646 | JGI IMG/M metagenome (GOLD analysis project Ga0206127, IMG submission 148646) | Pelagic subsurface seawater microbial communities from Kabeltonne, Helgoland, North Sea - Helgoland_Spring_Bloom_20160419_1 | ecosystem: Environmental > Aquatic > Marine > Epipelagic ...
CTTCTTATGGTATGCAAGATTTTTTTAGAGATGAATTAGGTTCTCTAAACGCTTCAGATGATATAATTGGAGGTTGGGATATACATAGTAAAAACTACACGGTATCTATACAGCAAAATGGAACTTATAAAACACTGACTTTTGACGACAGCGTTAATGGTTGGACTAGTTTCTTGAGTTTTAAACCTGGGTTTATATTTAGCTTAAACACCTCTTTGTATTCTACTCACAACGGTAAGATATGGCAACATTATACTTTTGAAGATAATTCTACTGAAAGAGGTAAGTTTTACGGTGTTTCTAATAACTCAACTGTAACGTTTGTTTTCAATGCTAATCAATCATTGATCAAAAACTTTAAAACTATAAACTACGAAGGTGGTAAAGATTGGGAGATGTTATCAATACAAACATCAACTGACTCTGCTTTACCTATTACAAAAGCTATAAACATACTAGATCAAGCTAGTAGCTTAGAAGACTTACAAAACCAACTACTACAAAACAATTTCAAAGCAAAGGAAAACAAATACTTTGCTAACTTAATAAACAATACAATTTCACAACCCGGTGAAGTTCTTTGGGGTCAAGACGCTTCTGGTATCAAAGGTTTCTTTGCTACTGTACAAATGAGCGTTGATAACGCCTTAGGTGGTAAAAAAGAATTATTCGCGGTCTCTACCAATTACGTAGAGTCGTCGTATTAAATTAAATATAATGGAGTTAAAAAAAATAGATGAAAGCATACAAGAACTACAAGAATTAATTATTAGTAGCGATGCTGGTTTTGGAGACGGAAAAAGTATAGCTGAAGTACCTGACGTACCTATTAAACACTTGTTCGCAGATCAAATATATATTAGACAAATGAACATCAAGCAAGGTCAGGTAATTATTGGCGCAATTCACAATCATTTGCATGCTTGGTTTTTAATGGAAGGAAAGGTCATAATAAATAATAACGGTGAAATTATTGAACACATAGCACCATGTTATACAGTATCAGAGCCTGGGTCAAAAAGACTTATATATGCTTTGGAAGATTCTATATTCGTGAACGTGCATAAAAATCCTTCTAACACAAAAAATATAAAAGATTTAGAAGAAGATATAGTATCTTTTAGCATAGAAGAATACGAACAAAAAAAATAAAAAAATATGACATTTATAGTATTAGGAATTGGCTTGGGAGTTACAGGTATAGGTATGGGCGTTAGCGCTTCTCAAAACGCGAAAGCTAGAAAACAAGCTAATAGAAACAAAAAAGCGGCAGACTCTAAAATGGAACAAGTCATAGAAGCTAGGCAAGAAATTATAAATCCATATGAGTCTACTAAAAACCTGTCTGACTTGGCTACTGACCTATCTAGTGGTTTTTCAAATCCATTCAACGATCTAGGTGTAGCGACTAATGCTGCTGAAATACAAATAGAACAGGCTGATATAGCTTTAGCTAACACTCTAGATACAATAAGAGCTACAGGAGCTAGTGCGGGTGGCGCAACTGCTTTAGCGCAAGCTGCTTTACAGAGCAAGAAAGGTGTAGCTGCCAGCATTGAATCTCAGGAAGTTCAAAATGAAAAACTAAGAGCTCAGGGAGAACAAATGCTACAATCTCAAAAAGTAACAGAACAAAAAAGATTACAATCTGTAGCTATATCTGAAGGCCAAAGAGCTCAACAAAATGAAGCTGCTGGAAAACTGTTTGAATTCCAAGTAGAAGAAGATAGATCTCAAAGAGATCTTGACAGATATGCTGGCTTATCTACGCAGGCTCAAGCACAAGAGGTTCAATCGCAACAAGCACAAGCTGCTACGTATGCTGCTGGAGTACAAGCTGTTGGTAGTTTAGCTACAGCTTATGGACAAATTAAATCATCATAAAAGCAATTAAAACAAAGAAAATAAATACAATATGAGCTATAGAAACCCACCTATAATAGTAGACAGATCTGGCGATGTATGGGCTAAAGCCATATCTGGTTTCGCAGAGCAGCTTTCTAACGGCGTGATAAAATACAGTGAAGCCAGAAAAGCCGAAATTGAAGCTACAAAAAAGAGCAAGCAGGCTATGCAGTCTTTTTCTTCTAAAACAAGAGAATCGTATTCAGATGCATTAAGAGATGAGTATATAGCTATAAAAAAGAAAAATGGAAACGTTTTAGCTGAAAAGTTTAAAGCTGAAGCTACAACACTCATGGACGGCGATGGTAAAAATATTGGAGCTATAGATGCGTCAACGCAGCTAAAATTTAACTTAGACTTATCAAGCGAGCAACGATCTGACTATGAAGCAATTGTAAATAATTACAAAGACTTTCAAGCTCAAATGACTGTTGGAGCTAGTAATATAAAAACAGGTGTAGAAAATGTTAAATCACAAAGAGTAAATGGCGAGGGTAACCCAGGCGGTTACGCTTGGAAAGGTAAAAATAACATTGAAAGATTTAAAACTCAAGTAGCTTACAATGCTTTTGACGAAGAATCTATGATTTCTCCTGAAACTATAGAAGAATACGACTTTAACAGAGGAGAAAATGGAGAGAATTTTGTCACAACGAATACTTTTATACCTGTTGAAGATTTAGATAATGGACCTTTTTCAGAGTATTTAACACCTGAAGAATTAGGTAAAATAGAAACAGTAGAAAAAAACGATAAAAAATATTACAAGTTTAACTTTAAAAGAGATGCTAATGTTTGGGATGGTGAGTTTATTAATGATCTATCTCCGCTACCTGAATACTCACAATCATACAACGTTGCAGGTTTAGAAGATAAAAATGGTGATATTACAGCTAAATACTCTTCAAACGTGACTATTGTAAATAATGATAAAGGTGAAAAATATAATCAAGATATAGTAAATCTAACTGATATTAAATCAAACAACGTGTTATATGCGGAAATGATGGGTGAAGCCGCTGCTATTCTAGAGGGTACTCCAGAAGAAATACAAGCCAACCTACAATTTGGCACTAATAGGTCTACGTTAACATATTCTAGTTTTTTAAAAGAAAATCCTGACCTTAATTCTCAAAAAAAATTCATAGCAGATGCGCTGGTGCAAAATAGTATAGACACTAGGTTTTCTCAATACTTGCCAAGAACAGCAACCTCTGAAGATGTACAAGCTTTAAAATTAAGTAATCCTAATACAAGTTTGAGTATTGGTGATGATATACTGTACAGAACCATTAAGACAGACGAAATTAAACAACCTAAAGAAGAAAAGTTAACAGAAGGCGCAATAAAAAGAAAAATAACAAACGAAACTGCAAAAACCGTTCTTAACGATATGCTTGAAAGTCCTAAGTCTTATTTTAAAGACAGAAGAATAAACGGTAAGAAAGTATCAGACGTAAGAATTTTACCTTCTACAGTAGGTGAAGGTGGTGAAAAAGAAGGTCGTATACTTGAAATTGGCTACGAATCAGGTACTAGTACTAAGGGAGGAGAAAGAACTATATTCACAGATGAAATGACTTTTGATTTAGACGATCCTGTTAGAGTTAGAACTCTTATAGACCTGCTACCAGAAGGCGATGCTCTTAAAACAGCTTTAAAGAAATTAACAGTTAACACAGGTAATCTACCAATAACAAAAAAATAATTAAATTATGTTTGAATTAGAAGGTGAACAATACTCATTAGAGCAAGTAACTTCAGCTGCAGATCAATCTAATATGCCTCTTGAAGATTATTTAAAAAAATATAATATCAAAGAGCTAGAGGAAACTGTAGAAACGGTGGAAAAGCCAAAAGATGTTGTGGAAAAGGATGCAACTGTAACATCGATAGAACCGGAGCAAGCATCCGAGAGTACGGAATTAGAGCAGGTAGATACTTCTTTGGTATCAGAAGATCCTGAACCTGTAGTATCTGCTAGTAAGCAGAGGATACTAGCTAGAGAAAAAAGAAAGCAAAAAAAGAAAGATGAATTAAAAATAAAAGCTGAACAGTACAAGATAGATGCTCAAGGTATACCTAATACCTTAAACAAGGCCGGCTCTAGTATATGGAGTTACACACCTGCTAATATTTCAAATTTATACGCTAAAACTTCCCAACAAGGGTTAGAAGGTTACAGCTCTACGACTCAAAAACAACAAGCTTTGTATGACTCTTATAAAAACTCTTTAACTGGTGGTTTTAGTTACTATGACTTCATTAACGATGAAAAAATAAATGGAATATCTATATCAGAGCTACAACAAGAAGACACTAAAAAAGCCAAGTCTCAAGCTTTCGACAACATCATAGAGAAGTACGGTGATAAATCTAACGAGTTTGTACTAGACCAAGGTAAGACAGTACTAGCTGGTAAAGATAAGAAACTTCAAGAGCTTTACTCTTCACTTGAAACAGCTAGTGAGGAAGACAAGAGCGGTATAATTAAAGAAATAGAAGCCGTTAGAGAAGGAGGATCTAAAGAGTTGTTTGATATAAATACTGGTAATTTAATTAAGTATGATAAACTACCTGAAGAGTCTAAAAAAGAGTACGACTATATAGAACAACAAGCTGAAGAAAAAGCTTCAACAACAGAGTTATCAACCTTAAAAAACGAGTTAACTAATTCATATGCTAACCTTGTTGGTATATCAAATAGAATATCTCAATTTGTAGAAGAAAAAGGCGATAAAGAGTTTACAACAGAGGACGGCTCAATAACAAGACCTGAAAGTATAGTTAACGTTATAAAAGGTTTTTTTGGTTCTGAAGAGACTGTAGAAGGTGACTTAAATAGAATAATTCAAATATCGGAGACAGGTGAAATACCTGAAAACATAAGCAAGCTGCCTGGTGAACACCCTTTAGCTAAGGTTTATAACCAAGCTTTAATTGATTACACTATATTAAATAAAGCTGTTCAGACAAACACCGACCCTCTTTCAGAAAAGCAAGAAGGTTTTTGGGAATCCGGACTAGAAACTCTAGTTGAAAAATTTGACATGACGGGCGGTGAGCCTACACCTAAGGTAAAAGCAAATGTTAACAGCATTTTTGTTGAATCTTTGCGAAAAGTTGGCCTAGGCGGAATAAACCAAGACGAAGTTGATGAAGCAGTTTCTCAAAACTGGAAAAGTGTAGTTGGTGGTGGAAGCGTCGATTTAGCTTTGTTTGTCGGAGAGTTATACGCTTCTAAAAAACTTACAGGTAATAGTGTGCAAAAAGGTTTCAAGTGGGCTAATAAGATTTTTAAGAATAGTGAAGCGGCTAAGTCTAGTAAGATACTTAGAAAAGCTGGGGATGCGTTCTTGAAAGGTGCTGAAGAAGCTACGGTTTTTGAGGTTCTTGAAGTTGGAAAAACTCGTTTAGGTTTGTCTCAACAGACAACTAGAGAGGAAGACTTCGCTAGGCGTCAATTTGCGTTTTCTTTAGGAGTAGGTAACTCTTTAGGTTCTACTATTCTTAGAGCTATGCCATCTAAATCTATATTTTCACCTATACTAGCTCAGCTATCTAAGTCAGATCTAGCAAGAAGCGCTGGTAACAGGTTTGTTAACGCTAACGCTGGGGCTTTTTCTTTTGAGTTTGCTAGAGCCATGACTGCTGCTCTTGGCGAAGACGAAGAAGGTTACTTTGATAGAAGTCCAGAAGAGTTTGCTTTAGGGTATGTTACCGAAGGAGCTAAAATGGGTATTCTTGGAGCCAAGTCTATATTTCATAAAAACGGTATGTATAGATCGTTTCAAAGAGACTTGCGCTTATTAAATTTAAACCCCACATACGTAAATAACGCTGCTAAGAAAACAGGTATTGATGCTGAGTCAGTTAGAAAGCCAGGTGAAGATACTATAAACGAAATAGACGCTGCTAGAGCTGAAAAAATTAGCGATATAGATGCTAAGCTTAAGACAGGGCAAATAACAGAAGATCAAGCAAAGAAAGAGGTAGATGCTGCTAATAAAGATTATAATATATTAGAAGCAGAAGCTGAATTAAACCTAGCTAAAGAGAGAGCTAAGGCTGAAGATAACAGCGCTTTAAAACCTACCGATGAAAGTATAAGAATACTTATCAACAAAATGAAAAAAGGTGAGAAGTTCAACGACAAAGATAATAACGCTTTAGTTAACACTCCTCTACCTTTAATTTATGATAGGATGGGTATTGACTCGTCAACTAAAAGTCTAGACGGTAGATGGAATAGAGAGTTCGCTATCCAAGGAGTAATGAATAACAACACTAGTTTTAAAGCTCCTTATGGATCAAAAGAAAGAGCAGAGTCTTACAAATTTCTCGATGAAATTTTTGAAATTGGAGGTCAAATACAGCTACTTAAAAAGACGAAAGACAGAAACGAAGCACAAGAAAAAGAGCTGCAACAGCTTGAAAAAGATTACAAAGTATATGAGCCAGGTGGTTATAAATATGACAAGCTTCAGGATAAGCTAGATCAACTATACTTAAAACAAAGGTTAGCAAGTAAAGCTCAAGCTGAAGACGTTTTAGGTGCTACGCAGGAAGGTGAATCAGTTTCTGTTAGATCTGCTGAGGATTTCCAGAAGAAGTACGAATCTATAAATAAAGACGGGCAAGATGTTAGATCTAGTGATGGTTTTTACGACGCTAAAAATAAAATTTTCTATGTAAACGAACAAGTTGTCGCAGCTACTAGAAACACAACCGTTGAAAAACACGAGGTTGGTCATTTCGTGCTAAGAGACTCTTTGAAAGATAAAACTGGTAAAGTCACAGATGAAGGTATAAAGGTTATAGACGAAGTCTTAAGTGAACTAACTCCTAAGCAGAGAGAAACTGTACAAAAACGTATCGACGATTTTTATAGATATGACGAAAAAGAGATTAACTCTCTTAGATCTAAACTAAAATCAGCACTTACCGAAGGAAACGCTGAAGAAGCAGAAAGTATAGTTGAAGAAATTGAAAAACTAGAATCTAAACCAAAGAAGGAAAAAAATAAAAAAGATTACTACGAAGAGTATCTTACCGTACTATCAGACGCTATAAGCGAAAAACAAATAGTATTTAAAGAAAACGTAGGTAACGCTTTTGAAAAGTTTGTTCCTTTTCTTAGAAAAAGGATGCCAGAACTAGAACTAAATGCTGATACTGGTAAAAATCTATTCGAGCTAATTAAAAGTTATTCTAAAGGCGAAGAAGCTGGTATAGAAGCAGCCAAACAAATGTCTATAGAAGCAGAAGGTAAAGACACTAGCGATCAAAAAGTTAGTAAATCTACATCTGTAGATTCTATAGAAAGAAAGTTAGAAGAGCTAGAAGATAAGTATTTTGATCAAGAAATAGATGAGTACCAGTTTGAGCAACAAAGAGAAAAACTAGAAAAAGATCTTGTTAAAGCTGAAGAAGCTACTAAACTAGCTAAAGAAGTTAAAGCTGAGCCAGTAGAAACAGAAACTAAACCAGTTGAGAAAGCTGAAAACGTAGAAAAAGTAGTAAAAGAGGCTACCACAAAAGTTTTTGAAGCTAAAGAAGTTTCTGACAAAAATAAACAAATAGCAAGAACTAATGATGACATCATTCAAGAGATGGCTGATTTGGGAGCTAATAGAATATCAGAAATAAAAGACCCTAAAGCTAAAAAAGCTATAGTTGACAAGTTAGGTGAAAACAATATTGGAGCTGTCACTGAGCTAGCTAAAAAAGCAGCTGCAACCAGTAGAGATCTACCTATAGACGATAACTTAAAAGTTAACTACGAAGAATTCTTTTTAGGTTTTAGTGAAGAGTTGTCTGCGCTTATAAACTCCTACAAAGCTAACGTTGACGGCAAGAAAGTTCCTTTTGGAGCTTATATGAACCAAAACCTTAGACTTAGATACGGTAGTATATTAAACAGGTCTCTAAAAGGTAAGCTTAAAGGTTCTGAAAGCTTGTCTAGCGATAAGAACATAAAAAAAGAGGTTGGATCATTTGTTGAAGAGTCTTCAAGTGAATCCACTGGTAGAGACGAAGGTAGAGTACTAGAGCAAATAGACGTCAGAAAGTTTGGACCAGCTAAAGATAAAGTTAACGAGATATCTGACATAGTCACAGTTGAAGAAGGAAAGAGACCTACATACAAAGAGTTAACTGAGGAGTTTATAGAACCAGTATCTGTAGAGTTATTCGACGTGCCTGGTAGAAAAATACAAGGTAAAGCTACTTTAACTGACACTGAAGCTAAGTCTTTGCAAAGATTATTTGTTAGTCCTGACAACGTTAGAAAACTTATAAAAACAATGCCTCCTTACAACGTAGCAGGTAGTGAAACTACCATTGGCGAACGAGCAGAGAGTATTGATGTTTCTAAAGACACTAAAGGTAAGTCTATAGGTTTATCCAACAAGTTTATAAAACAGTTCTATCAACCAGTCACTAGAGCTATACCTGGTGTCTCTAGCCCGAAAGGTAGAAGTTTAGGTGCTACGAGTCAAGGGCAAGTATACGAGCTTAAACCAGAGTTTAGAGGTAGAGTATCTAACGAAGCTGTAAAGCAAATTCAGAACAGCGTAGGTGTAACAGAAGCTGGTGTACCTAACGAAAAAATATCCGCAGCTAACAGAACCAAGTACGGCACCACTTTAACAGGTTTTGCTAAGACTTATATAGCTAATGTCATAAATGTGACAGGTAGATCTAAACAAACTAGCAAGCAAGAACAAGCAGATACTGGCGCTGGTAAAGCTAGCATTATGTTTAGTAAAACTGCTGAATCAAATGAAGAGTTCTCTAAAAAGTTTAAGTCTAAAGAAGTTAAGAAACTAGTCGAAGGTAAGTTTGAAAATCTTATAGCAAAAGCAAAGCTACCAGATACAGTAGCGCAGGAGATTAAAAACTTGATAAAAAGTGAGGATTTAAAACCTATAGAAATGTTTCAGGTTGTTTCAGATATAGCTTCACGGGACTTAAGTTTTACTGCTAAAAGAAGTTTTCAAGAAGGATTAATAACTGATTTAATTAAAGCTGAAGGAGGAGACTTTGGATCTGTTCTAGTTCAAAACTTAGGACAAGTTAGAAGAATATTTAAAAAAGAATACGAAGCTATAGGCTTTGGTACAGAAGTATCACAATTAAAAAAGTCCATAAAAGGTGATAATAAAGAGGTTAGAGACGCTAAAGTTCTTGACTGGTTATTATCGGTATCTAGATCTGTTAGATCAAGTAGTAATAAGAGTTTATTATACGTTTCTACCAATAAAAAATTATTCGACGCAGAATTGAAAGGTATTCTTGGAAAAGATTCTGACTTTGAAGCGGTTCAAAAAAAGTTACCTTCTGGAAAAGTAGTATCTTTTATAAAATATAAAGGAAAAGGATTAGAGGGTTTTCAAGATATTACTGAATTAAAATCTAAAGGTTTTAGAGTTTATGGCGAAAAAGTTTCTGAGCAAGCTGATAAAGCTAGAGAACTTGCTTTAAACAAAATAGATTCACTTAAAGAAAGACTTGATAAAAAAGAGATAACTAAGGGTCAGTATGATTCTATGGTTGACTCTTACTTGAGTTTAGTAAGTTTGGATCAAAAAGGTTTAATAAGAAAGATGTCTAAGCCAAATGGTGAAATAATAGACGGCTACAGAGCTACTGAACTATACTTGGAGCACAAGATGTCTGCTCAAGAAATAAAAGAGCTATTATCGTCTTACGCTGAAGGTAAAGTAGAGAAACAAGAAGTACTAGATATTTTAGAGAAAGAAGCATTAGTGAATATAATGCCAAAAGTTTTAGAGAAAAAAATACCTAATTTTACAGCAGAAAGAGCAAAAAACCCTAACTACAAAAACTCAGAAGGTTACGAGAGTAAAGAGTATTTAGATGCTTTAGAGCAATATAAACCACTTATCAAAGACATGGACGGTAACAGTGTTATGTTTAGTAAGACTCAAAAAGAAGAAAAAGCTAAAAGCTTAGATAGAGCATTTAATGATATTATAGAAAATAAAACAGGTATACCTAGTAAAAAAAGATTTGGTATAGTTGAAGCCACAACTAAAGGCGCTGGTCAAGGTAGACTTAACTTCATTATACCACCTTCGCAAGAGGACTTCGTCGGTTTATTATACACCACTCTTGGTAAAAAAGAAGTTGGTGATAGTCAAATGCAATGGTACAAGGACAATTTAATAACTCCTTACGCTAGAGCCATGAACAAGCTTAGTAAAGCTCGGGTATACATGCTTAACAACTACAAGACGCTTAAAAATCAACTCAATGTAGTTCCTAAAGATCTAGCTAAAAAAGTAGAGGGAACTGACTACACTAAAGAAATGGCTGTTAGAGTTTATATATGGAATAAACAAAAAATGGAAGTTCCAGGCATAAGCAAGTCAGACGTTAAAAAATTAAGCAACTTCGTTGTAGAAAATGAAAACTTGCAAACTTTTGGTGATCAATTAATAAATCTACAATTAGGCGATGGTTATGTTAAACCAAAAGAAGGTTGGGCAGCTGGAACTATAACTACGGATATACTTGAAGGTTTAAACACCACAAAAAGATCTAAATATTTAAAAAATTGGCAAGAAAATGCAGACGCTATATTTAGTGAAGATAATATGAATAAGTTGCAAGCTGCTTACGGTTTAAACTACGTAAAAGCTATGGAAAACATGCTAGGTAGAATGAAGTCTGGTAGAAACAGAAGCTTTCCAGGTGATAGCGCTACTGGTCGATTCACTGATTGGGTTACAGGTAGTGTTGGTGTTACAATGTTTCTTAACACTAGATCAGCTGTGCTACAAACAATATCTGCCATAAACTTTATTAATTTTCAAGACAACAATATTTTAGCCGCTGGTAAAGCTTTTGCTAACCAAAAACAGTACTGGAAAGATTTTAGTACGTTAATGAATTCAGACTTCTTAAAAGAAAGACGTGGAGGATTACGTATTAATGTCAGCGAGGCAGATATTGCTGATATGGCTAAGAAAGATGGTGCCAAGGGAGCTATAAGTAAATTACTGCAATTAGGTTTTGCACCTACTCAAATAGCTGATAGTTTCGCTATTGCTTCTGGTGGAGCAAGTTTCTATAGAAACAGGATTAATACTTATAAAAAACAAGGTTTATCAGACAAGGAAGCTGAGAAAAAAGCTTTTGAAGATTTTAGAGAAACAGCTGAAGAATCGCAACAGTCTTCTAGAGCCGACAGAATATCTATGCAGCAAGCTAGTCCAGTAGGAAGATTTGTGTTAGCTTTTGCAAACACCCCAGCTCAATATGCTAGAATAATTAAAAAAGCTGCTAGTGATCTTAAAAACGGCCGAGGAGATGCTAAAACTAATATATCTAAGATAATCTATTACGGAGCAGCGCAAAACATACTTTTTAACGCTTTGCAGCAAGCTTTATTCGCTACAGCTCTTAGTGATGAAGAGCCTGGAGATGAAGAAAAGGAAAAAAAGTATTTAGGTATTGCTAATGGAATGATGGATTCTTTACTTCGAGGTACTGGTATTGGCGGTTCTGTAGTTTCAGTTGGTAAAAACGCTGTTATTAAACTACTTAAAGAGTTGAAGAAAGATAGACCTAAAATGCAAAATGTTGCTTCTGAATTATTGAAGATATCACCTCCAATTTCAGCAAAGTATTCAAGACTTGTTCAAGCAGGTAAGTCATACGACTGGAACAAACAAGAAATGATTGATAAAGGCTTTAGCTTAGATAACCCCGCTTATTTAGCTGGCGGTAAAGTTGTTTCCGCTTTAACAAACATACCTTTAGATAGAGCTATTAAAAAAGCTAACAACGTTGTTCAAGCTACTACTCAGGATTTAGAAGCTTGGGAACGTATAGGTTTACTTGGTGGTTGGTCTGATTGGGAACTAGGTATAAAAAAAGATAAAAAAACTAAAAATGTTGGTCCTGTAAAAACAACTAGAAGAAGAGTAATAAGAAAGAAAGTAAAAAAGTAAATGGGAAAAATAAGCGATCACATAACTTTAAAAGAAGGCATTAACTCTTTTACAGCTAAAAGAAAAGGTATAGATAATACACCTAACGAGTACCAAATAACTAATATGTATATTTTAGCTCACAAGGTATTTGAGCCTTTACGTAAGTGGGTTGGTGGGCCAATAAAAATAAACTCCTTTTTTAGGTCTCCAGAACTAAACAAGGCTATAGGTGGAAGTTCTAAGTCACAGCATTGTGAGGGTAGAGCTATGGATATAGATGATGTCTACGGTCACAGGACTAACGCTGAAATGTTTGAATACATAAAAGAAAATTTAGACTTTGATCAAATGATATGGGAGTTTGGTAGTGATGAAAACCCAGATTGGATCCATATAAGCTACTGCTCAACAGATGAAAATAGGAAAAGATGTTTAAAAGCTTACAGAGAAAAAGGTAAAACAAAATACAAAGTTATATAATGGGTACAGAAATTTCAGAAAAATCAAAAGTTTCTTTAGATATAAAAGCGGTTATTGGGGCTGTAGCTGGTATTATTTCAGTAGCAAGCGTATGGTTTACACTAACAGCGGAAATAGCACAACTAAAGCTAGATATAGTTAGAATGCAAGATGCTGTAAAGCTAAATGAAGAGTTTAGGATTAAATGGCCTAGAGGTGAAATGGGTGCATTACCTGATGACGCTAAACAAGATTTAAAAATAATATACTTACAAGATGATGTCAATCAGCTAAAGTATATTGTAAAAGCACTAGAAATAGATAACGCTAAAAAATAAAAATATGAAAACACCATTATACGCAAAGATTAGTGGGGCTTGTAAAACAGCTGCAAAAAAGAAGTTTAAAGTTTGGCCAAGTGCTTACGCTTCCGGTTGGGGAGTAAGATGTACTAAAGCTGGAGGTCCAAGTAAGTTTGGTAACAAAAAGAAAAAGTAATGATTACACCTTTATTTAAGAAAAGCAAAGTAAAAGGAGGAGGTACCAAGAAGGTATGCCTACCTGCAGCTAAAGTCAGATCAATGAGTAAAGCTGAAAAAGAGAAAGTTATTAGAGCTAAGCAGACAGCTGCTAAATCAGGTAAGTATAAAAGATCTAGTAAATCAAACGTAAAAGGCGCTCGAAAGAAAGGAGCTACGCTACGTGACTGGTTTGAGAAAGAAAACTGGGTAAACGTAAGAACAGGTGAAGCCTGTGGAAAATAAAAGGAACAAACATTAATAGGCGTACCATACCTAAAAGTTCCTGTAACCAAGAAAGGGCCCTCGTATTGAGAGCCCTTTTTTAGCATACATGTGTATAGCATACTGAGTTTTTTATGCACATTGGTTTTTATATGTACCAAAAAGTCATAACTTTTAGCCTTTAGTAGACATATATGTTTACTTTTGCTTCATATTGTAAACGTATAAGCTTACTATCCATCACAAGCTAGGCAATCTTCATTCATAGCTTTCGCAGCAATATCCCCACGTAGTACAGATTCAGTTCTAGTATAGTACAATGTTTTAACTCCTTTTTTCCAAGCATCGAAATGAACTTTGTTTATCCATTTAGGAGTTGCTTCTGATGGAAAAG
>Ga0206127_1003912_pt1 | contig 13445 bp, 13 predicted proteins | sample Helgoland_Spring_6_FD_148646 | JGI IMG/M metagenome (GOLD analysis project Ga0206127, IMG submission 148646) | Pelagic subsurface seawater microbial communities from Kabeltonne, Helgoland, North Sea - Helgoland_Spring_Bloom_20160419_1 | ecosystem: Environmental > Aquatic > Marine > Epipelagic ...
GTTGTAGGAATTAACAAACAAGTTTTTGCAAAAATGGAAATTCCTTTTCCTAATACAATGCAGCTATTTTTTTTAAATTATTTCTGTGACAATATCAAGAATAAATAATAAAGTGGAGACGCCGAGAACACAAATATAAAAAATCACTAAAGTTATAAACCTTTAATTTTATTAAATTAGCTCTATAATACCAATCAATATAATACTTTAGGAGTAATTTAGAGTTTTAATTAGTTTTAAATAGTTTGAATTAGTTTTCATTTTACCGTACAAATGCCGTACAAAATATTATATTTGTATTATAAAGTAATCTAGTTTTGGCATCAATCAACTTTTTATATCGTTCTACAAAGGATAAGTCCAATTTGATCTTACGCTTATTGTTTCGATACAATGGAAAAGATTATGTTTTTGGTTCAAAAACAAAACTTGAAGTTGAAAAGACATATTGGAATAAGCAACATAAAAAAAAATCAAAGGATATTACGATTACAAACAAGCAAACGGAAATTAATATTGAATTAAATAAGATTGAAAACCATATTTTAGGAGCATTTAATTCTGCTGATCCAGATAAAGTAAATAAAGAATGGATCAGTGCTCAAGTTGATCTCTATTATAATCCAACTCAGAAAGAAAAGACAATTCCTATAGATTTAATAAATTACATTGACTTTTATATTGACTACAGAAAAGATGAGGTGAAAAAAACTTCACTGAAGAAGTTCAATGTTATAAAGCATAAATTGCAAAAGCTTGAAAAGTTTAGAAAAAAACAAATTTTAATATTAGATATAAATAATGATTTTAAAAATGAATTTGTAAGCTACTGTAAGAATGAATTGTATTCTCAAAATACCATACAAAGAGAATTGGCAATTATTAAAACATTCTGTATCCATGCTCGCTTTTTAGGTCTTGAAACTCATTATCAATTAGATAGTTTACGTTTAGATAAAGCAAAAGTTGAAAAAATATATCTAACTTTTGATGAGTTGTCCAGAATTGAAGAAATTAACTCAGATGAATTAACCGTTAGCTTAGATAATGCAAAAGATTGGTTGATCATAAGCTGCTACTCTGGACAAAGAATTTCAGATTTCATGAGGTTTACAGAAAATCAGATTCGTATAGAAGAAGGTAAACACTTTCTTGAGTTTACTCAGATGAAAACAAGTAAGCTTACAACTATACCAATACACCCCAAAATTTTGGAGATATTAAAAAAAAGAAATGGTAAGTTTCCATATAGAATTTCAGATCAGAAGTATAATGATTATGTAAAAGAGGTTTGTAAACTAGCTGGAATAGATGAAATAGTAAAGGGTAGTAAAATGTTAGAAACCGAAAAAGGTAATAGAAAGCAGGAAGGATTGTACAAGAAATATGAGTTAGTAACCTCTCATATCGGCAGGCGTAGTTTTGCTACTAATTTTTATGGTAATATTCCAACTACTTATTTAATCAACATAACAAATCACAGTTCAGAAGCTATGTTTTTAAACTATATAGGAAAAAGCAATAAAGACCTAGCAAAAGAAACCTTTAAATATTTTAGTTAAAAAATAAAGTTGTTTTAATTAGTGCATTCCTTGTACTTGTTTCACTAATATTAAAAGTATGAAATCAATAGAAGATCTTCTTAATTACTCAAACCTAATTAATAATTTAAATCTTGAATCGAAATCTATTCACTATATCATATGGCTTGAAGAGGAGTATATTGAAGATGACTTAATAGACCCAAACAGTGCTGACTTTCAAAGTTTACTAATTGATTCTGAAGAGAAAAAACTAAAGCTTATTATTAGAAATTTTGATAAGGCTATAAAAAGTCAATGCGATAATATTAACTTAGACTTAGACAAACACGATAAGGATACATATTGGAATTATAGTTACACTAAAGAATCAGAAAAATTAAGATTAAGTCAAAGATTTGCTATAAATAAACTCATTCCGAATGATGAAAAAGTTTTCAAAGAATTATGGTTAAGAAATTTTATAAACATAATTTCCAAAATTGCAAAAAATATAAGAGAGATCACAAATATTGAATCTGAAAAAAAAATAGCTAAAACTCAAAAAAATTATTATGAATACTATTGGTTTAAAATTGGAGTACTTTTCGCTACAGGGGAAATATATACTTTACTTGAGCAAAATGATTCTAATTCAACTGAAGTTGCAAAGTTTTTAGGGAATAAAAACTTAAGACCATATATATCTGATAGTCTTGGATCAAACTTAAAATCAGATAAAAACATCTTCAGTTCATATGATAAAATGATTAAAGTAATAAGCTATTGTGAGGAAAATAAACTTGCAATAAAACAAGACTTTAAAAGTAAATTACCACCAGAATAAAACTACTTCAATAAACGGTACTCAGTACGTACTAGTACCGTATAAATTTACAAAGAAATAAAATGACATTTGCTTATAACTAAAAATATAAGTTAATGAAAGAATCAATCTTACTTCAAAATGTAAGCCCAGAAAGATTAACAGAGTTAATTGAAGACGGCATTAAAAGTCAATTAAAAGACTTAAAAAAAGAAATCTCAACTCATGATCCTAATGAGCTACTTACAAGAACAGAAACCTGTAAATACCTTCAAATAGATTCATCAACCCTTTGGAATTGGACTAATAAAGGGAGGGTAATAGCATACGGTATTGGAAACCGTAGGTACTACAAAAAAGGAGAACTGCTAAAATGTTTAATTCCAATAAGAAACGTGCAATAAAATTTTAAAATCATAAAAATGAAAGCAACCGTAAAAAAAGTTCAAAGTATAGAAACAGAAATTGATATCGCAGTATTTAGTTTTGAACTAAAAAATGGGCAATACATGAAAGTAAGGTTAACAAATGGCAAATGGGTAGGATTAGGAGGAGCAAATTTTGATACTAAAGTGACATGTAATCATGGAGAACTCATATTTGATCATGAGCTAAAAATGGTAAATAATGTTAGATAAAATAATTGATAACGAATTTAGTTCTTCTGTAGATTTTCCAACTGAAATTTTTCCCACACAAATTCAAGCATTAATTAAAGACGCAGAAAAAACTGTGGGATACAATCCAAACTATTTGAGTGCAGGTATTTTATCTGTTTGTGCTACTGCTCTGGGTAATACTGTAAGTCTATTTAATGGTTCTTACAGTAGCCAGCCAATTCTATGGCTTGCAATTATAGGAAGGCAAGGTATAGGAAAAACACACCCTCTGAATTTTGCAAAAAAACCAATGGAGAAGAAGGATAAGGATAGTTATATTGAGTTTAAGAATCTTTTAAAAACTTATGAAAGTCAAGAAATAAAAGATAAAAAACCAGTTTTAAAAAAGACATTACTAACTGATTTTACACCTGAAAAACTTGCAGAAACTTTACAGTATAATGACAAAGGAGTATTGATTTTTAAAGATGAATTAATGGGTTGGATAAATAGCTTTGACCAGTATAAAAAAGGAGGCGACCAACAAAAATATCTAGAGTTTTTTAATGGTGGTACTCTAACAGTAGATAGGGTTTCAAAAGATCCAATAAGGGTAGAGAAAACCAACGTAAATATTTTAGGTGGATTGCAACCCAAAAAGTTAAAAGCTTTAGCCTCAAATGGAAGGAATGATGACGGTTTTTTATCACGTATACTATTTGTTTATCCAAAAAATTTAAAGCCAAGTTTGTTTACAGGGCGAGCTATAGCTAAAAAACACGTTGAGAATTATAAAAGATTCATTTTGAATTTATACGATGCCCCACCATCAAAAATAAAAACAAGAGAAAATCAAATTAAAATATACCAACAATGGCAACATAAAAAGGTAAAGGAATCTTTTAATGACGATATAGAAACCTCTGTTCAAGCTAAACTAGAAACTTATCTCTGGCGACTCACACTCATAATTGAGATGATGCATCAGGTTTCAATAAATAAATTTGAAGATACCATATCAGACGTTAGTATAACTAAAGCTATTACATTAATAGAGTATTTTAGAAGTAATGCTCTAAAGGTATTTGACAAGATGATTTCCTTAAACCCACTTGAAGACCAGCCATCAAATAAAATAGAATTGTTTAAAAGTTTACCTGCTGAGTTTAAAAGAAAAGAGGTCCTGGATTTGTTTGACCAACATAATGTAAAGGGTGGTTCTGTTAATCGTTTTTTAGGTAATAAATCTTTGTTTGTTAGGCTAGATAGTCTTGGAAATTATAAAAAGAAAATAATATAATGGTAAAGGTGGTAAAGGTGGTAATCATACATGTTAAATATTGATTTTCAGCACTTTGCATTAGTTGCTCTTTACCGAAACTTTACCACGTTTACCAAAACCTTACCATTTAATAAATTAAGCAAACCCTAGCTACTGTTGAGGTTTACCACCGTTACCACTTTTACCAACCGTTAAAATGAATTATAAATACATACTAGACCCAAGTACTAAAAAATATAAATGTAAGAGGTGTAATAAAAACACTTTAGTTAAATATTTAAATACTCATACAGGAGAACTAATGAATGAAAACTTTGGGAGATGTGATCGAGAATCGAAGTGTGGTTTCTTTGAAAAACCAAAGGGAGAAAAGTTGTCGAAACATGAGTATATTCACAAAAAGCCAAAACCAACAAGTTTCCATGAATATAGCTTAGTATCTAAAAGTGGTAGAAATTTCAAAGAGAACAATTTTATTCAATTTGTGAAACATTTGTTTGGGGATATTGCAACAAAAGAAGTGATAAAAAAGTATCTAATTGGAACTTCAAAAAAATGGAATGGAGCAACTGTTTTCTGGCAAATTGATAATGCTCAAAAAGTAAGGCATGGAAAAATAATGCTCTACGATGTTGTTTCTGGCAAAAGAAAAAAAAATCAGTCAGGTAAAGCCTATATTTCAAGTGTTAGAAGTGAACTGAAACTAGATAGTTTCAAACTAAACCAATGTCTATTTGGATTACACCTTATAAACGAGACCGAAAGTAGAAGTGTAGCAATAGTAGAGAGTGAAAAGACCGCAGTTTTAATGAGTGTTTTTAAGCCTGATTATGTCTGGTTAGCAACAGGCTCTAATAGTGGTTTCAAGTATGAATATTTAAAACCTTTAAGGAGCTATACTATTATTGGATTTCCTGATAAAAGTGAGTACAATAGTTGGAGTGATAAAGCCATAGAGCTTAATAGTCTAGGTTTTAATATTACTGTTAGTAAATGGTTAGAGGAAACCAACTATAAAGAAGGTACTGATCTTGCAGATGTTTTAATAGAGGAGGAGCATTATAAAAACATAAAGCCAAAGAAAAAAAGTAATGTGAAGCCTATAGAAATAATTAAAACTCCAACTGAAATCATAGTCAAAAAATTAGCTTCTAAAAATCCTCAAATCCTAAACCTTATAAAAGTTTTTGACCTTACGGATAACAATGGAACAGACATTAGGGTGTAAAAAAAGGCTACCATAGAGTAACCTTTTACAACCGTTCAGAGTTCAATAATAATAATATAAAGATACAAAAAGTATTTAATATATTAAAAATCAAACAATTAAGTATTATTTTTAAAGTAGTATTTTCAGCACTTATATGCCTATGGTTTAAAATTGTAAGGCATTTGAACTTCCTGATAGATCAAATTCATATGTATGAGAATTTATTGAGCCATCAAAATACCAATCTGTAAAATTCTGATTGTAATCAGACAAATCTTGTCTATATTGATTAAGTTTTATAAAGAGTTTTTTACCATTGAAATTAAACTAGCATATTTCTAAATTTATTAAGTTTTCTTTTTAACCTTAAAATCCAAACTAACATTAGAACAAAAATTATAGGCTCTACAATAACAAAAATCCAAATATTAATTTCTTTGTAGCTAAGACCAACTATGCCTCCAAGCCATCTCAAGAATTCTACACAAGCATCGAAAAGATTATTCATAGTTTAAAAATAAGAAATTAAAAAATAATTGATTTAAAATATTTGCTGTTATTTTTTTTAAGAATGAAATCAATTGATAGCTTTTATTTAGAATTAAATTCGATTTCATTGGGATTTATCTTTAAATCTGATATGCGTTCTATATTAAATATTCTTTCTTCTTCGCGCATATAACAATAACCAAAAACACAAACTGAATTGTACATTCCCATTACCTTAAATCCTTTTGGTTTAATAGTTCTAAGACTTTCTATACCTCCTTCAAATTGTTTTGATTTATGGTAATTGAATTTTATATTTACCTCAAAATCAATAGCTAGTTGTATGCAAATTTTAATTGATTCTAAATCAGTTGATTTAATGTTTGATTCTTTAGAAGTAAAGCGTTCTTTTAGTGAATCTATTAGTTTATTTCTCAATAATAAAGCACTATTAGAATCAACTGTGTCTTTCTTTACTTTTATCTCAATATTTAAATGGTGAATAGATTTAAAAAAATACCCTAATTTCAAATATACTCTACCCAAGCATAAATTAACTGGACCCCAATTTGGTTTTAGCTTATTTAATTTCAACCAATATTCAAGTGATTTATTGTAGTTTTCTAAATCAAAATGTACACTACCACACCAATAATGAGCATATGCATTTGAACTGTCTTGGGCAATCGCCTTTTCGTAATTTATTAATGCGTTTTTTAAATCTGAATTTTGTTCATATGAACGCCCTAAATAATAATAAGAATCTGAGTTACCTTCTTGTAATGATATGTAGTTTTCAAAATACTCAATAGCTAATTTAAATTCTTCTTTAGCATAATATTCATATGCTAAAATCTCAAAATCATTGGCTGTTATTTTTCTTGTATAATTACAATAATGATTATTGTTACATGCATAGAAATAGCCGAACTTACCATTTCTTTCAATTAATTTTCCAATATCACACCAATTACATTTAAGTTCTGTTATTTTTTCATTTACCTCAATTTCATCAATAAATTTTGAGGTATAATCATTGTTAACTAAAAAAGAAACATGCTTTTTGGCTCTTGTCATAGCAACATAAAACAATCTTCTTTCTTCACCATTAGGGAATTGGTCGGCTTTAGATAATAAAAAATTTAATAATGGGTCATCTGATATTTCAGAAGGAAAACCGTAAGTACCGGAACTACAATTGGTGACAATCACATAATCATCCTCAAGACCTTTCGACCTATGAGCTGTTAAAAACCTTATTTTAAGATTTGGAAACTCATTATAGATATACTCGTATTGATTACTAATTTTATTGTATAGCTCAATAAGAAAACCACCATTGAGGAAATTTCTTCTTTCAAAATCATAGCGACCTAATAGTAAAACTGAAGCATCATTGTTCTCGCTTTTTTCTGCAATATGATCTAATGCACTTCTTAAAGCTAAATGTAGTTCTATGCTCTTTCTCTCTGGGTCTGAATACTTAAAAATAGAATATGGTACTTCTTCTGACTTGTGGTGGCTCTTTAGTTTTTTGGATATTTGATTTGGATTCTTTAAAATAAAATTACTTGACAGGTTGATAAGTTGATTGTCAAACCTGTAGGTGTATTCAATAAATGAGGTTTGAGTTACTCTGCTATAATTAGTGACTGTAGAGGATTTGAAATGTTTTTCAAAGTTTGTAAATAAGCCTATATCACTTCCAGTAAAACGATATATTGATTGCCAATCATCACCAACACAAAAAAGTTTTGTACTTGGTTTTTGGTCTAATAATGATTTAATTAATTGAAACCTTGCTTTGGATATATCTTGATATTCATCAATAATAATGTAATCGTATTGTGATTGGTATAAATTGTCTTGTATTACCTTTGTTGCGTTATTTATCATATCACTAAAATCAATTTCTTCTTCTTCAATAAGGTATTCTTGATATGAATGATATATTGGTTCAAATAATTCTAAAAACTTAATAGCTCGGTCATTATCTTCTTTAAATGCCCTCTTTTTCAGGTTTGATATAGCTTCATTATTTGATTTTAATAAAGTTAAAAATGTACCTAATAATTGAGTGAAATCACTAATATCTTTAGAGGCATTTTCTTTTAAAATTAGCCATAGTTTATCGTTTGATAAAGGATTAAAAACTACACCAACTTCTTCTAAATTCTTTTTTAGTTCTGGTAGTAAAATCCCTTTTTTCTGTTGCCAAGAATATGATTCTACTAAAGTTGTTGAATTATTTCTGTGCTCTTGACGTTTCCATTTAATACCTTCATTATAAACCTCTTTTGCAGATTTTCTATCTTTACCTTTAAACCAATCAGGTACATTCCAATTTTCATCTACTCCAAAATGCTCTATATAGACATCGTAATCAGGTAAATAAAAATCTGGTTTGTATTGACCAAATTGTTTACTTGCTGTTTTGTATGGATATTTATCTTCATACTCATAATTGATTCCATTCCTAAATAAAAAGTTAGCTATAAAAACTTCTTCTTGGCTCTTTAATCGTTCTCTGTATCGTATAACCTGACCATTGCTACGTCTTTTTTCAATTATTTTGTAGCCTTCTAATTTTTGCTCGTTTAAATAGTTGTTATGTTCTTCATCCGTCTCAAATTCTGCTATATCCTTGTAAGGTTTAAGATAGTAAGAAATAAAATCAATTAGTAAATTATAATACTCTTCACTCTCTTTAGCGTGGTCAATAAAGGAAGATATGCGTTCTAAATGTGATTTACCATTAGCATCATATATTGAAGGCTTTAAGTTATTTACTTGTGCTATTATATCTAAACCTAATTTATTAAAGGTTTTAACAGGTATGTCAATATTCATTTTATTAAAAATTCTATCTCGCATTTCATCTGCTGCTTTACGAGTAAATGAGATTAATAAAATTGATTGAGGTTTTATATCTTGAATAGTTGTTAGATACTTTACTTTACCTGCAATTGTTGTAGTTTTTCCCGAACCTGCACCAGCAATCACTAACTGGTTATCTTCATCTATTATTACTGCTTTACGTTGCTGATTATCAAGTGATTTACCTTCTATATCACTTAATAAGCTATTAGTATTTTTTAACTCAGAATCAATAAAATTTTCATTACGAGAATTTATAATAGATTCAATACTTTCATAAGTCTGTCTGAAAGTGTTAATCTTTTTTATAGATGATTCAAATTTATGTGGGTATTTATATTTTTTTGTTTTAATAAGGTTATATATATGTTTTGTTTCATTTTTAAAATTAAATATTTCAAAACTAGAGATGTATTTTCGTTTAAGCTTAAGTGTGTTAAATAATTGATTAAACTCTTCGATTTTTGACAATATCGGTTTTAATTCCTTGCGTATTATTTCATCTTTTTTATTTAATAGTAAACCAAATAAGTAAAGAAACAGTAATAGCAAAATAGGAGCAACAATAAATTCCATTATCAATCTTTTTTTAAGTCAAATCAATTTAAAACAAAAAATTTAGAAAAAATAATATCAAATAATTTTTATCATGTTAAGATATTAAGGGCTACCCCTCCGCCACATTTTACAAGCCTAAACAAAACAGGGACTTAACAAAAACGCTAATCCCTTGTTTATCATGGGCTAAAGAGGTTTTAGAGGTGTTAGAACACAAGACAAAAGAAATTACTTAAACTCTCCAGAAATAACAATAGAGTGATATTCTTATTAAAGTTAATCAGATTTTTACATATCTTTACAGTGCATCAGGAACGTAGCAATACGTACCAACCGACTTACTCGAAGCACGGTGGTTTAGCATGCGGGAACTCTCCAAAATAAACGAGCAACCCACATTACTTCTTGTTGCAATTTATGAATCATTTAAATTGTATAATAATGAAAAGCAAAGAGAGAATTAGAAAACTAGAAGCGGAAAATAAACGGCTGAAAGTTGCATACATGAAAGAGGTGTATCAACGATTATGGACCCAAGCACAAATTTGGAAAGATGATGAAGAGGCATAAAAATAGTTACTACTTAATTTTAAATCAAAAAAACCATGGATAAAGAGACATACTTAAAAGAAATGTTAAAGCATGTGAGAAGAAATACTTCTACACATAATGAAAACAATAATCATCAGAAAAAAATTCAGATTACCATGCATAAAAAATCAAAGATTGAAAGTTTTGATAGTGATTCTTTAGAGCTTTATCGTCAGATGATGGCCGATAGGTTTAGATCTCTGCATGATGATGATTAAATTCATAAATTAATTAAATTTTCAACTTCTTGAAATCAATTATTTCATAATTTTTCTTTTTTTACGTAAATTACAAAAAAAAATATTTTTATGAGAATACTATTGGCATGTGAAGAAAGTCAAGCAGTTTGTTCTGAATTTAGAAAATTAGGGCATGAAGCTTTTTCTGCAGACATACTTCAATGTTCAGGATCACATCCTGAATGGCACATACAAGGCGATGTTTTAAAAATAATTGATAAGGGTTGGGATATGCTTATTGCATTCCCCCCTTGTACTCATTTAGCAGTAAGCGGTGCAAGGCATTTTGAACAAAAGAGGAAAGATGGAAGGCAACAACAGGGTATTGATTTTTTTATGGAGATGATTAACGCACCCATAGACAAGATATGCGTAGAAAATCCTATTGGAATTATGAGTACCAGGTTCAGAAAGCCAAATCAAATTATTCATCCTTACCATTTTGGTGACCCATACTCAAAATCGACTTGTTTATGGTTAAAAGGTTTACCACCTCTTCTCTACAATAAGAAAAATGAAAACATAAAACAAAAGGAGTTAGCTTTTGCAGGGTTGCCAAATGAGGTTGATAAAGGTGAATTTGTCACATTTCCTAGTGGAAAGCGAATGCCTAAATGGTATAATGAAGCATCTGGAAATGGACATTTAAGAAGTAAAACTTTCCCAGGGATTGCAAAAGCAATGGCAAATCAATGGGGATAGATACTTTTGACTTTACACCAGACCCAATATCTTTATTAGAGTCTAATCGTAATTTAGGTTACTCTATAGAGGAAGCAATTTCAGATTTAATTGACAATTCAATTTCTGCTGAAGCAACTAATGTTTCCTATGAGATACACCCCAACAATGGAAAGCCTTATTTTTTATTAAAAGATAATGGTATTGGAATGTCTAATTTAGATAATGAATTGGTTGACAGTTTTAGATTGGGATCTAAAAACCCATTAGATGAAAGAGATCCAAATGATCTTGGTCGTTTTGGTTTTGGAATGAAAACAGCTTCTTTAAGCCAGGCTCGTATTTTAACAGTAATTACAAAAAAAAAAGGTTACAATACTTTAGCCTTTTCTTTAGACTTAAATTTTATTAGAGATAATGGCAAGTGGCTTCTAAAAAAAATTGATGATGATTTTTACAAAGCTGAATTTGATTTCTTAAAAGACTTAGATTCAGGAACAATCATAAGATGGGATGATTGGGATAGGGCGCCAAAGTCAGAAAATGACCTTTTATCTCTAAATTCTCAAATTAATGATTATTTAAGTGTTTGTTTTCATCGTTTTATTGAAAAAGGGATTTCTATTAGTTGCCATGATTATTCTTTAGAGTCTTGTAGTCCAATTCCCTCTGGCGAAGGTGCTGAATTTTACTCAGAAATAATATTAGACAAGAATAATAAAGCAAAGCAAACATCTTATATTTTACAACATCCCAAAAATTGGGAAGAAAATTATGAAAACATAAATAGATTTAATTCTTTTCGTCTTTTTAATGGGTTTGAGAGGCAACAAGGAATTTATATATATAGATGTGATAGACTACTAACACCTCAAGGGGGATGGTTAGGTTTACTTAAAAAAGGTAATGCAGCAAAATTTGCTCGAGTAGTAATTGATTATCCAAACGACGCTGATGCACTATGGAGCCTTGATATCACCAAAACCAACGCATCAATACCTTTTGAATTTAAAAGAGAAATTAAAAAGTTAATTGATAAAACAAAAAAAAAATCAGTTACAAAAATTGTAAGTGGAAACAGAAATATAAAACGGTCTTTAAGTCAAACTCATTCCAATATTTGGAAAATATCTGATGAAAAAGAATTTAATTCTTACAAATATATAATAGATAATAATCACCCAATACTTAGAGGGTTAATAGACGAAAAAAAAATTAAGGAAAAAGATTTAAATTTTTTATTGAAATTAATTTCCGAAAATTTACCGGTTGCAAAAATAATTGATAACAACGATAGAGACCCTTCAAAACACGATCGTATGCTATTTCAAAACAAATTGTCTGAAACTGATTTAGAAATAGCAAAAATATTATTTCAAAATCAAATGAAAACAGATACGAAAGCGGTAGCGTTTTCTTGGTTATTAAATTTTGAGCCCTATTGTTACTGTGAGGAGCAACTAAAAAAAGAGTTATTATGAATATTACAACATTAAAAGAAAATGCTCTTACGCAGTGTCTTGATAGGATGAGATATAAACAGGATTTAACTGTTGAAAATATATTTGAAAATAGATTTTTAAGTATTGTTATTCCTGCTCTTTATGATGAATTAGATGAAGAATTAAAGAGGGAATATAGTTTAGATGATTTAAAAGAAGATATTTTAGAGTTAATTAAACCAAAGAAACCAACACAGGCAATTGCAGAATATGAATTAGAGTCATGGCTTGATAGTTCAATTAGAACAAATGGTCAAAACCGTTTTGAGGCCTATAAAAAACTTTTAAATATACAAGAAAAAGCAAGCATTATTCCACAAATGGATGCAGATACTTATAAAATTCTTGATAGCTGTTATAATCCAAATGAACTCAGTGAAGAATGGGATAGAAGAGGTTTAGTTTATGGTCATGTGCAATCTGGAAAAACAGCTAACTATATTGGCCTAATAAATCGAGCTTTCGACTCTGGTTATAAGATTGTGATTGTACTTACCGGTATGACCGAAGATTTAAGAAGTCAGACACAAAGAAGAATTGATGAAGGAGTTGTTGGACAAAGAGGTGGTCAAGAATTAGGTATAGGTGAAATTGATTTTTTTCAGAAATTACCAAAAGTAATGCCTGCAACTACTTTAAGTGATGATTTAAGTAGAAGTAACAGAAATTTGATAGGTTCAAATTTCAGTGTTAAAGAGAAATCTATTTGGGTTATAAAAAAAAATAAAACTGTATTAGAAAATTTAATTTTGTGGCTAGATAGACAAAGATCTAATAGCACAAATGGTAAAATTAATTATGTTCCTTTTTTAGTTATTGACGATGAGGCTGATAATGCATCTATCCAATCCATGAGTAAAAAGGATTATGAGAGCTGGGGTGAAGGGCAAAAGTTAGCCGATCTCGATAATGAAGAATTGACAGAAAAACAAAAGGAAGGACTTAAGAAAGCTCAAGAAAGAGTTATAAAAGCTATCAATCGTAATATTAGAGTCGCTTTGTCATTGATGTCTCATAAAACTTTTGTGGCTTATACGGCTACCCCGTATTCAATTATTAATCAATCAGAAA
>Ga0206127_1003915_pt1 | contig 13438 bp, 11 predicted proteins | sample Helgoland_Spring_6_FD_148646 | JGI IMG/M metagenome (GOLD analysis project Ga0206127, IMG submission 148646) | Pelagic subsurface seawater microbial communities from Kabeltonne, Helgoland, North Sea - Helgoland_Spring_Bloom_20160419_1 | ecosystem: Environmental > Aquatic > Marine > Epipelagic ...
TGGTGCCACGAACCGGTCGCTGCCCGGTAAGAACAACACATTGTGCTTTTCGCCAGCGCTGATCGCGACAAAAGACGACATCGACCAGATTACGAGTGCCGTTGACACTGCTCTTACAGACGTCTTTGGCTGATTATATTTTGGGTGCGCGCGGTCGACATCGCGCGCACCAACACTGACCAATCGTTTCATGGCGCCATCATGGCCCGCTTTTGGTACGCCGGATTGACACTTCGGCTCATGCACATGTTTGTGAACACCTCGCAGTGAATCTTGCGCGAACATTGGACGCTTTAGAACCTAAACTACCTGTACGGCCAACTCACTCTCAAGCTTGCCTCCATCCAAATGCTCGATTTCAATCAATGCCCATAAATTTTCCCGTTCCAAACCTGAACACCATTGGATTTTCTTTGTTCTTAGCTCAAAACTTGGGCAATGCGCCGTGCTGTCCGATATTCTCGCAATTATGAAACGTTTCAGCTCATAAACCATTTATTCTCTGAAGAACCTATGATAGAAATCAAAACCAAGTCTGTGTATTCGTAAAATTTTATATCCAGATTGCGGGCCGCCTAAGTCCAGTGTAGAGTTTTCAAATGGCTCTACCTGTTGAAACTTTTTTCTTATCACCAAACCATCAAGGCACCCTGCAAAGCCAGGTGCAGCAAATGATTGCCCATGGCATTCTTTCCGGCCGGTTCAGCACCGAGGAGAAACTGCCTTCAACGCGCAAGCTGGCGCAACATCTTGGTATCAGTAGGATTACAGTCACCCTCGCGTATACCGAACTTGTAGCCTCTGATTATCTGACCGCACGCGGGCGTTCGGGCTATTTTGTATCGCTGAATGCACCAGTACCTCCGAGTTATCAACCGCAACCTGTTTCAAATGATGCCGTTGACTGGAGCCGAGCGATTGGACAGCGATTTTCTGGTGGTCAAGTTCTGCAAAAACCACTCGATTGGGCCCAGTTTCGCTATCCGTTTATCTACGGCCAGACCGACCCACAGCTGTTTGACCACGCCAACTGGCGCCAATGTGCCTTGCAGGCATTGGGCCAGCGCGACTTTGTGGCATTGACCTCTGACTATTATGATCAGGACGACCCACAGCTGATCGAGTTTATTCAGCGCAACACCCTGCCCCGGCGCGGCATCACTGCAAATAGTGACCAAATCCTTATTACTCTGGGGGCGCAAAATGCTTTATGGCTTGCCGCTCAGGTGTTGCTGACCCAGCGCAGGACTGCCGCTTTTGAAGACCCCTGTTACCCTGCGATGCGTGAAATATTGACTCAGTCCCGGTGCCACATGGCACCAGTGCGGGTCGATCGTGACGGCCTGCCCCCCGACGCAATCCCGCCAGAAACGGACGTGATATTTACCACGCCAAGCCACCAATGTCCGACTACTGCAACTATGCCTATGGCGCGCAGACAGAGGCTTCTTGACCGGGCCCGCGATCTGGATGCGTTGATCGTAGAGGATGACTATGAGTTCGAAATGTCCTTCCTCGAACCGCCCTCACCTGCACTCAAGTCAATTGATACCGACGGGCGAGTGATTCATGTCGGAAGCTTCTCTAAGTCGTTGTTTCCTGGGCTGCGCCTCGGCTACATGGTCGGCTCAGAGGCATTTATTCGTGAGGCGCGCGCGCTGCGCACATCCGTTTTACGGCACCCGCCAGGGCACATTCAGCGCACTGCAGCCTACTTTTTATCGATTGGCCACTACGACGCACAGATCCGCAAAATGGCCAAAGCGTTACACAGTCGCCGCCAAGAAATGCAAAGTGCCATCGCTGCTCATGGCCTTGAAGTTGCCGGGCAGGGGGCATTCGGTGGCTCATCTTACTGGATGCGCGCACCCGAAGGGGTGGACGCTGGCGTTCTGGCGGCACGCCTGCGTGATGTGGGCGTGTTGATCGAGCCGGGGGGGGCTTTCTTTACCATCCCCGACCAAACCCGCCGCTATTATCGTCTGGGCTATTCGTCCATAGCAGCGGAACGCATCTCCGATGGAATTGAACTTATCGCAGCACACCTTGCAGCATAGCTTGGACTTAAATGGATATGGCATCTGGCCCTAACCATTTCAGCGCCACCCCCTTAGGTTACGCCAAATTCATCGTAAAAGGGCGAATCGACGCCCGATGCCCGGAGACTGCCCCATGAAGATGACCACTGAAGAAGCATTTGTAAAAACGCTACAGCGCCACGGCATCCGCCACGCGTTTGGCATTATCGGATCGGCTATGATGCCTATATCTGACTTGTTCCCATCCGCTGGGGTCAAGTTCTGGGATTGTGCGCACGAAGGCTCTGCGGGTTTCATGTCAGATGGCTACACCCGCGCCACGGGCGAAATGTCGATGATGATCGCGCAGAACGGCCCAGGCATCACCAACTTTGTGACTGCCGTAAAAACCGCTTACTGGAACCACACACCACTTTTGTTGGTCACGCCACAGGCCGCGAACAAAACTATTGGCCAAGGCGGCTTTCAAGAAGTTGAACAAATGGCCCTGTTCCAAGACATGGTCGCGTACCAAGAAGAAGTCCGTGACCCAAGTCGTGTTGCAGAGGTTTTGACCCGTGTCATCGCACAGGCCAAGCGCTTGTCTGGCCCGGCGCAGATTAACCTGCCCCGTGATTACTGGACCCAAGTTGTCGACATCGAAATCCCTGACCCCATCGAATTTGAAGTTTCACCCGGTGGCGAGAATTCTATCGCGGCGGCGGCGGCTTTGATCTCTGGCGCCAAGAATCCTGTGATCCTGAACGGTGCCGGCGTTGTCCTGTCCGAAGGCGGCATCCAAGCCTCTATGGATCTGGCAGAACGTTTAGATGCACCCGTTTGCGTTGGCTACCAGCACAACGACGCCTTCCCCGGGTCGCACCCCCTGTTTGCTGGCCCATTGGGCTACAACGGGTCCAAGGCAGGAATGGAATTGATTAAAAGCGCCGATGTCGTTGTGTGCCTCGGCACCCGGTTGAATCCATTTTCGACACTCCCCGGATACGGCATGGACTATTGGCCAACGGATGCCAAAATCATCCAAGTCGACATCAACCCTGACCGCATAGGCCTAACCAAGAAAGTGACTGTCGGCATCGTTGGTGACGCAGCCAAAGTTGCGCGCGGCATTCTAGCCGGTCTGAGCGAAACTGCCGGAGATGCCGGCCGCGCCGACCGCAAATCGCGTATCGCAACGGCAAAGTCGACATGGGCGCAGCAACTGTCGTCAATGGACCACGAAGACGATGATCCCGGCACCACATGGAACGAGCGCGCGCGCGCCGACAAGCCAGACTGGATGAGCCCACGCATGGCATGGCGTGCCATTCAGTCAGCGCTCCCCCGCGAGGCGATCATCTCGTCAGACATCGGCAACAACTGTGCCATCGGTAACGCCTATCCTGACTTTGACGAAGGTCGGAAATACCTTGCACCGGGTCTGTTTGGTCCCTGTGGCTACGGTCTCCCGGCAATTGTCGGCGCCAAAATTGGCCAGCCGGATGTTCCGGTTGTAGGCTTTGCGGGAGACGGTGCATTTGGCATAGCTGTCAATGAATTGACCGCCATCGGTCGCGGCGACTGGCCACCGGTCACGCAGATTGTTTTCCGTAACTACCAGTGGGGCGCCGAAAAGCGAAATTCGACCCTATGGTTTGAAGACAACTTTGTCGGCACCGAACTGGACACATCAGTATCCTATGCCGGTATCGCAAAGGCATGCGGCCTTGAGGGTGTTGCCGTCCGCACCATGGATGAATTGACGGACACCCTAAACAAGGCGATCAATGATCAAATGAAGAATGGCAAAACCACCCTGATTGAAGTCATGCTCAATCAGGAACTGGGCGAACCGTTCCGTCGCGACGCAATGAAAAAGCCGGTGGCGGTGGCAGGTATCTCTGCCGATGACATGAACGGCGCCTGAGAAATCGTGTTAGATCGACAAGCAAAACGATCCATCGCATGAGCGTACTGGGAGACATCCAGACCCGTGCGGCGGCTCACCCCGCTCATATTGTGTTGAGCGAAGGCCACGATCCTCGGATCGTGGCCGCTGCCGTGCGCGCCGTGGCGTTAGGCATCGCCACAATCACATTGGTCGGAGAAACCAAAACAATCGCAGCCGCTCTGGCAACTGAAAACGCGGCAATGTCCGATCAGTTGATGATCGCTGACCCTGCGACTTCTTTGATGACACCGCAGATCGTCCAAACCGTTTTTGCCCTGCGGAGCCACAAGGGCATCACAAAAGAACAAGCAACCGAATTGGCCAAAGATCCGATGGTCTATGCTGCGGCGCTTGTGCACATGGGGTTTGCTGATGGCACCGTGGGCGGCGCGGTTGCGACCACGTCGGATACAGTGCGCGCAGCATTGCAGTTCATCGGGAAAGCACCAGATGCAGCCTTGGTTTCCAGCTTTTTTCTGATGGTCCTGCCCAAAGGACATCCATCGGGCCGTTCGGCCATGATATTCAGCGACAGTGGTCTCGTTATTGATCCTACGGCACAGGAATTGGCAGCCATCGCGGCCCAAGCCGCCGCATCTTGCGCCGCACTGTTAGCCGTTGAACCCAAGGTCGCGCTGTTGTCATTTTCGACTAAAGGCAGTGCGCGCCACCCGAGCGTATCAAAGGTGACAGAGGCCAGTAAAATTCTGCATGCCCAGCACCCCGAAATCGCTTCGGATGGCGAATTGCAATTTGATGCGGCCTTTGTGCCCAGTGTTGGCGCATCCAAAGCCAAGGGGTCAGATGTCGCCGGTCAAGCCAATGTCATGATCTTTCCAAACCTCGACGCAGGCAACATCGGATACAAAATTGCACAGCGCGTCGGTGGTTGCACAGCCATTGGACCAATTCTTCAGGGTCTTAAAAAACCCGCCAACGATCTCAGCCGTGGTTGTACAACCGATGATGTCCTGCACATGATCGCTGTAACCGCGCTTCAATCCGCTGCTTTGAAAGGGACCTTATGAACCAGCCCAAGCTTGATTTATCCCCCAAGGTTTCGGACGAGATTCGCAAAACCACCTGCTACATGTGCGCCTGCCGCTGCGGCATTAATGTGCATATGAAAGACGGCAAGGTCGCATATATCGAAGGCAACCGGGATCACCCTGTGAACCAGGGTGTATTGTGTGCCAAAGGCTCCGCCGGGATCATGCAGGTTAACGCACCATCGCGTCTGCGCGCACCACTGAAACGGGTCGGTCCACGCGGATCTGGCGAGTTCGAGGAAATCAGCTGGGACGAGGCCTTGGGGATCGCAACAAACTGGCTTGAACCAATTCGCAAAGATGACCCGTCGAAATTAGCGTTTTTCACCGGTCGTGATCAATCACAGTCCTTTACCAGCTTTTGGGCGCAAAATTTTGGAACACCAAACTATGCGGCACATGGTGGCTTTTGCTCGGTGAATATGGCTGCAGCCGGCATCTATACAATGGGTGGCGCGTTCTGGGAATTCGGCCAGCCAGATTGGGATCACACCAAGCTGTTCATGCTGTTTGGTGTCGCCGAAGACCATGACAGCAACCCAATCAAGATGGGCATTGGCAAAATCAAAGCACGCGGGGCGCGCGTCATTGGCGTGAACCCTATCCGCACCGGTTACAACGCGGTAGCAGATGACTGGGTTGGCATCACACCAGGCACAGACGGGCTGTTCATCCTGTCTATGGTCCACTGCCTCATGAAAGCAGGCAAAATCGATGTCAACTATCTGGCGCAATACACCAACGCGCCTTGCTTCGTGAACGGAGACGAAAAATCCTCCGAATTTGGCCTTTTATTGCGCGATGATGACGGCAAAGAATTAGTAATGGACCGCACCACAGGCAAGCTGACCCCGTTTGACCAAAAGGGCGTAAAGCCCGATCTAGCCGCCACGCACCGCCATGCAGGTATCACTCACAATACCGTCATGCACCATATGGCAGACCGCTATTTATCTGACGACTATGCACCCGAAGCGGTTGCCGAGCGCGTCGGCATCTCTGCCAAGCGCATCCGTACGTTGGCCGCCGAGATAGCGCGCGTCGCCTTTGACGAGGCGTTTGAGCTAGAACAAGAATGGACTGATTTCCGCGGTCAAACGCACAAGACAATGCAAGGCCGACCGGTCAGCTTTCATTCCATGCGCGGGATCAGCGCGCACGCCAACGGCTTCCAAACTTGTCGTGCACTGCACGTATTGCAAATCCTGTTGGGCAGCGTCGAAGTGCCCGGCGGGTTCCGTTTTAAGCCGCCCTATCCAAAACCTGCAACGGCCCATCCCAAGCCGCATTGCAAGGTCACACCGGGCGCACCGCTTGATGGCCCACACCTGGGCTTTACCCACGGCCCTGACGACCTTGCATTGCGCGAAGACGGCACGCCCGCGCGCATCGACAAGGCTTTCTCCTGGGACAACCCGATGTCGAGCCATGGTCTGATGCATATGGTGATCTCAAACGCATATGCCGGCGATCCCTACAAAATCGACACGTTGTTCATGTATATGGCAAACATGTCGTGGAACTCGTCGATGAACACACGCGGCGTAATCGACATGCTGACCGATACGGATGAAAACGGCGATTATGTGATCCCCCGCATCATCTATTCGGATGCGTATAGTTCGGAAATGGTGGCCTATGCAGACCTAATTCTGCCTGACACAACCTATCTGGAACGGCACGACTGTATCTCATTGCTCGATCGTCCAATCTGCGAGGCTGACGCTGCTGCCGACGCCATTCGCTGGCCCGTAATCGAACCTGACCGCGACGTTCGTGGCTTCCAGTCTGTGCTATGTGATCTGGGTGCCCGACTGAACCTTCCAGGCTTTACAAACGAAGACGGCAGCCAGAAGTACGACGATTATGCCGACTACATCGTCAATCATGAGCGCAAGCCCGGCATTGGCCCGCTTGCAGGTTGGCGCATGGGCGAAAATGGTACACAATCAGGGCGCGGTGCCGCCAACGAAAGCCAACTTGAAAACTATATCGAGAACGGTGGATTTTTCGTTGAACATATTCCGCAAGGGGCGAACTATTACAAACCCTGGAATGCGGACTATCAGGATTGGGCAGTAGGCATGGGGCTGTATGATAGCCCACAACCCTATCTATTTTCACTTTATGTTGAGCCGATGCGCCGCTTCCAGCTTGCCGCAGAAGGGCATGGGGACCGTCAGCCACCAGATCATCTGCGCGACCGGATCAAAGCAACTATGGACCCGTTGCCCATTTGGTACGATCCGGCCGCAGAGAACAGAGCTGATGAATTCCCCATAACCGCGCTCACACAGCGACCCATGGCGATGTACCATTCGTGGGGGTCGCAAAACGCATGGCTGCGTCAACTGCATGGGCATAATCCGCTCTATGTGCCAACCAAGCTGATGCGCGAAAACGGGCTACAAGATGGCGATTGGGCCCGCGTTACATCACCGCATGGTGCAATAACGGTCCCCGTTCTGGAAATGGCGGCACTGAACGAAAATACAGTGTGGACTTGGAATGCAATCGGCAAGCGCAAAGGGGCCTGGGCACTCGACGAAAAGGCGCCGGAAGCAACGCGCGGCTTTTTGCTCAACCACCTGATCCACGAGTTGCTGCCACCCAAAGGCGATGGGCTTCGCTGGGCCAATTCTGATCCGATCACCGGTCAAGCAGCTTGGTTCGACCTGAAGGTGCGCATTGAAAAAACAGATCCGCCCACTGAAAGCCAGCCCGCGATGGACCCAGTCAAATCTCCAGTAGGCCGCGGCCCCAAAGATTTAACGTGGAAGGTGGGCAAATGAACCCAATACGGCGCACCCTTTTTGCCATCGCTGCATTTGTCGCCCTCGCCGTTGGCTCGTTTGTCTACTTCATAGCCAACTGGGACGCATCCAAAACCAAAGCTGTCGGCGCAATGAATGTCGCACCGGCCCAGACGGCGGTTCACTTAACTATTACAAAATATAAGCTGGTCGGGAATAAAGGCCCGGTTCCTCCTTACCCAACAGAGGGAGATGTCACATGACAACTCTGCCCACCTCAACCACCAAAAAGCTGGGTCTTGTCATCGACCTGGACACATGTGTGGGCTGCCATGCCTGTGTAATTTCGTGCAAGGGCTGGAACACTGAAAACTACGGCGCGCCCCTGGCTGATACCGACGCATACGGTTCAGACCCGTCTGGCACATTTCTCAATCGTGTTCACAGCTTTGAGGTTCAACCCGAACAAGGTACTGCACAACTGGTCCACTTTCCCAAGTCCTGTCTGCATTGCGAAGACGCGCCCTGTGTCACGGTCTGTCCAACAGGTGCAAGCTATAAGCGAGTTGAAGACGGCATTGTTCTGGTCAACGAAAGCGACTGTATCGGCTGCGGCTTATGTGCTTGGGCCTGCCCCTACGGTGCTCGGGAAATGGATGCCGTAGAAAAGGTGATGAAGAAATGTACGCTCTGCGTTGATCGGATCTATAATGAGAACCTGCCCGAGGAAGACCGCGAACCGGCCTGTGTGCGCACGTGCCCAGCAGGTGCGCGCCATTTTGGCAACTTTTCCGACCCCGAAAGCAACGTTTCAAAACTGACCGCCGAACGTGGTGGCATCGACCTGATGCCAGAACAGGGCACCAAGCCCGTCAATAAATACCTGCCGCCCCGCCCCAAAGACACTTTGTCAGAGGGTGCAGGCGATATCGACATTCTTGCACCATATCTTGAACCCGTCGCACAAGAAACAAAGGGTTTTCTGGGTTGGCTCGACAAGACACTGGAGAACCTCTGATGCATCCTGCCCCGTCCGTTATTTTCTTTACTGTGTTCAGCGGTGTTGGCTTTGGGCTACTGATCTTTCTGGGCCTCGGCTTGCCAGCTGTCACTGGGCTGAACGCGTTTGCGTTCTTCGTGATTGCTTACCTGTGTGCGGTCGGTGGGCTGGTGTCGTCCACCTTTCACCTTGGCCATCCCGAACGCGCGCTTAAGGCGTTTAAGCAGTGGCGGTCATCTTGGCTCAGTCGCGAGGGCGTATGCGCTGTCATCGCGCTGATGGTCATGGCGCTTTATGGTGCTGGTCTGGTGTTCTTTGAAACGCGTTGGGTGGCGCTTGGGTTGATAGGCGCGCTGTTTTCCTTGCTCACCGTATTCACCACATCAATGATCTATGCCCAACTTAAAACAATTCCACGCTGGAATTCACCGCTGACACCACTCATGTTTCTAAGCTTTTCGCTCGCAGGCGGTGCCCTTCTGGCCGGGCAAATTACTACGGCAACCGTCTTGGTGTTGCTGGCTGCAATTGTTCAGGTCGTTCTTTGGATGATTGGCGACGGTGCGCTGGCAAACTCAGGCACAAACCTTGCGACGGCGACAGGTCTGGGCACCAATGGCAACGTTCGGGCGTTTGAGCCGCCCCACACAGGCACAAACTACCTGCTCAAGGAGTTTGCATTTGTCGTGGGTCGAAAACACAGCATGAAATTGCGCCTGATCGCAATTGCGCTGTTTGCAGTCATCCCACTTTTATTGCTGCTGTTGGCACCGTTTTCACATTGGTTGGCGGTGTTGGCACTGATCAGCCATTTGGGTGGCGCATTCGCGTCTCGCTGGCTATTTTTTGCAGAGGCTGAGCACGTGGTCGGCCTTTATTACGGCAAACGATAAGCCGCTGTGTCAGGGCGCCATCCGGCGCCCATCCGGCGCTACAACAAGCCAGCGTGTACCAATGCCGCATCGACCAGCGCTTTCGTCTCGTCTGACAAGCAAGTCAAAGGCAGGCGCACCTCATCAGAGCATAGGCCAAGCCGCGACATCGCATATTTGGCACCGACCAACCCAGGTTCGGTAAAAATCGCCTTGTGCAACGGCATCAGTTTGTCTTGCACCTCAAGCGCTGTAGCGAAATCACCAGCAAGGCAAGCTTCCTGCACCTGACTGAGGAGTTTGGGCGCCACATTTGCCGTGACCGAGATACAGCCGACCCCACCATGTGCATTGAAGCCATGCGCAGTGGCATCTTCGCCCGACAGCTGGACAAAGTCGCCGCCGCACGCCAAGCGCGTGTCACAAACCCGCGCCAGATCTCCAGTCGCATCCTTAACGCCTACAATACGAGGTAGCTTGGCAAGTTCAGCCATCGTTTCAGGGGTCATATCAACAACCGAACGTCCGGGGATATTATAAATGATGATTGGAATTTCCGCGCAGTCATGCAGCGCTGCAAAATGCGCAACCAAACCGCGTTGGGTTGGCTTATTATAATATGGGGTAACGACCAGAGCTGCATCGGCCCCGACCTTTTCTGCGTACTGAACGAAACGAATTGCCTCTACCGTATTGTTCGAACCAGCACCCGCAATCACTGGAACCCGGCCTGCCGCAGCCTTGACAACGGTCTCGATAACCGTCTCGTGCTCGGTATGGGTCAAAGTTGGGCTTTCGCCAGTCGTACCGACGGGAACAAATCCATGCGACCCTTCACCGATGTGCCATTCCACCAGCTTCTTGAGGGCTTCCAGATCCAAAGCGCCGTTACGAAACGGCGTGACGAGGGCAGGCATAGAACCTTTAAACATTCTCACGCTCCATTATTACGTGTGGCAGGCAGAGGGCCTGAGACGAATTTCGCGTATGCCCGGAACGTGAGTTGTAATTGCACAATCCGAGCATATGCTTACAGCGTGTATCCAAGGGCAGACCAGAAATGCAAGAGATGAGCCGCTTTGCCATTGCAATCTTTTTGTTTTTTGCCAGCGCTTTTGCGGTGTCGGCGGAACGTCCACGCCCCTTGGCATGGGCGATGGACGCGGTGCGGGCGGAAAACTGGGAAACGGCAGCCAAACTTGCTGCACGTGATGGCGATGTGGCCGCTGACATTATAGAATGGCACCGGTTGCGCGCAGCGCTGGGCAGCTTTGCTGACGTCATAGCCTTTCTTGACCGTCGCCCTCACTGGCCCGGAGAGCCCCTGTTGCGCCGCCGGTCCGAGGCGGTCGTCACCGAACAAAAAGATGAAGATATCCTCGCATTCTTTGCCGCGTTTCCCGCGCAAACACCTGAAGGAGTGCTCGCCCACGCCAACGCTTTGGCACGCAGCGGCGCAAGCGCGGATGCGAGGGCTAATATCGTGCTGGCTTGGTGCGCAATGGCTATGAACGAAACAACACAGAACGAATATTTGAAGACGTATGGCGACCTGCTTGCAAGCCATCACATCACGAGGCTGGATGGTCTGCTATGGAGCAACAAGACAAAAGATGCCCGCCGAATGCTCAAGCTGGTCCCAGCCGGCCATCAAGCATTGGCAAAAGCACGTCTGGCCCTGCAGCAACAGTCTGATGCTGTAGATGCGCTGATCAAAGCTGTTCCAAAAGCTTTGGCGGATGATCCGGGTCTGGCCCATGCTCGGTTCGAATGGCGTGTGCGCAAGGGGCGTTGGGAAGATGCCAAGGCACTGCTGCGCGATCGGTCCCAATCCGCCGAAAGGCTGGGCCGGCCAGATTCCTGGGCACAGCGCCGACTCGGATTGGCCCGCGACGAAATGCGCGACGGTAGTGCTGCATTGGCCTATGAACTGGCTGCTCGCCATTTTTTGACAGAGGGCGCGTCATATGCGGACCTTGAATGGCTGGCGGGCTATATCGCATTGCGCAAGCTACAAGACCCGATCACCGCCTTGACGCACTTCCAGAACCACCGCGCCGCAATTCTATCGCCGATTTCAATTGGCCGGGCAGCATATTGGATTGGTCGCACGCATGAAACTCTTGGCAACGGTCGTGCCGCAAAAGCGGCCTATGCCGAAGGAGCGCGATACCAGACATCGTTTTATGGATTGCTGGCAACAGAGCGCGGCGGCTTTCCGATGGATCCGGATCTGGATGGTCGCGAGGTATTTGAAGACTGGCGCAGCTCTGACCTCGTGCGCCACGATGTTTTTGAAGCCGGTATGCTTTTGCAAGCATCAGGTGAACTGTACTTGGCTGGGCGCTTCTGGGCGCATCTTGCCGAAGATCTCGATCGTGAAGAAGCAGGTCAGTTGGGTCAGGCCGCGATCGATGCAGGTCAGCCAAATATGGCGGTCAGGATAGGCAAACGTGTTGCCAAACGGGGCGAAACACTGCACGCGGCGTACTATCCTTTGCACCCGCTGGCCTATGCTAATCTGCCCATGGCCCCAGAGATGAACCTTGCCATCGCGCGGCGCGAAAGCGAATTTGATCCATCTGTTCAAAGCGGCGCGGGCGCACGTGGACTGATGCAGGTCATGCCCGCCACCGCCAAGGATGTGGCCGCAGATTTGGGTCGCAGTGCTGAACATAGCACCGCACGTCTGACCTCTGATCCCGTATATAACGCTGAGCTTGGCGCAACTTTTCTGTCTCAACTGGCAGGTCGGTTTGGTGGAAATGTCATCCTGATGTCTGCGGCATATAACGCAGGGCCAAGCAGGCCAACACGTTGGATGACCCTGTACGGCGACCCTCGCAAGGGTTCAGAAGCATATGATGTCGTGGACTGGATCGAACACATACCCTATGGCGAGACCCGCAACTACGTGATGCGAGTCGCCGAAAGCTTGCCGATCTATCGCGCGCGCCTTGGAAAGTATCCTCTTCCTATCCCGTTCAGTGCCGAGCTTGCCGGCTCAACTCTGCTGTCTTTCGCGCCAAAGGGTGAATAGACCGGCACACACGATGATGCCCGCTCCGATCAGAACATTAGGTTCAAGCACCTCGCCAAACAAAGTAATCCCAACGAGCGCAGCAAAAACCATTTGGAAATAAGCAAAGGGTTGCACTGCGCTGGCTTCCGCCACCTCATAGCAGCGGATCAACAGCCAATGACCCAGCGCGCCCGTGATACATAGTACACCCATCCAAGCCCAATCTCCGCGGCCCATCGGTTCCCAAAACCACAAGCCAACGGCGGTGACGGCCAGCGCACCCATGGTACCCGTCCAGAAGAAACTGGTCGCAGCAGTGTCATCGCGCGCCACAAAGCGTGTCAAAAGCCCATAGATCGCGAACATGATCGCTGAAACCAACGGGATAGCGGCCGCCGGGTCAAACACTCCCAAACCGGGCTTGAGAATAATAAGGACTCCGATGAACCCCACAAAGATCGCCAACCAGCGCCGCCAGCCTACATGCTCACCCAAGATTGGGCCGGACAAGGCCGCGATCAGCAATGGATAGGCCGCAAATACCGCATGGCTTTCCACCAGCCCCAAAACAGTAAACGCAGTGACCATCACGCAGATTTCTGCCGCCAGCAAAACACCACGTAATATCTGGATCGCCGGGCGCGCGGTACGTGCGGCCACGGCAATCCCACCCGCTTTTCGAGCTGCAATGGCGATGACGAACGCTGCGAAAAACCAATAGCGGATCATCACGACCATGTAGACGTTGTATTCACCGGCAAGGTGCCGCGAAA
>Ga0206127_1003920_pt1 | contig 13423 bp, 12 predicted proteins | sample Helgoland_Spring_6_FD_148646 | JGI IMG/M metagenome (GOLD analysis project Ga0206127, IMG submission 148646) | Pelagic subsurface seawater microbial communities from Kabeltonne, Helgoland, North Sea - Helgoland_Spring_Bloom_20160419_1 | ecosystem: Environmental > Aquatic > Marine > Epipelagic ...
TACATCACATCCAGCAGACCTTCGCCTGCGGAAATCTCGCACTCGCCGGGGCTGGCTTCTTCGTTCAGATGCGTGACGACGCCGTCCTCGACGACCATCGCATAACGCTTGGAGCGCGCGATCAGGCCAGCGGGTGGGGCATCGAAATCCATGCCAATCGCTTTGGTAAACGCGCTCTCTGCGTCGGACAGCATCGTGATGCCTGCCGCTGTCGCGCCTGTCGCTTCACCCCATGCTTTCATCACGAATGGGTCGTTGACGGACACGCAGATGATTTCGTCCACGCCTTTGGCGGTGAACTGATCCTTGGTGCGCATAAAGCTTGGGACGTGTGCGGAATGGCAAGTCGGTGTGAACGCGCCCGGCACTGCAAAGATCACGACTTTGCGCCCTGAGAGCTTGTCCGCCAAAGCGACAGGCGCGGGGCCAGCATCGCCCAAATGTACCAGTGTGGATGAGGGGAGGCGGTCGCCTTTTGAAATTGTCATGAAGTTATCCTTTGTTGGAATTGCGTTCTTGTCCCTCAAAGATATAGGGTCCGTGCAGATATTCGCCACCCGTATTCAAGAAGGACACGTGTTTATGGCACATTATGTCGTCATCGGAGCAGGCCAAGCAGGCGCTTCGCTTGTGGCCAAGCTGCGCAGCTCTGGTTTTGAGGGTGCGATCACCTTGATCGGCGAAGAACCGGTGCCGCCCTATCAACGTCCGCCTTTGTCGAAAGCGTATTTACTGGGTGACATGGCGTTGGAGCGTTTGTTCCTGCGACCCGAGAGTTTCTATAGCGATCAGAACATCACTTTGAAAATGGGAACGCAGGTTAGCGCGATTAATAGGGAAAAGCGCGAAGTGCATTTGGGCGATGAGGTGATACCCTATGACCAACTCGCGTTAACGACAGGCTCTTCGGCGAATACTTTGCCCGCTTCTATCGGCGGGGCATTGGACGGCGTCTTTACCGTGCGCACTTTGGCGGATGTGGATGCGATGGCGTCTCATTTTGAGGATGGCAAACGCGCATTGATTGTGGGCGGTGGCTACATCGGGCTGGAAGCCGCAGCCGTTGCGCGCAAGATGGGTGTCGAAGTGACAGTTGTCGAAATGGCAGAGCGTATTTTGCAACGGGTCGCCGCGCCTGAGACTTCGGATTATTTCCGTGCCTTGCATCAATCGCATGGCGTTAATGTTCTGGAGGGCGTTGGCCTCAAAAGCCTCAATGGCGAAGGCCATGTGATTGGTGCGAGTTTGACGAATGGCACAGACCTCGACGTGGATTTCGTGATTGTGGGTGTTGGCATCACGCCCAATTCTACGCTCGCAGAACAAGCAAGTCTGACCATCGAAAACGGTATTGCGGTGGATGAGCAGGGCCGCACCTCTGACCCGAACATTTGGTCTGCTGGCGATTGCGCATCGTTTGATCTGCGCGGTGCACGCCGTCGTCTAGAGAGTGTGCAAAACGCGATTGATCAAGCTGAAGCTGTGGCTGAAAACATGATGGGTGCGGGCAAAAGCTACACCCCGAAACCATGGTTCTGGTCCGACCAGTACGATGTGAAACTGCAAATCGCGGGTCTGAACATCGGCTATGATAATGTCGTCGCACGCCGTGATCCCGACAGCCCTGCCGTGTCGTTCTGGTACTATCAGGGCACCACGCTTTTGGCAGTCGATGCGATGAATGATCCGCGTAACTACATGATCGGCAAGCGTCTGATCGAAGCAGGTAAATCCCCGGCGCCCGATGTGATCGCCAACCCAGATACAGACATGAAAGCACTGCTCAAAGCGTGAGGATCATAGGCGGATCATTTCGTGGTCGCGCGCTCGCCTTTGTCGGCAAAGGTGATGCGGGTGCCCATTTGCGTCCAACGACGGACCGTGTGCGCGAAACTCTGTTCAACGTGCTCATGGGCGGGCGCTATGGTGATCCAATAACAGATATGCGGTGTTTGGATTTGTTTGCGGGAACCGGTGCTTTGGGCTTAGAGGCGCTCTCTCGCGGGGCTTCGCACACAACTTTTGTGGAAACTGGTCGCAAGGGGCAAAGTCTGATCTGCGAAAATATCGCACTGTGCGATTGCAAAACCACCACCAAGTTAGTCGCGCGCGATGCGACGCGTTTGCCTGCCAATCCTGATGCGCCGTATGATCTTATTTTCCTCGACCCGCCTTATGCCAAGTCGATGGGCGAGGCGGCTTTGAAAAGCGCACTGGCAGGTGAATGGATCGCCAAAGAGGCGCTGATCCTCTGGGAAGAGAGCGCTAAAATTGCGCCGCCGCCTGAATGTGAACTGTTAGAGACCCGCAAGTTTGGCGGCACAAATATCAGCTTCCTCACCACATAAAAAATGGCCCCATCGCTCGAAAGCAAAGGGGCCAGTGGGGTCGGGGGGAGATTTCTAGGCTATGAGCGTTTTTACCACTCAGAGGGTCCTTTTTGTGCAAATGAATGCACAAGGAAGTCGATGAACGCGCGTACCTTTGGCTGCGTAAAGCGGCCGGGCGGATAGACGGCATAGATGCCTTGTGTCTCGGTCGGTAACTCTGGGATAGCGTCTACCACCAGCCCTTGTTCCATCGCCTCAGAATAAAGGAAGCTCGGGAGGTAAGCGATGCCAAGACCTGCAATCGCTGCGTTCAGCAAGGATTGCCCATCGTTAACACTCAGCCAGCCAGCAGTACGGATTTGACGTTTTTCACCAGAAGGCGCTGTCACTTTCCACACATTGCCGCTCGATTGGTTCGAGTAATGCAGAAGTTTGTGATCATTCAAATCGTCAATCTTCTCGGGCCGTCCATACTTTTCGAAATAAGCAGGTGAGGCGATCATACGTTTCGTCGTCTCGGTCAACTTACGCGCCCGTAGTGAGCTGTCTTCCAACTCACCGATGCGCACGGCCATATCGAAACCTTCGGAAATCAGCTCAACATAGCGGTTGTTCAGCACCATATTGACGGTGATATCGGGAAACTCCGATAGGAAATCGCCAAGGACAGGACTTAGGTGATTGACCCCAAAGTCCGTCGCAACCGAGATGCGCAGCAGGCCAGACGGCGCTGATTGCATCGAGGTGACCAAAGCATCTGCTTCACCCGCATCATTCAAAACACGGCGGGCGCGGTCATAATAAGCGAGGCCAATCTCAGTCGGGCTAACCCGACGCGTCGTGCGGTTCAAAAGACGTGCGCCAAGACGCGCCTCTAGTGACGATACATGCTTGGAAACAGCGGATTTAGAAATCCCCATTTTCTTCGCAGCATCTGTAAATCCACCTTGATCCACAACCGTGGCGAAGGCTTCCATTTCCGTGAGGCGATCCATCTGTGTCTACCTTTGCGTTCCTGTGTTCGAGGATCAGGTATCAACTGCAATAGGGGCGCGATTGGGGCGCTCTCTAGACAATGCTAGGGTTTTGTCGCGGATCGTTTGCGGCATGGAAACAACTCAAACGTCGTCGCTGCTCCTTGATGCATCAATCGCTTGTTCGTATTTTCGGCGCCACTCAGCAAGGTCATCAACTAGTTTGGCGTTGCGTTCTCTGAGCGTCTCTCTGTTACCTTCAAGCCGCTTGATGATGACTGATTTGGCTTCGATTGTGGACTTGAGCTTTTCCACGTTTTCCACCGAAGCCACGTTCTGGTCCTTAAGCGTCGCAGCCGAAGTTTCCAGCATCTCTTGAAGGGTCTTTATCTTTTCTAACGTGAACTGAATTTCGGACTCAAGTTGAGCGTTTTTGAGCAGCAGTGTCTTTTTACTCGTGAAAGCTTGCTGAGCCACCACGTTTAGCTTTGACACTTTTGTGCTCATATTTGCGTCCTTTTCATTACAATGCCGCCCGCTCATCTGGGATCTATACAGATAGGCCGCTCCGGTGCAATTTGCAACTTTCACCGCGCTTGCTTGCGGTCCTATCAAGTATCATCACGTCGCCTTTATAAAGAAGCCGCCAATCGTGTGCCCTGATTGATAGCACGCTTTGCATCGAGTTCAGCGGCAACGTCCGCGCCGCCGATCACATGACACGCAACGCCTTTGGCTTCCAAAGCATCCGCAAGTGAACGATCCGGCAATTGGCCCGCACACAAAACAATCGTGTCTACCTCAAGCAACTCTGGGTTCTCGCGCGCTTCGCCGTAAGAAACATAAAGCCCGCCTTCTTCAACGCGCTCATAGTTCACGCCGCCGATCATCTTGACGTTCTTCATCTTCAAAGCGGCGCGGTGAATCCAACCTGTGGTTTTGCCGAGACCCTTGCCGTGTTTGCTTGCCTTGCGCTGTAACAATGTCACTTCGCGTGCAGGGGCTTCGGGTTGCGGACCCGCAGGGGCAAGGCCGCCCCGTGTCTCAGATGGATCACCCACGCCCCATTCTTCTTTCCACGCTTCCAGATCAACCGTCGGGCTAGTGCCGTCATGCACAAGCGTTTCGGCGACATCAAAGCCAATGCCACCCGCTCCGATGATAGCGACGCGTTTGCCAACCTCAGCTTTGCCGCGCAGCACGTCTATATAAGAGAGCACGTTTGGCATGTCTTGACCTGGGATGCCAACATCGCGTGGCACAACGCCTGTGGCGATAATCACTTCGTCAAACTCAGCAAGCATATCTGCGCTCGCCTCGGTATTTAGCCGCACCTCCACACCGCTCGTCTCCAACATCGTGCGATACCAATCGACGAGGCCCCAGAACTCTTCCTTGCCCGGTACTTGCTTGGCCATATTCAACTGACCGCCGACCTCATCCGCGCGATCAAACAAGGTCACGCTATGTCCGCGCTCTGCGGCGGTGATGGCTGTGCTCAGACCTGCAGGACCAGCGCCAACGACGGCAACCTTTTTAACGCTCAAAGCAGGCTCAATCGTCAATTCCGTTTCGTGGCATGCACGAGGGTTCACAAGGCATGACGTCATCTTGCCGCCAAACGTGTGATCAAGACAGGCTTGGTTGCACGCGATACACGGCGCGATGTGATCGGCTTTGCCAGCCATCGCTTTGCTCACAAACTCTGCATCCGCCAAGAAAGGGCGCGCCATCGAAACCATGTCTGCCGCGCCAGAGCTGATGACATCCTCGGCAACCTCAGGCGTGTTGATGCGGTTGGAGGTGATGACAGGGATGCTCACCTCGCCCATCAGCTTTTTCGTGACCCACGTGAAGGCAGCGCGCGGAACGGATGTCGCAATCGTTGGAATACGTGCTTCGTGCCAGCCGATACCCGTGTTGATAATCGTCGCGCCTGCCTCTTCGACAGCCTTGGCAAGGGTGATGACTTCATCAAAGGTCGATCCATTCGGGACAAGGTCGATCATCGACAGACGATAGATAATGATAAAATCGGTGCCGACGGCTTCACGCACGCGACGCACGACTTCGACCGGTAGACGCATACGGTTCTCGTAAGAGCCGCCCCAACGGTCTGTGCGCTTGTTTGTGTGGGTCACGAGGAACTGGTTCAGGAAATATCCCTCAGAGCCCATAATCTCCACACCGTCATAGCCAGCCTGTTGTGCGCGTGTGGCGGCAACGACGAAATCGTTGATCTGCTTTTCGATGCCCTCTTCGTCCAACTCTTTGGGTGGGAAGGGGGAGATAGGCGACTTTACAGCACTCGCGGACACACATTCAGGACCATAGGCGTAGCGTCCCGCATGAAGGATCTGCATCGCGATCTTGCCATCTGCGTCGTGGACGCGGTCTGTGACGATCTTATGGTTCGCAATGTCTTCGTCACTGAACAGACCTGCGGCACCGGGGAATACACCGCCTTCTTTGCTTGGGGACATACCACCTGTTACGATCAAAGCCGCTTCACCACGGGCGCGTTCAGCGTAGAACTCGGCGACGCGGTTCCAGTCTTTGCTTTCTTCCAGGCCCGTATGCATGGACCCCATAAGCACGCGGTTCTTCAAGGTGGTAAAGCCAAGGTCGAGCGGTGCAAGCATGTGTGGATAAGCGGTCATAGATATCTCCCAAAGTTGCTGCGAGAGTGCGCAACGCACAGCGCAGAGTCACCCGAAACGCAGCGTCAGTTTGCTTTACGTAACTTAGCAATACGTCAGGAAGTTAAGTCGTCTCGACGCAATGGCGGCGAAAGGCACGTTTGACGAGGTCCAATTCAGCCCGAAGAAGCGCGACCTCAGCGCGAATATCGTCGCTCACCGCATCACCTGCGATAATCGTGAAGCTATCAAGCGTCTCGCCGGTATCTTTGTCAAAGATCAAGAACGTCTGCGCACCATCACCGATCAGGTCCACCGGAATAGGAATGCGTACGGCCCATTGGTTCGGCTCGCCTGTCTCTTTGAGCAGCAATTCACCAAGCGGCTTTTCCAAATGGGTTACACCCAAATCGGGTTTTGTGCCATTTTCGTCGATGGCGGTCAGAAGACCTTCCCAAACCCCTTCGAACAGGCGCGTTTTGCTAAGTTCAAATGCACTCATTTTACGGCTCTTTCTGTTATCTGGGTCGGTTTCATCATTTACGTTTTACACTTCGGCCCGTGGGCGTCTGCTGAGCGTGAGATCGCGCAGAGTCACTTGGTTCATCTGTGGCCCTTCAAAGATCAAATCAAGCCACATGTTATCGATGCGCTTTTCGTTGAGTTTGGTGTAGGCGAGGTCAAATTCAACCATCGGCACTTTCTCGTTCAACGGCAGTTCGCGCACGACTTGCTCTGTGTTAGGCCCATGCTTGATGTTAAGGCGCGCGAAGATCTCCAGCGGTTTCTCCATCTCAATAATCGGCTCAAGCCGGATCAAGTGCTTGCGGCGCAAGCCGACTACGCTGGCTTCGGGGAAATCAATCACCAGAGATAGGAACGAGCCGTCAAATTTGAAAACGTCCATGCGCAGACCGTAGGGAGCCAGATCCGCTTCACGCGTGTTGCGAAGTTGGCGCAAGGAAAGCTCGGATAGTTCGCAATCATGGTGCATCGAAATTTCGCCGCCCAGCATCGCTTTGCTTGGAACAGATGCCATGCCCTGCGTCGGCAGAGGACCGCTCCACGCTTCGGGGCGCCAGGCCCAGTCGGAATCATGCGAGGTTTGGATGGCCTGACTGCCAATCAGCGGTAAAGCCAAGCGGTTGTCGGCCACATGAACAAAGCGGTTGAGATGAACCAACAAGCGTCGCGCAGACGCACGCTGCTTGCGCAAGGCAGAGATAGGCGCGCTCTTTGCACCATCTGCGATACGTGCCCAGCCTCGCAAAGAGCGCTTGAACAACATCTTGCTCAGTATGGATTGTTTCTTCGCTGCCATGGTATTCAGTTACCTGCCTGATTGACTGCTCTCGGTGGTACTTTAATCAAATTAAGAGCGGTTTAACAAACGGGCAATGAAGCCTTGGCCACCTTTTTTTACAGGTTCAACTGTTTCGGTTGTGGAATTTTCAGACACATCTTTAGGTTGAGTTTCTGTTTTGGGTTCGCTCGACCCGTTTGACGCAGCCGGAGCCAACCCCAATAGAGAGCCACGCGTCGCTGAAATGCCGCGCGCAAGCGCTGTCAAAAGATCAGCACCCTGGTCGGAAGTTATCTCTGAGCCTTTGGGCGCAAAAAGGCCCAAAAGCACTAGGCGCGTATCAAGTTCAGTCGCGGCGCGCCAATGGATAGGATCTGCGGCAGAAAAGACGTTGTCTCCATTGGTTGCGATCTGGACGAGAGCCAAGTTGCCCTTTTGCTTTGACTGGAGTGTGCGACGGGGGAGGGCTGCGTTGATCAAGTCTTGTCCAGTCGGCGCAGCAGCAGCGCTCCCACGGCGTGCAGAGATTTGCACACTCATGACGGCTGTATCGTCACCTGCCCCTTTGCCATCTAAAGAAGAGCACTTGGCGAGAATCGCAGAGCTGCCACGCAGACCCGAGCTGACCGAGGTCTCATCTATGCAGAACCCTTTGGGCGCAACGAGCGTAACAGCACCGCGCGCCAAAGTGACCTGCGTCGATTTCGAGACTGCAACGCGCGTTTGCGCGTCTTCAGGCGCAGCATCGCTTTTGGGCGCAAAGGAAAATCCTTCGTCGCTCACACATGCGCTTAACGATGCGCAACACAACAGTACCAAGCCCACATTGCGGGCTTGGCGTTTGTTGAGATCACAGATCCCAATACTCATGCTTTTCTGCCTTACCACCCGGATGCGTCACCGCACCCTTATAGATTTCACCAACTTGGTCTGCATACTTCCAAAGCGCGCCAGAGGCATAGATCGTCTCGCGGGGGCCTTTCCACTCAGCACGGCGCGCGGCCATGTCTTCGTCTGAAATATCTACTTCGAGAGTACCCTCAACAGCATCCAGCGTGATGATGTCACCTTGCTTGAGCAATGCAATCGGACCACCGTGCGCCGCTTCTGGACCAACGTGACCCACGCAGAAACCGCGTGTCGCGCCAGAGAAACGGCCATCAGTGATCAGTGCAACTTTTAGACCCATGCCCTGACCAGACAGCGCCGCAGTCGTTGCCAACATTTCGCGCATACCCGGACCACCAGCTGGACCCTCGTTACGGATCACGAACACGTCGCCTTCGCTATATGTACGGTTCTGCACCGCCTCAAACGCGTCTTGCTCACATTCAAAGATGCGCGCCGGGCCGACGAAACGCTGATGCTGCGCTGCCATGCCAGCAACCTTAACAATCGCGCCTTCGGGGGCGAGATTACCCTTCAGACCCACAACACCACCGGTTTTGGTGATCGGTGTTTCCACAGGATACACAACGCGGCCATCGGCCTTGAGCGTGTGCTTGTCGAGTTCTTCACCGATGGAGTAGCCCGTCGCGGTCATGCAATCCTCGTGCAAAAGACCCGCGCGACGTAGTTCGTTCAGAACAACAGGAACGCCGCCTGCTTCATAAAGGTCTTTTGCAACGTACTGACCACCTGGCTTGAGATCGACGAAGTAAGGTGTGTCGCGGAAGATATCGCAGACGTCTTCAAGGTAGAAATCAATTCCCGCCTCATGCGCCATCGCAGGAAGGTGCAAACCGGCATTCGTGGAACCACCTGTGCAGGCAACAATGCGCGCTGCGTTCTCGAAGGCTTCGCGTGTGCAAATGTCGCGCGCGCGGATGTTCTTCTCGATCAGGTTCATCACGGCGATGCCGGAGGCTTTGGAATATTCATCGCGGCTCTCAAATGGGGCAGGGGCACCAGAAGAGTTCAGCAGACCAAGGCCAATTGCCTCGGAGACACAAGCCATAGTGTTGGCTGTGAACTGACCACCACACGCACCCGCAGAGGGGCAGGCAACGCGCTCAAGGATTTCCAGCTCAGCTTCGGACATCGTGCCGTTTTGCTGATGACCAACGGCTTCGAACATGTCCTGAACGGTGAGGTCTCGATCTGCATAGGCTTCTGGGACCTTAGCACCCTCCGGCGCGCGGCCTGGAAGGATGGAACCACCGTAGACAAAAACGGACGGCACGTTCAGACGGATCATCGCCATCATCATACCCGGTAGGGATTTGTCACAACCCGCAAGTCCGACAAGTGCATCATAGCAGTGACCGCGCATGGTAAGCTCAACCGTGTCTGCAATCGCTTCACGCGAGGCCAATGAGCTGCGCATGCCCTCATGACCCATCGCGATGCCGTCTGTGACAGTGATCGTCGTGAACTCGCGCGGTGTGCCAGATGCGGCTTTGACGCCCAGCTTCGCGGCTTGCGCCTGACGGTTCAAAGAGATGTTGCAAGGCGCCGCTTCGTTCCAGCAGGTCGCAACGCCAACCAGTGGCTGGTGGATTTCTTCTTCGGTCATGCCCATCGCGTAATAGTACGAACGATGCGGCGCGCGGGCGGGGCCCTCGGTCACATGGCGGCTTGGCAGTTTGCTTTTGTCGAACTTGGTCATGAAGGGCTCCCGAAATGCTTTGGATTAGGGGATAAATCAGCAAGGGCAGCGCTGCAAGGTGCGACGTGAGAGGGCGGGTTGATAGAAATACACAAATGCGCAGCTGAAAGTGGTCTAGGCGTTATATCTATGCGATGAGTGTCGAGTCGGCATGACGATTAAGTGCTATAAAAGTCGAGTGTGCGCTTGATGCGCTAAGCTTCGATCTGGAGACGGCATTTTTGAAAGGTAGAGGATGTTTCGAACAATCTTCCAATTATGCGGTAACATTCTTCTGTTGGCGTCAGTTGCCAACGCTCAATCACAACCATCGCGCAATATCTTCTTTGGGTTTGAATTCGTCCTCTCGCCAATCGCTGTCAAATGGAGTTGTGGGGGTGATCGAGCAGAAGACCTAATCGTCTTTGAGGCGCTTATCGAAGCGTTTCCAGGTGATGCTGAAGCGGCAGGGCTAAGCGCGGAAATCGAACGCACATTGCAAGCTTTGGAACGTGGAGGCGGATTGAGCGTCATATTTGGAAATCATTTGTCTGGGGAACAGGAAGCACAAATTTGCGATGCAGCAGAGGCTCTTAGCGTGGATTGGGCAACTCCAGAACATCTAAAGAGTGGGGGAGAGGGTGGAATGTCTGCCGCCCAAAGCGCGGCTTGGGACGAGTTTTGGCAAGTCATTGAACGTTCTTCGTGAACAATTCGGACGTTGACGCTAAGTTTGCATATCAGGCTTAGAGCTTCAAACTTCCAACGCCTCCCACAATATTTGCGCAAACATCCCCTCAAGTAAGCGTTACAAGGTGTTAAATTTGACAGACAGTACCTTAAGCTGCGAAGTTTTGACGATGACAACCGGAAAACGCTTTTTCACATCAGAGGAAATTCGCCCACTCGCGGAGCGGTCCGATCTTTGGGGCGCTTGGCTCATCCTGCACTGCTGGGGCACCATCGCTTTGGCGTTGGTACTTTTCAGTTACGTCCCCAACATCGCGACGTTCGCACTGGCCTTCATTGTCATAGGTTCGCGCCAGCTCGGCCTTGCGATCTTGATGCATGAAGCGGCGCATATGGCGATGTTCAAAACGCGTGGGCTGAATGAGTTTGTCGGGGAATGGCTTTGTGGTCGTCCGATCATGGCGGATTTGCATGAGTACCGGACCTACCACCTCAAACATCACCGTTACACGCAGACAGAATTAGACCCTGATCTCAGACTCTCTGCACCTTTTCCGACGACCAAAGCATCGATGCAGCGCAAATTGATCCGCGACATCACAGGTCAAACGGGTTTCAAGCAGCGTAGCCAACAAATCATGTTCGCTTTCAAAATGGCGGGCGAAGTAGAGGACGGACCAAGCTCGCAAGACCTAGCGCAGGCGTTTTCTGGCCCAGTGATCGGGCGTGCGCTGATGGCCAATGCGACGCTTTTCATTCTGATGTGGGCTTTTGGTGCTTGGTGGTGGTGGCTGGCGTTCTGGGCTTTGCCGTTGCTCACATGGTTCCAACTTGTCCTGCGTGTCCGCAATATTGCGGAGCACGGCGTTGTTGAAAAAGGCGACGATCCTTTGCGCAATGTGCGCACCACCAAGGCTGGCCCGCTCATGCGTTTGTTTCTTGCGCCTTATTACGTGAATTATCACTTAGAGCATCATTTGGTTATGCATGTGCCTTGTCACCGTTTGCCAAAGATGCACGCACTTATGCTGGCGCGTGGTCACGCTGATAAAATGCAGATCGGGCAAAGCTATTGGCAAGTCTTGCGCCTTGCTGCTTCAAAACCTGCGATGCCCTCTAGCGCCTAGCTTCGCGCGCGCCTAGATGTGGCCTATGCTGAAGACGCTTCTCTCTTTTAATTACTCTGCACACGCCCGTTTTGTAGCCCCCGCGCGCGAACGCGCCGAGCTTTGGCGTTTGCTTGTCGGACTCGCTCTTGCAACCTCGGTGATCATGATTTGCTCGCCTCTGATCTGGCAATTCCTGTCCTATGTGATGAGCGAGGACGGTTACCGCACGCTCTCTGATGATTTGGACACGCTTTTGCTGCCGCAAAGCATCCTTGTGCTGCTTTCGTCGTTTGGCTTGATCTGGATCGCGATTGCGGCTGTGGTGATCGTGTTTCACTTGCGTCGACCCGAGACACTACTTGGCCCGCCCACGATTGCGTTTTTGCAAGCGAAGTTCGTTGTAGTGGCGTTGTTGCTGTTGACGGCTGCATTGTTGGTTTTGCCACCTTATGGGTTTGACCCTGCTTTGCAAAATGGTCTGCCCTTTTCGCGGTGGCTTGGGTTTTTGCTACCTGCTGTGATCGCTATTTTCATCCAAACCAGCGCAGAAGAAGTGCTGTTTCGCGGGTATATTCAGCAACAGCTGGCTGCAAAGTTTCAAAACCCACTCATCTGGATGCTTATTCCGTCTGTGCTTTTTGGTCTCGCGCATTATGCGCCGCAAAGCTTTGGCAGCAACACTTGGCTTGTTGTCATCTGGGCGGCGATCTTTGGTGTTCTCGCCGCTGATCTAACCGCGCGCTCTGGCACGCTGGGTCCTGCGATTGCGATGCATTTTGTGAACAACATCTCTGCGCTTCTGATCATTGCTCCGCAGGGCGAAATGTCGGGGCTTGCACTGTTCAACTACCCGTTTGATGCCAGCGATGAGGCGGCAGTGCGCTCGATTTTACCCATCGACTTCGCAATGATGCTGGTCGCATGGCTTGCTGCACGCCTCGCATTGCGGCGCTGATTGCAATTGGGGCCAAGGGTCTTTATCTGCCACTGAAAGAATTACGCAGGAAAGGGACTGCGATGAACTGGATCTCCAACTACGTCCGTCCACGGATCAACTCGATTTTCTCGCGCCGCGAAACGCCAGAGAACCTTTGGTCCAAGTGTGACGAATGCGGCACGATGCTGTTTCACCGTGAACTCAGCGGCAATCTGAACGTCTGCACGTCTTGCGGACATCACATGGCCATCACTGCACGTGATCGTTTTGAAGCCTTGTTTGACGGTGGCATTTTTACTGAAGTTGATGTGCCACAGCCGGTGGCTGACCCTTTGCAATTCAAAGATCAAAAAAAATATCCCGACCGCATGAAGGCAGCCCAGAAAGATACGGGCGAAAAAGAAGCGATGCTTGTCGCCGAGGGCGAAATTGGCCGCACGCCGATCATTGCCGCATGTCAGGATTTTTCGTTCATGGCTGGATCCATGGGCATGTATGTGGGCAACGCGATCATTGCCGCGGCTCAGCGCGCTGTTGATACGGGAAAGCCGCTTGTTTTGTTCTCTGCCGCTGGTGGCGCGCGGATGCAGGAGGGAATTTTGAGCCTTATGCAAATGCCGCGCACAACAGTTGCGGTGCAAATGCTGAAAGAGGCGGGGCTGCCGTATATTGTAGTGCTTACGCATCCGACCACGGGCGGTGTAACGGCGTCTTATGCGATGCTGGGGGATGTGCAGATTGCCGAGCCAAACGCATTGATCTGTTTCGCTGGTCCACGTGTGATTGCGCAGACGATTGGTGAGAAATTGCCAGAAGGTTTTCAGCGCGCCGAGTATCTGCTAGAGCACGGCATG
>Ga0206127_1003923_pt1 | contig 13417 bp, 8 predicted proteins | sample Helgoland_Spring_6_FD_148646 | JGI IMG/M metagenome (GOLD analysis project Ga0206127, IMG submission 148646) | Pelagic subsurface seawater microbial communities from Kabeltonne, Helgoland, North Sea - Helgoland_Spring_Bloom_20160419_1 | ecosystem: Environmental > Aquatic > Marine > Epipelagic ...
TTTCTTATAATACTCTCAATCCATCCAAGTCTGAATAAGCAATGAGCTCTGACCGTCCTAACATTTCAGCAAGTTTGGCGTTGGTGATAATCAAACCCTCAATGCCGCCCTGGACTTTGTAAAGGTTCTTAGCGGCTGATGTGACGCAGTGCACCACTTTTACATACCTTTGCTTAATAGGCATTGCTTAGGCGCTTCGGCGATTTGATTGTAGGGCAGGTGGGCGTGAAGGGTCTCCAAAAGGGTTCCAAACAAGATCGAGTTCGCGAAGTAAAGGTGCAAACGCAATTCGAGAATCTCGTTCGATTTCGACTTCTGGTCGAGCTTTTGGGAGGCCGCGTGTGTCAATGTAAGTAAATGAACATGATGCGGCGCTAGTTCAAAGACTGACATCACGCTGTCGAACCAAGCGGCAGATTGAGGTTTTAGGTGTATCGGTGTGAGCGCAGTAAGCGCTGGCAGGCAGCCTTTGTGATTGATGGGTACACCATTCGCATCAGCACTGGAAAGCACGATTAAGCTGAGGCCAAGGAATATGCCCGCGACACGTTCTTCGAGTATAAGTTTCGACATAAGAACGATTTGCCTGTCGTGACCAAAAAGTTCTCAGACGTGGCTAAGCTGGCAATTGCCGATATGCGCAAACAGCTGGATGCTGGATTGGGGCGTAAGGTGTTCGCAGCGGGTTTAGTTTTTCGCGCCCCTTGATTTGAAAGCGTCATTGCGCGTCTGATAACGGGACCCTAACTTGGCTCAAACACGCAGGAGTGTGGTAATGAAAAGTATTGTAATATCTTATAACAACATTGTGGATTGCCCATTTGTAGGGTTCTTCAGGTTATGAACCCGGCAGAGTGGCTGGTTAGAACCGCATGTCTATCTCCCACAGCGCCTGCTTTGCTGAAAGGACAAGCGATTGAGGCAGATTATGCCACATTTGCTAATCGTGTTGCGGCTATCGCGGGTGCACTTCGCGCAAAGCATAGGATTTGTAAAGGCAGCCGGGTCGCCATTTTCATGAGCAATCGTACGGAATATTTGGAAGTTATGTATGGCATTTGGTTTGCGGGGGCTGTCGTGGTGCCGATCAACGCAAAATTACACGTAAAAGAGGCTGCTTGGATCATTGAGAATGCTGAGGCAGAGATTGCTTTTGTTTCCTCAGATGTGGGGGAGGCCTTGCAGGCATTTGCGCCGAAGTGTCTCAAAGAACTGATCTATGCTGATCTTCCAGAGTTTTCCCTGCTGCGGCAACATGTCGAAATGGCTCGGCCTGAGGTAGTGCATGTAAATGATCTGCTATGGTTGTTTTATACTTCAGGAACGACGGGTCGACCAAAAGGAGTGATGATTAGCTCAGGTAATATCAGCTCTATGGCGCTGGCGTATTTTAGCGATGTAGATGAAGTCGATTACAAAGACGCAATCCTCTATGCGGCACCCATGTCGCATGGAGCGGGGATCTATAATTTTATGCATGTTATAAAAGGTGCACGGCATGTGGTGCCGCACAGCCATGGATTTAATACGGATGAGATTTTGGAACTGGCACCTAAGATTGGTAATATTTCAATGTTTGCTGCCCCAACAATGGTCAAACGACTGGTTGAGCGAGCGCGTGCCATTGGCAGTAATGGGAAGGGTATTAAGACAATTACCTATGCAGGTGGACCTATGTATGTCGCCGATATAATCGATGCAGTTGCGGTCTTTGGAAATAAGTTTGTGCAGGTCTATGGTCAAGGTGAATGTCCAATGGGGATCACTTCCCTTCGGCGTCACTTTGTCAGCGACCGCCACCATCCAAATTGGCGAGTGCGTCTTGGTTCGGTAGGCGTGGCGCAGAGCCCTGTTCTGGTTCGAATTTGCGGTGAGACAGGCGAAACTGTGCCTCTGGGCCAAATTGGCGAGATTTTGGTGTCTGGGACTACCGTTATGAGCGGCTATTGGCGAAATCCTATAGCAACAGCAAAGACTATTCGAGATGGTTGGTTGTGGACTGGAGATATGGGCGCGATGGATGAGGATGGTTTCGTCACCCTACATGATAGATCGAAAGATATGATCATTTCTGGCGGTTCCAATATTTATCCAAGAGAAGTGGAAGAGGTTTTGTTAGAATTGGAGGCCGTGGCGGAGGTGGCGGTGGTTGGACAGCCGCATCCAGAATGGGGCGAAGCAGTTGTCGCCTTTGTCGTTTCTGCATCCGGCCTAAAGATTGATTCAGCCGAACTGAATGTACATTGCATTGCGAACATCGCCCGCTTCAAACGCCCAAAAGATTATCGATTTGTCGCAGAATTACCCAAAAACAATTATGGGAAAGTGTTGAAAACTGTTTTGCGCACTATTTTGCAAAATGGAGAGAGTAATGGGCATTAATAGTAATGAGCGTGTACTGAACGTGAACTTCTTGCTGCACGTTAAAGGTTTTAAATAATTCATGGAACATTCATGTTTGTGTCGAGTCGTTTTACAGGTCTATCGCCACACATAACTTTAACGGGTGCAATTGAAACTAAACCAAATTGGTTAAGGTGGGCAAATTAAAAATATGCCCACCTTGAAAATTAAAGAGAACTTCCGATTGCAATTAAGTCTTTTGAGAATTGCTGTGGATCAGATGGCATTTCACCATCCAGTACCCTCGCTTGTTCAAACAACATTCTGCTTATAGCTTCTTGTAATTCGACTGAAAGTTTTGGAACCTTTTTAACTAATTCGTGATTGCAATTCACTTCTAAGATTTTCGCACTATTTTTGAAATCTGGATTTTGAGCTCTCATAATACGTTCCAAATTGAAGTCTAATCCACCTTCACCTGCGACCAGTCGCACGGGGCTTTCGACCAATTCTGAGGTTGATTTAACATCCTCAACTAGGTCACCAAGACAATCTTTGATAAGGCTAGTTATTGTGTTTTTTGCCTCATTGTCTGCTTTGTCTTCTGCTTGCTCTTCAGACAGTGCAGCCAGATCGTATTTGTCGCGGGAAATAGATAAGAAGGATTTCTCTTTGTATGCTCCCATTTGTGACATCCAGAAGGCATCAATAGGGTCTGTCATCAGCAGGACATCAATACCTTTTGCTTTAAAACCTTCTAGGTGAGGGCTTGATTTTGCCTGTTTCAAAGTATCTGCTGTAAGATAATAGATCTTATCTTGCTTCTCCGCCATTTCTTCGATGTAGGAGTTTAGATTGATCAACTTCTCGTGTTTGAACGAGTATACTCGGGTGATCTCTGCGATCTTTTCGCGATTTTCAAAGTCCTCATACAATCCTTCTTTTAGAACTTTACCGAATTGACCCCAAAAGGCATCGTAATTCACGTCATCTTTTTTCATCTTCTTTTTAAGCTCAGAAAGAATACGCTTTGTAACTGACTTTGAGATTTTCTTGATTACTGGACTGCTTTGAACCATTTCCCTGCTTACGTTGAGGTTCAAACTCGTCGTGTCCAGGACTCCTTTTACAAAGCGAAGCCATGAGGGAATAATACCATCTACGTCTTGACTGATGAACACACGATTAATGTATAAACTGACTTTTGCTTTTCTCTCAGGCTCAAACAGATCAAAAGGTGCTGTCTTAGGGATGAACAACAGATTGGTGAAATCAATCGAGCCTTCGGTACGATTGTGTAACGTCACGTACGGATCATCGTAGGAACCTAAGCCACTTTTGTAAAAATCGAAATATTCCTCCTTGGAAACTTCAGAAGGTGACTTGGTCCATAAAGCTTGCGCACTATTAGCTTGCTCTTTTTCTACATCCTTGGATTGAACAAAAATTGGAACTAATATGTGATCTGAGTACTTTTTAATCAGAGATTTGATCTTATTCAAATCTGCATATTCTTTTGCATTTTTTCGTAAATGTAATTTTATTGAAGTTCCTATTTCGTGTTCGTTTTCTGATTTATATATCGTGTAACCTGATTGGCCGTCACTTTCCCAAATATTTGCATCCTTTTCACCTGCTTTTCTGGTTGTTACGCTTACTTTTTCAGCGACCATAAAAGCAGAATAGAAACCAACGCCAAATTTACCAATGAGTGCCTTGGCTGCATCCTTGGAGTCAGTTGCTTCATCGATACTGTCTAAGAAAGAGGACGTACCTGAGCGGGCGATGGTACCCAATGTTTCTATTAGCTCATCTGCGCTGAGCCCAATTCCAGTATCCACAAGCTCAATTGTTTTTTTCTTTTCATCGACATGGACAAAGATTTCGTTCTCGCCAGAGTTCAAAATACTTGGCTCAGTCTGTCCTAAAAACTTCCGCTTGTGGATGGCATCGGAAGCGTTTGATAAAAGCTCGCGAAGAAAGATATCAGGATCGGAATAAAGTGAATTTATGACGATGTTTAGAATTTTGCCAGTATCGGCTTCAAAATTGTGAGTTTGTGCGGTCATGTTTACCTCCATTATTTATGAAGGTAGCTAACAATTTGGTAAGGCAATGCAAGAGCTAACTATGGTTTAAAACAGCAAGAAATTGCGGTTGAAATGTTCTTTCGCGAAATAAGTAATCGTTAGTAGAGCCGTAAACGGCGCTGTCAGATTTTAAATTCTTGAGGTGAGCAGGGAAGAGCAGGTTTATTGTATTGTGGGATAATTACACATCCTTTATTAATCTATCCTTTCACTCGTCCTGACCTTTTTGTTCGTAATGTGGAGTATCTTCACCTCGTAACTTAAGGGCTATCGCATTTCAGAAATAATGTCCTTCAAGTATTGCCTATGAAACAGTTGGTTGGACGACTGATAGCGTGGTGCAGGGGTATGGTTCAGGCTTTTCGATAAGCGTGCTTCAGGAATGGCTTGGTAAGGCTATTTAGCGACTTTTTAAATGGTTGTATCAATCTGAAGGCTGGAGCAATCTAACGATATGTATCAGATACAGAAAAGATTAAGACTATTCATGCTGGCCGCTTCAATCTTTTCTTGCAGCTTGGCAGAAGCTGAACAGGTCACTTTTTCTGGTAACTGGACCGAACAGGCTTTTTCTTTGTTTTCCAGTAATGAGTTTGTTCTGAATGCTAATACCCTTAATATAAGTTCTGAAGGCACAGTATCCATTTTGTGGAAAAAGTTGCCTCCTTCAATGTGGGAGGCCAATCAAGCAAATTGGGATTGGGCCGTCGAAGCATCAGTGCCTGCTACAGACCTCACTGTGAAAGGTGGTGATGATCGAAATCTGTCCCTTTATTTTGTGTTTTTGCCTCAAGAATATTTACCTGAAATGAGAGACAAACTGACTGATCTTCTCAATAATGAAAATGTACGTGTGTTGATGTACGTCTGGGGAGGGGATCATGACCGAGGAGAGGTGCTGCCTTCACCATATTTGGAAGATTTTGGTAAAAGTATTATTTTAAAAAGTGCGGGCACAGGCATGGCCAGTGAGCAAGTTAACTTAGAAAATGACTTCCGTAGGGCATTTGGACACAATCCAGAAAAACTAGTTGGAATAGCTATCTCTGCCGACAGCGATGATACCCGTTCAACAATAATTTCCAGCATATCTAACTTGGAGGTAAATTAAAAAGTCTTCAGCAATTTGGTCAGTACCCACATGCGACATAACAAGTGTCGAACCTAAATAAGTGAGTAGCAGCTGATGCTTATCTGAGGTTTGTCACTGCTAGTAAGGCAGTTCGTGGCGGATCTACAGTGAGTTCGCTTCCTATCTCACACACCAAAAATTTATTAACACTCTGTAATCATTGGATACAGCATACCTTAGTTCACTATACTAAGGCGCATATTGGTTACTAATCTGGTTAGTAATTCTTTGAGATGTATTTGGGCACCTGAATACAAAATTTACTCTTTATATGTTCAGCATTCATCAGTGTTGTGTAAGTCCAATCAGCGTTGCTCGGTCCGCGGTCTGTGGACCAACGGCAAAGAAGTTATTGTGTCCAATCTTGTGCAATTGAGCCGCAGGTCCAAGGTCAGGAGGCCCTGTCGTAGGGCCCCGCGCTTCGAACCACGGGCCTTTAGTATTATCCTTGTAAATTTATTAGGGGGCAATATCATTCGATTTCATCTCTATTCTCGCCTCAATTTCTAAATGAACCGAGCTGCTGCTCTCGATGAGTGGCGTCAATTATTCAGCGCATAGATTTATGCTGTGCGAGCAATCAGATGCTTGGTATGATTAAGTTGATAGCACTTTATTTAATAATAAAGTCCGAGTTTCACCGCTCATTTCGCACACTTTCTGTTCGGTTCTGCGCATTTCCTTACAGAAAACGGTGGTCTATATTTTTGACCGCATGTAAAGGAGACTACGATGACTTTTCGACCTGTAGTGGAGACCACAACAGCCCAACCTGCCATGGAAGGCGCTGGCGTGCATTTGCACCGTGTTTTTGGTTTTGGTGACACAACACAAACTGATCCATTTTTGATGATGGATGATTTTCGTAATGATGTGCCTGCACATTACGAGCGCGGTTTTCCTTGGCATCCCCACCGCGGAATCGAGACGATCACCTACGTTCTCGAAGGCGAAGTCGCCCATGGAGACTCGCTTGGTAATAATGGTGTGTTGGGTGCCGGATCAGTGCAATGGATGACAGCAGGATCTGGAATTTTGCACCAAGAGATGCCGAAAGGGAATGCGGCCGGACAGATGCACGGGTTTCAGTTGTGGGCGAACTTGCCGTCTGCGCTGAAGATGACGGATCCACGCTATCAAGACATTACGGGCAATGATGTGCCGCAGATTATTGATGATGATGGTACAGTGGTGAAGATCATTACCGGTAACTTCTGGGGCAAAACTGGCCCTGTTGATGGCATAGCGGCCGACCCGTTGTTCTTGGATGTGTCTATTCCGCCAAATGGGCGCAAGACTTTACCTGTAGATACTCGTGCTAATGCGTTTGCCTATGTCTTTGCCGGACAGGGAAGCTTTGTAGATGCGTCCACGCCCGTTGGTGTGCGCGTGGAGAAAGAGGTCGCAGGCGAAGAGCTGAACATCCGTGATCTGACTGGCAACAGGACGTTGGTGCGTTTTGGTAATGGCGACGATGTGACTGTACAGGCGGGGCCGGATGGTGTGCGATTTTTGTTGATTGCTGGACGCCCTTTGCAGGAACCTGTCGCGTGGCATGGCCCGATCGTGATGAACACACAGGCCGAGTTGCAGCAAGCGATGCGTGATTTACAGAATGGTAATTTCATCAAGGCCGCCCATTAGAACGCGTATACGCTCACGCAATTGCGTACATTGAACCTACCATGTTCTGTTGCTTCTTACACTCAGCGACATTCACTCCCGCCCGCCATTCTTGTAGCTAGAGGCGCTACATGGGCCGGGTGTGGGATTAGATCGGTTGTGTGGTGTTGCATGTGTCAATTGCGATGGCCAGATGCCGAAAAATCGCTCTATTTGCTATTTTGTGGCTGTCTGGGGCGATTACTCTAAATGGTTCAACAGCATTGGATCAAATGATCCATTCTTCAAAGTAAATGGCCTTACGCCATTACTGAGATGGACAACTACCTTCATCCAGCCAACGCCCATAAGCAACGCTGCCCTGGATTTTAGTCACTTTTGAGCACTGTCGTTGCGCATGGTAGCCTGCGCCAAAAGCTCTGAAGACGTGCACTGTTGTCTACATTAACGCAATCGTCTAAGTGTCAATGAACAAAATTGATTACACATTTTTTGTTCGGCTAAGGGGGCATAGATGGTGCAAGAAGAGCAAATTCAAAACGCATTTCATCTATCGCAAAGTACCATGGATGCTTTGCATAGCGGAACACACGCTGCACCGTTTGATGTTTTGGGCCCGCACGTGATCGATGGTGATGTTTGGCTGACAACGTTCCAACCTGCGGCGGCAAGTGTTTGCGTCATTTACGATGGAATACGTACCAAATTAACCCGCATTCAGGGCGATATTTTTTCTGCTAAGATCCCTAACAAGCCTTATTTTCTCCGTATGCAGTATGCGGATGGTTCCGATCATACCACTGCTGATCCTTACTCTTTTGGTCCAGTTTTGACAGATCTTGACCATTACCTGATCGGGGAGGGCACGCATAAGCAGCTTTGGCGCGTCCTCGGTGCGAATGTCAAAACGCATCAGAGCATGGCCGGTGTTCATTTTGCAGTTTGGGCACCCAATGCATTGCGTGTCAGCGTGGCGGGTGATTTCAATTCATGGGACGAACGTCGCCACATGTTGCGCCCATCGGGTCAATCAGGTGTGTGGGAAACTTTCATTCCCGGGTTGACGGATGGTGCGTTGTATAAGTTCCACGTTGCGGGCGCAGACGGACAGGTGCGCGTCAAGGCAGACCCCGTAGGTTTTGGATCACAACACCCGCCCGAACAAGCATCTGTGGTCCGAGATATTTCTGAATATGCGTGGACAGATGGCGACTGGATGAATGGGCGCGTAACGAAGGCGGACCGTAACCAACCCATGTCCACTTATGAGGTTCACCTGGGATCATGGCGCAGGCGTTATGATGATCACGGCAGATCCCTTTCGTACGAAGAACTGGCACGCGACCTCATCGGATATGTCACGTATATGGGCTTTACTCATATTGAACTGATGCCGGTTTCCGAATTTCCCTTCGATGGATCATGGGGTTATCAGCCTGTTGGCCTTTATGCTCCCACAATTCGGTTTGGCCCCCCTGACGCGTTCCGTGCGTTTGTGGATAAGGCCCATGCCGCAGGGATTGGCGTCTTGCTAGACTGGGTCCCAGGTCACTTTCCCACGGATGCACATGGCCTGGCCCAATTCGATGGTACCGCGCTGTACGAACATGCGGACCCTCGTGAAGGCTTCCATCAAGACTGGAACACTTTGATACCGAATTATGGTCGACGCGAGGTCAAGAACTACTACGTCGCTAACGCCCTATACTGGTTGGAAGAATATCATCTGGACGGTCTACGCGTCGATGCCGTGGCGTCTATGTTGTACCGTGATTATTCACGCGACGCAGACAAATGGGTTCCGAACCAGGATGGCGGGCGTGAAAATTACGAAGCAATTGCATTTCTGCAGGAAATGAACGCGGCTGCCTATGGGCAGGATACCAATATTATGACTGTGGCCGAAGAAAGCACGTCTTTCCCCGGTGTGTCGCAGCCTGTGCATATCGGCGGTTTGGGGTTTGGATATAAATGGAACATGGGGTGGATGAACGACACCCTGCGGTACATGGAAACAGATCCGATTCATCGCAAGCATGATCATCATTTGATGACGTTTCCTTTAGACTGGGCTTTTTCTGAAAATTTTATATTGCCCATCAGCCATGATGAAGTGGTGCATGGCAAAGGGTCGATGATCAACAAGATGCCCGGCAATGACTGGGAAAAGTTTGCAAACCTGAGAGCGTATTACGCTTTCATGTGGACTCAACCGGGCAAAAAGCTTTTGTTCATGGGATGCGAATTTGCCCAACCGGAAGAATGGAACCACGATTCGGAACTGAATTGGGGCGCAGCAGAACAGCCCGCCAACAGAGGTGTCCAGCGTTTGATTCAGGATCTGAACCGTATGTACCGCGACACTCCATCACTTTATGTCAAAGATTGCGATCCTGACGGGTTTCAGTGGGTCTGCAATGATCCGGCCCAATCCGTCACCGCATACTTGCGCAAAGGCGGGGATGCTGATGTTTTGGTTGTCTGTAACTTTGCGGGCGTCGAACGGTCCGATTTTCGGATCGGCGTGCCCTATGCAGGCAGGTGGTCAGAAATACTGAACACTGATTCTGCAATCTACGGCGGGGATGATCGCGGCAACATGGGGGAAAGTGTGACCAACAATCATGAACCCCACGAGTTTGATCAGTCGTTGTTTCTGACTATACCACCGCTTTCTGTCATCGTTCTGAAACACAATCCTTGTCAAAAAAATCAATAACGGAGTATTCTTTATGCGACCCAAACGTATCACCCAAAGAACCATGGCATTTGTGTTGGCAGGGGGACGTGGCAGTCGCTTGAAAGAACTAACAAATCTTCGGGTGAAACCCGCTGTTCCTTTTGGTGGTAAGGCCCGGATAATCGACTTTGCATTATCCAATGCCGTGAATTCAGGCATTCGCAAGATTGCGGTGGCGACCCAGTACAAAGCCCATAGCCTGATCCGCCACACCCAAAGAGGGTGGAATTTCTTTCAGGCAGATCGCAATGAATTTTTGGATGTGTTGCCTGCGTCTCAACGGGACGGAACGGAAAATTGGTATAAGGGAACAGCAGACGCTGTGGCCCAAAACATAGACATCGTCGACAGTTATAATGTCGATTACGTCATCATTCTTGCTGGCGATCATATCTATAAAATGGATTATGAAATCATGCTGCGTCAGCACGTTGATGCGGGTGCGGATGTCACAGTTGGTTGCTTGACGGTGCCACGCGACGAAGCGTCGGCCTTTGGAGTGATGGATGCCGACAAAGACGGACGGATCATCAGTTTTCAGGAAAAGCCTTCTGACCCGCCGGGTACACCGGAAGATCCTAATGTCACGCTCGCTTCGATGGGAATCTATGTTTTTAATTGGGATTATTTACGTAATTTGTTGCAAGATGATGCACACAATGAAGCGTCCAGCCACGATTTCGGGAGCGACTTGATCCCGCATATCGTTGAAACCGGCAAAGCAATCGCGCATCGATTTGATGAAAGCTGCGTTCGTGATGAAGCGGCACCTGTTTATTGGAAGGATGTGGGAACGATTGATGCGTTTTGGCAGGCCCATGTTGATCTGACTGGCTTTACGCCGGAACTGGACCTTTGGGACAAAGATTGGCCGATTTGGACCTACAATGAAGCAGTTCCTCCGGCTAAGTTTATTCATAATGAACATGGTCGGCGCGGCACTGCTATTTCGTCATTGATTGCGGGCGGTTGTGTGATTTCAGGTACTGAAGTGCGGAATTCTATACTGTTCACCAACGTAAACACGAATTCATATGCTGTCCTTGACCATGCTGTGATTTTGCCCAGTGTTGTGGTCAACCGGTCCGCGATATTACGCAATGTGGTTGTGGACCGTGGGGTGATTATTCCCGAGGGTCTGGTTGTCGGCGAAGACCCGGTCGAAGATGCAAAGTGGTTCCGGGTCACCGATCGCGGCATTGTGTTGATCACCCAAGACATGCTGGACAAGCGGGCCGCGCAAAAATGACCAATGTACTGTTTGTAGTTTCAGAATGCGCACCCTTGGTTAAAACTGGCGGTTTGGCGGATGTGGCCGGCGCGTTGCCCGCCGCATTGGCGCAATATGATGTAAACGTGCGTGTCCTGTTGCCCGGCTATCGCACCGTCATGGCGCAGGTTCAGAAATCCAAACCGGTTGCGACGTACAATAACCTGTTTGGCGATTCTGCGGATTTGATCGCCTGTCAAATCGCGGGTGTAGATTTTCTAATACTGGATGCGCCGCATTTGTATGATCGCGATGGATCAATTTACGGGGACGCCACAGGGGCGGACTGGCCAGATAACCCAGAACGATTTGCAGCCTTGTGCAAGGTCGGGGCAGGGATCGCGGCGGGTGATTTGCCCGATTGGCAACCTGATATCGTACATGGCCACGATTGGCATGCCGGTCTTACGCCAGAATATTTGCGAAGCGCGGGGCTTGAGACGCCGTTTGTATTCACAATTCACAATATTGCATTTCATGGCAACGCCCCAGCGCAAAAGCTGATAAATTTGAGCCTTGATGCGGATCGGTTCACTTCGGATCATTTTGAATTCTGGGGCCAGATATCAGCCTTAAAGGCTGGCCTGATGGGCGCTAAAAAAATCAATACCGTTTCGCAAACCTATGCCGATGAATTGATGACGCCGGAATTTGGTCTTGGCATGGAGGGCATTTTACAGACGCGTCAGTCAGATATGTCGGGCATTGTTAACGGTATTGATTTGGACGTATGGAATCCGCAAACGGACCCAAATATTGCGAAGTTTAAATCCCCCGCCGGCAAATCAAAAAACAAGACGGCCCTACAAAAGACGTTCGGACTGGGGAAAGCTGATGGTCCATTGTGTGTACTCGTGTCGCGATTGACTGAGCAAAAGGGTATCGACTTGCTGTTGGAAGCATTACCTGCGCTGCTAGATAATGGCGGTCAATTGGCTCTTTTGGGATCCGGTGATCCTGCACTCGAAGTTGCATTGTTAAAAGCTGCCGCGAAACATCAAAACCTGTCTGTCAAAATCGGATATAATGAAAAGCTGTCGCATCAGATGATGGCAGGTGGTGATGCAATCCTGGTGCCATCACGTTTTGAACCATGTGGTCTGACCCAGCTTTATGGTTTGCGCTATGGTACTGTGCCGTTGGTCGCTTTGACAGGTGGATTGGCGGATACGGTGATTAATGCATCTCCCGCTGCTATGGCGCGAAAAGTTGCGACCGGTATCCAATTTTTTCCAATCAATGGCCATGCCTTTGCTAATGCGTTTAATCGGTTACTGACGCTGTATTCCAATAAAGATGTATGGCGCTCCATTCAACGCAATGCGATGAAGCAACCAGTAGGATGGGAAGCAGCCGCCCAAACATACAAAGATTTGTATGAATCTGTACTTTAAGCACGATGGGCAACATGACAATTTCTAATATAATTGCAGGAAAGGCATCCCCATTGGGTGCCACCCTAGACCCCGATGGGGTGAACTTTGCCGTGTTTTCGCGTCATGCCACAACTGTAACTTTGTGCCTATTCGATAACGCGGGGATCGAGATTCACCAGATTGCTTTGCCCGAAAGACAAGGTCATGTCTGGCATGGTTACATCCCCGGGCTTAAAAAGGGGCAGCAGTACGGTTTCCGGATGGACGGCCCGTATAAGCCAGAACAAGGTCACAGGTTCAATCATAACAAACTGCTTATTGATCCCTATGCTAAGCAACTGACCGGGCACCCCACTTGGAATGATGCGTTGTTCAGTTATCAACCGGGCCACAAGAATAAAGACCTCAGTTTCAACAAACAGGACAGTGGACCGTATATGCCGCGTAGCGTGGTTGTTGATCCGTATTTCGATTGGGGTACAGTGACGGCCCCGGGTCATCATTTGAAAGACACCATTGTTTACGAGGCTCATGTCAAAGGGTTGACCGCAGGGCATCCAAGGGTTTCAAATCCTGGAACCTATGCGGCCATGGCGTCTGATCCAATGTTAGAACACCTGAAAAAATTGGGAGTTACGGCGGTGGAGCTGTTACCTGTTCAGGCTTTCATGAACGACAAGTTTTTACTGGATCGAGGGCTCACGAATTACTGGGGATACATGACTTACGGCTTTTTTGCCCCTGACCCGCGTTACATGAAGGGGGGCGATATTGCTGAGTTTCAGCAAATGGTCCGCCGTTTTCATTCTGCTGATATCGAAGTCATTCTGGACGTCGTTTACA
>Ga0206127_1003924_pt1 | contig 13416 bp, 13 predicted proteins | sample Helgoland_Spring_6_FD_148646 | JGI IMG/M metagenome (GOLD analysis project Ga0206127, IMG submission 148646) | Pelagic subsurface seawater microbial communities from Kabeltonne, Helgoland, North Sea - Helgoland_Spring_Bloom_20160419_1 | ecosystem: Environmental > Aquatic > Marine > Epipelagic ...
GCTTTTGGCCCCTGCGGGCGGCGATGAGTTGCAAGGGGTGAAACGCGGAATCATGGAAATGGCTGATCTGATTCTGGTCAACAAGGCGGATGGCGATTTGAAACCTGCCGCGACGCGCACGATGGCGGATTACGCGGGGGCTTTGCGGTTGCTGCGCAAGCGCGCGCAGGATCCGAGCGATTTTCCAAAAGCGCTGGCTGTGTCCGCGTTGGAGGAGAACGGGTTAGAGCAAGCTTGGGAAGAAATGAGTGCTTTGATCGCTTGGCGGCGTGAGAACGGGTTTTTTGAGGGAACGCGCGCCGAGCAAGCGCGGTTTTGGTTTGAAGAAGATGTGCGTCAAAGTTTGCTGGCGCGGTTGAGTGAGGCTGGTGCGCTGCGCAATGCGATGGATGATTTGGGAGCTGCGGTTGCGCGAGGGGATGTTACGCCAGCATTTGCGGCGCAACAGATGCGCGAATTGTTGTAGATTTTAGCGATGTGAAACGACGCGACCCTGCGAGGGGGCCGGCCCCCGCCTCAGCAAGCTGAGACTCCCCCGAAGTTTATTTGGAAAGATGAAGGGGAAGGGGGAGTGAATCGCTTGACGGCTCACTGTTATCCCCCTAATACCCCCGAGAGATTTACATGCGCCTGCGTTAGCTGCGCCCAATTTTGCTTTTCTAAGATACGCTTAGAATGCACGAACACGAGGATACGCCCATGTCGCGCCGTTGCGAATTGACCGGAAAAGGCCCGATGACGGGCAACAACGTAAGCCACGCTAAGAACCGTACACGTCGTCGGTTTTTGCCAAACTTGAACGATGTGACGCTTCAGTCCGAAGTTCTGGGCCGTGGCATCAAGCTGAAAATTTGTGCAGCAGCATTGCGTACAGTGGATCACCGCGGTGGTCTGGATCAGTTTTTCGCAAAGTCCAAGGACAGCGAATTGTCCGACAGCGCGTTGAAAGTAAAAAAAGAGATTGCAAAGGCGCAAACAGCAGCAGCTTAAGCGTTTCGCACCTTAGAGATTTTAGCGCCTCGCGACACATGTTGCGGGGCGCTTCTTTTTGTCCGTTGTAGTCATTTTTGCTAGTGTTTAACTTGCCCATATGAAACGTGTTTCTCAAATCATTAGTAGCCTTCTAGTAGCGCTTGTTGTGTTGACCGCTCAAAGCGCTGCGGCTGCGCGTACGATGCCTGATGCCTCAGGGCAGATGGTGATCTGCACGGGCAACGGCCCGATGATGATTTATATTGATGCCAATGGTGAACCGACAGGTGCGCCACAGATTTGTCCTGAATATGCGTTATCTTTGATCGTGGCTGTCGCGCTAGATGCGCCTGTGATGAGCAAGCGTGTTGTTTGGTCTGAATTGCGTTCGGTGGAGCGCGTTTTGAAACAGGCAACTGTTCGGCTTGGGACGCCTATGGCGCGGGGGCCACCTGTCACGGATTGAGTTAACTCGATTTCAAACCTTTAGACAGATAAGGAGAGACATGATGTCCCTCGGCCCCAAAATTTCGACCCTTTTTGCGACGGTAATCTTCGCGTTTCCAGTCTATGCTGGCGACATTATGATCAATGACGCCTACGTGCGTACTGCCATGAAAGGTGCAAAGTCAGGTGCGGCCTTTATGCAGATTATGAACCACACCGCTGAAGATGATCGATTGATCAGTGTGGCGTCGGACATTGCCAAACGCGTTGAGCTCCACACTCACAAGGACATGGGGGAAGGCGTGATGAAGATGATGGAAGTCGAAGACGGCTTTGTGATCCCCGCAGGTGGCATGCATCGGCTGACGCGCGGTGGCGATCACGTGATGTTCATGGGGCTGACTCAGGACATGGTTCAGGGTGAAAGCGTCGAAGTGACAGTGACTTTTGAAAAAGCTGGCGAGATGGTTGTGCAAATTCCTGTGGATTCAGAGCGCCAAGATCATGGTGCGATGACACCTAGTGATACGGATCACTTGGGTCACAGCGCTGATAAATAGAGGCGTTTCTTAAGATAAGATCGTTTCGACCCAGCTTGGAACGATCTTGCTCGCTTTGCCGAACTGGGCTTGAGCGAATTCAGAGATTGTCGCGCTGGGCTCTAGATTAAGCTCTAGCGTGTCAGCACCTGATGCTGTTGCTTCTTGGACGAAACCAGCGGCTGGATATACGTTGCCAGAGGTGCCGATCGCAACGAAAAGATCAGCCTCGCTCAAGTGCTGGTAAATCTCATCCATTTGGTAGGGCATTTCGCCAAACCACACGATATCAGGTCGCGTTGTTTGTCGGTTGCATGTGGGGCAGTTCATGGTTTTTTCCATCACGAGGGGCGCTTGCCAACGGGCATCACACCGCGCACAGAGTGCGCCATCCAGAAAGCCATGCATGTGCATCACGTTTTGTGCGCCTGCGGCCTCATGCAAGCTATCGACGTTTTGCGTGACGAGAATGACAGCGCCTTGATGCTCTTTTTGAAGCTTTGCCAATGCAAAGTGAGCTGGATTGGGCTTTGCCATGCGTGATTGTGCACGCCGCGCATTGTAAAACTGATGCACCAAGTCAGGGTTGCGCGCGAAACCTTCTGGCGTTGCGACATCCTCAATCCGATGCTGTGCCCAAAGCCCGCCTTCATCACGAAAGGTGCCAAGGCCGCTTTCGGCGGAAATGCCTGCTCCGGTCAGGATGACAATCTTGCTCATGATTTACGTGTTAAGAGCACATCTGCTGCGCGCGAGAGCCGAATTTCTTGTAGCGCTTCCAAAATGTTTCATGGCTCGTGCGATCAGATTGGCGGATTTCTTGACTGCGATGCGGGTCTTTAAAGAAGGTCGCTGCCAAACGCTGGTCTGATGAACTCAAGGTGCCGCGCGCTGCTTTTTGGATGCAATTGCACAGCCTGCGATTCGCGGCTTTGCGGTCTGATTTCATGCAAGCGCGCGTGATTGTACCTGCGTCTAGCGGGGCCGGAACCACAGGAGCTAGTACGCCTGCCAAAGCGAGCGACAAAATGATGTGTTTCATAATCTCTGCCTTTTTGTCGGCATGGGCGCGGATCTATGCCCATCGTCTCACATGCCAGCTACTCTCACTGAATATATAGAGCAAAAACAGCGACATTTCAATTCAAGCGATGCGTCGGCAGAGCTTTGCCAAAACGATGGGCAAAGCGCGACGCATTCGCCACCTTGACCAAGGCGTGAAACCAACTCATATCCAACTTATGACAGAGCTGAACAAAATCCGTAATTTCTCGATCGTGGCGCATATTGACCACGGTAAATCCACCCTTGCTGACCGGCTCATTCAAGAGACGGGCACGGTGAAGGATCGCGATATGCAAGAGCAGATGCTTGATAGCATGGATATCGAGCGCGAGCGCGGGATTACCATCAAGGCCAACACGGTGCGCATTGACTACAAAGCCGATGATGGCGAAAATTATGTGCTCAATTTGATCGACACACCCGGCCACGTGGATTTCGCTTACGAAGTGTCACGCTCAATGCGCGCGGTCGAAGGGTCATTGCTGGTGGTTGATTCATCGCAAGGCGTGGAAGCGCAGACATTGGCGAACGTTTATCACGCGATGGATGCGGATCATGAGATTGTGTCTATCTTGAACAAGATTGATCTGCCCGCGTCCGATTGCGACCGCGTGGCGGAGCAGATTGAAGATGTGATTGGCCTTGATGCGACGGATGCTATCCAAGTGTCGGCGAAGACAGGGCAGGGCATCCACGAGACTTTAGAAGCGATTGTCAAGAAATTGCCCGCGCCCAAGGGCGAGCGTAATGCGCCGCTGAAAGCGATGCTCGTGGACAGTTGGTATGACGCTTATCTCGGTGTCATCGTCCTTGTGCGCATTATTGATGGTGTGTTGAAAAAGGGTGAGCGGATCAAGATGCTCTCTAACGGTTCGGTCCACCACGTGGATCGTATCGGTGTATTCAAGCCCCAGCGTGAAGAGATTGACGAACTTGGGCCGGGCGAGATCGGGTTTCTGACCGCCTCGATCAAGCAAGTGCGCGACACACGTGTGGGTGATACAATAACGCACGAAAAGAAGGGCACAGAGGATGCTTTGCCGGGCTTTAAGCCTGCGCAACCCGTTGTCTTTTGTGGGCTGTTCCCGGTGGATAGTGCCGAGTTCGAAGACCTACGCGATGCGATTGATAAGCTCGCTTTGAATGATGCGAGTTTCTCTTTTGAGATGGAAACATCAGCGGCGCTTGGTTTTGGTTTTCGCTGTGGCTTCCTTGGGCTTTTGCATTTGGAAGTGATCCGCGACCGGATCGAGCGCGAATATGACATCGAGTTGATCACGACTGCACCGTCGGTGATTTATCATATCCACATGAAGGATGGTACGATGCAGGAGTTACACAATCCTGCTGACATGCCTGATTTGACGTTTGTCGATCACATGCAAGAACCGCGTATCAAAGCAACGATTCTGGTGCCCGATGAGTATTTGGGCGATGTTTTGAAGCTGTGCCAAGATCGTCGCGGCATTCAGGAAGACCTAACCTACGCGGGTACACGCGCTATGGTGGTTTATGATTTGCCTTTGAACGAGGTGGTTTTTGATTTTTATGATCGTCTGAAGTCTGTGACGAAGGGCTATGCGTCGTTTGATTATCAGATGATGGGGTATCGTCAGGACTTCTTGGTGAAAATGTCGATCCTTGTGAACGATGAACCTGTTGATGCGCTCTCTACGATGGTGCACCGCGATCGTGCTGAAATGCGCGGGCGGGCGATGGTCGAAAAGCTCAAAGATTTGATACCGCGTCACATGTTTAAAATTCCGATCCAAGCGGCGATTGGCGGTAAAGTCATTGCGCGCGAGACTCTGTCTGCGATGCGCAAGGACGTGACGGCCAAGTGTTATGGTGGCGATGCGACCCGAAAGAAGAAGCTGCTGGAAAAGCAGAAGGCGGGTAAGAAGAAGATGCGTCAATTCGGTAAGGTCGATATTCCGCAAGAGGCGTTTATCTCTGCGCTTAAGATGGATGGCTGATGGTAAGGTGCGTGGTATCACGCACCTTACGCTGTCGCTCTTTTTAGCTTTGCGAAAGACGTGAATTCCCAATGTTCGGGCTTTTGAACCAAACCATGGCGAACTGGGTCCATCCAGCAATGTTCCATATGCGCATCAAAATCCGTTTTGCCACGAATATGATGCTCCCAAAAGCGCCGGTTCCAAATCCCGCGCTCTTTGCGCTTTAGATCACTTGCGCGTAGCGGACCTTTAGGCAATCCGTGTGAAAAACGTGCTTTGATGATCCGCCAACGGGTTGAATAATCATGATCACCAGGTGGCATCGTCCATATGCAATGCATGTGGTCTGGCAGGACGACCCATGCGTTCACAGTGACTGGTCGTTCGCGCAAAGTGCGCGATACAGCGCTGCGCAACAAGTGAATTTCACGCAAGAGCAAATCAGAACCTTGCGCGCGTATGCAAACGGAGAAGAACACCGTCGCACCGGGGATTTGGGGGCGAATGTAATTGGACATATGGGAAAACTTGCATGTTCACAGTTAAGATCAGATGAATCTTCGTAATGTGCGTGATAGCACGCACCCATCATCATTCTGTTACATACAGGGCCTAAGGAAACGCTCATGACAACTTATGCAATCAATGGTCTCGGCCGTATCGGAAAATTAGCGCTGCGCCCGCTGCTCGAAAGTGGTGCTGAAATCGCGTTTCTCAATGACGCAGTAGGCGATCCAGAAATGCACGCGCATTTGCTGGAATTTGACACTGTGCATGGCCGATGGAACGCAGACTTCACCTACGACGACAACAGCATAACGATTGATGGCACACAACTTTCGCTTTGCAAAACACGCAATCTCGACGAACTGCCGCTCAAAGGCGTCGATGTGGTCATTGATTGCACGGGCGCGTTTAAAACCAAAGCCAAGCTCGCGCCATATTTTGCTGCTGGCGTTAAAAAGGTCATCGTCTCCGCCCCTGTTAAAGACGGCAATGCGGCAAATATCGTCTATGGCGTGAACAATCATGACTATGATCCGAACACGCAAAACATCGTTACAGCGGCGTCTTGTACAACCAATTGTCTCGCCCCCGTCGTGAAAGTCATTCATGAAAACCTTGGGATCAAGCACGGCTCAATCACGTCGATCCATGATGTCACCAACACGCAAACGATCGTTGATCGCCCTGCAAAGGATCTTCGCCGCGCGCGTTCGGCACTCAACTCTTTGATCCCAACCACCACAGGGTCTGCCACAGCAATCACCCTGATTTATCCTGAACTAAAGGGTAAGTTAAACGGCCACGCAGTGCGCGTGCCTTTGCTCAATGCCTCGCTGACAGATTGTGTGTTCGAGGTAGAGCGGGCAACGACCACAGACGAGGTAAACGCGTTCTTTAAAGAAGCGTCCGAGGGCGCGCTCAAGGGGATCCTTGGTTACGAGACCCGCCCACTTGTCTCTGCGGATTACGTGAATGATCCGCGCAGCACGATCATCGACGGTCCGTCTACGATGGTCATCAACGGCACACAGGTGAAAATCTATGCCTGGTATGACAATGAATGGGGCTACGCGAACCGCCTTGTCGACGTGGCGCGTATGGTGGGCGACGCTCTGTGAGCAGGCGGGCGGGTTTTGCGGCCTATCTGGTCGTAACGGCCGCCTATTGGGCGTTCATGCTCACGGATGGTGCCCTGCGGATGCTCGTGCTCTTGCACTTCCACACGCTTGGCTTTTCACCGGTTCAGCTTGCCTATCTTTTTGTGCTCTACGAGATAGCGGGGGTTGTCACCAACCTCTGTGCTGGTTGGCTCGCCGCGCGCTTTGGTTTGACGCGCACACTTTACGCGGGGCTGGAATTGCAAATCATTGCGCTGCTCGCTTTGGCACAGCTTGACCCCTCGTGGAGCGTCGCAGGGTCAGTCATCTTCGTGATGTGCGTGCAAGGGCTTTCCGGTGTCGCAAAGGATCTCGCCAAGATGAGCAGCAAGTCGGCTGTGAAACTGCTCGCACCTAGCAAGGACGGCGCGTTGTTCAAATGGGTGGCTGTGCTAACCGGTTCCAAGAATGCGGTGAAGGGTTTGGGCTTTTTGCTCGGTGCGGCGTTGCTCGCGGTGCTTGGGTTCAAGGGGGCGGTCTTTGTGATGGCGAGCGTTTTAACGGTGATCCTTGCCTTGGTGATGCTGAGGATGCCGGATGGCCTACCCAAAGGCATGAAAGGTGTGAAATTCAGCGCTGTTTTCTCAAAAAATGTGGACGTGAACTGGCTCAGCCTCGCGCGGGTATTCCTATTTGCAGCGCGCGACGTGTGGTTCGTCGTTGGCATCCCGATCTACTTCTACTCAGTCTGGTCGGATGGCACGGAGGCAGGCAACAAAGCCGCATTCTTTATGATCGGTAGCTTCATGGCGCTCTGGGTGATCAGCTACGGTGTGGTGCAGGGATTTGCGCCAAAGCTGCTGTCGAAATTACCAGTGCAAAGCGCGTCGGGGCTGGCAGCAAGCCTTGCGATTTTGCCCTTGGCGTTGGCACTTTTGGTCTGGTTTGAGGCTTCAGGATTAACTTTGCTCGTCGTGCTTGGTCTTTTCCTTTTTGGCGCGCTGTTCGCACTAAATTCAGCGCTGCATTCTTATCTGATCTTACGCTTCACAACAGCAGAACGTGTCACTCTGGACGTTGGGTTCTACTATATGGCCAACGCAGCCGGACGGCTCATTGGCACTGTTCTCTCAGGAGTGAGTTATCAGTTGGGGGGATTGACGCTATGTCTATTCGTGGCGGGGTTCATGCTCGCCATCAGCGCTCTCGTGGCGCGTCGGTTGCCAGTCGTAGACCTGAGCTAACGAGGAAAGGTCGCGCGCTTTTCACAACGCACGACCCATATTTCGTTAACCAATGATCGCGTTCAGCGTCGCAGACGGACGCATCACAGCAGCTGTTTTCGCAGCATTGCCGTGATAATAACCACCCAGGTCAACGGCAGGGCCTTGCGCGCCTGCCAACTCGGACAAGATCGCAGTCTCACCGGACGCAAGCGCCTGCGCGATTGGTACGAAATGTGCGGCAAGCTCGGCATCATCGCTTTGTGTCGCCAATGCATCGGCCCAATAGCGCGCGAACCAGTAGTGGCTGTCGCGGTTGTCCGGCTCACCGACTTTACGCGACGGTGAATTGCCGTTGTCGAGAATGCCTTGCGTCGCAGCTTCTACGGCAAGACCCAGCACACGTGCCTTTTCGTTGCCTTTGGCATCGGCGAGGAACTTCAGGCTCTCACCCAATGCGCAAAACTCGCCAAGGCTGTCCCAACGCAAGTGGTTCTCTTCCATGAGCTGCTGCACGTGCTTGGGGGCAGAGCCACCAGCACCTGTTTCAAACAGACCGCCGCCGTTCATCAGTTTCACGATGGAGAGCATCTTGGCCGAGGTCGCAAGCTCAAGGATCGGGAACAGGTCCGTCAGGTAGTCACGCAATACGTTGCCGGTGATCGCGATGGAATTTTCACCCTTCGTGATCGTCCCCAGCGAGGCGCGTGTCGCTTCGCGTGGGGCCATGATCTGGAACTTATCCGCAACGCCCTGCGCCTCTAGGATCGGTGTCACGTAAGCAATCAGCTCCGCGTCATGCGCGCGGTCTGCGTCGAGCCAGAAAATCGCTTCAATGCCTTCGGCCTTTTGACGTGAAATGGCGAGGTTGACCCAATCTTCGATAGGAGCCTTGCGCGTGGAGGCAGAGCGCCAGATGTCACCCTCTTCAACCTTGTGCTCATGCAAAACCGTGCCATCATCGAGGATCATTTTGACCGTGCCAGCGGCGGGCATTTCGAAGGTTGTCGGGTGAGAGCCGTACTCTTCCGCCTTTTGCGCCATCAGGCCGATGTTTTGCACTGTGCCTGCGGTCGCTGGGTTCAGCGCGCCATTTTCTTTGAAGAACTTAATGGATTCGTCATAGATCGGGGCATACGAGTTGTCGGGAATGACGCAGTTTGTATCGCTCTCTTTGCCGTCAGGCCCCCAACCTTTGCCGCCTGCGCGGATCAACGCGGGCATGGATGCGTCAATAATCACGTCAGAGGGAACATGCAGGTTGGTGATGCCTTTGTCGCTGTCCACCATATACATGGGCGGGCGCTTGTTCATGCATGCGTCAATCGCGGACATGATCTCAGGCTTGCCCTTTACGCGCTCAAGCAGGTCGCCCAAGCCGGAATTCGGGTTCACACCAAGGTCTGCCATTTCAGGGCCGTAGATGTCGAAGACAGGTTTGAGAAAGACCTTAACCGCGTGACCAAAGATGATCGGGTCGGAAACCTTCATCATCGTGGCTTTCATGTGCAAGGAGAAGAGCGTGCCCTCTTCCTTGGTGCTCGCGATTTCCTGCGCGAGGAACGTATCAAGGGCGGCTGCGCTCATGAAGGTCGCATCGACAACTGTGCCTGCGGGGTAGCTGATACCCTCTTTCAGTACAGTTTCACCAGTTGCTGTTTCCAGCACGATCTTAGCGGTTGCCTCTTTCGCGAGTGTCGCGGATTTCTCGTTAGAGAAGAAGTCGCCGCCTGTCATCGAAGACACACGCGTTTTGCTTGCGCCTGTCCACGCGCCCATGCGGTGCGGGTTGCTTTGCGCGTAGCTTTTGACAGCTTTCGCCGCGCGGCGATCAGAGTTGCCTTCGCGCAGAACAGGGTTAACGGCAGAACCTTTGATCGTGTCGTATTTCGCACGGATCGCTTTTTCCGCTTCGGTGGATGGCGCTTCTGGGTAATCAGGAAGTGCGAAACCTTGCGATTGCAGTTCTTTCACTGCTTCAACCAATTGCGGCACAGAGGCTGAAATGTTGGGAAGTTTGATTACGTTGGCGTCAGGCGTTTTTACCAATTTGCCAAGCTCAGCAAGATCGTCTGATTGCTGCTGCTCTGCGCTCAACGCCTCTGGGAACGTTGCCAAGATGCGGCCCGCGAGCGAGATGTCTTTAGTGCCAACAGACACGCCCGCCGCAGAGGCGAATTTCTGGATGATCGGCAAGAAGGATGCGGACGCAAGTTCCGGTGCTTCGTCAACTTTGGTGTAGATAATATCGGACATGGAAAACCTCATAAGATCGGGAGTTGGCCTGTCTCTAAAGGATCAATTTAGAATCGTCTACAGTATACCGTTGTATGCATTGCCGCAGTTGATGAAGATTTTCCCTACTTTTCTTTAAATTTGATCAAATTATCGCTTTCTCCTCAAAAGTATGACCAGAGGTGATCCGCTCGAACCCGAATGGAGCCATATCAAGTGAGCGATATTCGCCGCAGACCAGCCATTCCGCCGTCGCGCGCCCCATCGCAGGGCTTTGCTGCAAACCGTGACCGGAAAAGCCATTCAGGAAAACGAAGTTCGTGATCTCAGGATGCGCGCCAAGGACCGCATTCTTATCAAACGTGTTGTAGGCATAATGCCCTGCCCATTCCGTGACGATCTTGATCGCCTCAAACTGTGGAATGCGCGTCGCAATAATTGGCCAAACGTGGTTTTCCCAACGACCATGATCCATCGTGAAATCGTTTGGATCAACAGGGACGTCATCCTCTGGCTCTGGCGGGCCACCCGCGAGATATGTTTTCGGGCCATCTTGACGGAAGTGCACCCCTGATGGGTCAATCGTCAGCGGAAGATCCTGATCCAGCGGTTGCTCTGCACTGAAGATCCAAGTGAAGCGTTTGCGTGGTTCAACGGGCAACTCGATCCCCGCCATTTTTGCGGTTAGCGCACCACGTGGGCCAGAAGCGTTCACCACTTGGCCGCATTCGATCACCTCACCGGTTTCCAAAGTGATCGAGCGCACTTTGCCACCCTCCACATTCATCGCAACCGCGCGGTTGGTGACATATTCGACGCCATTGTCTTTCGCAGAGCGCCGCCACCAGTCAAACACAGTGCCACCGTCCCAATATCCTTCGTCTTTGAGGTTAATGGAGCCGAGCACCACGTCATCGACGCTATAAAAAGGATAGCGTGCTTTTATCTCTTGCGCGCTCAGCAACTGCGTCTCTGCACCAGCGGCGAGTTGCACCTGCTGGTTCTCGCGCAGCACATTTGCGAAACCGTCGTTATCAGCCAAATACATATAGCCGTAGTTTTGAATATCGAGCTCAGGTACGCGCGTGTCGCCACCCATATACTCACGAATGTTCTTTACGAAATCCGCCGCAAATTGCGAGATACGCACGTTCAACTCATTGGAGAACTGCTGGCGCATGCAGGAATTCGTATGCGCGGTAGAGCTGTTGACATAGCTGCTGTCCATCTCAATCACGAGGCATGAGCCGTCAAAGTCCGGGTTCGTTGAAAGGAACCAAGCGGTAGACGACCCCATCATCGCGCCACCAATGATAACAACGTCGTAGTTGGCTTTCTGCGGAGTTTGAAACGCACTCATTCAGCGCGCTCGACTGGACCGCCTTGGGCTTCCCAAGTGGAAAACCCTTCGCGTAGATGTGCGGCCTCAAAGCCCATGCTCTTCAATGTTTGCACAGTCAAAGCAGAGCGCCATCCGGAAGCGCAGTGAAACACAAACTGTTTGTCTTCACCAAAGATCGCTTTGAAATAGGGGCTGTCAGGATCAACCCAAAATTCGATCATCCCGCGCGGCGCATGAAAGCTGCCGGGAACAAAGCCGACACGCTGACGTTCACGCACATCACGAATATCGACTACAACCACGTTGGGATCATCCAGCATGCCAATCAACTCAAGCGTTTCAATCTCGCGGATTTCGCTGCGTGCTTTTGCGACCATTTCGGCGGCTGTCGTGGTTAATTTCTGCATTGGTTTTCCTTAGATCACGCCTTGCTCTTTCAGGGCGTCTATTTCGTCTGATTTGAAACCTAATCCCTGCAAAATCGCAAGAGTTTGCTGCCCAAGAGCGGGAATAGCGTCCATCCGAGGTTCAGCACCTCCCAAACCACCCGGCGGGATCAGCGCAGGCATGGGTCCGACAGGACTGTCGACCTCACGCCAGCGGTCCCGTGCTTGCAACTGCGGATGCGCCCAAAGCCCCGCCATATCGTTCATACGCGCATTGGCGATGCCTGCTGCGCTGAGCTTGGCGATCACCTCTTCAGAGGTCCATTTGGAAAAAGCAGATAAGATAATCGCCGTGAGCTCCAATTTATGCGCAGAGCGATCCGCGTTAGTGGCAAAGCGCGCGTCGGTTACTAACGCGGGTTCATCGAGGATTTCTTTGCAAAAAATCGACCATTCGCGCGCGTTCTGAAGCCCGAGCATGACCTCCTTGCCATCGCCTGCAAAGAACGGGCCATAAGGAAAGATCGTCGCATGAGCCGCACCTGCGCGGGCAGGGGGCGTGGCGTCGTCAGTGGCGTAATACATCGGATAACCAATCCATTCTGCCAAAGCTTCCAGCATTGAGATGTTGATTTCCACGCCTTTGCCCGTTTTTCCACGTTGAATGAGCGCAGCAAGAATGTTGGAATAAGCATACATGCCAGCGGCGATATCGGCGACGGAAATGCCTGCCTTGCTGGGGTGCGCATCGGTGCCTGTGATCGATAGAAACCCGGCTTCGGCTTGGATTAAGAGGTCATAAGCCTTGCGATCGGTTTCGGGTCCATCAGGGCCGTAGCCAGAGACGTTGCAAACGATGAGTTTTTCGTGCGAGTCGTGCAGCGCCTCGAAGCCAAGCCCCATGCGGTCCGCGGCACCGGGCGCAAGGTTCTGCACAAGCACATCTGCTTCGCTCAGAAGTTTACGCAAAATATCCATACCAGCATCGGATTTCAGATCCAGCGCCAAGCTCTCTTTGGAGCGGTTGGTCCACACAAAATGTGAAGACATGCCGCGTGCACGGGTATCATAGCCGCGCGCAAAATCGCCGGTTGCTGGCCGTTCAATCTTGATGACACGCGCGCCGAGATCAGCCAGTTGACGGCTCGCGAAAGGGGCAGCAACGGCATGTTCCAGCGCGATGACGGTGATCCCATCCAGCGGCGACATTTAGAATGACCTCGGCAGGCCAAGCACATGCTCGGCAACGTAGGATAGGATGAGGTTGGTTGAGATCGGTGCCACTTGATAAAGCCGTGTTTCGCGGAATTTGCGTTCAACGTCGTATTCAGCGGCAAAGCCGAAACCGCCATGGAACTGGATGCAGGCGTTTGCCGCTTCCCAGCTTGCTTTCGCTGCGAGGTATTTCGCCATGTTGGCTTGCGCCCCGCAGGGCTCGCCCACGTCATATAAACGGCAGGCCTCAAAGCGCATGAGATTGGCGGCTTCGATTTCGATATGTGCTTCTGCGATAGGGAATTGCACCCCTTGGTTTTGACCTATGGGACGGCCAAAAACTTCGCGGGTCTTTGCATACTCTGTCACTTTTTCGATGAACCAATATCCATCACCGATGCACTCCGCCGCGATCAATGCGCGTTCGGCA
>Ga0206127_1003926_pt1 | contig 13409 bp, 9 predicted proteins | sample Helgoland_Spring_6_FD_148646 | JGI IMG/M metagenome (GOLD analysis project Ga0206127, IMG submission 148646) | Pelagic subsurface seawater microbial communities from Kabeltonne, Helgoland, North Sea - Helgoland_Spring_Bloom_20160419_1 | ecosystem: Environmental > Aquatic > Marine > Epipelagic ...
ACATAACAGAACATTATTGATTAATTTCAAGATACCCACCCTAACAATAAAAAAATACTTAAACTTTGGTCACGATTAAACCATTAGATTAATCATTTTTTGCTGTAAAGGGCAAATTACCTAGTGAGGACTCTAGGTATTCTTGCGTAGATTTCATTTCATCCATGATTTTACTCATGGTACTAAATTGCTTAGTGTACCTTGCCTCTACAGATTCCATTTTAGTATCCAGCGCTTTTTGTTCTGTGGTAATGGCGGCTTTGGTTGTGGTATAGCTGGTTTCTCTTAATTTAATTACGCCATCGGATGCTAGATAACTAGAAATTTGGTTTACTAGATCACCAGCTATGCCCCGACTGGCTGTTCCAAAAGCACTTTGATCATCAGTATTAGCGCTAAACATTTGGGTAATATCGGCATAATAATTAGTCAACGCAGAGCCCAGAGTCACTTGGTTGACCTTAAAGAGACCATCCTTTTGTAACGATACGCCAATATCAGCCATACTTCCTTTTGAAGCACCAGGGGTTGAACTACTGGCCGTTAAAAAAGCCCGTACCTTGGTTCTAATGGCCCTCACAGCAGCATCTTCTTTTAAACTGCCCTCATCTTCTGTGGCAGTGGCAGAGCCAGAAAGTCCCTTAATAACGCCTTCAAACGTATTATAAACATCTACCAAATTTGTAATGGCGGCTTGAGCTACAGATGTATCACGACCCACTGACAACACCACAGCGCTGCTAGTAGTTGCCATAAGGTCCAATTTGACTCCAGGAATTACACCATTTAACTGATTACTAGCACTAGACACAGATAAACCATTAACACTTACAGCGGCATTTTGTGCTGATTGTATTTTATTACCATCGCTACCATTGGTCGTGTCTGCAGTTGAAATGGTAAGGGCAGCAGAACCATTGCTGGTGCCACCAATGGTGCCTTTAGTCATCTGGGTATCACTGCCAACGTTTCTGGTTATCGTGAACACTGTACCACTAGTCCCGTTCGCCGCTGTCACACTCGAATCAGCAGCAGTTATTTGTGCTGTTAGGGCAGTCAAAGTCACTACATCTGAGGTATCAAAGGCCTGTGTATAGGTTGTACCATTATAAGTAAATACCGCACTTCCGTTCGTTGCAACTCCAGCACCCAAGGTATAGGTGTCTACTTCTGGTACGTTAGTGGTTTGTAAACCAAACACAGAGTCAGTAATGGTGAGCGCATTGTCACTGCCCTGAGGACCTTCAACAACAACACGATAACTTCCAGTACTGGTTTCAACTAGACGCGCTGAGACATCAGCATTGAGTGCATTAATACCTGTAACCAAATCAGTCAATGACGTACTACCTGATGCTAAAGTAACTGTTTCTGCTGCCCCTGAACCAACTTGAATAACCACGGTAGCCGCCGATGTGCCGTTTTGGTCTACTGTCGTGGCGCCTATTCCTGCAGTTGTATCTGCTGTTGACCCAGTAACAGATGTCGACCCATCGGTTGTGCCACCCACTACGCCTTTAGTCATTTGGGTATCACTACCTGCATCTTTGGTAATTGTGAAAGTTGTGCTGTTAGTCGCGAATGCGGTCACTGTTGACCCAGCAGCACCTGCATTAATAGCAGCCACTAGCCCACTCATCGTGGTTGCCGAGTCAGTATTAAAAGCTTGAGTATAGGTAATGCCACCATAGGTGAACGACGCGCTACCACTGGCATTAATCGCCCCACTGAGCGTATAGGTATCAACTTCAAGTGCTTCTGCGACTGCGGCTGACTGATAGACATCATTTTGCGCCAACTGACTCACACTGACTTTATAAGTGCCAGGCAGAGCAGTGTCTGTATCAAACTGAGCTGATAAAATTGTGGGTGCAGAATTGGCGAGAGTGGAAAAATTAAAGTCTCTTTTATCATCCACCGATTGAAAAGCAGTTTGTAACGTGGTTAACGAGGACTTGAGCTGAGCCATACCCGAGACACTGGCATCAACATCCTTCGTGCGACGATCAATGGCTGACTGCTTAGGCGCTTTTTCTGCATCCACCAAGGCAGTAACGATGGCTTTCGTGTCAAAGCCAGCACCCACCCCCAATGCCTGTAGATAATCAGTTGCCATAACCGTTCCTCTCGCTTTGGCCTATTAATCGGACTAAAGTGGCAAAATCTTGCCGTTTAGGGTTAAATTCTATTGCTAGCTAACTGTAAGCAATAAACATGCCATTTATAATATGGTAACTTAAGATAAAAAAAAACAGCGCTCTGAGCTAGAGCGCTGTTTTCTGACTTATTTAAACCTAACTTCAGGTTTAGCTAGGTCCGTTTATTAAATATCAGCCCCATCATTTGGTCAATATTCTGCATTGCTTTGAGTGCTTCTACACTTGGCATTTGCCTTATGAGTTCACCAGTACTTTTGTTGGTGACTCTTACAACATCTTTTCCTGTTGCCGCATCCCTACTAAATACAACGGCTTGGTTACGCGAAACTAGCGCTTCGTTTAACTCAGCTAATTTAGCTTCTAGCTCTGTTGGTGAAATGATCGGTTCTCGATCAATTGCAACCTTTGGAGCCTCTGGAACTGGCTTGGGCTGTTGCTTTATTATAGCTTCTGCTTTAGTTACAGGTCGGCTAGTGCTTTCCTGGTTATTGACTGTCTGAGGAGCTACTTGGGGATTCGCAGCAACTGCTTCGATCGCCATAACAACCTCCTGTTGGGTTAGTTAATTAGACTAGAGGGATGAAAACCTCATCTCCCTAGCCTAGATTAACGTTTTACTTTAACAGAGACAATACACCTTGGCCTGAAGCATTCGCTTGGGCTAACATCGCCGTACCAGCCTGTTGCAGAACCTGTGCCTTGGCAAGGTTTGCAGATTCAACAGCATAGTCAGCATCTAAGATACGAGACTTAGCAGCGCTCTGGTTTTCAACTCGATTCATCAGGTTATTCACCGTATGATCAAGGCGATTAGCCGTTGCACCTAGGTCACCTCTGTAGGCGTCGACCTTTGAAATTGCACTTTCAATGGTCGCTATTGCTTTAGCAGCCGCATCCGCTGTCTGCAAGCTTGACGCGCCAGTGCCCTCAGCGTACTCCCGAAGTCCTTCAGAGGTCCAATTCGCACCGTTTACAGTACTGGTAAGAGTGATTATCTTCGCCGCAGATCGTGTGGCTGTCACATCGTTTGCCCCATTGGTAATTTGATCTGCCAATTTGGTCAAAGTAACTTCTTCGCTAGTGTCAAACGACTGCTTGTAAGTCGTGCCGTTGACTTCCATTTCAACGTACTCGCCAGCTGCAGTTGCTGCTGCCAGAGTAAACGTACCCACTTTCTTAGCAGCTGCACCATTTTCTGTGGTCACAGCAGTTGCTGCTGTTTCGTTGATTGGAACCGTAGCAGTAAATTCAGACATGCCGCCAGTTGTCCATTCCTTACCATTTTCGGTACTGGTAAGGGTGATTATCTTCGCCGCAGATCGTGTGGCTGTCAAACCATCTGTGCCTTGGTTAATCTTGTCCGCCAACAAAGTCATAGTAGTCGTTTCATCGGTAGAAAAAGCTTGAGAAAAAGCTTTACCGTTAACGGTTATTTCCAGATACTCTCCAGCAGCCACTGCGGCAGCCATAGTGATTGTGCCGACCTTTTTCGCAGACGCGCCGTTTTCAACAGTGATAGCAACCGCACCTGTTTCAGTGACCGTACCTGTTCCGTCGATCCCTAAGTCTTTAGAACCCATAGCCTGAAGCGAGACAGATACCGTGTCTGAACCAGAGTCTCCAACAACAAACGTTGCTGAACTATCATTTTGCAGTAACTGTGTGCCGTTGAAATCTGTTGTTGCAGAGATTCGTGTGATTTCGCTTAGAAGGGCTTGGAATTCTAGATCCATTGAATCTCGGTCTGTTGAAGAATAAGTCCCACTAGACGCTTGGGTCGCTAGTTCTTTCATTCGATTCAAGATTGCACTTGTTTCCTCTAAAGCACCTTCAGCCGTTTGCAGCATAGAAACGCCATCGTTTGCGTTTCGAATGCCTTGATTCAAGCCTGTAATTTTAGACTCTAACTTGTGTGTAATCGACATACCAGCAGCGTCATCCATTGCAGAGTTAATCCGATTGCCAGAAGACAAACGCTCCATGGCCTGTTCCATGTCATTCCGTGAATTAGTTAAATTACGTTGTGCTGTAAGCGATGAGATATTTGTTCCGATTACCATACTCATAATAAATACTCCTAGATTAAATAAACCGACCCTTTTTCTGTACGATCTCCGAGCTGGAAATCGCTCGATTAAGGCTGGGTTGGAATAGCCTTTGAGTGAACTATCGGCATGTCTATTGGGAACTTTAGGATTTTTTTAATTTTTTATTCATTCTATATTAACTATAATTTACAGACGTAAATGTTTGGCAATGTATAAAAAGAATCAATCAAACCCTGCTTAGCTGAAGATTAGATGAGCAGACTCGATGAAACTGTGTTCTTCACCTGAGGTCGGGGAAATGCCTATTCAAATAAATGCTCTGCAATGTTAGGCTTACTCGAATAAACGTATAATGGAGTCACCCATGGAACTTACCTTGGACCAATCTCTAAAGCAGGGGCTTGACGCGCATCAGGCTGGCTTGACTCAAGAAGCGCATCGTATATACAGCGCTATACTTGAGACCCAGCCAAACCATCCTCAAGCCAACCATAGGCTGGGACTGTTAACGGTTGAATTAGGTGACGCAGAGGGCGCTTTGGTGTTCTTTAAGAGAGCACTAGAGGCAAATCCTAGTAATGATCAATTTTGGCTAAGTTACATTGATACTTTGATTCAGCTGGGTCTAACAATGCAGGCACAAGTTACACTTTATGAGGCCAAATTTAAAGGCGCTAGCGGCGAAGAATTTGACCTACGAGAGCAACAACTCAAGGCGCACGAGTTGAACACCACTAACCAAAATGCATTACCTGAGATTAATGCACAGAATTCCAAGCCCCACATTTTAGATGAGATAAAACTTGAAAAAGCCCTCAACCTAGCCAAACAAAAGTTTAAAGCTGGGCAGTTGGAAGCAGCAAGCAGCATTTACAGTGATGTTCTCCAAATTTTCCCAAAGAACAAGCACGCTTTAGTTGGCCTCTTAGATTTAGCTGCTAACTACAATAGTAGGGCAAATGAGAGCGTAGCTAAAGGTAACGTTGACGTTGCCATGGAATACTATAAACAATCGATAAAGCTCAACCCCAACTATGCAGACTCCTACAACAACCTGGGCAACTTGTTCGCTGACACGGGAAATCTGGCAACTGCGAAGGACTGTTACCAACACGCCATAAAGATAAACCCTAAATATGCAGCGGCTCACAATAATTTAGGACTATCCTTGATGCAACAAGGAGCGACAGAACTGGCAATCAAAAGCTTCAAGCAAGCGATAAAGATCAAACCCAACCATGCTGACGCCTACAATAATATGGGCAATGCATTGAATAAGAGCGGTAATAAAAATGCTGCTTTAAAAAGCTACAAGCAGGCTATAAGGATCAAGCCCAACCATGCTGGCGCCTACAATAATATAGGTAATGTCATGCGCAGTCAGGGTGATGCTAAATCTGCCCTAGCAAATTACAAAAAGGTGCTAGAGATCAACCCGGTCCATGCTGGGGCACATAATAATATTGGTTTAGCCCAGGTAGATGGGGGGGATGCAGTGGCTGCCGTAGATAGTTACAAAGAGGCCATTAGCATCGATCCTACTTACGCTGAAGCCCACAGTAATATGGGCATGGCTCTGCAAATGGAAGGTGAATTAGAAGCTGCAATAATGAGTTACAAACAGGCTATACATTTAAACCCAAACCATAACGGGGCCCATAACAATATGGGCAATGCCCTGCGGGATAAAGGTGACCTTGATTCAGCTTTAGACAGTTACAAACAGGCGATTAAAATAAATCCTGATTCTGCAGGGACTCATAACAATATGGGCAATTTACTCAGAGACAAAGGTGAGTTAGAGCTAGCTATGCATAGCTACAAACAGGCTATCAAAATAAACCCTGATTTTGTTGAAGCTAGAATGACCCTAGCCGCTACTGCAGCCATTGCGGTGCCTCAATGGCACATCAGCATGATGAATGATGCTCCGAGAAACGAGGCCTATTTAAAGGCGCTCAATCTTGCCATTGGGGAAGAGGATGTCGTATTGGAAATTGGCACTGGATCAGGACTGTTATCTATGATGGCGGTAGACGCGGGGGCCAAAAAAGTGATCACCTGCGAAGCTTCCTCTACGATCGCCAAAGCCGCTGCCGGCATCATTGAAAAAAATGGATACGGTGAGAAAATTACAATAATTGACAAGATGTCCACAGAGCTTATCGTAGGTCAAGATCTCCCAAGACAAGCAGATGTAGTGATATCTGAAGTTTTATCTGCTGAGTTTGTAGGAGAAGGTGTTCGATCTACCATATTAGATGCGAATCAAAGATTGCTTTCTGATGGAGGTAGAATGGTCCCAGAGTCTGGGGAGATAAAGGTGGCTTTACTCGGAAGTAACACTGAAATCTGTAATAAAATTTCTGTGAATCTAGTAAATGGTTACGATTTATCAGCTTTTAATACAATAGTGAGTCAAAAGATATCGTTGAGTCTTAATGACAGGCCAAACCTTTTGAGCCATTCTGAGAACGCTTTTCATATTAATCTCTATGATTCTAAACAGATCACGAAGTCAGAGAAAATATTAAGTTTAAAAGTGACTGAAAGCGGTTTGTGTTTGGGTGTAATTCAGTGGCTGAGGGTGCAACTGTTTGACAACATTGAATATGAAAATGCTCCAGGTGAGACGACCTCACATTGGCCAACTCCAGTCTACCTATTTGACCAGCCCATCGAAGTCACTGCTGGGCAAATATTAGAGGTGAGAGCTGTGCTCTTAGAAGATTCTATTTGGTTTTATCATTTGGTTTAAGCTTTGACAGTCTCTGTGCACTCTCGGTACCTTTTTTTGACGGCAGATCTTCTTTAATTAGTAAAACTGACCGTTTAATATTAATGCTTAGATAAATGTGTTTCTTTAGCACCAACCAAAAAGCTGATGGAACACTTCACTTTTTTTTGGGACGAAAGTGAAGGGATGAAAATAGTGCTCTGGGAATCAAGGCCATCATGCCAGCTCAGCAAGGTGTGTGATTTTTACTACTCCTAAGTCTTAGAAAGGCCAGATCTTATAAAACAGCTTGGTGCCCCAACCCGCTTTGGTCGCATCCACATAATCACCGTCGCCACTGTAGCTAATTTCTGCATTAGCGATGCGCTTGGACAGCACGGTATTGTCAGGTTGCACATCTTCTGAGCGAATCATACCCGAAATCTGGATGAATTCATTACCGTCGTTCAAGGCGATCATCTTTTCACCCCGAATGATCAAGTTACCGTTAGTCAGTGCCCGCACCACGGTGGCTGAGATGTCGCCGCCTAAGGTATTAGACTGTTTCACCTCACCACTGCCCGTGTTATCAATATTACTTGCAGCAAAGGCAGTCGCTAGGGCTGGATCTCCTAATCCTAGGCCAGCAACAGCAGAGTTGTTGGCTTTACGTGAGGTGACGTTACTCGCACTCTTTTCAGACAAGGTTTTTTCGCGCAAGATAATGGTGATGATGTCACCCACACGATAGGCCTTGCGGTCACCGAATAAACCATCGTTAATACCACCTGAATAAATCGACCCATCGGCTACGGTTTTTTCAATGATCGCAGCGGGTAAAACGGGTGAGAAATCACTGGTTTTAACGGGCATCGCATTGCTGCCGCAGGCGCTCACTAATAAGGAGGCTATGACAAGCGAAGCTAGTTTGGGTGCCTGCTGGTGTATTAATGTTAATTTAGCCATGGGTTTCACCTGTTTCAATCATCTAATTTTATTTAAGTGGTTTAATTAAGTGTTTTAATTAAGTGGATTTAATCACTTGTGTTTAAACGCTATTATCTAAAGGTTGCTATTAAAGGTTGTTGTTAATAAAGCGCAACATGCCATCTGCTGCCGATATCGCCTTAGAGTTCACTTCATACGCACGCTGGGTCTCAATCATGTTCACCATCGATTCAACCACGTTAACGTTCGACGCTTCCAAAGCCCCTTGAACTAAAGAGCCAGCACCGTCTTGAGAAGGAACCAACACTTGCGCCTCGCCACTGGCAGCGGTTTGCACATAAACGTTGCCACCCATGGCTTGCAAACCGGCTGGGTTAATAAAACTAGCCGTCTGAATATTGCCCACAACTTGACCCGCAGCTTGGTCAAAGGTTTGTACGCTTACTGTGCCATCTTTACCAATGGTAATGCTGCTGGCATTGGCTGGGATAGTAATTGCAGGCTGTAATAAGTCGCCACTTGCAGTCACCAGTTGGCCCACATTATTGAGTTTTAAGGACCCATCTCGGGTGTAGCCAATGTTGCCATCTTGACGCAGAGTTTGTAAAAACCCGTCTCCGTCAATCGCAAGGTCAAGGGCATTATCCGTTTGGATCATGTTGCCTTGGCTATGAATTTTCTCAGTGGCCACTACGCGGGTACCCGTACCTAACACTAAGCCCGTTGGCGAGTTAGCATCCTGACCTACCTGTGCGCCAGGCTGACGAATAGTTTGATAAAGTAAATCTTCAAATACGGCACGGTCTCTTTTAAAACCGGTGGTATTCACGTTTGCTAAGTTGTTGGCTACCACTGTCATGCGGCGTTGTTGCGCATCCAAGCCAGTTTTAGCAACCCATAATGAGGAATCCATGCGAATCTCCTATTTATTTAATAGTTATTTATTAGTTTAAGCGCATGAGAGAGGCGCTAGCAGCGTCCACCTCACGGGCATTTTTAATCATGTTTACGGACATTTCGTATTGGCGAGATAAGGTAATCATTCTCACCATTGAATCCACCACTGTGACGTTACTGCCTTCCAGTGCTTTAGTAGTAAGGGTAATGTCTGCACTGGCAGGCAATGTCCCCTCTCTGACTTGATAAAGCCCATCTTCACGAATGAGCATCTCTGTGTCTTTCGTATCCACCAATTTTATGCGCCCCACAGTGACTTCTGCATTAGCGCCTTGAGGAATCATGTTTACTGAACCATCATTGGTGATGGATATATTCGATCCACTAGGTACCGTAATGGGGCCGCCGTCACCCAAAACTAGGCTTCCAGTGCCTGTCATCAATTGACCATCGGCAGAAATAGTTAAGTCGCCACGGCGTGTATAAAGTTCTTGGCCCTCAGGCCCTTGCACGGCAATGGCACCTGATGTATTCACATACACATCCAATGCTCGGCCACTCACCATTAAAGCACCAGGGTTCATGTCCACCACGTTAGTGGCATTAGTCACTGGCATAGCACGTGTGTTAAAAGTACCAGGAATGTGCACATCCAAAGATTGAGTCTGTTCACTGTAAGACTTTTTAAAGCCTGGCGTCACCACGTTAGCAATTTCGTGTGCGTTGTTAGATTGTTTGTTCTGTACGTTCTTCATGCTGTTAAGCATGGTAAATATCATCTTATCCATATTGGCCTCATTAATTATTGCCTTGTGACATTACTAAAGCACAGACTGTGCCAATAAATGTAAACTATTGTTTTATATTACTTTTATATACACATAAGCTTGAAACGGCAAACCCTTGCCGCTGCTTATTCGCCCAGCTATTGCATCCATATAAGGCTTAGCCTTATGATTCTGGAACTAAGCCGCCTAAGCTAAAGGAGATCACCTTAGCTATGCACCATGACCAGCACCATACTAGCGACCCCATCACTGCGCATCAACAGGACTTAACGCAAGTGCTGCAAGCCCAAGCTAACGCCTACTCAGAAAAAGGCATTCCCTCACTCAAGCAAAGGTTGGCGACCTTAACCACACTCTCAGACCTACTAAGCGCCCACCAATGGGCCATCGCAGATGCTATTTCTAAGGACTTTGGTCATCGGGCATTGCAAGAAACACAGTTGGCAGAACTGTATTTATGTATTGATGGCATTAAATACGTACGCAGGCGTTTAAAAACTTGGATGCGGCCCCAGAGACGAAGCGTCTCCCTTTGGCTTCTGGGAGCTCAAAACACGGTCATACCCCAACCCCTTGGTGTAGTCGGTATTATTGTGCCTTGGAATTATCCTTTATTTTTATGCATCAGCCCACTAATTGGAGCAATTGCTGCGGGTAATCGCTGTATGATAAAAATGGCAACCAATTCAAGCCATCTTAGTCTGTTAATGCAGGAGTTGTTTGCCCAAAATTTTCCTACAGACCTGCTTTGTATCTTACATGGTGCTGACGGCTCAGAATTTTCTGCCCTACCCTTTGATCATTTAATTTTTACTGGTTCTAGTCATATTGGTCAACAAATTATGCGGGTTGCTGCTGACAACCTAACACCAGTGACTTTAGAGCTTGGGGGTAAGTCACCTACTATTATTGCCCCCGATTATTCAATCATTAAAGCTGCACAACGGCTCCTGTTTTCAAAGTGTTTGAATGCGGGCCAAACCTGTGTGGCTCCTGATTACTTATTTGTACCAGAAGGTAAAGTTGATGAGTTTATTGCGGCTGCCAAAACCATTTTAAGCGGCCGATATAGGGATATTGAAAGCACTGATTACACTTCTATTATTAATGATAGCGCCTTTACACGTCTTCAAAGCGTGCTTGCAGAGGCCGTTAATCTTGGGGCAACATCTATTCCCTTGTTGCCAAACAGTGCTGCCAACCCAGCTAGCCGCAAGTTTCCACCTATATTATTGACGGGGGTAACAGGTAACATGAGAGTCATGCAAGAAGAAATATTTGGGCCCATACTTCCCATTATGACTTACCAACACATAGACCAAGTATTGGCCTACATCAATGGTAAAGATCATCCCTTAGCGCTATATTTATTCAGTGATGATAAGACTCTACAAACGAAAGTTATTAATAAAACCAGATCTGGTGGGGTTGGCCTTAACGATACTGCCTTGCAAGTGGGCCAACAAGATATGCCTTTTGGTGGTGTGGGTAAAAGTGGCATGGGCCAATACCATGGGGTAGAGGGTTTCATGGCCATGAGCAAGCTAAGACCTATTTTTAGGCAGGCCCATAGATCGGCCTTATCGCTAATGTACCCACCTTATGGTAAAAGGTTCAACACAATCATTAAGTTAATGCTCAGGTTATAGGTGACTATTGAACAAGCAAGATCATTTAACATGGCCTTAAGAATGCATAACCTCTGGCAGGCGAGTGCTAATAACCCCTTTACTAGCGGCCCCCTAGAGCATCACATCCACACGGATGTCGCCATTATTGGGGGTGGCTATGGCGGCTTATCAGCAGCTTTAGCGTTAGCTGAAAATGGCCTTGATGTGCATTTGCTTGAAGCCCAGTCTATTGGTTTTGGTGGCTCTGGACGCAATGTGGGTTTGGTCAATGCGGGGTTATGGACGCCACCTGATGACATTGAAGCCACCCTAGGCCAAGCCGCTGGGCAAAAACTGAACCAAGCCTTCGCCCGAGCACCAGACTTAGTGTTCAACTTAATCCAAAAACATCACATTGAATGTAATGCAGTGCGTCATGGCACGCTGCATTGCGCCACCAACAAAAGCGGTCTAAAAGATCTTAACCGACGTTTTTTACAGCAGCAAAAGCGCCAAGCCCCTGTGGAATTATTAAGCGCATCAGCCACAATGCAGCGCACAGGATCTAGTGAGTTTTTAGGGGCTTTATTCGATGCCCGTGCAGGCACCATTCAACCATTAAGTTATGCCTTTGGTTTAGCCCACGCAGCAGTGAAGGCGGGTGCGAACATAAACACTCAGTCACCTGTGCTTGATTATGGTTACCAAGACAATCAATGGCACATAACCACTGCACAAGGCCGCGTTAGCGCGAAGCAATTAATTGTGGCAACTAATGCTTATGGCACCCACACCGATATCCAGAATCGCTCCAACGATGCCCAGCCTAGCTCAAGGGATGCTCAAATTCAGGCCCCACAAAGCCAAACCAAAGGTTATTTTACACCCATCGGTTACTGCCAATTTGCCACTGCACCGTTAACCCTTAAACAGCAAGAGCAGATTCTACCTCACAAAGAAGGCTGCTGGGACACGGCCCATGCGATGTCTTCTTTCAGACTTGATCACAAGGGCCGTTTAATTATTGGTGGTGTGGGATCTTTAGAGCATAAAGGTTCTAGCACTCACATGCATTGGGCCCAGCGCAAACTCAAGGCCGTATTTCCAGAGCTCAAAGCCTATGAGTTTGACTATATGTGGAGTGGCCAAATTGCCATGACTGCTGACAAACTGCCTAAGATGAGTGCCTTGGGTCCTCAAGCCATTAGTTTATATGGGTACAGTGGCCGCGGCATTGGCCCCGCTACTACCTTAGGTTGTGCTGCGGCAAAATGGGCCATGGGTTTAGATGAAACCCACTTACCTCTTGCGATTAGTGACCCTACAATGGATCGCCACTGGCGCTTAAAATCGGCCTATTACAATACCGGGGCGTTGCTGGCTCATTGGTTAGAGAGCCGTCTCTAGGGCTAACATAGTTAGTGATCAGGCATGCTTTTATAGTGTTAGTGAGAGACCAACATGACGCTAAATTTTGACCTAAACTAAGTTGATACAAATCTATTATGGAGCTGACATGAACAAGGTAACTTTAGAGTCAGATGGCCAAATCATTGGCTTAACAGTGGCGGATCACACTAGCCGCTTTCACGCCATTTGGCTCAGGGACAATGCGTTAGATCCAGCCACACGCAGTGCTATTAATGGCCAGCGACTGATTACCTTACAGGACATTGATGCTAAGCTTTTTGTCAGTCATGCCCAAGTCACGCTAGATGTCTTAACAGTGACTTTCATGCCCGAAAACAAAACCGTCGATTTCCCGCTTCATTGGCTTTTAAGTCATGCCTATGACAAACCTATTGAGACCACCAAAGGGTGGCATAAGCCCAACCAAACCCTATGGGACAGCAGTTTAATGGCCAGCTTACCCGAGGCTGAGTTTGATGCTGTGGTTACCTCGCCACAGACTTTAAAGGTGTGGCTTAAGCAGATAGCACAGTTTGGTTTTGCCAAACTCAATGCAGGTCCGGTGCATGCGGGGGCTTTAACTCAGGTAGTTGATCTGTTTGGCCATTTACGCGAGACCAACTATGGCCGTATATTTGAGGTGCGAGTTGAAGAAAAGCCCACTAATCTTGCCTATACTGGCTTGGCGTTACAGGCCCACACAGACAATCCTTACCGCGACCCTGTGCCCACCATTCAAGTGCTTTATTGCTTAGAAAGCTCTGTACCTGGCGGTGACAATGTTTTAGTGGATGGTTTTAATGCGGCCACCCAGTTGCGCCAAGTAGACCCGC
>Ga0206127_1003934_pt1 | contig 13392 bp, 11 predicted proteins | sample Helgoland_Spring_6_FD_148646 | JGI IMG/M metagenome (GOLD analysis project Ga0206127, IMG submission 148646) | Pelagic subsurface seawater microbial communities from Kabeltonne, Helgoland, North Sea - Helgoland_Spring_Bloom_20160419_1 | ecosystem: Environmental > Aquatic > Marine > Epipelagic ...
TTGGTTTCTTCTATTGCGACGCTGACGCTACTGAGGACAGAGGCAACTACACCACAGAGGTCCGCGCTTATCTTCTTCATAAATACCCCATTTTTTGCGCGTTATTTTGTCAGTCATCATAGCCTAACTGGTGAACTATTGTCGCGATTCGCCCGAACAAATCGCCAGCGTTTATCTGTTTGTTGCGAGGGCAATAGTGAATGCGGCATGCGATGTCATAATTCATCGAACAACTATTTATTATCGGTTCTGAATTGCAGCAATTGCAGCCACTGTGGGTGATCAATATTGTTTCGCAACTTTACTCGACAGACGGCAGACGCCGCAGAGAATAATTTTCCAAATGATGCAACCGGATCCGCTGGAGGAACTTGTCTACGTGGCAGCTGGCGAAAGAAGCGTTGACCGTCTTGTGGATAACAACAGTCACTTAACATAAAACTGTGGGGATCAGTTAGACGCTGCGGTGATATTTTCATGTGTGTTTTCGATCAGCTAGCGTGATATTAATTTTTCGTAAATATGGGGTGTTATATGGTTAGGCTTTTTCAGGTTTTAGCGGTGATGATGTTAGGTTTACTGACGGCATGTGCAACCAGTTTGCCCACACCCGTCATAGACTACAAACCGGACTATGACTTTTACGGTGTTAAAACCTATGCCTTTGCTCCAGAGCAATCTGTGGGGATGTCTACTTTGATTGGCAGCCGGGTCGAAACGGCGATTACCGATGAGCTATCGGCCAAGGGTATACAACTGGTTGAGCCCGATAAAGCTGATGTCTTGGTTCGGTTAATGGTGGTCACTCAAAACAAGCAGGATATACGAACCTATGATAGGCACTACGGAGGCGGAGCCTACGATTGTTGGCGTTGCGGCATGTACCCTCATCGAGCAACCGAAGTGCAGGTGCGCAACTACACAGAGGGCACACTGGTGATTGATCTGGTAGATGCAAAAATGGATCGCGCTGTCTGGCATGCCATCAGTCGTGGCAAGTTAGGAAAACACAAGTCACCCGAAGAGCGCAGAGAGAACGTTAAAGCAGTTGTAGGCAACATGCTGGCTAATTTCCCGCCCCTTTAAGCTGGTTTATATTATTAGTGCTAAAAAAGAGGTGCCTAACATCTCTTTTTTAGCCCATGAACAGCATTAATGACTAAACCTTTCGCGCAGCAACAACATATAAACCTCCTGCATCGACACTTTTCATTTCACCATAGGCTGCCATTGCCAATGATTTTTTCTTTAGAATAACGTCCGCGATTGAGTCTGCTCATTTAAAAGCAGCACTAAGAGTGGCGGATATCGAGGGCCAACTTAGAACAACTCAAACAGTACAAGAGAAAAACTTGATAAAATCGTACACAGCATTACACCTAAAACTAAGATAACTCCTAAAAAAAAAGCGCTTGTTCTATCGCGTTTATTGAAAATTCGGTCAGCGCACAGTGTCATTGAAAACCCCAGTATTTAACGCCGCAGTAATGACCACGAAGGCGTTCAATTACCCCGATACCATGGCGAACGGCATTGTCTAATGCCTTTGACGCGACCCCAGCAATAGAGGTAGCCTTGCTGCCTGCAAGAATCACAGCGGTCACAATACAGCGTGCCTTTAACCTCAGAAGGAACCACTCTTTACTATGCACTATTTTCGCGTAACGATCGCCTATAGAGGTACTCATTACTTTGGCTGGCAAGCTCAATCGAAAGATACGCTAAAGGAAGAATACCCCACCATCGAAGGGACAATTTTGAAAGCCCTAAAAAAAATGAGTAACTATCAACACTGCACCATTTCGGCCGCTAGCCGGACAGATGGTGGCGTCCACGCCCAGGGTCAACTGGCAAAAATATCGTTATCCATCGACATCAGCGCTGATCATCTTTTATTGGGCCTCAATTCTGCATTACCACTCGATATACGAATTCTTGAATGTGCATCATCAACAAAAAACTTCCAACCTAATGTCAGCAGTGTCAGTAAGGAATATCATTATTACTTTACCGCCTCAAAAACTGATAATGTGGCCATCTCTGAAATTTCCCTTCGTCTTTCCACTCATGATAACGGTCCTATAGACATGGCGCTATTGCGTACCGCCTGTCAGCTATTTGTCGGTCGGCATGACTTCTATAACTTTAGTGTTCGCGACCTAAATAATGCAAGCAGCGTTAGACAGATTTCTTACTGCGATATTCTCCAAGCTAATTTTTCGCCATTAGTCGATGAAGTTTATTATTTAAAAATCATTGGTGATGGCTTCCTAAAATATATGATTCGCTACGTAATGGGAGCTTTAATTGAATTGGGAAAGGGACGTATCACTCTCGAAGACATCGCTTTTTATTTGCAGCACCAACAGGATGATAAATTAAGTGCCAAAGCGAAAGCGAAGGGCCTACATTTAATCAAAATTAACGAATAGCGCATTTAAAAAGCCAGCTTAGGTACCTTTTATTGACTAACTAACGGGGTATAGACTCTAAACAATCCGTATCTTTGGTTCAAATTCGAGACCGTCGACGGAGGTAAGGACTGATGATGATGCTGTCTGATTTGATTCGTAGTAGATTGTTAAAGATTTAATCGACAGTTAACCACTATTGACCGATTTAGCCCAAGCTTTTGTTACTGTTTAACTTCCATTTTTTCATGCTATGCTGTCGGTTCAATAATAATATTAAGAGACGTCACTATGAAACCAACGTTGTCGGCTGTCGCCCTGTTAAGCTTATCCCTGTGCATCGCTGCTTGCAGCGATCAAAAAACTGAAGATGCAACCAGCACTACTGGTGCGGCAGTAGAAGCCACAACTCTTCCTTTAAAAGCAGCCGCCGCTGTCGATGCTGAGCGACTTCTTGCCGCTGACGCAGAACCTGGCAGCTGGATGTCTCACGGTAGGACCTACAGCGAACAACGCTACAGTCCGTTAACACAAATTACCGCCGACAATGTTCAAGATCTCGGTTTAGCATGGTCCTATGATTTTGGTACACAGCGCGGTATTGAGGCGACCTCAATTGTTGTTGATGGGGTCATGTACAGCACTTCTTCATGGAGTATTGTGCATGCCGTAGATCCAAGGACCGGTGAGGCGTTGTGGACTTATGACCCTAAAGTCGCAAAAGACAAAGCCCGACATGCCTGTTGTGATGTAGTCAACCGCGGTGTCGCAGTTTGGCAGGGGCAAGTATTTTTTGGCGCTCTAGACGGTCGCTTAATCGCTTTGGACGCAGCTACCGGCGAAGTTAACTGGCAGGTTGCCACCGTAGACTCAGAACTCCCCTACACCATTACAGGTGCTCCCAGAGTCATAGACGGCAAAGTCATGATCGGTAACGGTGGCGCGGAATACGGTGTCCGTGGATTCATTTCTGCCTACAATGTTAGCGACGGCACCATGGCCTGGAGATTTTACACCGTTCCGGGTAATCCAGAGCTGGGGTTTGAAAATGAAGCGATGGAAATGGCCGCTGAAACATGGAATGGTCAGTGGTGGGAACTTGGCGGCGGCGGCGGCACTGTCTGGGATTCAATGGCCTACGACCCCGAATTAGATCTGCTCTACATTGGTGTCGGTAACGGTACTCCCTGGAATCAGTCGATTCGTTCGCCGGGTGGTGGCGATAATTTGTTCTTATCGTCAATCGTCGCATTAAAAGCTGATACCGGCGAATATGTCTGGCACTATCAAACAACCCCCGGAGAGACTTGGGACTATACCGCTACACAGCATATCGTTTTGGCAGACATGGAGCTCGAAGGTAAAACCCGCAAAGTCTTGATGCAAGCGCCAAAAAATGGCTTCTTTTACGTGCTAGACCGAACCGATGGAACCTTATTGTCAGCAGAGAAGTTTATCAACCTAACATGGGCTACACACGTTGATATGGAAACTGGGCGCCCGGTTGAAGTACCCGAAGCTCGATATTATAACGGTGCTCCAGCAACGGTACTTCCTTCCTACTTGGGGGGACATAACTGGCACCCGATGTCTTACAGCCAGGATACAGGCCTTGTCTACATACCCGTATTGGATTTCCCCGCCGTTTATGGCGATGATAAAGATTTTGTTTATCGTCCGGGCGCAGCGCATCTGGGGATCGATGCTATTTTAGGAAGCTTGCCCGATTCACAGGCCGAGCGCGATGCCTATGGTGCCATTGTCGCCGGGCGCCTTCTTGCTTGGGACCCTAAAACTCAAAAGGAAGCCTGGCGGGTTGAGCATAAGGGCACTTGGAATGGAGGAGTGCTCAGTACTGCCGGTAATTTGGTATTTCAAGGCACTGCCGACGGTAAGCTGAAGGCATTTACCGCTGATAAAGGTGAGTCAGTATGGGAATTTCCCGTTAATACAGGAACAGTCGCCCCACCGATTAGCTACGAAATTGATGGCGAGCAATACATCTCCGTGAATGTTGGTTGGGGTGGTGCCTATGCGCTGGTATTTGGTGAGTATGTGATGCCAGAAAGCCAATCCTCTATCAATCGTATCGTCACGTTTAAATTAGGTGCCAAGGGTAAACTCCCCGAACCTGAATGGCGTCCGCGAGTGACCTTTAATCCACCGGCAGAGACCGCTGACAAAGCAACGGCGCTAGAAGGTAAGATATTGTATCAAGATAACTGTAACGGTTGTCACGGTCTCAATGCTGTCTCTGGTTTACTTATTCCCGACCTTCGCGGGTCAGGATGGTTACATGATGCCGATGGCTGGGATAAGGTGGTGCTAAAGGGTGCACTGGCCGCCAGCGGGATGCCAAGTTTTGACGGTTATTTAAACGCAGCTGAGTCACAAAAAATTCGCGCTTATGTTATTCAGGAAGCTTGGCGTGGAGCTCGCAATCAGAAAGCGAAGGCAGGCGTCCAATAACCTCGTATGCGGCGCATTTATTTTGGCGACGACCAGCGGTACACGCTGCTGGTAATCGCTCGAGTTTGCCATTGACTGCGTTTTATAAGCCTAACAACTTGATAATAACGCTGGTTTTTTTGTCGTTTCTTAACGCGGAACAATCCACTATATTTAGTAATCAATCCCCTACATTCACAGAATAAAGGCAATAGTCATGGCAATAACAGGACAATGTTTATGCGGCGATCTTAAATACGAAATTGCAAATGAACCGGCAATGACCGGCGTCTGTCATTGTAAAAACTGTCAACGGCAGGCAGGCTCCGCATTTTCTACGTTGGCGGGTGTACCGAAAGAAGACTTCACCTTCACCGCAGGTGAACCCACATTGTATGCAGACAGCGATACTAACAGTGGCAATACCGTCGAGAGATATTTTTGTGGCAGGTGCGGTTCGCCGATCTACTCGGCTATTCCGGGTCAACCCGATACTTACTTTTTAAAAACCGGCACGATGGATGACACCAGTTCTTTTCAACCAATGTTTAATGTGTGGTGCGACACCAAGCAAAATTGGGTGAAACTTGATGAAGGTGTGCCCGCTATGGCAAAGCAGTCCTAAAGGACTGTGTTTTGATACCCCAAGAAAAATGGGTTTAAAAGATGATCAGGGGGAAAGTTTCCCTGATCTTTCCTTTGACGGCGACCATAGCGGCAAAGAGACTGAACACGATACGATCTGCACGATAAAAATCACTCAAACTCAGGAGTTTCTGTATCGAGCAAGCAATTCTTGATTGGCTAACCGCAAATCAGCAGTACGCCATTATTCTAGTCCCGGTACTCGCCTTTGCTGAGGCCTTTGTTGGGATCGGTCTATTGATATCCGGCGTGTTTTTATTACTGGTCGCAACCGGCATTTACACCAGTGCGTTGGCTCCCATAGAGACTATTGTAATACTGGCACTATTTGGCGCTTTTTTGGGCGACCAAGCAGGCTTTTATTTGGGCCGCCTCCTTGGCCCTCGTTTTCATCATAGTCGCGTGGCTGGCCGCTATCAAAAGAGCTTAGATAACGCTGAGTTGATGGTTCGGAAACATGGCTCTGCAGTCATCTTCATTGGTCGCTTCTTACCGGCTATCCGCAGCGTGATCCCAGCGATGCTCGGTCTGAGCGGGTTTGATCGGATCCGTTATTTACTACTTGATGCAGTGGCTTGCCTGCTGTGGTCTGCGGCACTCGGCACTATTGTCCTAGGACTTGATATGGGATTTTCTTTCGGGCCAACGTGATTCTTGGCTAAACCAAACTCCAAGCCTCTTCGCTATCTGAAAGCAAACAACTCAACGCCCTGAAGCCGCGGAGGCTGAACCAGCCAGTGCTTATCGGCGTACAATCACTATCATTAAGGAAACCCACACCTTTACCCAATATCAGGTCATAAAGTCGCGTAAAGCGTCTGTCTGGCCTATGTAAGTCTGCATAAAACAGGAATAGAAAATTGACTGACACCGGCAGCAAAAACATTCTCATTACTGGCGCCTCCGGCATGGTTGGTAGTGCTCTCACCGCTAAACTCTGCAATGAGGGGTACACGGTATACCGCTTAGAGCGAAACTCTACTACAGCTCCATTTTATTATCTGCAGGCGAGCAATCGCGTCATTCTGGATCCAAGCATAGCGCTTTATGCGGTGATTAATTTGGCGGGGCCAAGCATCGCGGATAAACGCTGGACTGAAGCCCGCAAGCGCTTCATTTTACAGAGCCGTGAACGTTTAACATCAGCTCTTGCTGACGCTCTATCCAGCGTAGCTATAAAACCCGCGCTGTTACTATCAGCTTCTGCGGTTGGTTTTTACGGAGAGGGCGACCACATTATTGCCGATGAAAACTCCCCAGCAGGTAGTGATTTTCTAGCCGGCGTTGCACAACAGTGGGAGCAGGCTACAGCTCCGGCCGAGCAAGCGGGTATCAATACGATTCATTTGCGCTTCGGTGTTGTGCTAAGCCCCTCTGGCGGCATGTTGAAGCAGCTATTACTCCCCTTCAAACTGGGTCTGGGAGGCCCAATTGGAGACGGCCAACAATTTTTGAGTTGGATAAGTCTTGTCGACGTTGTGGATATCATCAGTTTCTTACTTGAGCATCAGCCCGTGGTTGCTGCAATAAATCTTGTTGCTGACACACCCGCTACTAGCAGAGACTTCAGCAAAGCCTTAGCCAGTCAACTGAACAGACCCAGTTTCTTACCGATGCCTGCGCCCATGGTGAAGTTATTATTTGGTGAAATGGGAAAGGTTTTGTTACTGGGAAGTTCTCGAGTACAGTCGAGCAAGTTGGCTGACCTTGGGGTCACACTTAAACACCCGACACTTTTTTCCACCTTCCAAGCGATTCTGGCCCAGTCGTAACACCCATTTTAGAGATTGCTGGCTTGGTATCGCCCCTCGAGCAAACCCGTACCACCGTAGCACGCCAAATCTGCTACTTTCTATCAGACCTTACTGCCATGCCGTCGTTTTTATGTCTGCGTGCTGGCTGATGCGATTAACACGTCGAAAATACCTTGGGATGCTCCGACATGAGGTGCAATGGTTATCGCTATGTCGGGATAAAGCGCCCTGCATTCGTTGATGACATTGGGAATATCTTCGACAACGTGACGTCCTGAATTAAGAAAATAAGGCAATACAGTAATTGCCGTTGCGCCATCGTCGACACAACGACTGATACCTGCAGGGATGAGTGTGTCGGCAAGTTCTAAAAAACCGTAGTGCACGACACTAAATTTCTCAGCGCACAAACCACCCAATTTACTGGTGAGGACAACAACTTCATCATTAGACTCTTTTCTTCGGCTACCGTGGGCAACCAACAATAATGCTTTTATAACAGACTCCCTCTACTCTGGTTCAACACAGCATCGCTACTGCGAATTTTCAATCGCTTCAATTTTTTCTCTTAGCTGCTCTGCCTCAGCCGTCAGAATCGAATATTCTCTAATTTTACCACTTCTTTGTAACTGCATCGCCTCCTCCAGCTTTTTTAGATAGTCTTTTTTAAGCTTCTTGGTAGGATCTGACTTGAAAAATGAAAACACGTTAGGGATTCCTTTAGAGTTAGCGTTTGCGAGCTTAATGTGCCAAAAAATAATGTGATATCATACCCTACGTCGTTTGCTAGTAACCGGATTAGTTTTTCAGCGCTCTTGAGATCTTCATCTTCAGGCTTAGTCGAAGTCATCTCCGTTACCCATTCACGATGCTTCGCCGTATTGATCCGAATCAAACCACACGCCGTAAACTGACTATTGGACCTCTCAAACACTTGGCTCGAAGGAAGGGCCCCATGCTTATGTCCAGACTTACTGAGAAAAACCCCCCATCATGTTTTAGTATCTACGGAGCTCTGCTGTCAACCGGCTGTCGTGTTTTACTGATTCTTACGCTCTGGCTGAGCGCAGGAACCCATGCGAACAGCTTGGAAGATTCTGGCCTGACCCTAGCCCAGCAGCGCGAAAGTAGCCTGTCGGAATGGCGATTTAAGGTTTTTCTTGATCAACGAGAAATCGGCTTCCATGACTTCCGAGTGAGCACCCTCGGTGAGCAGCTACGAATGGAAACAACCGCCGAATTTGATGTAAAAATCCTGTTCTTCAACGCCTATCGCTATCGCCACAGGAATGTCGAGCTTTGGGACTCCGATTGCCTGACTTCTCTCAATTCTAGCACCGATGCCAATGGCGATGACTTCATGATCAGCGGTGCTGTTAACGACGGGCGCTTTATCGTCTCAGATGGCGATGACACAGAATCCCTGCCACCCTGTATTCAATCGTTTGCCTACTGGAACCCAAAGTTTTTGGATGCAACCAATTTACTTAACTCCCAAACCGGAAAGCTTGAATCGGTTAGTATCGATTTTGAAGACGAAGATGTTGTCCAAGTCAACGGCACTGGGATTAATGCCCACCGGTATGTTATCAAAGCCAAAGACGCCGCAATTACCCTGTGGTACGCATCGGCCGATGCTCGTTGGCTGGCATTGCAATCCATTGATGATAACGGGCGCACTATTCGTTATGTACCGCAGGCCATTCCTGCACTAGAACCTTAGACAAAACTGGGCACTCTGCACAGTCATTATCAGCCATTGGAATCTCCGGCTGGCCTCAGTTGCGAAACGACCCCGCCGTGCGTCCAGTCCATTGTTTAAAACCGCGATGGAATGATCGCGTTTCGGTATAACCCAACTCATAAGCGATGTTATCCAAGCTGAGCTGCGTGCTTTGCAGGTAGTGCAACGCCAGTTCTAGACGCACTTCATTAAGCAGACCTTTGTATTGATAGCCCTCGTCATTCAGTTTACGCTGAAGCGTTCGGCTGCTGATATTCAAGTGTTTCGCAATCAATGTACTGCTGGGCGCATGGTCTTTAAGACTTAGCCGCAGCAGATTTTTTACCTGAGCAAATAGTGGCTGATTATGGTGAATGCTCGTTAAAGTTTTGGTGGCGTGATCCAACAGGGTTTGAAGTAGCTGATTGTCTGCCTGCGGAATCGGTTTATCCAATAAATGTTTGGGGATGCGCAGTCCGCTAAAAGGGTGGTCAAACTGGGGAATTACACCAAAAACAGCACGATACTCTTCTAGCAGAGCAACATCGTCCGGCGCGGAATGTTCCAAGTAAACAGCATCAACCAACTCGGGGAAATGAAGAAAATTCTGCGCGTAGCGTTGCCAGCAGGCCAGTACATTTTCAATTTCATGACGGCGTGATAATGGCCGAGTAAACTGGCAATGCCAATGCTGCGTCACATGGTCGCGATCGAACTCCGCAGTTGATATGCCCATATCGCCAACGATCGGTTCGTAAATCGGAATTTTCGCCAACACTTCACGCAGCGTCGCGCAGTTCATGGTGATGTAGCCAAGTACCCCGTAAGAAGCGGGCTCGACAAACTCGGCGGAATGTAATCCAAAACAGGGATCTTTACTGGCATCAATTAACAGTTCTAAGAGTCCCTCCATCGCGTCACCCGGAATACGCGCATTGATATCAGACAGCTGTTGAGGACTTATACCCGCCTGTTTCAGTAGTGGTGTGGTATTAACGCCGCAGCTTGCTGCCATTATTAGGTATTGATTGATGGCTGGCACAGACGCGGTGATGCCGGCACTGTGTGTGATCGACTGCTGATTAATGGTGAAATGCCCTCCCCTTTTAATTTAGCTGGCCGAAAAAGTGACTACGATGGCGCGCACTGACAGTATTCATGTTATTCATTAGCTTATTATTAGACCATTATTTTACCGTTAGCGGTAATTGTATTTATGCACGCCGAGGGGAATGATCTTGAGCACAACCGGAATTAAGCGTTGGAATGACTGGGGTACTGAGGGCAGTGATTATCGCATGGAATTGAGTGACGACTTGCGCGATTTGCTAACCCAGCTAGTGGGTCCTGGCAGAGCATTGCCAGAGGCGACATTGCAACAGATAGTGGCCCGCGTACCGCCATCTCGATTACCTGAACACCCGCTGATTGAGCGCGATGCTGAAATGCGTGTGCGTCATGCCCGCGGCCAGAGCCTACCGGATTGGCTGGCCATGCACAGTGGCGAGCTAGGCGTATTCCCCGATGGTGTGGCGCGGCCAGCATCGCGCGAGCAGGTGGTTGAGTTGCTGCGTTTTGCCGCTGATACCAATATTACCGTGATCCCCTATGGTGGGGGCACGTCAGTGGCTGGACATATCAACCCGCTGGCCGATAATCGCCCGGTGTTAACAGTTAGCCTAACAAAGATGAATAAACTACTGGCACTGGATAAGTTGAGTCAGATCGCAACCTTCGGAGCGGGTACCGCCGGGCCAGCGATTGAAGCACAACTGCGGGCCGAAGGTTATACGCTGGGACACTACCCACAATCATGGGAACTATCGACCCTAGGCGGCTGGGTGGCTGCGCGCTCCAGTGGTCAACAGTCGCTGCGCTACGGGCGTATCGAACAAATGTTTGCTGGCGGCAACATGGAGACTTTAGCCGGACAACTCGAAATCCCCCCTATTCCCGCCAGCTCCGCGGGACCCGATCTACGTGAAATGGTACTGGGCTCAGAGGGTCGAATGGGTATTATTACTGAAGTTAAAGTGCGTGTAACCAAAATCCCAGAGCAGGAATCTTTTCACGTTTGTTTTTTCCCATCCTGGCAGCAGGGGCTGGACGCTGTGCGTGAACTGGCGCAAGAGAGAGTACAGCTGTCAATGCTGCGCCTCAGTAATGCGCTGGAGACCGAGAGTCTACTTAATATGAGCGGTAGTGAACATCTATCTGCCCTCAACCATTTACTGGAAAGTCAGGGCTTAGGGGATGGCAAGGTCATGATGACCTGGGGTCTGACCGGCTCCCTGCGTCAATGCGAGTTTGCCGGAGAACTAACCCGACAATGCAATAGCCGCTATGGCGGTGTGGCTGCCCCCGATGCGTTAGGCGACAATTGGGCACACGGTCGTTTTCGCGCGCCCTACCTGCGCGAGCCACTCGGCCGTCTGGGTTATCTTGCCGACACCATGGAAACCGCCATCAACTGGGACCAAGTAACGGACTCGATGGAACGCATAGAAACGGCAATTCGAAACGCACTTGTCGACGAATCGGAACAGGTGCATGCCTATACCCATCTCTCTCATGTTTATGGACAGGGCTGCAGTATTTATACGACATATCTATTTCGCTGCGCTGATGACTATCCAAAAACCTTTGACTACTGGCAAAAATTAAAACAGGCCGGCGCTTCGGCCATTGTTGCCTGCGGCGGCACTATCAGCCACCAACATGGTGTGGGCTATGACCACAGAAACTACCTGCCTGCCGAGAAGGGAGAAATCGGTATTGCCGCTCTTCGCAGCCTGTGTAGTTTCTTTGATCCTGATGAGCGTTTGAATCCAGGCAAATTATTGCCTGACGGCAAATAGGACGTGTCCATGGAAAGTATCTTTTGTAACCGACAAGCCTTATTTGAGCGCCTACGCGCGGGTGATAACAGCTATGACTTAGTCATAGTGGGCGGCGGTATTACCGGTGCCGGTGTGCTGCGTGAAGCTGCCCGCAGTGGTTATCGGACGCTGTTAATAGAGCAACAGGATTTTGCCTGGGGCACTTCAAGCCGGTCTTCCAAAATGATCCATGGCGGCCTGCGCTACTTGGTCAGTGGCGATTTAAAACTGACGCGGGAATCACTGTCTGAGCGCGAGCGATTGCTGCGCGAGGCCCCCGGGCTGATTGAGCGCATGGGCTATTACTATGTATTACGCAAGGGCAGTTTCCCTGGTCGATTTGTCATGAATGCGGTGCTAGCCGTTTATGATTTCATTGCCGGCATTAGCGATCATCGGTTTATTAAGTTGCCGCAGATACTGGAGAAATTCCCCGGCGTTAAAAAGGAAGGGCTTAATGGCGCCTGTTATTACACCGATGCGGTCACTGACGATGCACGTCTGGTAATGCGAGTATTACAGGAAAGCTCTTCATCGACGACAGCCGCTATTAACTACGTGCGGGCGGGTGACCTTTTATTGGAAGATGACAACGTCGTCGGTGTGCAAATTGAGGACGGTGAAACAGGTGAACACTTCAGTTTAAAAACCCCCGTGGTCATTAATGCTACGGGCGCCTGGGCCGACCGACTGCGCAATCAGCTCAATAGTGAAACCCGTATTCGTCCATTACGCGGAAGTCATCTTATATTTCCGGCCAAACTGCTGCCGGTGAGCGCAGTGCTGGCACTACCCCACCCAGACGATAAACGTGCAGCATTTATCTATCCCTGGGAGGGCACTACCGTGATTGGTACCACAGATCTCGATCACACCGATGATCTGGACAATGAAGCCAGTATTACTGAGCAAGAAGTACGGTATCTGATGCGTATCGTCGAGAGTGAATTTCCTGAGGCTTCAATCTCGAGGAGCGAAATCATATCAACTTGGGCTGGAGTGCGCCCGGTTATTGCCGCAGAGGATGCGCGTGATCCTTCTAAAGAGCGCCGAGACCACGCTGTCTGGTTTGACAAAGGCCTGGTCACGGTCAGTGGTGGCAAGCTGACTACCTTCCGATTAATAGCACTCGATGCACTGGCCGCGGCGGCGCCACTGCTGCCTGACGCCAACACGTCTACCGACGAGCAGATATTCTCACAGCCAACATCGGCGGTCCGCCCGCTCACATTGATGCAAAGTCGATACGGGACCTTGGCTGATCAAGCAGTAAGTGCTGCACAGCCAGGAGAAGAACGGTCAATCAACAATACCGGATTCAGTTTAAGCGATTGTCGCTGGGCCGCGCGTAGCGAGTCGGTGATGCATTTAGATGACCTGTTATTAAGGCGCACAAGGCTTGCATTATTGCTGCCAAATGGTGCCTCTGAACTTTTCCCTGCGCTAGAAAAAATCTGCTCAGAAGAACTCGGCTGGAACAGCCAGCGGTGGACTGAGGAGCAGCAGCGCTACGAGTCTATTATTGCTCGCTA
>Ga0206127_1003942_pt1 | contig 13373 bp, 10 predicted proteins | sample Helgoland_Spring_6_FD_148646 | JGI IMG/M metagenome (GOLD analysis project Ga0206127, IMG submission 148646) | Pelagic subsurface seawater microbial communities from Kabeltonne, Helgoland, North Sea - Helgoland_Spring_Bloom_20160419_1 | ecosystem: Environmental > Aquatic > Marine > Epipelagic ...
TCTGACCTTGCCAGTTTGGGCCGTAAAGCCATGGTTTGGGGTTGGTTTTCATAGTGCTCAACTATCATCGGTTTATGGGGTTTTATTATACCCCATATTGGATGGCATTGCTAGGCATGCGTGGCTTGGTCCACGGACCGCGGCCCGGGCAAAACTGACCAACGCTAACTGAGCCCAGGCAACGCCAGTAATAAGTCGACAATACGAAGTCCCATGCCCACGGCCCTTAGCTCCGTATCTCAAAGTTAGATGTTGGGCTAAAACGGTCATTCATTCAAGTTGCAGCAAAAGGCCGCTTTGAGCCCAAATCTACCGATGCTGCAGCTAGCTCGAATGGGCGTGATGAGCATGGAGCGGACGTCCTCGGGTGTGATCACTCTCCCTGCCGTCTTTTGAAAAGAGTCAAATATACACACGCATATGCCACCTAGGGATACACATCTGAGAAGCTATCGTTGGAGCGAAGGTCATTAAATTCGAACCTGACTTCGACCCTCCACCTGTAAACAATTGTACATGATCCAAAATTCTTTTCAGTTTTTTACTCATAAGCCTGTCGGTACAAATCATCGCTACAAACAAGGCGAATTTTGGCTTGGAGCGTTTCTCCGTCCCTGTTTCGCCGATAACAAGGAGGAAAGAAATGTTCAAGATTTCAACGGGACTCGGGTGTGTATTTGCTGCGGCAATCACCGCCTCGGCGGCCCAGGCAGACGACTGCGGTGAAGTATCACTGATGCAGGCCGATTGGGGGTCGGCGCAAATTGTGACCGCGGTCTCGAAGTTCCTGATGGAGCAAGGCTATGGTTGCGAAGTGACGACGGTTCCGCTCTCGAGCAACCCCGCGCTGGCATCCGTATCCGAGACCGGAGAGCCTGATATTCTGACCGAGATTTGGACAAACGGCGCGCCGGCTTACCAAGGGCTGGTTGACTCAGGCGCGATCATTCCTGTGACCGAAGTTCTATCAGATGGTGGTGTCGAAGGGTTCTTTGTTCCGAACTACCTTGTGGAGGAGCATCCGGAACTGGCAACAATTGAAGGCATCGCAGCCAACCCCGAACTCGTCGGAAATCGCTTTCACAACTGCCCCGAGGGATGGACCTGTCTAAATGTCAGCACCAACCTGATGAAGGCAGGCGGGCTGATTGATGCAGGCATTGAAAACTTCGTGCATGGATCAGGCGAAACCCTTGCGGCTTCGATCGCTGCCGCCTACGAAAACAAAGAGCCGTGGTTCGGCTTTTATTGGGCGCCGACATCGGTATTGGGCAAATACCCGATGACTCTGGTCGATATGGGCCCCCATGATCCTGAAAGGCACGCCTGCAACATCACAGCGGAATGCGAGACGCCAGCAATGAGCGCCTTCCCCCGCAGCGAAGTGGTTACAGTTCTTTCCAAGGAATTCATGGCTGAAAACGCAGAAATCTCTGAGCTGATGACAAATCTGTCCTTCACCAACGCACAGATGGGCGAAACGCTGGCATGGGTCGAGGACAACAATGCCTCCTACGATGAAGGTGCTGTGCACTTTCTGACGACCTACAAGGATGTCTGGGGGGCGTGGCTTAACGATGCTGCGCGCGACAAACTTTCCGCATTGCTGCAGTAAACTGCACGGACAGGGGCATCCTCAGCGATGCCCCTAACGCACTGAAGTAGATCGGAAAGTGGGATAAATGGCCTTCTATGACAAGTTATTCAGCGCATTGGGTTTGAGCGAATGGTGTGGCACGTCAGACGATAAAGCGCCTCTTTCGCTGGCGGACCTTGCGGCGCAAGCAGGAGGAGAAGAGGCCTCTGGACCGCTCATGCCAATTCCCTCGTTTGATAATCTGCATGAAAGCTGCAACCGCATATGGCAGTCGCGCGATGTAACCAACGGGATCGAAGAAGGGTTTCTGGCAGCCAAACCGGCTTTGAAAACTGTTCTGGACCCGATCACACAGCCACTGAGCTGGATGTTGGATGGCGCACTTTGGCTGTTTGAAGCGATGCCATGGTTCATCATGGTCCCGCTTTTGGTGGCGATTTCCTGGTACGCGTCGCGTTCGCGCCCTGTGACGATCTTCGTCGCCGTCTCGATTATGCTGCTGGCCCTCGTAGACCACTACGATGTGGCGATGCAGACCCTGTCGATCATCTTTGTATGCACGACGATATCGGTGCTGTTCGGTGTGCCCATTGGAATTGCTATGTCGAAATCCGACCGATTGCAAAAAAGCGTCGTTCCGTTACTCGACCTGCTGCAGACCCTGCCGACCTTCGTGTACCTGATCCCTCTGATTTTCTTGTTCTCGGTCACGGAATCCAAACTCTACGGGATTGCGATCATCCTTTATGCGATCGTGCCGGTGATCCGCCTGACCGACCTTGGCATCCGCCTTGTAGATCAGGACGTGATCGAGGCGGCCAATGCCTTTGGCATGAATGACCGTCAGAAACTGGTGCGGGTACAATTGCCGCTGGCGCTGCCGAACATCATGGCCGGGATCAACCAGACCATCATGATGTCGCTGGCAATGGTCGTGATCGCCTCTCTGGTGTCTGCGCCGGGTCTGGGCGTGAACGTGTTGCGCGGTATCCGGAACCTTGAACTGGGTGTGGGCATAGTCGCGGGCATCGGCATCGTGCTGCTGGCCGTGATCCTTGATCGCGTGTCCAAAGCGGCTCTCACACGGGTCGATAAGACCCAAGTCAAACATTAAGGAGCCGGTTCAATGACACAGCCACTGGTCCGCCTGTCCGGGCTCTATAAAATCTTTGGCGCCCGCGACAAGGACGTGTTGCACCATGTCCAGGATGGCATGGGCAAGGAAGAATTGCTGGCGCAGCACGGGCACGTGTTGGGGCTCAACAACATCAACGTCGATATGCAGGCGGGGGAAATCACAGTGGTCATGGGCCTGTCAGGCTCGGGTAAATCCACGCTGATCCGCCACCTGAACCGGTTGATCGAACCCACAGCGGGCGAGATCATCGTGCAGGGCGAAGACGTGATGCAACTGTCCGAGGACGGGCTGCGTCATGCCCGTCAAGAAAAGATGTCGATGGTTTTCCAGAAGTTCGCGTTGTTGCCGCACAAGACCGTGCTGAAGAACGCGGGCATGCCCTTGTCGGTGCGTGGCGAAGACGAGGTCACCTGCGACCGCGAAGCCGCGAAATGGCTGGACCGCGTCGGTCTGAGCGGGTTCGAGAACCATTATCCAGCGCAGTTGTCTGGTGGGATGCAGCAGCGGGTAGGCATTGCCCGGGCGCTGACCGCAAACACACCGATCATGCTAATGGACGAGGCTTTCTCGGCCCTTGATCCGCTGATCCGAACCGATATGCAGGACCTGCTGCTCGAGCTGCAAAAAGAGCTGCACAAGACCATCATCTTCATCACTCACGATCTGGATGAGGCGCTGAAGCTGGCCGATCACCTTGTGATCCTGAAGGACGGCTTTGTCGTGCAACAGGGCGAGCCGCAGCACATCCTGCTGAACCCGGGTGATCCCTACATCGAAGACTTCGTGAGCGACATCAACCGCGCACGGGTTCTGCGGGTGCGCTCGATTATGACCCCACTTGGGGGGGACAAAGTGCCTGCGGATGCCCATGGCGAAGTGGACGTGAACGACACGCTCGAAAGCATGATCGCGCGGTCCGGCGGGGATACGTCACACGCTTATATCGTCAAAGATGGGGAGCAGACGGTCGGCACACTGGATATGACCGAACTGGTTCGCGCTCTTGTCCCTCGCGTCGCATCCGAGGCCGGTGCGCGTCAGTCCTGACGCGCGCTGACGGCAGAGCTGGAATCCAACAGATCAGGCCCGGAAGAACCGCATGGCTGGGTCGGCCTCGATCTGTTCAAACAGCCAGTCCACAAACGTTTCGAGCTTTGGGTTGGGTGCACGTTCTTTTTGCGTCGCCAAATACCAGCGGCCTGGCTCTGGCACCGAAATGTCGAACGGTCTGACCAAGCGCCCCCTTTCAAGATCACGCGTGCAAAACGGTGCCCGTGCGATGGCGATACCGCGGTTTTTCAAAACAGCTTCCCGGACAAGTGGGTAGTTATCAAAGACCGAGCCAGATTTCATAGTGCCGCGATCTAAGCCCGCTGCCTCCAGCCAACAATCCCAATCATCCGGCTCGTTCCATGTGTTCGGGATGCTCAGCAACAGGGAATTTTTTAGCTCTTCCAGCGGCATTCCACCGCTTGCGGTTTCCAAGGCCTCCGGAGCACATACTGGGTAGATATCGGTTTCGAACAACGGGCTATAGTCAAACCGTTTGTCAAATGGTGGTGCATTGAATACGCCCACATCGAACCGGTGCATGTCATAATCGCCGTCTTCAAAGGTAGAGACGATGCGCACGCGTGTGTCCGGATTATCCTGAAGAAAGTCTGCCAATCTGGGCTGTAACCACATTGTATTGAAACTTGCATAGGACTGAACGAGCAACACGTCCGGTTCCTCAGGTGCCTGGATGCGCCGCGTGGCTTTGATAATGCCCTGAATGTGCTCGCGGACTGGCGGGTAATATTGCTCGCCAGCCGGTGTCACTTCGACCGAACGGCTTGTGCGTTCCAGCAGCTTAACGCCGATTGATGTTTCCAGTGCTTTGACCTGGTGGCTGACTGCCGCATGCGTCACACAAATCTCGTCAGCGGCCTTTCGGAAACTCTTGTGACGCGCCACCGCCTCAAAAGCGCGCAGTGAAACCAGCGTGGGCATGTGAGTGCTCATTATTGCATCTCCTTGATGAAACCTACTCTGCTTACCCTCAAGCAGAGCTATCCGACGACGGGCGCGAATGCGGCAGGGTTTTGATGCTCTTTTTCATATCCTGTCAGGAGGTAAAACGCAATTCGCGGTGCGATATGATTGGTTAGAATTTCTTGATGAAAAGAAATTTCTTTCAATTCTTCAACCGGGTGAGAAATGCCATATTATAAGGAAATGAAGCTCAAGGATTCCACCTTCATGCCAACACTTTCACCTTCGCCAAATACATATGGCTATCCGTTGCTGATTAAACACTTGCTGGCCGGATCCCAGCTCGCGTCAGCAAGCCAAGAGATCGTCAGCGGCACCGAAATACGGTTGAGCTACGCAGACTTGGGCAAACGCGTGCGCCAGCTTGCAAATGCTCTACAGGCCAGCGGGATACATGAGGGTATGCGCGTCGGTGTCATGGATTGGGATACACACCGTTATCTTGAGTGTTTTTTCGCGATCCCGATGATCGGTGCGACCCTTTTCACGATCAACGTCCGTCTATCTCCTGCGCAGGTTCTTTATACGATCAACCATGGGCAGCCGGACCTGATTATCGTGCACCGCGATTTCATGCCGCTCATTGATAATATCAAGTCGGGCTTTGATCGGGATATCATCATTGTGCCGATTGGAGACGGAGAAGGATATGAAGAGTGGATAGGCGAGGCCCCAGAAAGCTTTGACTTCCCGGACTTCGATGAAAACCAAACCGCAACGCTGTTCTATACTACCGGGACCACCGGCAATCCCAAAGGGGTGAGCTATTCACATCGGCAGTTGGTCCTTCACACGTTGGGCCTGATCGCCGGCTTTGGTGCGTGGCCCGGAAACGCCGGATTTCATCGCGGCGACGTCTACATGCCGCTGACACCTTTGTTTCACGTCCACGGTTGGGGTTTTCCATATGCCGCTACGATGCTGGGGCTGCGTCAGGTCTATCCCGGTCGATATGACCCTGACATAATTCTGCGATTGATTTCAGACGAAGGCGTCACCTTTTCCCACTGCGTGCCCACAGTTCTGTCAATGATACTCGACCATCCCAACTGCCCGCAAACTGACCTGCATAGATGGAAAGTAATCATTGGGGGGGCCGCTTTGCCGCGCAGTCTGCAAACCCGCGCCGCGACGGCAGGTATATCCTTGCATGCGGCATATGGGATGTCCGAAACCTGTCCGTTTCTGACGGTGGCCGATTTGTCCAGCAACGATCCTGAGGTGCAGGCGCAAACCGGCTTTCCCGGCCCGCTTGTCGACCTTCGCGTTGTGACACCGGATATGCAGGATGTTCCACATGACGGCGAAACAACCGGCGAAGTTGTTGCTCGGGCTCCCTGGTTGACACAAGGCTATCTGGATAATGCGCAAGCCTCGGATGAGCTTTGGGACGATGGGTATCTGCATACCGGGGATGTTGGGTATATCCGTCGGAATGGATCGTTGCAGATTACTGACCGCCTCAAGGATGTGATCAAGACCGGCGGCGAATGGATTTCCTCGCTGGCACTCGAAAACATAGCATCGTCTTGTAGCGGCGTTGAGGACGTCGCGGCAATCGGGTTGCCGCACGCGAAATGGGGCGAAAGGCCGGTCTTGGTTGCTCAAGCCGCAAAAGATGCCGACCCGGATCTTGTGCGCTTGAGAGTCATGGAAGAAATCCAGTCGCGGGTTGACGCAGGCGAGATCTCAAAATGGGCAGTTCCAGACGAGGTAATCTTTGTTGCCCGCCTACCTAAAACCAGCGTCGGAAAGCTCGACAAGAAACGCGTGCGGCAAGATATTTCAACGCGCTCGGACTTAAAATCATGACAGACAAACAACGCCGTATTCAGGCGCTTATCGGGTCCATTGTCACCTATTTGCAGGCTCACAGAGCTGCCACGCGCGGCGTCGATCTGACGTTGGACAAGCTGGCAGCCATGGACCTGTCTGACGAGAGGCTCATTGATATACCCCCCCAAGGAACCCGGCATGAAGAGGTTCTGAATAACGCCATCGAAGGGGTTGTCGCCCCCGAATTGCAGGATATCGCAGGTTGTCTGAGAGCGGCCAAGGATGATCTGGTCTGGCGCGAAGACAACGCCCAATTCTACCCATCCGGCGCTGATTTGGGAGAGGGTTACACAAAGTGCAACCTGCATACTCTGCTGATTGGGCCAGACGCATGTGGGCATCACCATCCCGACTTCAACCTTGGCATTTTCATGCTGGGTCCGCGGACGCTTTACCGAGACCATAACCACGACGCGCCAGAGCTTTATCTGAACCTGTCCGAAAAATCGGGGTGGCGGTTTGGCACCCGTGACTGGCAGGATTATCCGGCTGGATCACTTATCTGGAACGCAGCGGGCGAGCCCCACGCCACCCGGGTCTATGATCAGCCATTCATCTCCGTCTTTGTCTGGCTCGAGAACGTGAATTCACCCTGCAATGTAATCCATTTCGACGACTGGGCAGAGGTCGAACAAGATCTGGCCAAACAGCCTAATTGAGGTTTCCAAACATGATTTCCATTAAACACACTGAGCGTGCCGCTTTCATTGAGCTGAATGCCCCACCGGTGAACGCCCTTGGCCTGAAGATGCGGCAGGCGCTTTCCTCGGCCATCCACGAGTTGGACGCCGATGAACAGGTCCAAGCTATCGTTCTATGCTCGGCTCTGCCGCTCTTTTGCGGCGGCGCTGACATCGTCGAGTTCCGTACCGGGGCAGTTTGGGACAAGCCGGACCTGCCAGACCTGTGTGTAACGATTGAAACCAGCAAAAAACCCATTATCGCCGCGATTGCAGGTCCCGCTATGGGTGGTGCGCTGGAGATCGCGCTTGCCTGTGATTACCGTGTCGCCACGCCGGATGCATTGATGGGGCTGCCCGAGATCAAGCTGGGGCTGCTGCCAGGCGCCGGGGGCACCCAAAGGCTGCCACGGATTGCCGGGCTGGAAGCGGCAACGCAAATGATCCTTTCGGGTGATCCCGTGAAAGGCGAATATGCCCTGTCTTGCGGGTTGGTCGACGCACTGTTTAAAAACAACCAGGATTTTCGCGCGCATGTTTTGGGTTTCGCCACCCGTATCAGCCATGAGGGCGACCCGAAACGCAGTTGCGCGGATATGACCGTCTCACACCCTGATCCGAAGGGATATCTGACGGGCTTCCGAGACCAGATAGCGCACAGGTCCAAAAACCTTGTTGCCCCTGAACGATGCTTGGTGTCCATCGAGGCCGCGTGCGAATTGCCGCTGTCCGAGGGGTTGGCACAAGAGAAGGCAGGTTTCGCCGAACTGCTCGACACACCTCAATCGCGCGCCGGGCGGCATCTGTTCTTTGCAGAGCGTGAATGCACCAAGGTTCCGGGTGTTACTCGTGCTGACCGACCACGTGACATTTCATCGGTCGCCGTGATCGGCGCAGGAACAATGGGGCGCGGCATTGCCATCGCCTTTCTGCAGGCGGGGTATCCGGTCACGCTTCTTGAAACTACGCAAGGCGCGCTCGAACTGGGGCTGGAAAAGGTCCGGGAGCATTTCCAGCACGCGAGCCAAAAAGGGCGGCTCAGTGCCGATCGGGCAGAGGCAATCGCCGCCAACGCCACCGGGACGCTAAGCTACGGCGACCTTGCAGAGGCCGACCTGATCATTGAAGCGGCGTTTGAAAGCATGGATGTCAAACGCCAGATTTTTGAAGCCCTGGACCGACACGCAAAACCTGGCGCGATACTGGCCTCAAACACATCGACATTGGATCTTGATGAAATCGCCGCAGTCACGTCACGCCCGGAGGATGTGATTGGTCTCCATTTCTTTAGCCCGGCGAACGTCATGCGCTTGCTAGAGGTGGTGCGGGGCGCCAAGTCCGCTCCCGATGTCATTGCAACGGCAATCACGGTCGCAAAGAAGATCCGAAAGCTCCCTGTCACGGTTGGCGTGTGCTACGGCTTTGTTGGAAACCGGATGCTAGAGCCATACTTCCGCGAAGGGTCTCGTCTGCTTCTTGAGGGGGCGACGCCGAAACAGGTGGATAACGTCCTTGAGAACTTCGGCATGGCCATGGGTATTCACGCAATGGCGGATCTGGCCAGTGTCGATGTGGGCGCCCGCGTGCGTCAGGAACGGCGTAGTGAAATCGCGCATGACCCGACATACCAGGCTGTGCAGGACAGGTTGTTTGAACTGGGCCGACTGGGTCAGAAAACCGGGCGTGGAAGCTATGTCTACGAGGGACGGACACGGGTCGAAGACCCTGAGATAGTTCAAATCAGTTCCGAGCTGGCGGACCTGCATGGTGTGAAGCGCAGGGACATCGACAATCAGGAAACCCTTGAGCGATGCCTCTATCCCCTGATCAACGAGGGCTTTCTCATCCTTGAAGAGGGCATTGCGACGCGCCCGGGTGATTGCGACCTGATCTGGGCCAATGGCTATGGCTTTCCGAACTGGCGCGGCGGCCCAATGCACTATGCCGACGAGATTGGATTAAGCCAGATTCTGGGGCGCATGAACCACTATCGGCAGTCGCTTGGTGCCTATGGTGAGATGTGGTTCACGCCTGCGCCTTTGTTGGAAGAACTCGCAACCTCGGGCGTGACACTTACCGCGTATTTTGATGCCAAAAAGGAAAAATCATGAGAGAAGCCGTTATCGTCTCAACCGCACGAACCCCTATTGGGGTTGCCTTCAAAGGTGCGCTGAACAACATCAAATCCCCTACCATGATGGGGCACGCCATTCAGCACGCGGTTGAACGTGCAGGCGTGGACCCCGGTACGATCGAAGATGTCGTCATCGGATCGGTCCTTACGGCGGGGACAGCAGGCATGAATGTCGCCCGTTTGTCGGCGCTGGCGGCGGGCCTTCCCAATACGGTGGCAGGACAGACGATCGACAGGCAATGTTCCTCCGGGTTGATGGCCATTGCGACGGCTGCAAAGCAGGTCATTGTGGATGGTCAGAACGTTGCCGTGGCGGGCGGGCAGGAAAATATTTCCGCCCTACAGAATGCTTATCTGAAATGGGCTGGCGATGAGAAAGATCCAAACGTTATCGCCCAATCTGAGCACGCCTATATGCCGATGCTGATGACGGCGGAAAATGTAGCTCGGACCTATGGGATAAGCCGTGATGCCCAGGATGAATACGCAGCACTGTCGCAGGTACGAACAGCACATGCACAGGCCGCTGGCGCCTTTGATGACGAGATCGTTCCGATCACTGCGATCAAACGGGTCAAAAACCGCGAAACCGGAGAGGAAACCCTGGAAGAGGTGACCTTGTCACAAGACGAAGGCAACAGGCCGGGCACGACGGCCGAAACACTCGGGGCATTGAACCCGGTTGTCGAAGGCGGCGTGATCACGGCCGGAAACGCAAGCCAACTTTCTGACGGGGCCTCGGCTTGTGTGCTCATGGAAGGCAAAATGGCTGAGCAGCAGGGCCTCACACCGCTAGGTATCTATCGCGGTATGGCAGTTGCAGGAAACGCACCGGAAGAGATGGGTGTCGGCCCGATCTATGCCATTCCAAAGCTGCTGAAGACTGCAGGTCTTCGCATGAGCGACATTGGCCTTTGGGAGCTCAACGAAGCCTTCGCCTGCCAGGTTCTGTATTGCCGCGACCATCTTGGGATCGATCCCGAAATCTACAACGTGAATGGCGGCGCCATTTCGATTGGCCACCCCTACGGCATGACGGGCGCGAGACAAGTCGGGCACGTTCTGCTTGAGGGGAGGCGTCGTGGCGTAAAATACGTGGTGACCTCCATGTGTGTTGGCGGAGGCATGGGGGCCGCAGCGTTGTTTGAAGTCGCCTGACCCCACTGAAACGGGTTCAAGCAGAGCGTTATCTGGTTGAGACATTGACATTCTGTCATCTGCGAAGGTCGCCATCTGCATGTGCTGTGTTTCATGTAAACCGGAATTGGTGATACCTCCTGAGGCGTTATGACCAATGTCACACCAACGATCCTTTCCACCGTTTCCAGCCAGTTTGTCGATGACTGGCTGGTGGCGCTGCGCGCCCTGTGCCCAGAGGCTCAGATGGCGTCGCTGCTTAGCCGGTCCGGTCTGAACGCGGAGACGCGCTCGCCGAATGGTCGCGTCACGCTGGATCAGATCGTATGTCTCTATCAACTTGCCGCAGTTGAGACCGGTGATGAGATGATGGGGCTTTGGAGCAGACCCGTCAGACCGAGGGCCCTGCAACATCTTTTGACGACTGTCAGAGAGGCCACATCTCTTTCATCGGCACTCTACCGATTTTCGACGTTCTGGAACATGTTGCTGGATGATTATCAGTTTGATCTGGAGGACGCCGACAACGCGTTGGTGCTTACCCTGAAACCACAAGGCGAAGTGCCGCTTCAGCGGTTTGGACATATGCTGATCCTCAAACTTGCCCACGGGCTCATGTCTTGGCTGGCAGGGCATGAGGTTCCGGTTAAGGCCGTTGATTTCGCGTTTGATCGCCCGGACTTTGATCAGGATTACGCGATTATCTTTCCCGCACCCTTTCAGTTTGGCCAACCCGCCACTGCGATCTCCTTCTCCCCGAACGCTCTGGGCCCTGTGCAAGCGCGTAGCACATCTGATCTTGACCGGTTTTTGCAAAACGCGCCCCGGGACTGGATCTTCACCTCTTCGCGCGAGCATACCCAATCGCTACGGGTGCGCACATATCTGGGCCAAACGGGATGGGACGCGGCCACCCTGACCCAGACAGCATCCGCGATGCACATGACCCCGCGCACCCTGATCCGCAGGTTGCAAGCGGATGGGACCTCGTTTCAGGCGATCAAGGATGCCCTGCGCCGCGACATCGCGATCCGCGACCTGCAGGCGGGGCGCAAAAGCGTCGAGGCCATCGCACATGATGTCGGCTTTTCCTCTGCTGCCAATTTTCACCGGGCCTTTCAACGCTGGACCGGCAGCACCCCCAGTTCGTATCGCAGGACGAATATCTGAGACGCGCTTTTTGTCACTTTTGGACAATACCCTGTCACCACGCGAGATAGAGCGAAGAAGTTTCTCCTGCTAAATCTTGCGCAATACATGGCGTTCTCACCTAGCTCTCCTCTAGAAGCTTGACCCGCTGCCTGCTCAGCAGGTGCTGAAGTGTGGCGTCATGTGAAAAGAGCCGCTCACAAAAGGACCGACCAATGTCAGACAAACTCGCCACCATACTCCAAGCCGCACGCGACCACGCCGAGCAGGTCATCCTGTCCAATGTGGACGCCTGGAACGCCGCAAAGAAGTGGCCCCGTGATGCGTCTGACAAGGCCGGGGCCGCTGGCCTGACGGGGCTCTACGCCCCCGAGGAGTTTGGTGGTCAGGGCTTGCCGCTGGCAGAGGGCATTCAGGTCTATGAACAACTGGGGCTGGGGGACGGCGCTTATGCCTTTGCCCTGTCGATGCATAACATCTGTACCTTCGCGGGCTGCGGCTATGGCACAGATACCTTCAAGGAAAAATGGGCGTGGGATCTGACCTCGGGCCGCAAGCTGGCGAACTTTGCACTGACCGAACCGCAATCGGGGTCGGACGCAACAAACATGTATTCGCGGGCCGTGATCAATGATGACGGCACTTGGACGATCAGCGGTGCGAAGGCATGGGTCAGCTTGGCGACCGAGGCTGATATCTATTTCACCGTGGTTAAAACCAGTGACGCACCCGGCCACAAGGATATGGCGATGATCGCCATCCCGGCCGACACCCCGGGCCTCAGCTTTGGTCCGCTCTACGATACCCCATCCTACACCTTCCTGCCTCTGGCCGAGATGTACATGGACAAGGTGGTGGTGAGCGAAGACAACATCATCCTGCCGATCGGTCAGGGCTTGCAAGGCTCGCTCATGGCGATCGATATCGCCCGTGTGTCGATTGCGTCAGGATGCTGTGGATTGATGCAAGCTGCCTTGGATACGGCTCTGTCCTATTCCAAGAACCGCAAGATGTTTGGCGGCCAGAACCTCGATCTGGACGGAATCCAGTGGATGCTGGGCGAGGTTGCAACCGATCTTGAAGCCTCCAAGCTGCTTTATCGAAAGGCGGCAGAATCCCTTGGCACACCCGAAGGCCCTCTGATGGCCGCTCATGCCAAACGGTTTGTGCCAGATGCCGCAGTGAAGGCTGCGAACACCTGCACGCAAGTGTTGGGCGGCATGGGGCTGTTGCAGCCTTATGGACTGGATCGTTTGTCCCGTCTTGCACAAATGCTGCGGATCGTGGACGGGACAACCGAAATCAGCCGTGTAGTTATCGGGCGGGCCCTGCAAAAACGAGCGGCGACCTTGCCTGATCTGCCAGTACCGAAAGGATTTGGTGAAACCGGCTGAACATCCCAGTTCCCGGAGAAGCGGAACCCACCTGAAAATCTCTTCAGAAATCGGTAAAATCGAATGACCGGCCGCACACGTGTGGCCGGTTACTCGAGATTGCAGACCTTGGTGCAAACGCAGCGAATTCACCCTTTGTCCGCATAGCAGCCGTTAGTGCTTGGATAGGGCAATGTCTGCTTCTTCAGTTAATGGCAGTAAACAAAACCCCCGTCCAATGAATTTATAACGCTAATACTAAAGGCCCGTGGTCCTAGACGCGGGGCCCTGGGAT